>Ga0335074_10003540_pt1 | contig 21409 bp, 14 predicted proteins | sample Lox_Sample_23_FD_206715 | JGI IMG/M metagenome (GOLD analysis project Ga0335074, IMG submission 206715) | Soil microbial communities from Loxahatchee National Wildlife Refuge, Florida, United States - Lox_Sample_2.3 | ecosystem: Environmental > Terrestrial > Soil > Wetlands | place: USA... | reverse complement strand
CCGAGTCCGCAGCGGGACGAGCCGACCGGCTCCCAGCGGATCTCGCCGAGCGGCGACAGGCACTCGGTCGCCGCGGCGACGAGCGCGCCCCGCTGGCTGCCGTCATCCTGGCGCTGGGCACGAGCCTGATCTAAGTCCCGCAGGTATGCCCTGACCGCGACGGACGCAGCTGTCTGCCCGCCGCTCCTGCCCGTCATCTGGCCACCGCCCGCGGCGGGCTCTTCAGCAGGATCGCGGTGATCGTGGGACGCAGCTCGTGCGCTGCCCGGTTGGTGCGCCAGCGCCCGATCTGCCGGGAGAACGCACACAGGTCTGTCCTGATCGTCGCCGAGTCGGCTCGCGCGATGCAGGGCACCGCGCGAGCCATGGTGTCGCAGGCTTGGTCGAGTTCCCGCATCGATGCCTGGACCAGCGCGTGGCGGGTGGCGAACCGCGCCCGGGCGCGCAGCGCGTCCGGCGGGATGCGCGCCAAGCCCTCGCGGAACTCGGCATCGGCGTCTTCCAGGCGGCCGAGGTCGTACAGGCACCAGCCGGCCACGAGTTCTGTCATGTCCGGGACGGCCGACGAGCCGTACCGCGCGCTCTCCCCCGTCCCGCGCGGTCCGGCCTCGAGTTCTCTGGCCGCGTCGAGGGCCGCCATGCACTCCCGTTCATCGCCGGCCAGGGCGTGTCCCTGCGCCTCACGGAAGGCGGCCAGCCGCCTGACCCTGCTATCCGCAGCGCCGCGCGCCGCGCCGGCCAGCGCCACCGTCTGGCCAGCGTCCCCCCGGTACAGGGCGATGAGCGCTTTGCGCACGCGTGCGTAATCGGCCATCGACCAGTCGGCGGCAGCCGAAGCCAGGCCGGCGGCCATGTCGGTCAGCCGCGCCGCGCCGTGGTCGTCACCCGCCTCCTGCGCCATCCAGCTGCCCGAACCGGCGGACGGAGTCGAAGATGGCGCCGAGCGCTGCCAGGTCGGGCACCGGATCCTCCGGCCCTGGCCAGCCCGGCACGGGAAGCACCATCTGGCCAGCCGCGGTCCCGCCTGGCAGCTCCCGCCATGTCATCGTGCCAGGTCCAGCGGTTGGCAGGTCAAGCGTCCAGCACCCGGCGTAGGCAGGGTTCGCGTCCAGATCCGCGCCGGAAGCAGGCAGGGCCCCGAGCACCAGCTCGGCGAGCTTACCTCGCGCGCCGAGAACCGCGTCGCAGAGGCGGGCCAGATCCGCGGTCGGCGGGCGGTGGCCATTCTCGATTTTGCTGAGCTGGCTCTTGCTGTAGTGCACCCGCTCGGCGAGCCCGGACAACGACAGGCCCGCCGCCAGACGCCATTCCCTCAGCCTGGCGCCGAACAAGACCGCCGAGCCCCGCGCCGGCAGCCGGAGAGGATCACCGCCGTACAGTGGTTCCGGCGCGAAGTCGTCCATTGATCCCTCCCCTGCCAGAAATTATCGGTCGCTCACCAGTCTCCGGGCAATCCGGCACCGGTAAGTCCACATTAATTGAAGCACTGTGCGATGTGGCACGTGTCTATCGTGCACCAATGATCGAACTGGCGGTGGATCTCAGCGTCCCGAGCGCGGGCGATCATTTCCGTGAGGTGTCGCTGGCCAGGATGGAGAGATCCTCCCGTGGGGCACGAAGTCTCCTGGTGATGACCTTGTCTTCGGTCCCGGACCAGCGGATGCGGCAGTACCGCGTCCGCAGCGGCGTTCAGGAATTCCTCGACAGGTCTTTTCCCGGCAAGGATCCGGTTCCACGGGGCTGCACGGCCATCTTCGAGGTACCCGGCGTACCGGCAGCTGAATTGGTGTTTCGCGGCGACCGATCTGCTGCCACAGGCGAGTCAAGCAAGCAATCGGCCGACGAATTCCACTTCTATCATCGATTCCGCCGCCGAAGGCTTACCATGTCTTGCGGCGCTGATCGCCGTGCCGATGGCGGGCGGAGCGCCGGGAGATCATTGCGGCGTGCTGGAAGGGATGCGGGAATGAAGCACATGGAGCTCGTTGATGGCGCGCTGCGGAAATGGCGCATGGCCGGCGGACCCGGGACGTTGGTCGCTGGCCAGATAGGCGGCACTCTGTGACGATGTCAGCTGTGACTGTGGCATCGCTGGCTTCCTACCGGCACTGTTGTGATCGCCTGACGGCGGCGTGGCCGCGGTTCCTGGCCAGAAGGCAGGAACGGCTGGCACAGCAGCAGCGGTTCGGCACGGCCGCGGAAAAGGTCGCCGAGAATATCCTCGAGGACTTGTTCACCATGGTGCTGGACTGGCGCCTTTCCGAGGTGAACAACCAGGTCGGCTACGCCGATCTGGTCCTCACCCGGCTCGGCATCAAGCACCTGATCGTGGAAGTCAAGCGGCCTGGTGCCCTGGCCTGGAACGAGCGGTCGGTCAGCCTCGCCCTGGCCCAGGCGCACCGGTATGCCGCTGAGCAGAAGGTGCACTCCATCGCGGTCAGCGACGGCGTCATGCTCTATGCACGCGACCTCATCCCCGGCGGATACCGCGACAGGGTATTCGTCCGCCTCGATGAGCCGCAGGCCCCGGCTGACCTGTGGTGGCTGAGCACCGACGGCATCTACCGGTCCCGCGACGACGCTCCCGGAGCACGCCTGCGCCTGCTGCCCACGACCACCGGCAGCGCACCGCAGCCACCGGATGACACCGCAGCGGTTCTGCTGCACCCGAAGTACCGACTGCCCGCCGGGTGCTTCGCGTACATCGGCAATGCCGGCGACCCGAAAACCTGGCACCTGCCTTACCTGCTAGCCGACGGCACACCGGATATGGCCAGGCTGCCCAAGGCCATCCAGGCGATCTTGTCGAACTACCGGGGAGCGCACGTGAGCTCCGTGCCGGAAGAAGCCATCCCCGAGGTCCTGGTCACCCTTGCCCGCACCGCCTGCCAACTGGGCAAGCTCCCGGTCACCGCCGGACCAGGCGCAGCCCGCGCATACGTCCAGCTCCAGCAGGCGCTCGAGCAACTCGACCGCCTCACCGACGTGGTCACCCCGTGAATCCGCACCTGCCCGGCGCACGCATCGCACCCGAGCCGCCGCTCAATACGGCCAGCGACCCACATATAGCGTGATCGCGGGTTTCGTGCGGATCAGGGCCTCCGATGATCATTAGATTGAGCCTCGCCCGGGCTGCGGCAGGTGAGGTTGTCCCCGCGGGCACGGTTTACGCAATTGCCCGGACGTTCCAGCGCGCTGACCACCGCCACCCGGGTCACTCTGACCGTCAAGCCAATGTCGGCCTGAGCAGGTGAAACCGGCCGACCTCACTGGGTACGTTCACATCCGGGTCAGATTCATACGCCCGGAGTGATCTCAACCCGCCTGCCGCGCGAGCACCTGGAACGACCGGAGCGTTCCCGCAACTCAAGGTAAGCATTCGGGCCTGTGCGCCGCGTACGTTCGGATTGATCAGGCGGCAGAGCGCTCACGGAGGCATGTACCCGTTCTTCGGACTCAAGGAGGCAAAGTGAGCACGGCGCGCGGGACGTGGCACTCAAGTTCGTCGCGCGCTCGCCGGCGCCCGGTGCGGCTGACCCCGATGCGGCCGGTCCCGGTCGAGTTCACCGGTGAGCGTGCCGGCGAAGGGCCGTTCACCCTGGGCCAGCTCGACCTCTACAACTGGCTGACCCCGGACGACCTCTACGCGATCCTGTGCGCCGAACTCCCGGTGCCGGCGGTGGTGTCCGTCGACGACGTTGCCCAGGCGGTCGCGGTGCTGATCGCGCGGCACGAGACCCTGCGCACCACCTACCTGCTCGGCGAGCGACCGCGCCAGCGGGTCGCGGCGGCCGGGGTGCAGCTGCTGGAGGTCTGCTCGCTCGGCGAGGGGCAGTGGGGACCGCAGGACCGCCCCGCGGTCGCCGAGGCACTGATCCAGTGGCTGCGCGAGTCACCCGATCCGGAACGGCCAGTGCGCCTGGCGGCGGCCATCGCTCCCGGCGGGGGCGACCGGGTCATCGCGTGCGCCGCCGCGTTCTCGCACCTGGCGGTGGACAACGGCGCGATCGAGATCCTCAAGCGCGACTTCGCCGGCCTGCTCGGCGATCCCGCCCGGCGGCGGGCCGGCCGACGTCGCCTTCCCCCCGGCCACCAGCCGCTGGACCAGGCCGAACTGGAGGCCACCCCGGCCGAGCGGCGCAGGGCCGACGTGGCACTGGACTACCTGGGGGAGCAGTCGCGGCGGATGTCCCGCTGCCTGTACGCCCTGCCGGGCGCCCGGCCCAGCGGCGAGTCGCTGGCGGTGGAGCTGGTGTCGGTGGCCGCCGCGATGGCCGCACGGCGGGTGGCGGCACGCACCCGGACCAGCCGGTCCAGCGTCGTGCTCGCCGCGATCTGCGCCGTGGTCGCCCGCCGCGCCTGCTACCCGGAGCTGGTGCTCCCGCTGGTGTCCAGCAACCGCTTCGAGCGGCACCTGGTGAACTACGTCGGGTCACTGGCCCAGGGCTCTATCGTCACCGTCGAGATCGGCGGGAGAAGTTTCGACGAGCTGGCCGGCCAGACCTGGCTGAAGGTGGCAGAGGCGAGCCGGCACGGCAGGTTCGTCGCGGTCAAACGGGATGCCATGGCCGAAAAGATCGAGCACGAACGGGGCCTGCGCTTGATCTACGGCCCGTTGTTCAACAGCCTCGTTCTTGAGTCGTGGTCCGGACTGACCGCGGGCGTCGGGTTCGAGCCCGGGGAAATCGACGTCGCCCTTACCCGGACCGAGCTGCGGTGGCGACCGATGCCATTCAGCCCAACGCCGGTCCAGTTCACCCTCCACCAGATCGACGGCTGCCTGCGGCTGGACGCCTGGAGCGCCGACGCCGGCCTGGTGCCGCGGGCCGAACTGGAGTCGGTGCTGCTGGCCGTCGAACGCCTGCTGGCAGCCGCCGCGCACGGCGACGTGCCCGGCGGCCGGATGCCCGGGCTCATCGGGCTCGAACCCCTGGCCGGCACTCCTGGCCGGATACTGGTCGACCACAGCTGGGTCGACGTCGCCGCCGTGCAGCGCCTGGCCGACGACGCCGTCGCGCCCGCCGCGGCCCGCGTCTTCGCCTCGGCCGGCGGCCGCCCGCTGGTCGCCTTCCTGACCGCCACCGATACCATCCGTACCCCGGAACAGGCACACGCCCGCTGCATGGCCGCCCTCGAGCACCACCCGACCGCCATCACCCCGCGCCACTACATCATCTGCCGCACCGCGCCGGCCGACCCCGCCGACCCCGCCGCCTGGCCCGCACCCCTGGCCACCGGCACCGGCCGCGCCTGAATCACAAAGCGGTGCGGGAGGACTCCACGTCACCGCCGACCGCCCTCTACCAAGCGTATGCCTCAGCCTTCCATCCCGGCGGCCTCACCGGGATCGGCGAGACGGCCCCGTACCTTGCCTCGCTCGGCATCGACGCGCTGGTCACGCAGCCGGTCAACGCCTACCCCCCGAACGCCACCGATCGCTACTACAGCCCCCGCGACCACGGAGCGGTAGACCCGTCGCTCGGCGGTCCCGAAGCCATCCAGAAACTCAACCGCACGCTACGCGAACACGGCATCACCCCCGTGGGCGACCTCGTCGTCAACCACGTGGACCGCGCCGGATGGATCGTTGACCGCGCCATCGCCCAGCCGGACGGCTACCGGGCGTGGCTGCGTGTCAGCCGTGACCCGGTTGGCCACCACTGGCCGGAAAAGCTGATCAACATCTTCGGTCACCCCCAGTGGACCGAGGTTCCCCAGCTCAGCGGCTTCGTCGCCACGCCGTTCTACCACGATCAGTACGCGCTGAACTTCGACCACGAGCCGTTGATCCGGTATCTGAACGGCGTGGCCGGGAACCAGATGCTCGACACCTGGGAATACTCCGCGCTGCGCCTTGACGCCGTCGCATCCGTCGACCCCATCAACCTGGCCGACGCGCCCGCCGTGAACCAGTACGGGCGGGTGGCCCCGCACCCGGTAGCGCTCAGGTTCATGGAGCAGCTACGGAAGAACGTGCTGCGCCCGCGCGGCGCGTGGGTCATCGCGGAAGCGGGCGGCTCGCCGGAATACATGCGGGCGCTGATGGCCTCCCCCGGTGTGGACTTCGCCTATGACGTGTCGTGGTGGGCGGTGCTCCTGCACGCCACGCTCACCGGTCGCTGGGATGCGCTCCGCGATCACCTCGCCGGGCAGGCCCCCGACACGTGGGACCGCCACATCCGCTATCTTGGCAGCCACGATGAGCGACAGGCACGGTTTACCCCGCTGCGTTCAGAGCTGATCGCCGCGTACGGCGGGCGTGACCAGGAGTACGTCTGCTTCGGCGGCAACGGCTTGACGCGACGGATGCGCGACATGTTGCCCAGCGCCGACGCGCACGCTATGGCGGTCGGGCTGACGGCGCTCATGCCCGGCGTGCCGCTCTACTACCAGGGCGATCTGGAAGGGCTGCGCGGCGACCCCGACGCCCGCAAGCTCGACGTGCGCGACCCGAACCGGTGCCGGATGCCGTGGGACTCCGCTAAGCCGAACGCGGGATGGGGCTCGGTCGACTCTCATTACCCGCTCGATCCCGACTCGCAGACGGCATCGATCGCTCAGCAGCAACGCACACCCGGCGCGATGGTCAACCGCAGCCGGTGCGTGCTCCACCTGCGGCGGCAGATGGAGTCGGCCCGTACGGGCGACTACGCGGAGCTAACCTCGACACGCCCGGCCGCGCTGAGCTTCAGCCGCCACACCGAGGGTCACGACGCCTTGGTGATCGTCGCCAACGCCACCGGGGAGCGGGTCTCGACCTCGGTGGACCTAGGCCCGTTCCGGCGTCAGCGGTTCGTGACCCTCGACACCTCGCCGCGTGACGCGACCGCCGACCCGGTCCAGTGGGCGCCCGGCACCGACTGGGCCAAAGGGTCCGACTACCCCGTGAACCTCGACCCGCATGAACTGATCGTCATGCGGGTCCTGAGCCCAGACAATACGCGGACGTCCGTACCTGCCTGAGAGGTTATAGGCCCAACTGAAGCCGAGGTCAGTAAAAGCCAGCGCATGCCAGTGCCGGGCACGGCAACGTCTGCCTGGCGTCTGCGCGGATCAAAAACGGCGGCGGCGGACCGACTCAAGATCGTTCGTCGATTAGGACCGCTATAACGGTCCAAACAAACGAACGATCTTGGGAACCGGCAGCACCACCAACTCGCCGCCGGTGTGGACCTGGACCGGTCCCAGCACACCGAACCCCGACTCCCGCACCGCCCGCCTTCTCGCACGGCTCCCCGGTGGTGACGGCCCATCAACCAGATGCCGGGACATGATGCCGGGACATGCATGCCCGGACATGCATGCCCGGACGTAAGGTGCGGGCCGGCCGGGGACCGAGTGGTTTACGTGCTACGCCGGCCAGGCACCAGTACCTGGCCGGGTCGGCGGGCACCTCGGCGGGTGAGCCAGGCCGCCACAGCGGCATATGCACCAGGCCGGGTTCGACCAGTTCGAAGTCACCGAAAAACCGCAAGATCTCCGGACGTGAGCGGACGTGGCTCTGTGTGGTCACGCTGCGGTTGAACACCTTCCCCACCGCCTGCATCACCTCCGGCCTCTCATCGGAGGTACCGTGACAGATCACCAGGTAACTGCCGGGCGCGAGCGCCTCGCGTAGCCTTTCCAGGACGTGCCACGGATCATCGGCATCGTCGACATAGTGCAGTACGGACACCAGCAGCAGTCCCGTCGGCTGGGTGAGGTCGAGGAATCGCCGGGTCTGGTCATGGGTGAGTATCTTGTCCGGATCGCGCACGTCAGCTTCGATGACCGTGGCACCCGGGCTGCCGGCCAGGATCGCACGGCTATGGGCTATGGCGACCTGGTCGACATCTACGTAGACCACCTTGGCCGCGGGATCGGCTCCTTGGGCGATCTCATGTACGTTGCCCTCAGTCGGGATGCCTGAGCCGATATCGAGGAACTGGCGGATCCCCGCTTGGCTGAGGAAGCGGACCGCGCGGCCGAGAAATCTCCGGTTGGCCCAGGCGATCGCCCGGATTTCCGGCTCGATCGCGGCGAGCGACCGGGCTACATCCTGGTCGGCGAGGAAGTTGTGGCTGCCGCCGAGCAGGTAGTCATAGACGCGGGCGACGTTCGCCAGCCTGGTGTCGACTCCTGGCGGCACCCAGTCCAGGTTGTTTTCGGCCACTACCTGCCTCCGGAGATACCCGTATACTATATGCCCGCGATGCGATACATTTCGGGTTTGAACGATAGCGCAACGTCTGGGCATCCAGAGCTGGCAGCGAGGTGGAGCAGGGTGAGTCTGCGCGCTGGTGCAGGTAACTGGTGCAGCCGCAGATAGCGCCGAGCGGACAGCAGTTGCCGCGGCGGCATGAACCGGATCTGGTCGGCCTTGCCGCGTTCACCCTCGATGGGGCAGGCCGGGTCGTGTCCTGGCCGGTGACTGCCACGCACCTGTTCGGGTGCCAGGCGGAGGCTGTCATCGGACAGCACGTCTGCGACGTGCTGATGACCGGTCCCGCTCACCGGGCGCTGGTCGATCATGTGCTGGCTCAGGTCGCCGCTGGGTCGGTAGGGACCACGACCGTGGCGGGCGGGCTGCTGGGAGAAGGCCGCTTCGCGCTGCGGTGGGAGCCGATGGCGGGGCCGGATGGCATCGCGCTGCTCATCCTGCGGCGCGCCTGGCCACAGTCAGCGCCCGGCTGGCTCACCGCGGCCACGGCCCGGATCGGTCGCAGCCTGGACCTCAGTCAGACCGCGGCTGAAGTGGCCGAGGTAGCCGTCACCGATTTCGCTGACGCGGCCGCGATCTACGCGGCCGAGCGCCTGCTCGCCGCTGACGACCGCGCCTCACTCAGCGTCGGGCACGGAATAACGGTGCGCCGCCTGGCGGCGCGCCTGGCTGGTCATGCCGAATCGGCCACGAGCGGAGTGCTGCCGCCGGGGGAGGTGCTCTTCCTGACCGAGGGAACTCCTCGCGCGCAGGCGATGGTGACCGGCAAGCCAGTCCTCGTCGGCCACGTCGATGACCAGATCACCGGGCACGCCGCCGCACGCCCTGACGAGCCGGAGATCGTGGCCGGCTACAGATCGTTCCTGGTCATGCCGCTGACGGCCCGTGGCGTAACGGTCGGATGCGCCGTGTTCGGCAGGACCGCCGGCAGCCCCGCGTTCGATACCGGCGACGTCGTGCTGGCCGGAGAGCTTGCCTCGCGTGCGGCGGTGTGCATCGACAACGCGCGACTCTATGACCGGGAGCGGCGGACCGCGCTCGCGTTGCAGCGCGGGCTACTGCCCAGCCAGCCCAGCATCCCGCCCGGTATCGAGGTCGCCCACCTCTACCTTCCAGTCGGCGACAACGTCATCGGCGGCGACTGGCACGACATCATCCCGCTGCCAGGCGGTCGCGCGGCGCTGATAGTGGGCGATGCGATGGGGCACGGCCCCGAGGCAGCTACGGTGATGGTCCAGCTGCGCACTGCGGCCCATACACTGGCCGGCCTGGACCTGCCTCCGCAGCAAGTGCTCGGCCGGCTAGACGAGATGGCGGCGGGAATGGAAGCGACGCTGGCAGGCATGACGGCAGCGCCGTTCGCTACCTGCGTCTACGCCGTGATCAACCCGTCGGCAGGGACCGCGGACATCACGCGGGCCGGCCACTTGCCGCCAGTACTGGCCAGGCCCGGCGAGCAGGCGCAGGTGCTCGATGTCCCACCCGGACTCCCGCTCGGCCTCGCCGATGGGTCATTCCAGGTCGCCCAGTTCGCACTTCCTCCGGGAGCTATTCTCGCGCTGTTCACCGACGGGCTGGTAGAAAGCCGCACCCGTCCGATCGACGATGGCCTTGCCGCGCTTCAGGAGACGATCGCCGCCGTCATGGCGCGGTCTCAGGGGACGATAGACAGCGCCTGCAAGGCCACGGCCCAGGCACTGAGCGGACACGGCGAGGATGACATCACCCTCATGCTCGCCCGTATCCGCTCCTTACAACGTGGATATGGGACTGCGCGGGCGCACCCGTAATACGCCGGGTGCGCCCGCGCGATGCGGCTCCAGGACGCCGGCGGACGCGGCAGACCGCCAACGCGGAACGGCGATGCCTCCGGCCGACGGAGTGCCTGGGCGGCACCGTCCTCCGGCGTTTGGGGCTGCTAGAAGTTGTACTGCATGTAGTTAGCCTTGGTGAACTCCAGCGGCGCGGAGAAGATGATGGTGTCCGGCGCAGGGCTGTTGGTCACTGTGAATGTGCCGAGGCTGCCCGCGGTGAAGCTGCCGCCGGCCGCTGGCATCTTGCCGTCCGCCACGAGCCGGGCGACGTAGGCGATGAGTTCCCCCTCCTGGACTTCGTTCCAGAGGAAGAGGCCGGTAAGGGACCCATTGGCGAAGTACTTCTGGTTCGGGTTGGGGTCGCCGATGCCGAAGACGCCGATCTTGCCGGCCTTGCCGAGGGCCTGGACCGCGGCGAGAGCGCCTGGCACGGCGTCGCCGTCGATGGGTATGAGCGCCAGCAGGTCGGGGTTGGAGTTGATCAGGTTGGTCGCCTGGGTCTGCGAGATGGCCTGGTTGGACTGGCCGTAGCCGATCGGGCCGATCTTCAGGTCCGGGTACTTCTGGGCAATGTAGGTGCGCATGGCGCCGATCCATGCGTTCTGGATTGTCGCGTCGGGGGTTGAGGACAGGATACCGATCGTGCCCTTCGAGCCGAACTTGGCGACCACCGCGTTGATGAGGGCCTGGGCCATCGCGGGATAGGCGGTGTCCTGGATGAAGTAGGACCGGGCGCTCGCGGTCACGTCGGAATCGAAGCCGATGACCTTGATGCCCGCCTTCGCGGCCGCCTCAAGCGCCGGGACCTCCGATGTCGGGTCGTTGGCAGAGTAGGCGATCACCTGCGGCGGATGGTTGCTGTGCACGAGCCCCATGATGACCGCGGCCTGGTCGGGACCGCTTGCGTCCACCGAGGCCGTGTAGTCGATGGTTTCGTTCAGGCTCGCGGCCACCTCCTTCGCGCCCTGGACGTTCGCCTCGAATACCGAAAGGCCGAGCAGCTTGGGCACGATGGCCACGGTGATGCGCGAACTCGCGGACGATGAAGAAGCGGCGGCCGAGCCGGCCGGGCTGCTCGAGGAACTGCTGACGGAGCAGCCGGTGAGGGTGAGCGCCGCCACGGCCGCCAGCGGCAGGATACGCCGGGGCCATCGTCCAGCGGATGCGGCCAATCTTGACATGTAGTCCTCCCTTGGAGCTGTATTCTCGTGCATTTTTGGGTGTGGTCGACTAGCCAGCGGACCAGCGCGGTCCGTGGCGAACGGTCAGAGGTTGCGGGTCAGCCGCGCGCAGGGCTACCCATGCGCGTCCCAGGAAAGGGCTCGGAGGCGATGCATTCTCGCGCGCATCTGCTGCCGGAAATTACGCTCGAACGCGAACTTGATGACGAGGGCGCCGATGAGCACCAGACCCGTGATCATCGTGATGGACAGCGAGCTGTCACCTTCGATCAGCATCCCCTGGCTGAGGAAGCCGAGCAGGAAGACCGCTAGAACCACTTCGGCGATCCGCCCCCTGCCACCGAATATATCCATTCCGCCGAGGATCACCGCGGTGATAGCCGGCAGCAGGAGGTCGGTGCCGATCTGGGGCTGTGCCGAGTTGTAGTAGGCCGCGAGCAGCACGCCCGCCACCCCGGACATGGCACCGCACAAGGTGAAAACGGCGGTCAGCGAGCCGCGGATGGCGATACCCGAGTACAACGCGGCACGCGGGCTGTAGCCGATCAAGGTCAGCGAGCGGCCAAGGCCGGTGTAACCGACGGCCACTATCACCATCAGACTGATCACTAGGAGAACCAGCAGGGCGATCGGCATGTCGTTCACGCTCCCCTGGCCGATCAGCGTGAACGCGGAGGGGAATCCGAACGGGGGCGATGCTCCGGCCACGGACGTCGCGATGCTGGTGAGGATGAACTGCGTGGCGAGCGTCACGAGCAGCGAGTCAATCCCGGCGAAGGCCACGATGAGCCCGTTGAACAGGCCGGATAGCGTGCTTACCGCGACGGCGGCAACGATCGCGAGCACCGGGCCGCCGCCCTTGGCGAGCACGGTTCCCGCGATGACCGCCGCGAGGCTGGCGTTGGCCCCGCAGGAGAGATCGATGTTCCCGGTAAGGATCACCATGGCCAGGCCGAGCGCGAGGACACCTGTCGGCGCGAATTGCTCGGTCAGGTCGAGCATGCCCGTACCGTGTCCGGCGAACTGCCGGGTGGTCAGCGTGAAATAGATGAGCTCGGCGGCGATCGCGATCACCAGGCACGTGCCCCAGCCCGGCAGGCGCCAGCGTCTGGGCAGGTCAAGGGCGGTCATCATACACCTCGCCGTCGCCGTCGCCGCGGAGTGCGCCGGGCCTGGCTGGCTCTCGACCTGCTGTCGTAGACGACCGCAAGCAGCACGAGCACCCCGACGCCAGCCGGCTGCCAGACGTCGGAGACGTGGGCGAAACTCATCGCCGTAAGCGTGACCGTGAGGAACACGCTGCCCACGAGCGCACCGAACGCCCCGCCCACGCCGCCGGTGAGCGCCGTGCCGCCGATGATCGCCGCCGCGATGGCGGTCAGGTTGTCGTTAATGCCCGTGGTCGAGGAGGCGCCGCTCGTGTAGATGAGGAAGGCCACGCCGCCGAGGCCCGCGAACAGGCCCGAGATAACGTAGGTAAGGAACACGACACGCTGGACTCCGATGCCCGCCCGGTAAGCGGCCTCCGCATCATCGCCGACCGCGTATATCGAGCGGCCGAAGGCCGTGTACCGCAGGAGCCACGCCGAGATGAGGACGAACGGCAGCGTGAGCAAGAGGATCACCGGGATGCCGGGCAGCACCGTGTGGCTGCCGAGGTCAGTGATCGAGCTCGGGATGGTGTCGACCTGATTCCCGTTGGTAACGACGAACTCAAGGCCCGAATAGACGCTGAGCGTCCCCAGCGTGGCGATGATCGGCGGAAGCCGCACCACGCCCACAAGCAGCGCGTTGCCGAAACCGAGCGCTATGCCCACGGCCGCGCCGAGGAGCACGGCCGGAAGCAGTGTCATGCCGTGATTCTGGATGCGGAACCCGACGATGATCGCGGACAGCCCCATGACCGCGCCTACCGACAGGTCGATCCCCCGGCCGATCATCACGAAGGACTCGCCGAGCGCCAGGAAGATGATCACCACTGAATCGGCGAAGATGAAGGCCAGGTTGCCCGACGCCCAGAAGTACGAGTGCGCGGCGGTGCTGGCCGCCACGATGATCATGATGGCGGCGGTCACCAGGATCTCGCGGCGGCGCAGCAGCAGGGCCCACCGCGGCGGCATGTACAGCTCGCGCCACGACGACGCGGCACGCAGATTCCTGGCTGTAGTCATCACGCGCCCACCGCGAGCTGGCCGAGGGCCTCGAGCGTGACCTCGTCCCCGGCTAGTTCGCCGACGACGCTGCCCTCGTAGATGGAATACACGCGATCGCAGATGCGGACCAGTTCCTCAAGCTCGGAAGAGATCACCAGGGCTGCCAGTCCGCTCGCCGCCAGCGACTCGATGATCGAGTAGATGCTCTCCTTCGCGCCGATGTCCACGCCGCGCGTGGGCTCGTCAAAGATCGCCACCAGCGGTTTAGCCAGCACCCAGCGGGCCAGCAGCGCCTTCTGCTGATTGCCGCCGGACAGGGTTTTCATCGCCGCGGCGATCGAGGTGGCCCGCACGTCCATCTCAAGCGCGGCGGCCCTGGCGAGCTCTTGTTCGGTCCATGGCCGGATGAACGAGTTCGCCACCCTCGGCAGCCGCCCCACGATCGCCGACGTGGCATTGCGGGCGATGTCGACATCGGCGAATATGCCGTTACGGCCGCGGTCCTCGGCGAGATAGATGAGACCCGCGTCGATGCACCTGCGCGGGCTGGAACCCGTGACATCCTTGCCGTTCACGGTGACCGTACCGCTCGCCGGGCGGCGGATGCCGAACAATGTCTCGGCGAACTCGGTGCGCCCGCTGCCCACCAGGCCGGCCAGGCCGACGACCTCGCCCGCCCGGACGCGCACCGACATCCCGTTGACTTCGGGCAGCGCCACGAGATCCTCGACGTCGAGCATGACCGGGCCCAGCCCAGCAGTGCGGCGTGCCCGCCGGGTAATGGTGAGCTTGCGGCCGATCATCGCGGTGACCAGGTTCTCCCTGGTCCAGCTGCCGCGCTCCGCGCGCGCGACGACCGAGCCGTCACGAAGCACCGTGATCCGGTCGCTGACCGCCTCGATCTCGTCGAGGCGGTGACTGATGAACCCGAGCGTCAGCCCGCGATCGCGCATCTGCCACATCAGCTCGAACAACCGCTCGGCATCGCGCGCTGTCAGCGGTGAGGTCGGCTCGTCGAAGAAGATCGTCCCGCAGCCATGCGACAGCGCCCGCGCGCACTCGAGCAACTGCTGCTGGGCCAGGGACAGCCGCCCAGCGGGAAGGCGCGGGTCGGCGCGCAGGCCAACGCTCGTGATCAGCTCTCCGGTGGTGTCGATCATCCGCCGCCAGGCCACCGCGCCGGGCCACCGCGTGGGCAGCGCGCCCAGGTAGAGGTTCTCCGCGACAGACAGGTCCGGCATGAGGCGAGGTTCCTGCGGAACGAGGTAGATGCCGTGCCGCTGCGCTTCCCTCGGGGTCAGCGCCGGCAGGAGCTTGCCGTCGAGCACGAGCTCACCACCGTCGGCGGGGAGCATCCCCGACAGTATCTTGAGCAGGGTCGACTTGCCCGCACCATTCTCGCCGATAAGCGAGTGGATCTCACCCCGGTGAAAGTGGACAGTCACATCACGAAGTACGGCAACGTTCTCGAAGCCCTTGCCGACGCCGCGAGCCTTGTAGTCAGCACCCATGACCGATCGCAGTCCCGATTCGTGCCGGACGGCAGGCTCTGCTCGCTTAGCGTGGTGAGCCACCATCGGCCTCCCCGGGCTGTTCGATGTTACCGGTAACATTTAAGCCTGAACCTCATCGAGAAAGCACTCCGGCGAGTGCTACCATCTCCGCTGATAGTGAACCTCGACCTCACCCGCCGTCAACAGCCCAGAATCACAACATCATCACGTTCGCTGTACCGCAGCCCGGGACATGGCGGCCCGGACGTCGCATCGGGCCGGTACACCGCGCTGGCCAGCCGACCCGGACGTAGCATCGGGCCGGTACACCGCGCTGGCCAGCCGGCCCGGTGCCATGTGCGATGCTCGATGCGTACCGCATATCCATATCCCCAGGGAACGCCCCGCACCTAGGGGCATGTCCGACGGAAAGGCGAATATCGGGCATGACGGTGACCGAACCCGGCGGCAGCCAGGCCTGGCCCCGGCGGCCGCCAAGCATCCGCGATGTAGCGCGGCTGGCCGGCGTCTCGCACATGACGGTCTCCCGCGTGCTGAACGGGCATCCGAGCATTCGCGACGCGACCAAGACCCGGGTGCTCGCCGCTATGGACGAACTCCAGTTCCGGCCAAGCAGGGCGGCCCGGATCCTGTCCCGGCAGCGGTCGCAGACCATCGGGATACTCGCCGCCGCGGTCGGCGGGCATTACGGCCCGGCGCGCAGCGTGAGCGCGATCGAGGACGCGGCGAGAGAGAGAGGCTACTACGCGACCGTCGCTCATCTGCCGTCCGTTGCCCCCAACGCGATCTCGGCCGCGATTACCGACCTGCTCAGCCAGGATGTCGAGGGAATCGCCATCGTCGCGCCGCGGACCACGGTGCTATCGCTGCTCGCCGAACTGCCTATGAACGTACCGATCGTGGCTGCCCAGGGCGAACCGCGCAGCGCGAGCGGAATCCCGGTAGCCTCGGTCAACCAGGAAGCGGGCGCTAAAATGGTCCTTGAGCACCTCATCAAGCGGGGGCACACGCGGATCCTGCATGTGGCGGGCCCACCGGACTGGAACGACGCGCAATTGCGGCTACGCGCGTACAAGGCGGAACTCCAGGCAGCGGGGCTTCCCTCGTCGCCGCCGCTGTTCGGCGACTGGACCGCCGACTCGGGCTATGAGATCGGCCGTGCGCTGACCCGCAGTACGGCAAGCTCCCCCCGCCCGGAACTGCCATTTACCGCGGTGTTCTCCTCCAACGACCAGATGGCCCTCGGGCTCATCCACGCCTTCCGCGCGGCGGGTTTCGACGTCCCGCGCGATATCAGCATCACCGGATTCGATGACATCCCAGAGTCTGCGCACTTCTGGCCACCGCTGACGACGGTGCGCCAGGATTTCGGCAGCCTCGGCGTGCTCTGCGTGAGCATGCTACTTGACGCCATCCGCCAAGCAGAGGACCCTTCCGCGGCACCGGACGTGAGCATCTCACCGATGGTAGAGCCGGAGCTCATCATCAGGGATTCAGTCGCGTCAGTCTGACCTGGAAGCCAGTCGGCATGACGGGCACCCAGTTCGCGCCGCTCGCCCTGGCGATCACCCGATCTGCACCGCGACCGAATACGACGAGCGGGCCGACCACCTCGCCACGGAAGCCGCGGCGGAGAAGTCAAGCGCCGAATGCTGGTAGCAATGACGGATCCCGCATGACCTGGCTCAACGCGCCGTCGGGGAAGAAAGAAGACCGGCTCCCCGTGCGTGCCGCCGAGCACAACGCGGTCCTGCCCACCGACAGGCACGCCGTCGCGAGTGATGACGATTTGCCGCGCACGGACTCGCGGCGGCTTCTGCAAAACCTGCTGACCTTCGAGCCCTCCAGCATGATAAGCCGTCCTGCATCACGACGCGAAACGGTCCTTGCACGCGACTAGATCGCCAGAGCATATACGTCACGTAGTCAACTGACTTCAGAAGTCAGACACTGGTCTCGGGCCACGGCACCGGAATCTCATTTCCTGAAATTGCGCACGCCACGATTTTGATATAATCAATTGCACGCCTTCAGTCGCTCGTTGTTGGATTGTCGACGTAACCGCGATGCCCGCGTCTTGGCTTCAAGATGATCACTCAGTCGGACCACATGGTTTATCCGCCGAACCATATTGGTACAGACCTTATTAGGATAGGCGCCCGCTTGCGGGTATGTTCGACATGCGAGACAATCACACTCGCGGTGAAGCTGTGTAAGAACTGTGGCTGTGGAGTTCAGGATACTCGGCGGCCGATGCCCTTCAGGTCTTCCGAGAAGTGCGTTCACGGCTGGTCAAACAGGGCATCGAGCCAGCAGCCGATCTTGTCCAACTCCACCAGCTCATCCTGCGGCACGACCGCCAACTCGCGGTCACGCCTGCCCACCAGCGGCCAGGTCAGGCCGTCCAACCTAACACGCTGCCGCCCACCGTCCAAGATTTCGTAGGCCGGACCGCTGAGCTACATGCGCTGACTGCCCCAAACCAGCATGGCAACACCGTCAGGGTCTGCATCATCGACGGAATGGGCGGCGTCGGGAAAACCGCACTAGCCGTGCGAGCGGCCCATCAGTTGGACGACCGGTATCCAGACGCCCAGCTTTACCTGAGTTTCCATGCGGATTCTTCATCAGGTGCCCAGCTCAACTCCGGCGATGCCCTGTCGCGGTTGCTGAGGATGCTGGAGATACCAGCTGAGCGAATCCCTGTGTCTGGCCGAGAGCGCGTACGGCTGTGGCAGTCCGAACTGCGCCACCGCAGGGTACTGATCATTCTCGATGACGCGAGTAACCCCGGACAGATCCGTCCGATTGTGCCGCCAGAAGGCGATTGCCTGATCATTGTTTGCTCGCGTCGGCTACGAGCGGACTGGCCACCACCTTCCGAGTCGCTCAGCCTCCTCCCGCTGACCGCCGATGAGGCTTTTACCCTCATGATCCGAGTCATCGGCCCTCAAGTACAGCACGTGCCCAGCCAAGTGGTCGAGGCAGCACGACTGTGCGGGCGTCTGCCCCTAGCAATCTGCGTGGCAGCGGGCAGGCTCCGCAGCCTGAAGCTGCCGGGTCTGGGCGAGCTACTCGATGAGCTGTCGGATTTGAGCAATGGTCAGCGGAACACCAGAGAAACCGGCCGCCTGATCCTGTCCGCCTTCGAGTTCTCCTACCGGCAGCTGACAGCAACCCAGCAGCGCTTCTTCCGGTACCTAGGTATCAGCCCATGCTCAAATATCACCCTCGAAGCCGCATCCGCGCTAACCGGTACCACCGCAGAAGAGGCTGCCAGCAACCTCGAGGCACTCATGGAACATCATCTACTGGAGCAGGCTCCTGAGGGCCGACTCCGATTCCACGACATCATCCGTGCGTACGCAGTCGACCGCTGTCTACAAGACGATCTCGCATCGGAAAGAAGGCGCGCCATAGGACTACTGATAGAGTACTACCTGATAGCTACTAATCGCGCTAACAAGATTATTTTCGCCCCATACGGACTTGGGCAGGGTCAACGGCAATTGACACCGGTCGGCACCGAGAAGGCACGGACATGGCTTGAAGCCGAGTGGCGCAATATTCTCCTTGTAGCACAATATTCCGGAAAACACGAACGAAAACAGGAATGTGCCGACTTGGTGTCCGAAATTGGCCCGTTCCTCAAGACCAGCGGCTACTGGAATGACGCGCTAGCCGCGCACCACATGGCGTTCGCCGCCTGCCAGGATCTAGATGATCTCCCTAGGACGGCCAGAGCGGCCTCTGACCTCAGCCTCATCAACCTCCTGATGGGAAACCGCAAAGGGGCGGAACAGCATGCGCTAAACGCGATGACCATTTACAGGTCTCTGCACGACCGGCGAGGTCAGGCCGCAATGCTCGACCGCCTAGGCGCCATCCACCGGAATTCTTCGCGGCTCCGTGATGCGCTGGCCTACCACAGGGAGGCGATGGACATATACCGTGAGATCGGCGATACCCGAGGGCTCGCTGAGGCACTCGTCCATGCCGGAAGCGCATTCGGAGCATTGTGCCGGTATAGTGAAGAGACGGACTGTCTCCACCAGGCACTAGAGTTCTATCGGCTAGCAGGGGACAGACGGGGCGAGGCAATTGCGCTCAACAACCTTGGCGCGGTGCATGACGATCAAGGACGCCACAGGGAAGCGATGGAGAACTACCAAGAGTCGCTGGCCATATTCGAGGAGATCGGCGGACGGCAGAACATCGCTATCCTGGAACAGAATATGGGGCGGGTGCTCCAGTACAAAGGAAACTACGAAGCTGCCATCGCGGTATACCGTAGTGTTCTGAGGACGCACAGAGCGAACGGTGACCTGCAGCAGCAGGCCGTAGTTCTGGATCTCATCGGATCCGTATTCAGGCTCATGGAGTCGTACAGCGAAAGCCTTGTTCATCATGAGAGGGCGGCCGCACTGGCCGCGGACATCGGCGACCTCTGCCTGCACGCGGCGGCCCTGTGCGGAATCGCTGACGCGCACTGCGGGGCGGGCAGCTATTCTGCCGCCCTCAAGCATTACGGCAAGGCAAGGAAGCTGGCGACCGAGATCGAATCACCCTTCCTCAAGGCCAGGGCGCTACACGGCACGGCAGAGACGCTGCTCCGGACGCGCGGGCGCGATGCGGCGCGGATTCTCTGGAGGGAAGCCCTCGATATCTACAGCCAACTCGGTGTGCCGGAGGCTGCCCTCGTCGAGCTACGTCTTCACGGAATCAGTACGTCGGCGTCTTGAGACCCGATTCTCGCAACTTCCGGACGGGACGATGCAGGGATGTTCTAGCTAGAAGGTAAGTAATTCTTGGCAACTGAACGCGACGACAATCGCACAGACAGCAACTCACCGCACCGTGCTGCAGAGCCATCCTCTGGCAACGAGTTGAGCGGAGTAGTGCACGGCTCTGCCGTACAGGCGCGGAATATCCATGGAGATGTGCATTTCAGCATCACCCAGCCCACGCTTCCACGGATGCCGGTGCCTGCCCAGCTTCCTCCGGTTCCGGCGAACTTTACTGACCGGGCAGCCGAACTAGCTGTCCTAGACCAGGTCGCTTCCGACTATGATCCGGTGCGGCGGCTAGTGGTCATCGTGATTACCGGGGCCGGTGGTACAGGTAAGACGTCGCTGGGCTCGTACTGGCTGCATCGGGTCAGCGACAGCTACGAAGGCGGCGCCCTGTACGCCGATCTCGGCGGCCACCAGCCCGACACCGCCGCACGCCCTAGCGAAGTACTGTCCACCTTCCTCCGGTCCCTGGGTACGCCGCCGGAGCAGATACCGCTCCCTCTTGCCGAACAGGCCGCGTTTTACCGATCGGTGACAAATGGACGGAGCATGCTGATCCTGCTCGACAACGCAGCCTCAGCCGCCCAGGTACGCGCGCTCATCCCGGGCCCCGGCCCGCGCGCGGAGCCGGGGCCACCCGACACGACTAGCCGATCCGACCGACCCACCGTCGTCATCGTGACCTCGCGATGGCGCATAACCGGCCTCGCTGCGGAGGGGGCGCGTTTCATCGATATCGGCTCCCTGGATGACGTGTCAGCGATCGCGCTGTTCGACCGGATCGTGGGAACCAGCCGCACGGCAGCGGAGATGGACGCCGCCCGCTCCGTGGTGCGATTGTGCGGCGGTCTGCCGCTGGCGGTCTGCGTAGCGGGAGCGCACCTGGCATTGCATGCGAAGTGGCCGATCAGCAGGATCGCCGCGGATCTGGCGCGCGAGCAGGATCGGCTCACCACCTTGAGCCTCGCCCAAGACCTCTCCGTGCGGTCCACGTTCGATGCCTCCTACAAGGCGATGCCGGCTGACGTGGCACGCCTGTACTGGCTGCTATCCCTGGTGCCCGGCCAGGACTTCGGCCCGGAACTGGCATCGGCGATCTCCGGCACCGACACGGCACGGGCACTGCAGATGCTCGACACCCTGGCGGAGGGCAGCCTGCTCGAAGAGACCACCTACCAGCGTTTCCGCTTTCACGACCTAGTGAAGCTACATGCCAGCGAACAAGCTCAGACCGCACTCGAAGATGAGCGGAAATCCGCCTTGACGAGAGTCATCACCTGGTACCTCGTCAAGGCCATCGCCGCCGACCTTGTTATTCATCCGCGCCGGTGGCGGCTCAACCCTATGTATGACCAAGCACGCGCCCGCCCGCCCGCCTACGAGAGCCCCCGTGAAGCGCTGCAATGGCTGGAATCCGAGCAATCGGCCCTGCTCGCAGCCATCCGGGCCGCCCACGACGAGGGACTGCACGAACTCGCCTGGCAGCTGTGTGAGGCCATGTGGGGATTCTTCAGCAACCGCAACTATTTCCAGCCGTGGCTAGTTTCCCACCAACTGGGCATCAAGGCCGCCCAAGCCGATGGCAACCGGCAGGCCGAAGCTCGAATCCGGACACAACTCGGACTGGCCTACCTGCATCTCGGCCGCAACGACGAAGCCCGTGAGCAATACGCCGCGGCTCTCGCGCTCGACCGCGCTGATGGACACCAGATAGGCGAGGCCACCGCGCTCGAGCATCTGGGTCTAACCGACCT
>Ga0335074_10003539_pt1 | contig 21409 bp, 22 predicted proteins | sample Lox_Sample_23_FD_206715 | JGI IMG/M metagenome (GOLD analysis project Ga0335074, IMG submission 206715) | Soil microbial communities from Loxahatchee National Wildlife Refuge, Florida, United States - Lox_Sample_2.3 | ecosystem: Environmental > Terrestrial > Soil > Wetlands | place: USA... | reverse complement strand
CTGGAGGCTTGCTACTTCGATGTCGGTTCTGCCTATCCTGGTGGTGCAGCAGCTACCAAGGGTGGGGTTGTTCGCCCATTAAAAGGGATCGTGAGCTGGGTTTACACCGTCGCGAGACAGGTGTGTTGCTTTTTGGCGGAAGTGCCCGGGTCTCTGACGAGAAGGTTCCCACAGTACGAGAGGAACGGGGAATCGGCGCCTCTAGTCCATCAGTTGTCTGGCAAGGCATCGCTGAGCAGCCACGCGCTACGGGATAAGGGCTGAAAGCATCTAAGCCCGAAACCCCCTCGAAAAAGAGAGACCTTGAAGGACATTCGTAGAAGACGAGCTCGATAGAGCCGGGGTGTACGCGGAAAGCCTTCGGGCGATCCGCTCAGCCCGCGGCCACTAACGTCCGCAGCTACGTTACCTGGTTCTGCTTGACAGTTACACAGAACGCGTGTGAACTTTTTCCCCGGAAAGAGCGAGCCCACCGGGCGGACGCTCCGGCCCCCCGAGCGGCGCCGCTAGCCCGGTCCGCGCCGCGCGATCCGCGCGAGCGGCACGAGGAGGAGGCTCCACGAGCGGCCGGCGATCGGGTACTCGGAGCGTCCGAGCCACCGGGCGACCCGGGCCCGCTCGGGCGCGTAGGACGGCCCGGCGACGAGGCGTGCGTAGCGGGGCGCGAAGATCGCGAGCACGAGCAGCGGCCAGGCCCAGTAGTTGAGATGGCTTACGAGGTCGGTCAGCGAGGTGACGCCGAAGCCGCCGGCGCAGTCGGGGGCCGCGTTGAGGAGCAGCGCGTGGCAGACGACCCCCGAGGCGTCGAGGAACGCGAACGGGATCAGGAAGGCGGCCGTGACCGCGGCCGCGAACGCCGCCTCCCACCAGCGCCGCGTCAGCAGGTAGTAGACGACGAGGATCCCGTTCGCGAACTGCTTCAAGCCGAGCGCGACCACCTCGGTGAGCCGGGCCCATCGGCCCGAGAGGGTCACGAGCGTGAGCGTCACGAACACCATCGGCACGAAGTCGTTGAAGCCGTTCGCCGCGAGGACCGCGACCCACGGCGCCCCGAGCACCACCGCGCCGAACCGGTTGCTCCGGAGCAGGTAGACCGTGGCGGCCCACGAGGCGAGCGTGATCCACCGGTAGTCGAGCCCGGGGATCTGGAGGAGCGGCAGCAGCGGGAGATAGATGTACGCGTACGTGACGTGGTTCTGCGAGAGCGTGAGCGTCGTCCCGTAGAGGTTCGGATACAGGCGCGCGAACTCGGGCGTCGCGTAGCCCTCGTCCGTGAGGCCGTTCAGGTAGCCGGTGAGGATCGACGCCACCGCGAGGGCGAGCGCGAAGCCGACCCAGGCGGCCACGAAGTACCGGTCGCGGTGCAGCGACCAGCGGAAGGCGAGGCTCGCCTCGACGAGCACGCCGACGAACAGGAGCGGCGACGCGACGGGCGTCGCGAGCAGCGGCGTCTGCAGGCAGAGGACGAGGAATGCGATCGCGATCCCGAGCAGGAGCGCCGTCTTCGCGGCCCGCTCCCGCGGCGAGCCCGGAGGGTCGGGATACTCCGCGGGCGGAGGGTCGAGGGGGCCCGAGGATCCCATGGCCGGTCCCGGGTCCGGGACCGCGCCCCGCGTAAGACGGTATCCACCGCCGGTGGGCGCGGCCCCGACCGCGGGGCTTTAGTGAGCGACGGGCGTGCTTTCGGGCGTGCCGAGCCTCGGGGTCGCCCGCAGTCGCTGGCCGGTCGTCGCCTGGATCCGGCTCCGGGTGCCCCCGCCGCCTCCGCCCGTCATGCTCACCGGCGGGCCGCCCCCGCCCCCCGATCCGCCGCTCGACCGGCTGACGGCCAACCCGGTGCCGACCGACCCGAGGAAGCGCGTGTTCGCCTACGAGGAGGACCGGCCGGACTGGACGGTCCGCCTCGTCTGGGACGCCGACGATCCCGAACTCCTCGAGGCGGAGTGCCGGGCCCCGATCTACGCCGGCCGTCTCCCGCGGGAGGAGGTCCCCAAGTTCTGGGCGGTCGTGAAGCAGCTCGTCGCGCCGCTGGGACCGCTCGCGATCGACTCCGCGGACCCGAAGCCCTGAGGCGGCCCCGCACCCTAAAAGGCCCGGACCCCTCGCCTCCGCGATGCTGCGCGCGACGTTCCTCCACCTGCCCGGCGTCGGACGCGCGACCGAGGCCGAGCTCTGGCGCGCCGGCGTCCGCGATTGGCGGCAGCTGGGCGCGTCCGAGGCCGAGCTCGTCCGCTCGGGCCCCGCCCGGGACCGCCTCGCCCGTGAGCTCGCCGCGAGCGAGCGGGCGCTCGCGGAGCGGAACGTCGCCTACTTCGGGCTCCGCCTGCCCGATGACGAGGGCTGGCGCGTGTACCCCGAGTTCGCCCCCGAGACCGCGTACCTCGACATCGAGACGACCGGTCTCTCGCCGTACGAGGGGATCGTGACGGTCGTCGCCGTCCACGGCGGAGGCACGACCCGCTCCTTCGTCGCCGGCGAGGACCTCGAGGAACTGCCGGCCTACCTCGCCCGGTTCCCGGTCTGGGTGACGTTCAACGGGAGCCGGTTCGACGTCCCGTTCCTGCGCGTCGCCTTCCCGCAGCTCGTCCCCCCGTCGGTCCACATCGATCTCCGGTTCCTGCTCTACCGGATCGGGCACGCGGGCGGCCTCAAACGCATCGAGGAGCGCCTCGGGGTCGGGGACCGGACCGGCGTCGAGGGCGTGAGCGGCCTCGACGCGGTGCGCCTCTGGCAGGAGTACCGACGGGGCAGCCGCCCCGCGCTCGACCGGCTCGTGCGGTACAACCGCGCCGACACGGTCAACCTGGAGCCCCTCCTCGAGCTCGTGTACCGGGAGCTCGCCCGCCGCCTCCTTCCCGACCGCGCCCAAGTCCCGCCGCCGTTCGTCGCCGCGGCGGGGGCCTCCCTCGGCGGCGCGTAGGATCCGCATCGATGGGCGCCGAGCCCGCCGTCGCGGTCGTCATCGGCGCGTACCGTCGGACGGCGTTCGTCGAGGAGGCCGTCCGGTCGGTGCTCGCCCAGCGCCTGCCGCGCGAGCGCTTCGAGCTCGTGGTCGTGAAGGGATTCGAGCACCCCGCGGTCGACCGGTTCCTGGCCGAAGCGGGCGTGCCCGCGATCCTCGACCCCGAACCGCGCATCGGCCGGTGGCTCCTGCGCGGCGTCTCGGCGACCCGGGCGCCGCTCGTCGCCTTCCTCGACGACGACGATGCGTTCGAGCCCGACCGGCTCGAGCGGGTGCTCTCGGTCTTCGACCAGCACCCGCACGTCGGCTTCTACCGCAACCGGGTCCGTGTCGTCGACCGCGCGGGCGCTCCCGTGCCGCCCGAGCGCTGGCGGACGATCGAGCTCGATGCGGCCCTCGATGCGAGCGGCCCGACCGTCCTGCGGGGGGCGACGCCGGAGGCGATCGTGGAGTTCGCCCTCCGCCGGACGCGCGCCTCCTTCAACTCGAGCACGATGGTCGTGCGCCGACGCCTGCTCGAGGGGGAGGGCGCGGAGCTCTTCGGCGGGCTCCAGCTTCCCGACCTCACGCTCCTCGTGCTCGCCGCGGTCGCGGGCGACGACCTGTTCCTCGACGACCGACGCCTCACGCGCTACCGGGTCTCGGGCGAGAACGTGACGGGCGAGATCCCGTGGCTCGCCCAGGCTGCGGAGGCGCACGCGCGCCTCGGCGAGTTCGCGCAGGAGCGCGGGCGGCCGGCCCTCGCGCACTGGCTCTACGGCATGGCGGAGCACTACGACCGGATGTACCGGGGCGGCCGGGTGGTCGGCTCCGTCGCGGACGGATCGTCCCGCCGAACCGTCGCGCACCGGACGGCGGAGTACCTCCGCTTCCTGGGGACCCACCCCGCGGAACGGGCCCCCTCGCTCGACGTCTGGGCGTCCGCGCTCTACGGACTCGGCGCGGTCCTCTCCCCCGGGGCGACCCGGCGCGTGCTCGCGGCGCGGCCGACCGCGCGCGGCCATCGACCGCTCGCCTAGCGCGCCCCTCGGACGGTCGCCCCCGGCAGAGCGAACGACCGCGGGGGCGGCGGGATCGGGACCTCGGCCGGCGGGCGCGCGTCGCGGACGCGCGCCGCGGCCTGGCGGCAGTACTCCCGAGACGAGTCGATGTGCAGGTAGTGCCGACCGAGCCGCCGCGCGACCGCCGCCACGGTGCCCGTGCCCCCGAACATGTCGAGGACGACGTTGCGACGGTAGCTGTAGAACTTCACCAGCCGCTCGATGAGCTCCTCGGGGAACGGGGCCGGGTGCCCGTGGCGGCGGCGCTCCGGCGGAATGTGCCAGAAGCCGTCGGAGAACTTCTCGAACTCGGCGGCTGAGATGTCGACGTCGGAGCGATCGCCGGGGAGCCTCCACTGCCCCTTCGAGAAGACGAGCACGTACTCCCAGGACGGCACGATGTGCGGGTTCGACGGGCTCCGCCAGCTGCCCCACGCCGTGCGGCGTCCCATCGTCTGCTTGTACCAGATGATCTCGGTCCGCATGATGTAACCGAGTGCGCGGAGATCGCGGGAGAGGTCGTGGTGGATCGGACGGAAGTCCTTGATCGACGTCGGCGCGACGTTGAGGACGAACCGCCCGCCCGGGACGAGCACGCGGTAGAGGGCGCGCCAGACCGTCTCGAGCCACGCGAGGTAGGCGTCGGGCGCGAGCGCGTCGGCGTAGCCCCGGTACGGGATGCCGAGGTTGTACGGCGGGCTCGTGACGGCGAGGTGCACGGAGTCGGCCGGGAGCCGCTCGAGGATCGCGCGCGCGTCGCCGAGGACGATCCGGTCGCGCCAGGGCGCGGCGCCCCGCCGCGCGGGGGGCTCCCCCGAGTCGACCGGGCGGCGGGGCCGGGCAGGTAAGCGCTCGCTCAACTCCACTCCACCCGGTCCGGAAGGGGGCGAGCCAGCAAGGGTATAATCCCCTCGGGTTCGACCGAGCCGGTTCCATGCCGGTCCGCGTCGCGGTCCCGAAGGAGGTGGCGGCCGGCGAGACCCGGGTCGCCTCGATCCCCGAGGTCGTCCAGCGCCTCACGAAGCGCGGGCTCGCGGTCGCCGTCGAGGCCGGGGCCGGCACGCTCTCCCGGTACCCCGACGAGGGGTACGCCGCGGCCGGCGCGACGATCGCGGCCGACGCGCGGGCGCTCTGGGACGGCGCGGCCGTCGTGCTGAAGGTGCAGCCGCCGACCGTGGCGGAGATCGGTCGGATGGCTCCCGGGACGATCCTGGTCGCCACGATGAACGCGAGCCGGAACCTGGACCGGGTCGCGGCGCTGCGCGATGCCCAGGTCACGACGTTCGCCCTCGAGCTCCTCCCCCGCATCACCCGCGCCCAGGGGATGGACGTCCTCTCCTCCCAGGCGACCGTCGCCGGGTATCGGGCGACGCTCCTCGGGGCCGAGTACTGCCCCAAGTTCCTCCCGATGCTCACCACCGCCGCCGGGACGATCCGCCCCGCCAGCGTCCTGGTCCTGGGCGCCGGGGTCGCCGGGCTCATGGCGATCGCGACCGCGAAGCGGCTCGGGGCGCTCGTGACCGCGTACGACGTCCGACGGGCCGCCGGGGAGCAGGTCCGCAGCCTCGGCGCGAAGTTCCTCGAGCTCTCGATCAACGCGGAGGGCAGCGGAGGCTACGCCCGCGAGCTCACCGACGCGGAGAAGCAGCAGGAGCAAGAGATGCTCGCGAAGGCGATCGGGGAGGCGGACATCGTGATCACGACCGCCAACATCCCCGGACGCCGCGCCCCCCTCCTGGTCCGTAAGGAGAACGTCGCCCGGATGCGGCCGGGGGCCGTCCTCGTCGACCTTGCGGCCGAGAGCGGCGGGAACTGCGAGCTCACGAAGCCGAACGAGACGGTCGAGACCGGCGGCGTGACGATCCTGGGCCCGACGAACCTCCCCGCGCAACTGCCGTTCCACGCGAGCGCGATGTACGCCCGCAACGTCCAGGCGTTCCTCGAGCTCCTGCTCGACCAGGACGGGGCGCTCGTGACCCAGTTCTCGGACGAGATCCTGGCCGCGAGTCTCCTCACGACGAACGGGACGGTCCCGCACAAGCCGACCGCCGACCTGCTCGCCGGAGGCAAGTAGGCGCATGGCGGCGGACCTCTGGACGGCGCTGTTCATCGCGATCCTCGCCGCGTTCACCGGCTACGAGGTGATCGGCCGCGTGCCGGTCCTCCTCCACACGCCGCTCATGAGCGGCTCCAACTTCATCCACGGGATCGTCCTCGTCGGCGCGATCGTCGCCCTCGGGATCGCGACGACCCCGCTCGAGCAGGCGATCGGCCTCGTCGCGGTCATCATGGGCGCGATGAACGTCACGGGCGGCTACGTCGTCACCGAGCGGATCCTCGCGATGTTCGACCGCTCGAAGAAGAAGGGAGGCCCCTCGTGATCCCGTACGCGAGCGACCTCGTCGACGGGGTCTACGTCGTCGCGATCCTCGTCTTCATCCTGGGCCTGAAGGCGATGAGCTCGCCCGAGACGGCGCGTCGCGGGATCCTCTACGCGGGGGTCGCGATGCTGCTCGCGATCGCCGTCACGTTCCTCTCGCCCGGGCTCTCGAACTTCCTCCTCATCGCGGTCGGCGTCTTCGTCGGCGGCGGTATCGGGTTCTACTGGGCGCGGGTCGTGAAGATGACCGCGATGCCCCAGATGGTCGCGGTGTTCAATGGGATGGGGGGCGGGGCCGCGGCGGCGATCGCCGCGGTGGAGCTGCTGGGATCGATCTCGGACCACACCGTGGCCGCGCTCAGCCTCGCGGGCTCCGTCATCGGCGCGATCTCGATCGCGGGGAGCGTGATCGCGTTCCTCAAGCTCCAGGGCTGGATGCCGCAGAAGGCGATCGCTTACCCCGGCCGCCAGCCGATCAGCCTCACGGTGCTCGCGGTCGGCGTCGCGTTCGGCGTCTACGCGGTCGTCGTGGGCGCGACCGTCTGGCTGCTGCCGTTCTTCGTCCTCCTGCTGCTCTACGGCATCCTCCTCACGATCCCGATCGGCGGCGCGGACATGCCGGTCGTCATCAGTCTCTTCAACGCCCTCACGGGGATCGCGGTCGCGCTCGACGGCTTCGCCCTCGTGAACGGCCCGCTCGGCGACGCCGGCTACGCGATGGTGATCGCCGGGACGCTCGTCGGGGCCGCGGGTTCGCTGCTCACGATCCTCATGTCGCGCGCGATGAACCGCTCGATCCCGAGCGTCCTGTTCGGGGCGTTCGGCGCGACGGAGGAGGCCGGCACCGTCCAGGGGACGATGAAGCCGATCGACGTCCCCGACGCCGCCGTGCTGATGGAGTACGCGGGGCAGGTGATCATCGCCCCGGGCTACGGCATGGCGGTCGCCCAGGCCCAGGGGAAGGTGAAGGAGCTCGCGGACCTCCTCGAGGCGAAGGGGGTCACCGTGAAGTTCGCGATCCACCCGGTCGCGGGCCGCATGCCCGGGCATATGAACGTGCTGCTCGCGGAGGCGGGGATCAGTTACGACAAGCTGTTCGACCGGGACGAGATCAACCCGGAGTTCCCGACCACGGACGTCGTCCTCGTGATCGGGGCCAACGACGTCGTCAACCCGGCCGCCCACCGGCAGGGGAGCCCGCTCTACGGGATGCCGATCCTCGACGTCGAGAAGGCCAAGAACGTCATCGTGGTGAAGCGCGGGCAGGGCAAGGGTTTCGCGGGCATCGAGAACGACCTGTTCTACCGCGACAACTGCCGCATGCTCTACGGGGACGCCCAGCAGGTCGTCGGCCGGCTGGTCTCCGAGATCAAGAAGAGCTCGGCGTGAGCTCCGCCGCCGGCGCGGCGAGCTCCCCGCGCCAGAGGTCCACGAACAGCCCCAGGAGGAGGGCGGTGAGGAGGACCCCGAGGAGCTCGTACGGCCACCAGAGGCCGAGGTCCTTCGCCCAGTACGGCCAGGCGAGGTCGTAGTTCAGCGTCCCGACGATCCCGATCGCCCAGAGCCACCAGCGCGGCCGCACGCCGAGGAGGGCGACCGGCAGCAGCGAGACCAGGATGTTGAAGGAGAGGAACTGCGTCACGAGGGCGACGCCGGTGATCGCGATCGCGGCGCCCCCGAGCACCGTCCGGCCCTTCCACCAGACCGCGGCGACGACCGCGACGGTGAGCCCCGCCTGCACTGCGGCGACCCCGTCGCCGCCGGGCAGCCAGTTCTGCTGGGTCAGGAGGCCGTAGAGGTTGAGCGAGAACGACCGGCGGGTCACCTGCGAGAAGAACACGGGATCGAGGAATCCGTTCCCCCACGCCGCGTAGGACGCCAGCGTGATCGCACCGAAGACGACGACGACAAGCGCCCCCGAGAGCCACCGACGGCGGAAGCCGGCGGCGGCCCCGAGGAGGGGAAAGACCGCCGGGAACCGGGCCGTCGCCAGGAACCCGCCCACGGCGCCGGCGATCGGCTCCGACCGGCGCGCGAGCGCGATCGCGAGCAGGACGGCCGCGGGGACGAGCGCGTTGGTGGTCCCATCGATCTGCGCCGAGATGAGCGGTAGGTACAGGACCGACGTGAGGACCACCAGCGTCACGTAGCGCCGGTCCGGCCCGGCGACCGTCCAGGTGAGCGGGACGATCGAGAGCGCGACGAGCCCCCAGACGAACGCGATGCCGACGGTGCCGCCGAGGCTCCCGATCGCGTCGAGCACCACCGCCGCGATGCCGTACGGCACCTGGATCGAACTGCCGCAGCTCGAGACCGTGAACGGATCCCCGCCCGCCCACGCCGCGCGGCCGCTCGCGACCAGGGCCGCGATGTCGCTCGGCCCGTTGCCGGAGCAGGCGAACAGCCCGAACGCGACGTCAAAGGCGATCACCGCCGCGTAGACGGCTCCGGCGACGACGAGGGGGAGCTTCCAGTCGAGCCAGTCGAGCGAGCCGTGCGAGGAGGCGCGCCGCGCCCAGCGGTCGAGCCGGCGCGCGAGCCCCGCCCCGTTCGGGGTCCGGAGCAGCAGCAGGACGAGCCCGCCCGCGCCCAGGATCAGGACGAAGGCGAGGGTCACGATATCGAGCGACGTCACCATGGAGGGTACCGCCCGGCGCCCGGTCGCGGCTCGGAGCCGGGCCCGCTATTTAGGCGGTGGCTCGCGCGCCGGCCGTGCCCGGAGGGCGGGGGGCGTTGGATTAAGCGCGCGGAGCGCTCCCGCGGAGGGCAGGCGATGGCGAGCTGGGACGACTTCTTCACCGCCCAGCTCGGGGCGTCGGCGGCCCTCGCCGGTCTCCTGTTCGTCGGGCTCTCGCTCAACCTCGCGAAGATCCTCAGCTTCCCGGCCCTGCCGTACCGAGCCGCGAAGGCCCTCACCCTCCTCGTGCTGATCCTCGTCGTCGCCACCATCTTCCTGGTTCCGAATCAGGCCGGACCGGCCCTCGGCGTCGAGCTGCTGGTCGCGGTGGTCGGCGGGGGCGCCCTCGTCCTGGGCCTCGGCGTCCAGGTCGCCCGGCGCACCCCCGAGCCGTACCGCCTGGGCGCGCGGGTGGAGCTCGCCGAAGCCGGGACCGTGGTGGCGCTCTACGTCGTCGCGGGGGTCCTCACGCTCGCGAGCTCCCCCTACGCGGTCTACCCCGTGGTGCCCGCGATCGTGATCTCGTTCCTCCTCGCGATCCTGGACGCGTGGGTGCTCCTGGTCGAGATCAACCGATAGCCCCCTGCGTCGGACCCGCGCACCTCTTGAGCCCGGTCCCTGTCCCGGGGGCCATGATCCGTCTCGTCCCGATGGAACCGTCGGACTTCGGCCCGTTCCTCGAGGCGCTCGTGCACGGCTACGCGGAGGACCACGTCCGCGACGGGCAGTGGAGTCCCGAGGAATCGCTCGCGCGATCGCGCGCCGAGACCGGCCAGCTGCTGCCCCAGGGCCTCCAGACCCCGGGCCACCTGTTCTTCTCGATCGTCGCCGGGGCGCCCGAGGAGAAGGTCGGCGTGCTCTGGCTGGCGATCCAGCCCCGCGGTGGGTTCGTCTACGACCTCGAGATCTTCGAGCCGTTCCGGCGACGCGGCTACGCCGAGGAGGCGATGCGGCGGGCCGAGCGCGAGCTCCTCGACCGGAACGTGCACCGGATCGCCCTGCACGTCTTCGGGCCCAACCAGGGCGCGCGCCGGCTCTACGCGAAGCTCGGCTACGAGGAGACGAACGTGCTGATGGCGAAGCGCCTCGACGGGTGAGCCCGTCGCGCAGCGCGGCCGATGGGCGCGGCCAGATTCGAACTGGCGACCTTCACCGTGTCAGGGTGACGTCATAACCACTAGACTACGCGCCCAGTCGGGCGGCCACCGACGGGCGCCTCTTATGGCTGTCGGCGGCGGCTAGCCGTACCCGCCGGGGTACTGGTTCGTGTCCGGCGGGGCGTTCCAGTTGTAGTAGCCCGACGACTGGCGCTGCGCCTCGGTCGACTCCTGGCGGAGACCGCCCTGGAACGAGCCGTACACCTCGCGGATCTGCTCCTCGATCGACCGGGCCCGCAGGAGCGCCTGGCGCATGTGGACCGCGTCGAGCGTCGGGCTCCCCGAGACCGCCGCGAGGTCGCCCGCGGTCCGGATGAGCCCGCCGAGCTCGCGGAGCCGCAGCGTGAGCGCGTTGCGGCGCCCGTCGAGCGCCTCCGCCCGGCGGCGGGATTCCTTGATGAGCTCGACGACCGCCTCGCGGGTCGCCGGTCGGATGCGGCCGTCGCTCGCGATCTCCTGGGCGCAGAACTGCGCGAGGCGGATCCGGTTCGGCTCGCTGTCCGGCATCGACGTCTCGAGGAGCACCTCGTAGCCGCCGCCCGCGATCCGCGAGCGGAGCGGCGAGAGGATGCGGTGGATGTCCTGGATGTTGGCGGCCGCGACGAGGATGAAGTCGCACGGCACGCCGTCCACGCGCACGGCCGCGCCGCCCGACTGCGGGTTGCGGCCGGTGATCGGGAACCGCTTCTCCTGCATCGCGGTGAGGATGTGGCGTTGCAGGAAGCCGAGGTGGGGCAGTTCGTCGATGAACAGCACGCCCTCGTGCGACTCGTGGATCGTGCCGGCGATCACGCGCTCGTACGGCAGCGTCCCCAGCTGCGGGTGGCCCCCGTACGGGTCGTGGCGCACGTCCCCCAAGAGCTCGGTCTCGCTCGCGCCCGTCGCCATCACGAACGTGTTCCGGTCGAGCTTCACGAGCACCTTGCGCGGGCTCTCGTGCTGGAGCGTGCGGCGCCGCTCGAGCGCCCGCTGGTCGAGCACCTTGATCCGGTCGCCGGAGCGCTCGTACGCCACGACCTCCTCGACGCCGTTCCGCAGGCGGGTCGTGCGGACCGACTCCTGGGGATTGCCGCCCGGGCTCACGGTGAGCTCGAGGATCCCGCCCACCAGGTCGCGGAACGGATTCCCGCTGCCCGCGACCCCGGGCACGACCTGCTTCACGTTCCCGCAGCTCGGGCAGAACCGCTCGGTGGGCAGGGAATAGAAGCTGCAGCGCGGGCAGCGGTAGCCCAGCCGTTCGGCGACCGACGCGGGCGCCTCGGACGGCAGGATCATCTCGCCCTCGACGGAGCGCGCGGCCTCGCGCTCCCGGTAGACCTCCTCGCGCGGCACGACCTCGATGCTGGGCCGCTCCGGGTTCTCGGGGTTGTGGACGACCCGCAGCTCGGTCCGGGGCCGGTCGAGGTGCAGCGCGAGCGCCTGCGCGGTCATCGACTTCCCGATGCCCGGCGGGCCGACCAGGAGCAGATGACGCCGCTGGTACGCCGCGATGCGGGCGATCTCGACGGCCTTCTCCTGGCCGATCACGCGGTCCAGCGGATCGGTCGGGATCGGCACGTCGTCCGTCGTCTCGATCTCGTCGACCGAGGCGGGCAGGCGGCGGGCGGCTTCGCTCGCGGTCACGGCTCGCTACCGAAAAGGGTCGGTCTCGGTAAAAGGTTGGCCGCGGGCGGAGGGGACCCCGCCCGCGGCTCGAGGGCGCTCAGTGCGGGACCGGAGCGAGGTCCGCCTTCGTGAAGATCCGCAGGGGCTCCGGGATCTTCCCGACGGGACCGAGCCGGGTCGCGACCACGGTGCCGATCCCCTTCTCCTGGGCGACGTCGAGGAGGCGCTGGCTCACGATCCCGTCGAAGACGATCGCCTTCGCGGGGACCTGCAGCGCCGTCAGCGCGTCGATCATCTCCTTCACGGGGGCCTCGCCGACGACCGCTTCGTTCTCGCCCACGAAGAGCGAGCGCGAGGAGCCCTCGACCTCGTTGAGGAGCTCGAAGTAGCGGGCGAGGTCCGGCGGGAGCGGCACGGCCGCCGGGACCGGGGGCGGCGGGGGCGGAGGGCTGGGGGCCCGGGGTGGGGGCATCCGCTCGCGGTCCCGGTCGCGCTCGTCTCGGCGCGGTCCGCCGCCGCCGTTGCGCTCGTCGCGCCGGTCGGGGCGTCCGCCGGGGCCCTCGCCCCGTTCCTCGCGCGGTTCCCGCGTCGAGCCGGTCGACTCGAACCCGCTCATCTCGAGGTACTGGTTGATCGGGATCTTGTTCCGCAGGCACTTCAGCAGCTGCTTCTGCGTGAGCTCCTCGACCTCGCTGCCGCGCGGGGCCCGCGCGACGAAGTCGATGTCCATCGTCTGGAGCATCTCGCGGAGGATCAGCTCGCCGGCCCGGTCGCCGTCGGTGAAGACGGTCACCGTCTTGCCGCGCGAGAGGTCCTTCACGGTCTGCGGGACGCTCGTCCCCTCGACCGCGATCACGTTCTTGATCCCGCAGCGCAGCAGGTTGAGCACGTCCGAGCGGCCCTCGACGACGATCAGCGCGTCGGCCTGGTCGATGTTCGGACCGGCCGGGAGGTGCTCGGGTCCGTACGTCGTGATCTCGTCGACCTGGACGGCCTTGCGGACCGCCTCGGTGAGATCGAGCCCGACGCCCTTCGACTCCTCCTGGAGGTGTCCGAGGATCTCCTTCGCGCGCTCGACGACCTTCTGGCGCTTCGAGATCCGAATGTCCTCGACGCTCACGATCTCGATCTTGGCCCGGCACGGGCCGATCCGGTCGACGGTCTCGAGGCCGGAGGCGAGGATCGCCGTCTCGACCTGGTCGAGCGACGACGGGATCAGGATCTCGCCCTCGCTCTTCCCCTTGCGGCTGTCGATCTCGACCTCGATCCGGCCGATGCGGCCGGACTTCTGGAGGTCGCGGAGATCGAGTTCGTCGCCGAGCAAGCCTTCGGTCTGTCCGAAGACCGCTCCGACGACGTCCGGCTTGTCGATGACGCCTTCGGCGGCGATGCGGGCTCGGATCTGGTATTTCGCGGCACTGGGATCGTTGGTCATGGTGGTGGTCTCCTTGGGGCGGAAACTCCCCGCGAACGGGGTCCCGAAGGGGACGGACTAGGCCGGTGCCGAGCCGCCGGGCGATGCGCGGAGCCTACGACAGGAGAGGGCAGGGAACATGAGTCGTGAGTCCGGATCTCCTGGCGACGTCGGGCCGAGCCCGTCCGTCCCCGGAGGGTTGTTTCCGATCGTTAGCAGCCGGGGGCGCTATTTAAGAGGGACCCCGCGCGCGGGGCCGCTCCCGGACCCCCCGTCCTCTCTCGGCGGCGCGCGTTCCTCTCGCCGCGACAGTCTTTATATCCGGCCCCCGTACGCCGCCTCGGAGCCCATCGCAATGCCCCGTCGAGTTGCCCGCAAGGTGAACGAGGTACCCGAGCCCGGCACGCCCGCGCCCGAGCCGTCCCTCGCCGACGACCGGTTCGTGGACGAGCTGAAGGCCGACCTTGCGAAGACCCACGAGGAAGCCGGGGCCAAGACCGGCGAGGATCTCACGCACCATGCGGAGCTCAACAAGCGGCTCCTCCAGGACCTCTGGGAGGTCCACAACCAGTTCGAGGAGATCGGGGTCCACCTGACCATCGATCCCTCGCAGACGCTGTTCGCGACGTTCGCCGAGTACCCCGTCAAGTGGACGTTCAAGGAGAACTTCGACTTCGGCGCGGTCAAGACGGTCGAGCTGCTCGACCGAGCGACCGGATGGGTCGGGTTCACGCTCCGCTTCTGGTACTACCGTACCCCGGAGGGACGGTCCCGTCTGCGCGGGATCTTCGAGTGGTGCGACGGCGAGAGCTACCACCGCTACTCCGGCTGGATGCGCATGATGAGCCAGGCGGTCCTCTACGACGCGCCCGACGACGAGGTGGACGTCCGCGAGCTCCACCGGGTGCTCAAGGACATCGTCGTGCACTGGTACGGCGCCCACCTCGAGCGGACGCCCGAGACGTTCGTCGCGCACCTCAAGGAAAAGTACCCGAAGGGCGCCTCCTACGCGAAGGAATCGTACCGGTAGGCCGGCCCGGCCCCCGCTCCGGTCGCCTTCGGTGCGCGAGCCTTGAAATAACCCGGGACTCCTCCCACCCGCCCGGGCGCGTGCGGGGCCCCGAGCCGTTCCCCCGCCAGTCCCGGTCGGAGCAAGCGTGGCCGGCGATCTGCGGGGGCATCTGGTCGCCTACTTCGAAGAGCAGCACAAGCTCGTGGAAGCCGGCGCCCTCCAGCTCCTCCTCGCCGCCCCGCAGCCGCTCGTCATCTCCCGCGAGGTCGTCGAGCGCGTCGGGCCGTCGTCGCCCATCGTGACCCGCGAGATCGTCGCCGCCGCGCTCGCGGAGCGGTTGACCGGGCGGGCCGTTCCCGCGCCCCCGACCCTCGCCGCGGCGGCGGACCCCGCGATCCGGCGCACCCCGTCCGCCCGGTTCGAGCTCGTGCGCGAGGGGTTCGCCGGGCCCCCGGTCGCGACGCAGCCGATCGCCGCGTACGCCGCCCTGTTCCAGTCCCGGTACCGGGCGCTCGCCCGGCTCCTCCGGGGCCGACCGCAGTTGGGGAACCTGCGCCCGATCCGCGAACTGCGGGCGACCGAAGGCGATGCGTCGGTGATCGGGATGGTCCGCGAGGTCCGCGAGACCCCGCAACGCCACCACCTGATCCTCACGCTGGACGACGAGTCGGGCTCGGTGGAGCTGCTCGTGCCCAAGGACTCCGCCGGCAGCCGGATCTCCTTCCTGCCCGACGAGGTCGTCGGCGCCCGCCTCCAGTTCGCCAAGGAGCCCGGGAAGATCCCCCGCGTGGTCGCGATCGAACGACCGGACGTCCCGCACGCCCGGTCCGTCGGGCGCGCCCCCGACGCGCACCGGGCGATCTTCCTCTCCGACCTCCACGTCGGCAGCCGATCGTTCCTGTCCGAACCGTGGGCGGAGCTCGTGGCGTTTCTGCGCGAGGAGGGACCGTATCCCGAGCTCGCCCGGTCGATCGACCACGTCGTGATCGCGGGCGACCTGGTGGACGGCATCGGCATCTATCCCCGGCAGGAGCGGGACCTCGCCATCCCGGACGTGGTCGAGCAGTACGCCGAGCTCGCGCGGCGCTTGGGGGAGTTGCCCGGGCGCCTCACGATCGTTGGGGTCCCCGGGAACCACGACGCCGTCTGCCCGGCGGAGCCGCAGCCCGCCCTCCCTGCCGGGCTCGCGGACGGGCTGCCGTCCAACGTGAGGATCCTCGCGAACCCGTCCACGTTCGCGCTCGACGGGGTGGTGATCGAGGCGTACCACGGGCGCAGCTTCGACGACCTGATCCCCGCGATCCCGGGCGCCTCCTACGCCCACCCCACGGAGGTGATGAAGCGGATGCTCCAGTGCCGGCACCTGGCGCCGATCTACGGGGACCGCACGCCGCTCGCCCCGCTCCCGTACGACGGGCTGGTCATCGACCCCGTCCCCGACATCCTCGTGACCGGGCACGTCCACACCTACGGGGTGGACCGGTACCGCCAGGTCCTGCTGCTCAACGCCTCGACCTGGCAGGCGGAGACCGAGTACCAGCGGATGCGCAACATCGCCCCGGTCCCGGCGCACACCGCGGTCGTGGACCTCGCGACGCTCGCCCTCGTCTCGCTCGACTTCGCCCACGGCCCCCCCGTCGTGGTGGAGGTCGGCGGTTGACCCCGTACCCGCTCGACCCGGTCCGCGCCGTCGGCCCGATGCGCCTCGTGCTGACGAGCTACCCGACCCGCGAGGCCGCGCTCGCCGCGGCGCACGGGGCGGTCGAGCGACGCCTCGCCGCCTGCGCTCAGGTGATCGCGGCCGAGTCCCGGTATCGATGGCGCGGGCGGGTCGAGTCGGCCGCCGAGTCGATCGTGCTGTTCAAGACCGTCCCGAAGCGGGTCGGGGCGTTGTTCGCCTGGCTGCGGGCGGGCCACGCGTACGACGTCCCCGAGATCGTGGAGATCGACGTGCCGCGCGTCGACCCCGGCTACCTCCACTACCTGGCCGCGACGCTGGACGCCTCGGCGGTCGCACCGCCGGCCGCCGCTAGGCGTCGGGCAGGACCGCGAGGCCCGGGAGCTCCCGGCCCTCGACGAACTCGAGCGCGGCCCCACCGCCCGTCGAGATGAACTGGAAGCTCGCGGCGACCCCGAGGTCGGCCGCGATCCGGGCCGAGTCGCCCCCGGCCGCCACGTGATACCCCGCGAGGCGGCCGAGGCCCGCCAGCACGTCGCGCGTCCCGGCCGCGAACCGCGGGTCCTCGGCGAGTCCGAGCGGACCGTTCCAGAAGACGGTCCGGGTCCCCCCGAGGAGGCGGAGGAACTCGGCCCGCGTGGCCGGCCCGATGTCCCGCGCGAGCGCGTCGGCGGGCACCTGCGAGACCGGGACGGTCATGGGCTCGGGGGCGCCGGGCCGCTCGACGACGAGATCGGTCGGCAGCGCGACCTGGGTCCCCGCCGCGGCTGCGGCCGCGAGGAATTCCGCGACGCGGGCCCCCTGGCCCGGCTCGACCGAGGTTGCGCCGAGGCCGTGGCCCTGGGCGGCCAGGAAGGGGAACGCGAGCGCCCCGCCGATGAGCACGCGGTCCGCGCGGCCGGAGAAGCTCGTGAGCAGCGGGAGCTTGTCGGCGACCTTGGCCCCGCCGACGACGACCCCGTACGGCCGGTCGGTCGCGTCGCGGAGGCGCGACAGCTCGCGGACCTCCCGCTCGACGAGCAGTCCCGCGAACGCCGGGAGCCGCTTCGGGACCCCGACCGTCGACGCGTGGGCCCGGTGCACGGCCCCGAACGCGTCCTCGACGAACAGCTCCCCCAGGCGGGCCAGTTGGGCCGCGAACGTGGGGTCGTTCGCTTCCTCGCCCGGGTGGAAGCGCAGGTTCTCGAGCAGGAGGAACTGCCCGTTCTCGAGCCGGGTCGAGAGCTCGAGGGCGTGGATGCCGACGACGTCGTCGGCGAGCGGGACGGGCTGGCCGAGCACGGCGCTGAGACGGTGCGCGACCGGGCGCAGCGAGAGCGCGGGGTCGCGCTTGCCGTCCGGACGGCCCAGGTGGGTCATGAGGATCGAGCGGGCCCCCGCGGCCCGGAGGTGGTCGAGGGTCGGCAGGGCCTCCCGGATCCGGCGGTCGTCGGCGATCGCGCCGTTCGGTCCCTGCGGGACGTTGAAGTCGACGCGCACCAGGACCCGACGTCCGCGAAGGGGGGCCGAGCCGATCCCGCGCTTCGCCTGCACGAGTGCCCCCGGAGCCGGCCGGCTCAAATCGGTTGTGACGGCCGCCCGGTGCGGGCCTCCACGGCCGCGATCACCGCCCGGGTGGCCGGCAGCTCGATCCCGTGCGCCGCGGCGGTCCGGAGGATCGCCCCCGAGATCGCGTCGATCTCCGTGGGTCGACCCCGGGCGAGGTCCTGGAGCATGCTCGACCGGTTCGTCGCCGTCGCGCGGGCGACCCGATCGAAGTCGGCCTCGAGCTCGCCGTCGGCGAGGTCAAAGCCCGCCGCCCGAGCTGCGCGCCCGGCCTCGTGGAGGAGCCGGAGCGCGTCGGCCCGCGCGGGCTCCTCCAGGAGCGCCCCGTTCGGCACGCCGCGCAGGGCCGTGATCGGGTTGATCGCCGCGTTGACGATCGCCTTGCGCCAGACCTCCCGCGCGAACCCGGCGACCGTGCGCACGGCGAGGTCGGTGCGCTCGAACAGCTCCAAGAAACGGGCCACCGGCCCGGCCGCCTCGCCCGCCTCCCGGGGGTCCGGCAGCAGGAGCTCGCCGCGCCCACCGCGCCGCACCACGCCGGGCGCCTCCCACGTGGAGGGGATCGAGTTGACGGCCCGCACGAGGTGCGCGTCGGGATCCGACCAGCCCCCGTGCCGCAGCGCGGCCCCGACGATCGGTTCGATGCCCAGCCCGTTCTGGGGCAGCAGCACGGGTCGCGGCGGCTCCCGGGCCAGCAACGCCGCCGCGTCGGCAAGGGAATAGGTTTTGACGGCCAGGACGGCGAGCTCCGCGTCCCCCGGAACGAGCGGCCCGACGGAGGCGGGCCGGACCGTGCGGGTGGCCGAGGGGCCCTCGAGTCGGATCCCCCGGTCCCGGATCGCCCCCACCGCTTCCCCTCGGGCGACCAGGGCCACCGAGTGGCCGGCGTCGGTCAACAGGGCGGTCAGCACGCAGCCGACCGCGCCGGCGCCGACGACCACCACGCGCACGGGCGCCGTCCCGTCAGCCGAGCCGGCGCACGAGATCGGAGAGCCCCGGGTTCTTGCCCCAATCCCGGCTCAGGAGGGCGAGGAGCTCCTCGTAGTAGCGGACCTGCTCCCGGGCCTGGCGGACCTTCTCGTCGAGGTACTGTTCCTCCCGGCGCAGCCGCGAGACCTCGCTCAGGACGTCGCGCTGGCTCTCGAGCAGCGATTCTTCCTTATCGGCCAGAGTAAGGGAAGCCCGTCGTGCCACGTTGCACCCCCACCGGCACCGAGGCCGGGTTCATGCTCATCACGGCGTCCCGGGTCGCGCGGAGCTTCGCGAGCTCGGTCTTGATGCGGCGGAGCCGGGTCTCGAGGCGGCGGCGCTTCTCGCGGATCTCCTCCAGCGAACGGCCGAGCATCTCCATCCGGTGGCGCCACTTGTCGCGCTCCCGAACGGTCTCCAGGACGGAGCTCACATCGACCATGGAGGACGGGAGACGGGACTGAAGTCGAATCAACCTTTCGGCCCAGCGGCGGCTCGACCCGGCGCGAGGGGGTACCGCTTTAGACCGGCCGGAGGTGGTGGCCGACGGGAAGTTCCATGAGCGCCCTCGCGAAGATCGTCGTGCTCGGAGCCGGCAACGTGGGCGGGTCGCTCGCCCAGCGCCTCGCGGAGATGGACCTCGCGGCCGAGGTGGCGCTCCTCGACATCGTCGACGGGCTTCCGCAGGGGAAGGCGCTCGACATCCAGGAGTCCGCTCCGATCCTGGGGTTCTCGACCCGCGTCACGGGGTCGAACTCGCTGGACGCCCTCGCCGGCGCCGACGTGGTCGTGGAGACGGCGGGGCTCGCCCGCAAGCCGGGAATGAGCCGCTCGGACCTCCTCGAGAAGAACGCGGCGATCGTCAAGGGCCACGCGGAGGCGGTCCGGGCGAAGGCCCCGCAGTCGATCGTCCTCGTGGTCACGAACCCGGTCGACGTGATGACCTACTACTTCTGGAAGAAGAGCGGACTGCCCACGGCCCGCGTCTTCGGGGAGTCCGGGACCCTCGACACCGCCCGGTTCCGCACGTTCGTCGCGGACGCGCTCAAGGTCGCGCCGCGCGACGTCACGGGCTTCGTCCTGGGGACGCACGGCGACACGATGGTGCCGGTCCTCTCGCTGACGAGCGTCTCGGGCGTGCCCCTCGCGAAGCTCCTGCCGCCCGACCGCCTCCAGGCGATCGTCGAGCGGACGAAGCAGGGCGGGGGCGAGATCGTGGCCCTGCTCAAGAGCGGCAGCGCATTCTACGCCCCGTCGGCCTCCCAGGCCGAGCTGGTCCGCGCGATCGCGCGCGACGAGCATCGGCTCCTCCCGGCGGCGGTCCACCTGGACGGCCCGTTCGGGGAGCGCGACGTCTACCTCGGCGCCCCGGCGGTCGTCGGGCGCCAGGGCGTGGAGCGGGTCGTCGAGGTCGACCTCACGCCGGGCGAGTGGGACGCCTTCCGTACGAGCGCGAAGGCGGTCCGGGACGACCTCGCGATCCTCGCGAAGCTCCCCCCGTAGGGAGACCCGACCGATGGCGGGGGAGGGCGCGACGAACCGGACGCCGGTCGAGGCGGTCGAGATCAAGCGACGCCTCGCGACCCTCCGCTATACGACCGACTCGAAGGAGCACGCGCACATCACGACGAAGCCCGCGATCTGCGCGCGCTGCCCCCACTCGTTCTGCACGTTCGTCTGCCCCGCGAAGTGCTACGAGCGGATCGACGGCCGCCTCGTGTTCCGGTACGAGGACTGCATCGAGTGCGGCGCGTGCGACATCGCCTGCGACCAGGGGTCCGTGACGTGGAACCTCCCCCGCGGGCCGTACGGCGTGCGCTACGCGTACGGCTAGGGCGCGGGCGCCCCCCCCGGGGCGACGGGCGCGTTCCAGTGAAGGCGCATCTTAAAGCGCCCCGCCGAGGGTCGCGCCCGGCGGAGCAGTCCCTACGCCGCCGGCGTCCTCGGCCCCTGAGATCCCCGCGCTGTTTCCCTACCGCGTGCGCCCGGGCCAGGAGGCGATCCTCCGGGAGGTCGGCGCGGTCGTGGAGCGCGGAGGCCCGCTCCTCATCAACGCGCCGACGGGCAGCGGCAAGACCGTCGCGACCCTGGCCCCCCTGCTCGAGCACGCCGTCCGGGCCGACCATCGGATCCTCTACCTCGTGCGCACGCATTCCCAGGAGGTCCAGGTCCTCCACGAGGCCCGCACGATCGCCCACCGACTCGACCGCCCGGTCCTCGCGGTCGGCCTCCAGGGCCGGGCGCGGCGCTGCTTCCTGCTCGAGAACGTGGCCGAGGTCAAGGGGGCCACCGCGGAGGAGCACGGAAAGCTGTGCGCGGACCGGAAGCGGGCGACCGAGCGGGTGATGCGGGGCGAGGCGCCCGGACCGTCCGCCCCCGAGCTCCCCGAGGGCGGGGAGATCGACCTGACCGACCTGGACGGGTGCCCCTACTACGCCCGGGTCCTCCAGACCGAGCTCGATCCGCTGGTCGCCCGGTTCGAGGAGCAGCTCCCGTCCCCGCACGAGTTCGAGCGGTTCGCGCGCGACGAGAACCTGTGCGCGTACGAGCTCTCGAAGCGGCTCGTGCCCCGGGCCCACCTCGTCACCGCGCCGTACGCCTTCTTCTTCCACCCGCACATCCGACGCTCGCTCCTCGACTGGATGGGCGTGGGCCCGGACCGGATCGACCTCGTCGTCGACGAGGCCCACAACCTGCCCGCCCACCTCCGGGAGCTCTCGAGCGTCTCCCTGCCCCAGGAGTCCGTCCGCCGGGCCCGGACCGAGGTCGCGGAGCGGGGCGATTTCCAGCTCCCGGACGGCCCGAGCGCGACACGCTTCTTCGACATCGTCGGCGCCGCCGTGGAGGAGCTGATCCAGGCGCTCGCCCGGGACGATGACGCGGTCCTGCCCCCGAACGTCTTCGAGGACGCGTTGCTGACCGCGATCGGCGGCACGAGCCACCGCTACGATACGTGGCTCGGCGCCCTCG
>Ga0335074_10003538_pt1 | contig 21412 bp, 21 predicted proteins | sample Lox_Sample_23_FD_206715 | JGI IMG/M metagenome (GOLD analysis project Ga0335074, IMG submission 206715) | Soil microbial communities from Loxahatchee National Wildlife Refuge, Florida, United States - Lox_Sample_2.3 | ecosystem: Environmental > Terrestrial > Soil > Wetlands | place: USA... | reverse complement strand
TCGTGGCTCGCCGGCTCATCCTGGCTCCGGCGCTTGCCCTGGCGCTCGCGCTCGCGGTGGCCGCCTGCAGCAGCTCCAGCTCATCGTCCACCTCGTCGGCTCCGGCCTCGTCCGCGCCCGCGTCGTCCGCCCCCGCCTCGTCGGCGCCCGCGTCGTCAGCCAGCAGCTCCGCCGTGGCGGAGATCACCGCGAACTGGGAGAAGTTCTTCAGCGCGAGCACGCCGACCTCGGAGCGGGTCGCCCTGCTGCAGAACGGGAGCGCGTTCGCCGCGGCCATCAGCGGCCTTTCCCACCTGGTAAGCGGGCTCGGGGCCAAGGTCACCGGCGTGACCGTGAACTCCGCCACCACGGCCACCGTGACCTACAACCTCACGGCCGGCAGTTCGTCGCTGCTGTCCGGCCAGACCGGCCAGGCGGTATACGAGGACGGTGTCTGGAAGGTCGGCGATGCCAGCCTGTGCGGCCTGCTCAAGCTGGTGCCCAGCGGCTCGGCACCGGCGGCGTGCAACTCGGCGAGCTGAGGAAGGGCGTTCAGATGGCCAGGCCGGTCGGGACGGTCCCCGGTGGCCCGCAGGGAACCGTCGCCCGCAGCGGCCAGTCACTGGCGCTCGCCACGCTGTGCACGCTGCTCTTCCTGACCTTCCTCGACAACACCATCGTCAGCGTCGCCCTCGGCCAGATATATCCCGACCTGGGTGCGAGCCCCACCGAGCTGCAGTGGGTCGTCGGCGCCTACGCCCTGACCTTCGCCAGCCTCATGCTGGCCTGCGGGATGATCGGGGACGAACTCGGCCGGAAGAAGGTCATGCTGGCCGGCGCGGGGGTGTTCTGCGCCGGCTCGGTCCTGTGCGCGCTCGCCCCGAACGTCCAGCTGCTCATCGCCGGCCGCGCCGTGATGGGCATGGGCGCGGCGGCCAGCGAGCCGGGCACGCTGTCGATGCTCCGCCATCTGTATCCAGATGCCAGGGCCAGAAGCAGGGCGGTCGGCATCTGGGCGGGGACGTCCGGGCTGGCCCTGGCCATGGGGCCCGTCATCGGCGGCATCTTGATCGGGCTCTGGAGCTGGCGGGGCATCTTCTGGTTCAACCTGGCCTTCGGGCTGGCCGCCCTGGTCGTCGCGGCGGTCATCCTGCCGGAAAGCGCCGACCCCACCGCGGCCCGCGTCGACACCGCGGGCACCTTGCTCGGCGCGGGGACGCTCGCGGCGTTCGTGTTCGCGATCATCGACTCGGAGTCGGCCGGCTTCGGATCGGCCGAAGTGATCGTGCTGCTGTGTGCGAGCGCGGCCGGGCTGGCCGCGTTCGTCTGGCGGGAGCACCGCGCCGAGCATCCGCTGCTGGACCTGCGCTTCTTGCGCATACCGCAGTTCACCACCTCGAACATCGTCGCGTTCTGTACCTACTTCGCCACGTTCGCCATCTTCTTCTTCACCGCGCTGTACCTGGTCATCGTGGTCTCACCGTCCGGCTACCGGCTGGCGCTGGTGTTCTTGCCGATGATGGTCCTGATGATCCTCGCCTCGGTGCTGGCGGGGCGCTGGACGGCTATTGTCGGGCCGCGCTGGTCGATCACGATCGGGTGCCTGCTGCTGGCGATCGGGTTGTTCCTGGCGGACGGCTACCTGTCCCCGCATCCGTCCTACGGGCCGCTGATCGTCGCGCTCGCGCTGGCCGGCGTCGGCATCGGCACCACCGTGGTTCCGATCACCTCCTCGGTGCTCTCGGCGGTTCCGGCGGAGCGCTCTGGCATGGCCGCGTCGGCCACCAACACCAGCCGGGAGATCGGCGCGGTGGCCGGCGTTTCGGTCCTGGGCTCGCTGATGTTCTCGCGGATCAATGCCAGCCTCACCACGCAGATGAACCATCTCCACGTGCAGGCCCAGTATCAGGGCCTGGTACGCACGGCGATCGAGACCGGCAACTTCTCCGTACCGCCAGGTTTGTCCGGCGGCCTTCAGAAGCTGGAAGCGGAGCTGACTCAGGTCGCCTACGCGGCGTTCCATGACGGCTTGCGCACGGTGCTCTACCTGTCGGCCGGGCTGTCCCTGGCCGCCGCGCTGCTCGCCTTGATCACGCTACGCTCACGTCCGGTTGACACAGGGTCTTGACTTTTGGCGCTAGCTGAGGGATCCAGGAAGTGGACCGGCAATGGCGCGCGGCCACCCTCGATGGCTCGCTAGCGATGAGAGGCTGACCATGGTCTGTTACGCCCGGCCTGCGAGCAGGATGGCGGCACTCCTCCTGGTGGTCTTCGGTGTGTTCGGCCGCCCGGCCGGGCATTTCTTCGATTCGGCGGCGCTGGCCGTCGCGCTCGCCGTCGCCGTGGGCGGCGCGGCGGTGGCCGCGGTGCTGGCCTTCGCGGCGTTCCGGTCGGTCCGGCGGCGCAGGGCGATGGCTGGCGGGTGCGTGAGCTGCCAGCTTCGCTGCCAGCACGCCATGACCGAGCAGCCGCGGCGGTTGCTGGTCGTGAGCACGGTGCAGCGCGCCCCGGCCCCGACCCCGGCCCAGCGCGGCCCGGCCGCGCCTCGGTGGCCGGATCGGCCGGCGTATCGCTCGGTTCCCGCGTCGCGATCGGGTCACGTGGAACGCCGGGAGCGCGCGGGATCGGCGGTCTGACCTGATCTCGTGTCACCGGCCTGGTGGTCAGGGGCCAGGACGCCGGCCGCCAGCTGTTCGCGGCGCAGCCCCGCGAACCACGCGACGGCCACGGTGAGCAGGGTCAGGGCGCCGGCGGCGGCGAACACGGGCCGGGGATCGCCGCCTAGCAGTCCGGCCATCGTTCCGGCCAGGATCGCGCCGACCAGGGTGACGCCCTGGCCGCCGAGCCGCCACGAGGCCGTGACCCGGCCCAGCAGGTCCCGGGGGACAAGCACCTGCCGCATCGAGCGCATCGTCACGCTGGCCACGATGATGGCCAGGCTGTAGAGCAGGTTCCCGGCCAGGATCACGGGCATCGAGGCGGTCGCGCCGATCAGCAGCAGGGCGAGTCCGGAGCAGGCCGCGCCGAGCGCGACGGCCGGCCCGGGACCCAGCCACCGGCACAGCAGGCTGGTGCCCGCCGCGCCCAGCAGCCCGCCGATGCCGCCCGCCGTGACCACCAGGCCGACCTGGCCCGGCGGCAGGTGCAGGGTGTTCCGGGCGAAGAAGATGATGAGCTTGTCGGCGCCCAGGCCCAGGTTGAGCACCAGCATGAACACCAGCAGCGTGAGCAGCAGCCGGGTCGCGGCCAGGTACCTGATCCCGTCGGCCAGTTCACCGCGCAGCGCTCGCCAGTCCGCCGGTGACCGGCCGGTGCGCGGCGCACCCGGGTAGGCGCGGCGGACGCCGGACAGCGAGGCCAGCGCGACCAGGAAGGTCAGCGCGTCGATCAGCATCGACACGTGCAGCAGCCCGGTGGCGGCCAGCAGCCCGGCCGCGCTCGGCCCGATGATCTGGCCCATCTGGTTGGCCGATTCCAGCCAGGAGTTGGCGCTCATCAGCCGGGCACCGGCGAACACGTCCCGCACGGCGATGGTGAGCGCGGTGTCGGAGAATACGGTCACGGCCCCGGCGGCGAAGGCCAGCGACAGGATCAGCCAGGCCGCGGCCGACCGCGATCCGGTCAGCAGGAACAGCGCGAGGAAGATCGCGGCCCGGATGACGTCCCCGGCGATCAGCACCCGCCACGGGTCGAGCCGGTCGGCCAGCACCCCGGCCGGAAGGCCCGCGGCCAGGTAGCCGACGCTGCCCGGTAGCGAGGCGAGCACCGCCGCGACCGGGCTGCGGGTCAGCTGCAGGACCAGCAGGGGGATGGCCAAGATGGCCAGCCCGTCGCCCAGCATCGATACGGCCTGACCACCCAGGAACACCCGCGCCCGCAGCACTATGAGCATTCTGGCGGCGCATCAGGGCCGGTCAAGCCCGGTCAGCCAGGCTGCCCGCCGCGCACCGCGTGCTGCGTGAACTGGTCCGCGCCGCATTCGGGACAGTGCTCGAGGGCCTCAACGGCCTGCTTCTCGGCGGAGATCGACTGGACTTGCCGACCTAGATCACGGGGAAGCCGCATGTGACGATCCTCGCCGCATCGCGACGCGGAGTCAAAGCCGCCCCGCTGTGATCACGCCCCGCGACGTTCACCCCGGTAGGTTCGGACGGGTGAAGGTGACCACCAGGGCCTATGAGCCGCATGACGCCGCCGGTGTCGCCGATGTCTTCTACCGTTCCGTCCGCGAGGTGGCCCTGTCCGACTACACGGTCGAGCAGGTGCGGGCATGGGTGCCGGGACGCTGGGACGCCGAGCAGGAGCATCGGCGGTCCGGTGACGGCCGCCTGGTCCTGGTCGCCGTCGACGGGCAAGACCACGTGGTCGCCTTCATCGATCTCGAGCCGGACGGGCATATCGACCGCTTGTTCTGCGCGCCGGAAGCCGCGGGCCGGGGCATCGCGTCGCAGTTGTACGACGGAGTGGAGACAGCGGCCCGAGAGCAGGGCATCACGCGGCTGTTTACGGAGGCGAGCGAGCTAGCCCGGCGTTTCTTCGAGCGGAAGGGCTTCGCGGTGCTCGAGCGCCAGGACAAGATCCTTCGTGGCGTGCCCATTCACAATTACCGGATGGCGAAGACCCTTCCCTGAAACCCCGTCCGGGGCCGGCTCGTCCCCGGCCAAAGTCACCCGCTGGAGGGTGAGGAGTTCCGGATGCGCCGGAGGCACGATCAGCAAGCGAAGGCAGGGTCCGCTGCGCCATCCTGCGGAGATCCCGATGTTCATCTTCATGGTCGTCCTGAACGTCGTGATCCTGGGCGTGCTTATCGACTTCCTGGCCTCGGCAGCCTTGATTCCCCCGGCGTTGCGGGGCACGAACTGGGAGGCGACGTGGCGGGCGGTCGCGGCGGCGATCATCCTGGTAGCTCCTGCGCTGCTCATCGTCCGCCAGGTGCAGCGCGCATCGATTCGCGGGACGGCCGTGCAGCTGTCCCGGACTCAGTTCCCTGACTTGTATGCCTCGATGGATGACTTCGCCGCGTCCTTGGGCGTGAAGCCGACCCCGGCCCTGTATCTCAGCAACGGCAACGGCACGCTCAACGCGTTCGCGGCGCAGAGCGGATGGACCAACAACTACGTCGTGCTGTCCAACGAGCTGTTCGCGAACCTGCGTCACGACAACCGGGAAGGAACGCGGTTCATCCTGGGTCACGAGACCGCGCACATCAGGCTCCATCACGTGGCGCTGTGGTACCAGCTGGTGCTCTGCTACTCGCAGCTGATCCCGGTCCTGGGACCGACGCTGTCCCGGCTGCGGGAGTACTCCTGCGACCGGAACGGCGCAAGCCTGGAGTCCAAGGGCGAGCTGGGCCTGTTCGGTCCGGAACATGCCGTCGACCAACCGCGCCACTCCTCAGGTGTCGCATAGCGCGGTCGCCGACGGTCACAGGACCTGGTGGCCACGGCGGAGGTAGCCTCGGGAGGTGTCCCAGGAGGATTGTCCGGCAGCTGCCGTGAACATGCTGGGCCCCGGTTGCGGATAACAGATGTAGCATCCGGAGCAGCCGGGAAGGGCACGGACATGAACCAAGGTCGCCCATGAGGCGGGGCCGGGGATCCGCCGCCGATGACGATGCCGCGGTCATCGAGAGTTCCCGGCGGGAGCCGGAGCGGTTCGCGGTCCTGTTTGACCGGCATGCCCCGCACATTTACCGCTACCTGGCCCGGCGCGCTGACCGCCAGGTTGCCGATGACCTGGTCGCCGAGACGTTCCTGGCTGCTTTCGCCAAGCGGGACCGGTATGACCTCGGTCACGCCGATGCCCGGCCCTGGCTGTACGGGATCGCCACCAACCTGGTCAACCAGCATCGCAGGGATGAGGTACGTCAGTACCGGATCCGGCAGGCCGTCCCGGCCGAGCCTGAGGAGCCAGGTCACGCCGAACGGGTGGCGGCCGATGTCACGGCCCAGGCGATGCGCACGCTGCTGACTGAGGCGCTGACCGCGCTGCCGGCCAGCGACCGGGACGTGCTGCTGCTCATCGCCTGGGAGCAGCTGACCTATCAGGAGGTGGCACGGGCGCTGGCTATCCCGGTGGGGACGGTGCAGTCCAGGCTCCACCGGGCGCGCACGAAGGTGCGCCAGATCCTGGCCGGCACCGATGCGGGTGCAACGTATGAGGAGCTCACGACCAATGAATGAGATGGAGCTGCTTCGGGAACTGGCGCAGGAGACGCCCCTGCCCGCGCCTGCCGAGCTGGACGCGGCCCGCGCCCGGCTGGCCGCCGCGATCGCCACCGATCCGGACCCCGACGCCGCAGCGGCAGCAGAGGTCGCCCCGCACCAGCTCTTCCCGTCCGCCGGCCAGCCGGTCGGGCCGCTGCTGCCGCCTGCTCCCGCGCCGGTGCTGACCGCGGGCACGTTCATGCGCGGGGGCGCCATCACCTCGGCCGCGTACCTGATCGCCGCGCTTCCCTTCATCGATGACGTCAAGGGTTCAGTGCTCGGGCATCGCCTGACCGCGGGTCCGCTCACCATCACGCTGGTGATACTGGCCGGCCTGGCCGTGGTCGCCCTGTGGCTGTGGATGGCGCGGGCGACCAGCCAGGGCCAGGGCTGGGCGCGCACGCTGTGCTGTGTGCTGTTCGGCCTGGCGACGCTGGAGCTGGTCGGGACGCATGGCCTGGCCCTAGCCGCCGCCGTGCTGACCTGGCTGAGCGGCCTTGCCGCGGTGTGGCTGCTCTGGCGCCCGGCCTCCAGGGCGTTCTTCAAGTCGGCCAAGGAGGCGCGGTCCATTGCGGCCCGCTCGGAGGTGTCACGCTCGGAGCAAACCCGTTAGCAAGATCAGTTAGGTCGCCGACTTGGCTGCCAGCCAGGTGGGCTCGCTGCCCGAGGAAGATCTGCATGTCCAGCCGTATCTACCGGTGTTACGACGGCCACCTCTTCACGGCCGGCTGGGGCAAACTCGTTGTGGCGTCGATTCACTTCGGCAGGGCCAAGTATCTGCGGTGCCCCGTCGATCAGCGCTGGCAGATGGCCCGGCCGGTCGGCCGCGCCAGTTTGACCGAGGAGCAGCTCGCCCAGGCCGCGCACTATAAGTTTTGACCGCAGCGCAATCGGTTTCCGCGGGGCCGGGAGACGGCACAGTTCAGGCGAGGAGGATCCGATGCCACAAGCGCCAGCACGGCGGGCTACCGGCGAGTCATCGGATGTCGCCGAGCTCGTCAGGCTGCATCACCGGCGGCGCGGGTGGGCCTGGGTGGCGACAGGCAGCGTGATTGGCCTCGTGGTGTACGCGGGGATCGGCGTAAACCTGTTCGAGAACCCCGCCGGGACCGCCGGAACCCTCAGTGGTATCGCGGCCTTCGTGCTGCTCGCCCTGGCTCTGGCCGGGCTCGTCGTGGTAATCGTCGATACCTCACGCATTCACCGCGCCGGCGCGGCCGTCCGGCTGAGCGCTAAGGGCAGCGTTTCGCATTACCCGCTGCATGCTCACGCGCATCGCTATCCGCCGCGCCATCGGGGCAGCTGGGCGTTCGTCATCGTCATGCTCGCCGCGATGACTGGTATTACCGTGGCCATCCTGCCCGCCGAAGTGAACTCGTGGGCCTATGTGGCCGGCGCGGAGAACCAGGACACCTTCAACCCGGTGTCATATGGTCAAGCCTGCACCGCCAGCGTGGGCCACGGGGCCGGTAGCTGCCGCACGGTGACCGAAGGCTATCTTTCCGAAAGCGGCGCGGAGGTCACCTGGGGCAGCCAGGTGCCGCTCGGGCAGCCGTTCAGCGTCCGCGACCCGCTCTGGGCCTGGGGCAGGGGGCGGGCTCTCATCAGTAGCGACAACTCGGCGATCGCGAACATGGTCGCGGGCCTGTTCTTCAACGGGGCAACGCTCCTGCTGCTGTACATCCTCGTCGTGATCGTGCGCGACACGCCGTCGAGGCGGGGTCAGCGGGTGGCCGTGCCCGCTGGCGCAGATCCGGGCGGAGTCCGCCGGACAGATCATCCCGTTCGCGGTCACCACGGAAGCGGAGTTCGTCGCGGTACGCGTCGCGGGCGAGGTAGGCGCTGACGATCGCGCCGGTCACAGTCACGCGGGCGTAACGCTCTGACGCGCCTGCCCTGATGCGTTACTGCCTTGCTAGGGGCGATTCCATATCGCTCCGCGGTTGCCGCCAGGAATACCGGCCGGCCTTCCGCTTCTGCAGCGGCTTTTCGCGGGACCGGATTCAGGCCAGGGCAGGCTGCCCGCCTACCGGCAGGAGCCGTTGGTGACCGGGTTCCCGTGTCAGGTCTGGCTTCGTCCCTTGGTGCCCAGTACGATCAGGATGCTCGCGTTCACCATCAGGCCCGCTGCGGCGCTGTGCAGCGCCATGAGCGCCAAGGAGGCGCCATGTTGCTCGCTTCGAGTTCCTACTCCTACCCGGTCCTGGGTGCGTTCTGGACGATCCTCATGATCTTCCTGTGGGTGATCTGGTTCTGGATCCTGATCACCATCTTCATCGACCTGTTCCGCAGCCATGATCTGTCCGGCTGGGCCAAGGCCCTGTGGTTCATATTCATCTTGATCCTCCCGCTGATCGGGGTCCTGGTGTACCTGATCGCCCGCGGCGGCAAGATGCATGAGCACGCGGCCCGGGACGCGCAACTTCAGGAGCAGCAGTTCCGCCGGTATGTCCAGGAGACCGCGAGCTCGCAGAGTTCGGCGGACCAGCTGGCCAAGCTTGCCGACCTGCGCGACCGAGGCGTCATCACGGCCGAGGAGTTCGATCGCGAGAAGGCCAAGATCCTGGCCTGATCGGGACCGCGCAATCAGCTTGGCCAACAGCGCGGCAGCCCGCTCGATTATGCCGATACCGCAAGCCCGCCCGCCCCCGCAGCCGGCGGCAGCCGCCCCGGTATCGGCATAACGACGGTGCCGGGGTAATGCTGGCCGCACTGCTGGATGCCGGCCAGCCGGGACAGCAGGTGCTGGTAAGCCGGCCTAGCCGTCGGTCATCAGCAGCCCCGGTGAACGCGGCCGGGATCCCCGCGGCGACATCGGCCTTGCGCCGCGAGGCGAGGGCCTGCAGTCAGGTCAGCCGCCCGTCCGGGGTCCGGACGATCAGCACGTGCGGGGTACCCGCAGCGGCCTTCTCCAGGCCGTCGGGTGATGTTCTTCTTCCTCCCGCGCAGCGGGCTGCGCGACGTTCTTGCCCAGCACGTTTACCGGGTCTCGTCTGGGGCCAGCGCGTCCTGGGCCGGCCAGCGCCGCGAGCATCGCAGCGTCGAACCCGGCTCGGCCAGCCGCGCCGCCAGCCGGGCGGCGGCTCCGCGAACGTGACCGTCCCGCAGCACCGGCACTGCAGGCCCGGCGGCGCTTATTCGGTCACCTTCCGGATCACGTCCATGTCGATGACCTGAGGCCGCCGCGAGCTCGCGGCCGCCGCGCCGTCCAGCCGAGCCTTGCGGCTGCGGCACTCCGGCGGCGGCCCCGCGTCCTTCATGTCACCGGGATCCGGATCCCGGGCCAGGCCTTTGCCCTGGTATCCGGGCCGACCGCCCCGCCTGCGGTCCTCGCGCCGCTCCCGCTCCGGCTCCCGCCGCCGACGCCCGGCCTTGCGCCGCTCCTTCGCCGCCATGCTCTCCCTCGACGACGAGCTGCGAGGGGGCTGGGTCCATGCACGCGAGGATTCATCACATCAATGACAGCAGAAGGGCATCGCCCGGGGACAAGTACTTGGCCGTTGACACATCCCGCCCGCGCGGGTGCCGCCGTCTGATCCGCAGTGGTCCATAGTCGCGTCCGAAATAGCGCATCGTGCTGGAATACGCGTCAACGATGCACAGTGGACGGCTCCATTGAGCGTCGTTGTAAGGCCAAAACAGGGCCAACCGTGTCTGACCATCGACCTAAAGTTGGCCGCCGATCAACTGTCAAGGCAGAGTTGTCATCGGTAAGCCGGCAGCCCAGTCACGACCTTCGGCGCAGGAACCGCTGGTGGCGGCTCGAAGCCTGCGGCCGCCGCTCCGTTCCGGCACCTGGAAGGCACGGCGCTGGCACCCCATGCTGAGACATCCGCGCTAATGATGCGTCGCGATGATCAGGCCAATGATCACGATGACCGCGGCGGCCGAAAGTATCAGGATCACCACGAGGACGTGCTCGAGGATCCAGTCCTGGCGCGCCATCCGTTGCTGGTCCTTCAACGTCATCTTGGGCTGGGGCGGATGATAGCCAGGGGGAGGATCGTGCAGATAGAGTCCTCGGCGACCCCGGCCCAAGCGGTCTCCTGGGTCCCTTCGCGGGCCACCAATCCAAACCATCACGCCTCCCGCCGCCCCTCTGTGGGTAGTGTAGCGCCGTGCAGGATGCTCAGCTTGTCCCGTCCTCCCGACGGGTGCTGCCCAGAGGTTCAGGGGCTGCATCACTCAAGCGTCGCCTGTCCTCTCGGGCTTCTTCTCCGGGGGCTTGACCGTCAGCGTCTGCCGGGGGTTGAGGGCGGCTATGACTGCCGGAGTTCTGAGACGATGGCCGCTAGTGCCCCAGCAGGCAACGTTCGCCCCGCAGATACGCCCGTGGCGCCCGCCGCCAACCGGCCCAGAGTTCCATCGGGCCGGTCCTGACCGGCCCAATGCTCCATCGGGCCGGTCAGAAAAGGCGCCAGCCAACGCAGGACATGCAGGCGCACGCTGCTGGTCGCGGCACTAGCTTCTTGGCGGCTTGGTCCGACCGGATCTCTTCCAGCCCGGCGTCGCAGTCCGTCCGCTTCTTTTCCAGCTGCCGCCTTTGCATGCGAATTTTGCGTCAATAAGATGAAAATGCTGTAAATGATGAGCCGCCTGCTTTGCAGGCCGAGAAATTGCGGCCCCCCCGATCACGCCGTCGAGCGACTCCTTGTCCTTTATTGCTTGCCTGAGCATGTCCTCCGCAACGGTGGCGTCGGGCATCGAGACCGAGCCCGCTACGCGGTGACGGGGTGCCGCCGCGACCGCTACCCAGAAGTCCGCGGTGTCCCGCCCAGAGCCATGGGGGGCAGTGAAGTGATCTCAGCGAAATAGCTTCCCGAAATCCGATTCTTTCTGCCGCGCCGCGTCAGGCCCCAGGGCCCTGGTCATTCTCGGATGCTGAGACGTAGCTGACTGGATGGCGTCCCTGGTAACGATGTGACCGCGTCGGCGTGTCGTGCGTGACCTGGCAGCGAGGTCCCGGTAAGAGCGTGTATCCGACCAAAGATCACGTTCTGTCCCGGGAGCCTCGTTGCCTTGCCAGGATGCCACATCTGCCGTGCCCGCTGGTAGTGATGACAGCGCTGAGCTGGATGGTTACCGGAGCCTGCTGGAGTGCCTGGAGGCGGTGCCCGAACCGCGGCGCAAGTGCGGGATCCGGCATCGCGCCGCGGTAGTGCTGGCGTTCGCGGTGGCGGGGGTGCTGGCCGGGGCTGACTCGATGACGGCGATTACCGAGTGGGCGGCTGATGCGCCATCGGATGTCCTGGCGGCGCTGGATGCGCGGTGTGACCGGCGTGGCCGGCGGGTCCCGCCGTCGCCGTCCACATTCCGGCGGCTGCTGCGGCTGCTGGCGCTCATCGTTGTCGCTGCTCAGAAGCCCGGCCAGCGCGGACCTGCCACATGCACGACAACCCTGCGGGGCAACGGCGGGTTCATGACGCCGCCGCTACCTGCGCCATCCGTTCATATGCCCGATTTGCACCGGTCTTGACCCCCGGAGAATCGATGCGACACCACCATGAACGAAGATGCCCAGCGGCTTCGTGCCGGGTCATCAGCGCAGGTTATAGCCGCCGTCCGTAACACCGCCGTCGCCGCGCTCCGCCTGGCCGGCTTTACCAGCACCGCGCCCGGCCGGCGCTGGGCGGCGCGAAACCCCGCCAGGCCCATCGCCGTCCTGAATCTCGCATGACAAGTATGACCAAAGGCCCTGGCAGCGCCCCCGCAGTTAGCCAGCTGCCGGCTGGTGCAAGCCGAACGGCACGCCCTGGTCGTCGCGGCAAGAACTGGCGTATCTCCCAGCTGGCCCTTCCGACCTGCGGGGGCCAACCTCGCCGCCAAGCTCACGGACGCGCCGAACCGCAGCTTCAAGATCAGGGACGCTGAAGAAGACCACGAGCCCGGGCTCGGTAGCTTCGTGCACTCCGCCCGGGACGCCTGCCGTCTCGATCGCCGCGCTGTTGCGGCTGCCTTGGTCAAACTTCCAGCCGAGCAGCTTGCTGTAAAAAACCTGCGCCCGTCGCGGGTCGGGCACCCCGATCTCGAAATGCGAAGGCTCTCCCATACCACCTACCTCAGCTCCGCTAAACAGCATCGTGTCATTGCGGCCTGTTACGAGCAGCCTGCCATGACGGCGTCCACCGCTCAACACGCGCCGCGCAGGAAGCGTCAGCGGTCAACGGCGAGACCGCGCTGACTCCTGGATGCAAACTACCGGCACGAACCTGCTCGCGGTCACTTCGCAGCCTAACGCGCATGCGGCTGGCTGCTCAGGATGGCCGAGGCGCGTGGGCTGCTGTACCTCACCTCGCCCGCGCTGGGCAGCACGAAACCCCGCCCGACCCATAGTCACCATTAATCTCACATTCCGAGAATGACCAGAGCCCTGCGTCAGGCCCCTGGACGGCGCTCCACATTGTCTGGCGGCTGGGGAGATCGAGTCCGGGGTGGCTCGTACAGAACGATCACGGCGGGCTCGGCGACAAGGCTGGCGGCCAGGTTGAGCCCGCTGACGCATTCCGCCGGAATAGGTACCGGCCCGCCGGTCGCCGGCGTCGGTGAGGCCGGAGCCACCGAGTAGTTCGGCCGCGCGTCGGCGGGCCTCCTCCCCGGACACCTCGCAGACGCTCCGTCGTGGACAGCGTCTCTTCGCCGGCCCGCAGCTGGCCTGGTCGTCGGCGATGAGGCAGCGGATGACCTCGCCGCCTGAGCGGGCGCCGTCGGGGTCATGCCAGTGATCCGCTGAGCGGGAGCACCGCGGACACCGCGAACCCGCCGTCGGGTGCCGGCCGGCCGACAGCGAGCCGCCCAGCAGCTCGGTGAGTTCCCGCATCCCGGCCAGGCCGTGGCCGGGCCGGTGGCCGTTCGCGCGCGGCCCGGCGGAAACCCCGGGGCCGTTGGCCACCTGGAGCGTTACCGTGTTCGCGTGGTGGCGTACCGATACTGTGACCGGCGCTCCGGCCGCGTGCCGGCCGGCGTTGGACAGGGCTTCCTGGGCGCCGCACCTCCCAGACGGGTTCACTGGCACGTACGTCGACACCGGGGACCTGCGTCAGCACCGGATCACCCAGAGGCGACGGTCCGCAGTTGCTGCTAGTGCACGGCTGGCGCAACCAGGCGCGCACGGGGCCTGCGCCGGGAACCAGGCCCGCCGATGCCCGACAGCCGGACACAAATTCACATTTCTGCAGTCGCCGGAATGCCATTGTCCGCCACCCTGGCCTGGCGCCAGATTGGGCGGTTCGCGTTCACGTTGAGATCACGGTGCGTTACCGCCACGGCGGCTGGCGCCAGCTACGATCTTCCCGCCTGACGGCTTGGCCGGTGCCGAGCACCAAGCCCTGGCCGTGCAGGTTCGGTCTCCTACGCCAAGGTCGCCGAGTATCAGAGCCGCGGCGTGGTCCATTTCCACGCCATCATCCGACTCGACGGACCGGCCGGGCCGACCACGGCGCCGCCCGCCTGGGCCAGCGCATCGAGGGAACAACCAAGAGCGGCCGATCCCGAACCGTCAGTATCGACCCCGGCACCGTGCAAATTCTCAGGGATCACCGCAAGCGTCAGGCCGGGGAGCGGCTGAGAGTAGGTCCCTAGTGGCGCGGCACTGACGACTACCTATTCTCCACCGCCTGGGGCGAGCCGATCCACCCAGACACGGTGTCCTCGCTCATGACTACCCTCATCAACAGCCACAACGACCAGCAGGACGAGCCTCTACCTCATGCCCGGCTACATGATCTGAGACACGTCCACGCCACGACCCTGCTGCTGGCTGGCGTCCCCGTACATGTGGTCGCCGCACGGCTCGGCCAGGCTGACCCCTCGATTACGCTGCGCGTGTACGCCCACGTCATCAGCGACCAGCTCACCGAGGCCACCGACATCTTCGCCCGTGCCCTAGCGGCCACTGTTGGACCACGCTGTCAGCAACCGCGTTAGCAAAAGAGCCCCTTCCGGAAGTGGAAAGGGGCTCTGACCTGGGCGCGCTCGGAGGGACTCGAACCCCCAACCTTCTGATCCGTAGTAGTGGGCACACCGTCCAGGACCGTCCATTGTGACCTGTGGGCTGGGCCGGTATTCCACAGTTGTCCATAGGTGGCAGGTGTTGCCGGCGGTCAGGGCAGCAGTTACGGCGGAACGCGGTGATCACGGGCGGAGGTGTCACGTTGCCGGGCGTCCCGGTGGCAGCCAGCCGACGGCGTCAGGGCCGAAGGCTACGCGGCTGCGACGGAGTAGAGCCGCCATTCCCCCGGTACGCCCTTCAGCTGCTGGATGCCGCGGTCGTCGAAGACGATCCCCGACCCCGCCACCAGGTCCTTGACCGTCTGCGACACGAGCACCTCGCCCGCCGCGGCCAACGCGGACACCCGCGCGCCGATCGAGACCGCGATCCCGGCCACCTTGCCGTCCAGCACCTCGCACTCGCCGGTGTGCAGGCCCAGGCGTACCTCCAGGCCCAGGTCGCGCAGCGCTTCCCGGATCGCCGCCGCACAGCGGATACCCCGGGCCGGCCCGTCGAACCGGGCGAAGAACCCGTCTCCGGCGGTATCGAGTTCCACGCCACGGAACCGGGCTAGCTGCCGCCGGACCCGCGCATGATGCTCGGTCAGCAGCTGCCGCCATCGCGTGTCTCCGAGCTCGGCTGCCCGGGCCGTGGACCCCACGATGTCCGAAAACAAGATGGTTGCCAGCACCTTGTCCGGCTCGGGCGCCTCCCGGGTAGCCGATTCCTGCAAGAACGGGATCATCTCAGCCAGGATCTGCCGCGCGGCCGCGGCCGTGGGAATGTGCCCGTCGCCGTCCAGCTCGGCAAACACTGCCCCCGGAATGTGGTCGGCGAGGTAGCGCCCGTGCTCGACTCCTACCCACGGGTCCGCGCGCTGGTGCAGCACCAGCGTGGGGGCGCTGATAACAGGCAGTACCTCCCGCACGTCCATCGCCATGTTCATCCGCGCCAGCGCCTCATAGGCCGCCGGGCTGGCGCCGTACCGCATAATGCGCGCCAGCGCCCGGACCTCGTCGGCGTCTGCGGATGGGAACCCGCGGCGGGCGCTCGCCTCCAACTGCCCTGGCGTCATAAACCGGTCGGCAGCCTCCTCAAGCGCCCGGCGGTAAGTGCGCTCGGGTATTCCGAACCGATAGTCCGGTGCCCACAGCATGCGGGCCCTACCTCCGTACAGCACCAGTGCCGACACACGCCCAGGATGGGACGCGGCGAACACGACGCTCATCGGAGCGCCCTCCGAGGTGCCGACCAGCGCCGCGCGCGGTGACCCCGCCGCGTCCATCACCGCCCGGATGTCATCGCTTCTGTCCTCCAGCGTCGGCACGCCGACATCCCGGTCGGACATGCCCGTGCCCCGCTTGTCGAACACGATCAGCCGCGCATGCTCAGCGATACCGCGCAGCAACGCGGCAATACCCGCCGCGTCCCAGTTCAGCTCCACGTGGGAGACGGTGCCGGGCGCGTACACCACGTCAATCGGGCCGTCGCCCAGTACCTGGTAGGCGATGGCGACATCGCCGCTGCGCGCGTAGCGGGTTTCGGGCATCTCCATGCCAGCAAGTCTGGATCTCCCGGCGAGCAACGCGCAACAACCAGGCATAACGCCGCGACGCTCCCGGCTACTTGGTGCGGGACGAGCACCGGGCCTCTTGATCCGTAGATCAATGGAGGGTGTCCAGCCAGTGCGCCGGAATCCGTATCGGCAGGTCAGCGTCCTGCCGACTGTCCGGCGGAGACGCTATAGTCCGGTACCGTCCGGTCAGTCCGTGAGAAATCTGTGAGAGACGCCTACCCTTGGCGGCTGCACGCGAGCCCCAACCGCATTAGCAGCTCGGAGCAGGGCTGTTCGGATCGGTTCAAGCTGGACCAATCTCCTTGGCCGGTCTTCCCTGGATGGTCCCGCACCGCGGTGGACTGCAACCCCAATTGCAATCCTCTCTGTAGAACTGGGCAGATCGTCCAGGGCGGTCTATCCGTGGTTGCTGCTCCGTCCGCGTTCCATAGCCGCCGCGGAGCATCGGCGGTTACCCATGGCATTGGCAACAGCGGGCTGCTGTACCGGTGCGGCGGCCCGTCTGGCGGCACGCATGGGCCACCGCTGAGGCCCGAATCGACCACGGTTACCCGCCAGGACGGCCAGCGTCGAGATCGGCGAGTCCGCCTTGCGTATTCTGAGACGGCCGCCCAGTCTGGGAGTATGAGCGACGAGCCGTCAGTCGAAGACAGCGTAGATCGTGCCGTGCTGCAGGGATTGAGGGCTTCGCACACTGACCGGGACCACGTCGTGGAGACCCTCGGTGACGCGGCGGCGGAGGGCCGGTTGACCCCCGAGGAACTGGACGAGCGGGTGGAGAGGGCACTGGGCGCCCGCACCCTGGGGGAGCTGGCTGCGCTCACTAGGGACCTGCCGGAGCAGCGGGCGAACCCGAGCATCGCGCCCACGGATTTGGTGAAGATCGAAAAGCGTTTCGGCACCGCCGAGTGGGTCGGAACCTGGCTGGTCCCGCGCCGGATGGAGATCCGGCTGACCGTCGGCAACGCCAAGCTCGACTTCACCAACGCGGTGATCACCCATGACCAGCTGTCGATCGACGTCGATCTCGGCATTGGCGGCGACCTAACGCTGATCACCAAGCCGGGCATCGTGGTCGTGGCCAACGACGTGACCGTGCGCAGCATGGCCGAGATCAAGGTCCGTCCGCCCCAGCAGGACCCGGACTTCCCTGTCGTCCTGCGTGTGGAGGTCACCGGCCAACTGCGCGGCGGCAATCTCCTGGTCCGCTACCCGAAAGGCATCCGCTAGCGGATATGTGCGGCGTGCGCAAACAGTTGGATGGCTACTTGTTGCTGCGCAACCACCTCGCACCAACCTTCTGATCCGTAGTTCCATGTGCGGGCATCCAGATCCGTTCAGATCAGTCCGTGACCTCGGGCTCGTCTCTCCCGGTTGTCCAGCCGGGTCCGGGGCATTACAAGGTTGTTCATCCGTATGGCTCCCAGCATGGCTCCCACCCGCACGCCCCGCGGGCACTGCTAGTGGTTTTCAAGATCACTAGTGCTCTGCGCCGCACGCCATCGGTGAGCAGGCAAGACGGAAGAGCATCGATCGCGGCGGCTGGGGTCATCCCGGTATATCCCGCGCTGAGTGGAGAAGCCGTCTGATCCGTGCTCGTCGTCCTAGTGCTCGTCGTCTCATGTACTGGCGCGAACGCGCCACCCCTCGCGACGGGTTCATCCTCTCGCCGTCGGCCACCCTCCGGGTAGCGGGCTCGTCCCCGTGTGTGAAGGTGGAGCACCCCACTGTCTGACCGACCTTCGCCCACGGGGACGAGTCTGCTAGGACCTGTCCTGGCCGATGGCGAGAGGATGAAGCTCTACCTCAGCCAAACGCAGACCGTGGTGCTCCTGCGCTTCCCGGTCCATCCTTGAGCCCGAGGCCCCGCCGGAGGCTATAAGAAAACGGCACCGTCAGCTCGGGAATCTGAAGAGCCCTGCGGGAGCTTGACGCCCGGGGGCAGCGCATCCGTCCAGGGGAATGCGGGCGGGGCTGACCAGTCGGCAACTTCGCTGAAGTCGACTTCGCCGCCGGAGAACTGAGCATGGTCGAACGTAACAGCGCCACCGGAGAACCGAGCGGCGTGGAAGTCGACCGTGCCGCCGGAGAACTCGGCGTGGTTGAACCAGACCGTGCCGCCGGAGAACTCGGCGGTACCGAAGCTGACCGTGCCACCGGAGAACTTAGCGACGTAGAAGCTAACCGTGCCACCGGAGAACCGGGCGAGGTCGAACCAGACCGTGCCGTCGGAGAACTGAGCGCCGGTGAAGGTGACCGTGCCGCCGGAGAACTCGGCGCTGCCGAAGTCGACCGTGCCGCCGGAGAACTGGCTGTCGAAGTTGACCGTGCCACCGGAGAACCGGGCGAGGTCGAACCAGACCGTGCCGTCGGAGAATTGAGCGCCGGTGAAGGTGACCGTGCCACCGGAGAACGCGGCGAAGTGGAAGCTGACCGTGGCACCGGAGAACTGGGCGCCGCTGAAGGTGATCATGCCGGCCGAGAACTCGGCACGGTCGAAGTCGACTGTGCCGCCGCAGAACCGGGTGCGTTGGAAGTGAACCGTGCCCCCGGAGAACTGGACGCGGCGGAAGCTAACGTCGCTGCTGGAGAACTGGGCCTCGCTGAAGTCGACCGTGCCACCGGAGAACCGGGCGCTGCCGAAGCTGACCGCGCCGGAGAACCGAGCGCCGCTGAAGTCGCCCCCGTCAAAGACAACACCCGTGAAATCTAGATTCAGGCCTGCCCAGGACACGGCAGATTCCGCCTTAAGGTGTGCGGTGATAACCCGGATGACAGTGTGGCGCACTTCGCGGCTGGCCTGGAAAGCTAGTCGCTGCTGCTCGGAAGCGTCCTGGCCAGGATCAGGCTCGTAGGGCATACGCAAGTAAGCGCATAGCACATCGACACAGGTCTGCCGGTTTTCTTCCCAGTCATCAGCGAGGCCCGCCATTGCGTACACCCCAGCAAGCCGAACAGCTGGCTTATCACTGCCCAGTTGCCCGGCTGCGGTAGCGAAGCGTTCGTTTAGGGTCCGAATGCGCTGCTCAGCCAGCGTCCTGTCCAACTGATCGCTCTGCGCTTGCAACGTCTTGTTCAGCTGCTCACGTTCCTCCACGAGCGTCCGGTCCAGGTGCTCGCGCTGCTGTTCGAGCGTGTCAGCGGTGTCCTTGTGAGTCGCCTTAATCTGCTGCTCGGTGTTCGCCCGTGTTGAGCGAAAGCCGACGATCTGGACAATCACAGTGACGATCACCGTGATGCCGCCGACACCAGCTGCGATCCACGCCGCGGTGACCTCAGGGCTCATGCACGCAACCTATTACAGACCGCTGCGCGATAGCTGAGCTCGTCTCGATGTGTGCCGCTATCCGGGTTGGCCCGGCTTGCGCCGGGCGGGCCGTCAAGGCAGAGCCCGGCGCAGAAGCCGGGCCAGCGGCGCCGCTTGCGGCGCCGCCTTAATCCTAATACGGCTTAATTCGGCAGCACAGCGAGTGGAGCGTCTTGCAGCCGCGTCGTCCTGGTCTCCGGCTGTCTTGGTTGGCGGTGGCATCGGCCTGGTCTCGGCGTTGACGTAAGGTGGCGGGCGTGATCGGCGCGGTGGTGTTCGATGTGGGCGAATGCCTGGTGGACGAGACACGTGAGTACGGGACCTGGGCTGACTGGCTAGGCGTCCCGCGCCATGTGTTCTCGGCAGTCTTCGGTGCGGTCATCGCGCGTGGCCAGGACTACCGGGAGACGTTCCAGGTGTTCCAGCCGGGATTCGACCTGGACAAGGCACGCCAGCAGCGGGCCGATGAGGGCAAACCTGAATGGTTCGGAGAGGCCGACCTGTATCCGGACGTGCGGCCCGCGCTGGCCCGGCTCCGGGCCGAGGGCCTGTGGGTCGGCATCGCCGGGAATCAGACGGTCCGCGCGGGCGGCATCTTGCGCGGCCTGGACCTGCCCGCCGACATGATCGCTACCTCGGATGATTGGGGAGTCGCTAAGCCCGACCCGGGGTTCTTCGAGAAGATGATCGAGGTATCCCCGGTCGGCCCGGATGAGACTGTGTATGTGGGCGATCGGCTGGATAACGACATCATGCCCGCGGCCCGGCTGGGGCTGCGGACCGCACTGATCAACCGCGGGCCGTGGGCGTGGATCTGGGGCGATGACCCGGCCGCGAGCCGGGTGCCGACGTTGCGGATTGACTCGCTGGCGGAGCTGCCTGGCAAGATCGCCGTGTTTAACGCTGGAGCGTGCTGAGGGTGGCTTGCCAGCCGTAGAGCCGGTCATCGAGCTGCTGGACGCACTCCAGCTCGGCATCGGGCTGGAGGGCCTTGCGGACTTCGAGCACCCGGTCCATGCCGGTGGCGTACCAGCTGGTGCCGAGCTGCTCTAGGGCTTGCTCGGCGTAGGCGCAGGCGGCCTGGGGGTCGTGCATGGCGGCTTCGACGGCGGCCAGGTCCCCGAGGATGACGCTTCGCCCCCGGTTGCCTGCGATCGATGGGTCGTTGAGCGCACCGAGCAGCGTTTCCTTGGCTTGTGGCAGGTGCCCGGCCTTGAGCTGGGTGTTGCCCTTAAACGCTGCGAGCCGGGGCGGTGGTGCTGGAGTTCGTCCGCCGTGACGCCCTGGCCGCCATCACCCCCGCCCTGCCCATCTCCGATCAGGTAGACCTGAAAGCGCTGCCGGTCGGCCGCCGCGAGGACGGCCTGCCCTGGCTGGTCAAACTGCACGGCACGCACGTCCTGGTGGCCGGGGCCACCGGGGCCGGGAAGGCCTCGCTGCTGTGGGGCCTGATCCGGGCCATGTTCCCCGCCATGCGATTAGGGCTGGTCCGCGTCCTGGCCGCCGACCCCAAACTGATGGAACTAGCCTACGGCCGGATCATCTTCGACACCTACGGCCACTACGCCGCCGATCCCGCCTCGATCGTCGTCATGCTGGAGGCCGCGGTGGCCGACATGCAGGCCCGGGCCGCGACCTTCGCCGGACACCAGCGGGACCATACCCCGACCCGGGAGCACCCGTTCACCGTGGTTCTGGTCGATGAGGTCGCGTTCCTGACCGCCTACCAGCCCGACCGCAAAATGCGCGAGCGGGTCATGAACGCCCTGGCTACCCTCACCACCCAGGGCCGCGCCGTCGGCTATTGCGTGGTCGCGGCGCTGCAGGACCCGCGCAAGGACGTGCTGGCCATCCGGAACCTGTTCCCCGACCGGATCGCGATGCGGCTGGATGAACCCGAGCAGGTGGACATGGTGCTCGGCGACGGCGCCCGGGACCGCGGCGCGGCCTGCGAGCTGATCTCCACCGACCCCGTAGTCGGTGCCGGGGTGGCGTTCGTCCGGGTGGAAGCCGACCCCGACCCGGTACGGGTCCGCGCCGGATGGGTCTCGGACACCGATATCCACGGCATGGCCTACCAGGTCGCCGAGGACACCCGGCCGGTGGAACTAGCGGGGGTGCAGGGATGGCCGACCTGACCGTGTGGCAGACCGATGACTGCTGCCCCTCCTGCGGGGGCCTGCTGCGGCAGCGGACCCAGGCTGACGGGTCGGTCACCGACGAGTGCGGCTGCGGCTGGGAAGTCACCTGGTACGCCGACCCGGCCGGAGGTGACCAGTGACCGGCACCACCGGCACCTCAGGCACGACGACGCGGGCGCAGCGGATGACCATGCCGCTGGCCCGGGATGTCGTCCG
>Ga0335074_10003537_pt1 | contig 21412 bp, 17 predicted proteins | sample Lox_Sample_23_FD_206715 | JGI IMG/M metagenome (GOLD analysis project Ga0335074, IMG submission 206715) | Soil microbial communities from Loxahatchee National Wildlife Refuge, Florida, United States - Lox_Sample_2.3 | ecosystem: Environmental > Terrestrial > Soil > Wetlands | place: USA... | reverse complement strand
TATGCCGCGGCTTCGCCTTCCCGGCTTGGCAAGCCGCCGCCCTTCGCGATCTCCTCGCATCAGGTCTGGCGGAGCCGGTGCTGCTGCTGATTGTCGATGAGAGCGCGGATAACGCGCCGACCGAAGCGCGAACCTGGCGATCCCTGTTTTATCGCCTCTACCAGCGCTTCTGGGGCGTGCCGCGCCTCAAAGCGCTTCGACCCGTGGATCTGACGGAGGAGATCGGCCATTTGCCAGCCATTTGGCAGCAAGAGCACGCGGCAGGTTTTGGGGCCAGCGAGGTGACGGAGCTGCGCGGCTGCCGGCCGGACTTCATTCTTCAATTCGCTTTTTTACATGATGCGGACGAGCTCTCGTCGGCGTGCCGGTTCGGCATCTGGACCTACGATGCATATCCCGAGGACTGCCACGGAACGCTGACCGCCTTCTGGAGTTACCGGCAAGGTCGGCCCACTCTGGCTCGCGCATTGCTTCGAGTCGGCGGCGTGCCGTCAGGGGTATTGCATCAGGGCTGGTTTCGCGCGGGAGCGAGCTGTGCAGGCAGCCTGGATGCCGCGCTCTTTGGCAGCGCCGATTGGTGCATGCGGGTATGTCGTCAGCTCCTGCTCGCACTCGACGGGGCGAGCGCACTGCCGCCGCTTGGCGCGCTGCCGGGACGGACGCCGCCGGCGGGCAATGGCGACGTCCTCCGCTTTCTCGCACGCCGGGCAGGCGCGATGATCATGGCCGTCTTTCGGCAGTACTTCCTTTTGGAGTACTGGAATATCGGTATCATCGATGCCGAGATCGAGCGCGTGGTCTCCTGCGGAGCGCCCGCGTCGGTGCGCTGGCTGCCCTCGCCTCGGCCGCTGCACTATCACGCGGATCCCTTTGCTCTGCCAAGCCAGCCGGGAGCGATCCTGTTCGAGGAATACAATCATGCCACCGGGCTTGGCTGGATTTCCGCGATCTCACTTGCCGATCGAGAGAGCGCGCCGCGGCGAATTGCGGCCTTCGATCAGGGGACGCATCGCTCCTATCCGTTTCTGTTTTCCTTCGAAGGTGCAACGTTCTGCATTCCGGAAAGCGCTTCCGACCGGCGGGTCGAGCTTTATCGTGCGGTTCGCTTTCCCGACCTTTGGCAGCATGCCGGAACGCTCATAAAAGACTTTCCGGCGCTCGACAGCTCGCTTTTTTTCCACGGCGACCGCTGGTGGCTCTTCTGTACGAGCGGCGAGCCGGGAGGTGAGCACAAGCTCTATGCCTGGCACGCCACGGACCTGCTCGGGACATGGGAACCGCATGCCCTCAACCCGCTGAAATGCGACGTCTCCTCAAGCCGACCTGCCGGGCGACCTTTCCTCATGGGAGGCGCGCTTTTCCGGCCGGCGCAGGACTGCTCCCGGACCTATGGCGGAGCCGTTGTCGTCAATCGCATCGTCACCCTCACGCCGACCGATTTCGCAGAAATTCCGACAGCACGCATCGCGCCATCCGCCGCGAGCGGCTATGGCGACGGGCTGCACACGCTATGCCCCTTCGGCCGGACGACGATCATCGACGGCAAGCGCTACCGCTTCGATCTGCGCGCTCCCTACCTGAAGGTGAAGCGTGCCAGGCTATTGGGAGAGGTCCGACACAGCCCGGCGGCCGTCCTGTCGATGTCCGGCGGTATGGGCCGGCGATGAACGACGTCGCCGAAATCGACGTTGCGGCGCGCCATGCCTCGCGGCCCGGCAAGCTCAAGATCGCCTTCGTTGCCGACCAATTCTCGCCTCCGGTGTTCGACGGGTCGACCTTTGTCTACAAGAACTGGGTCGACTTTCTCAGTGAGCACTATGCGCTTTACGCTATCTTTTTCAGCTACCATGGAGACGGCGTCGATGCCGCGCAGCGCTACCTGACCGAACGTTGCGAGGCACATTTGATATTGCCAGGCGCGCCGAGCAATCGTCTGTGGAAGATTCTCCGCGCAGCGTCGCGGTTCACCACCGGAACCGTGTTCGCGCCCCGCTGGATCGAGGAGCTTGGTCGCGCAGGCATCCATCGTGCCATCGCGGAATTTATCCGCGGCCACAATCTTCGCCTGTTCCTAGTCAGCAAGCTTGGCTCCGTACCGCTCTTCGGCGAAAGAAATTTGCATCGGACGGGTGCTCGCTTCCTTCTCGATACCCACGACGATTTTGTGGCCCGCGAATCTCAGGACCGCGAAGCTCTCATCGATCTCTTCGAGCGATTCCCCGAGCTGAAGGGCCACGCGCGGTTTCGCGATATGCGCCTGCGCCAATTGTTGTCGCGCCTTGTGCCGCGGCGCGCGCGAGCGCAAGAGGCACGGCTCTGCGCACTTTTCGACTGTGTGCTGTCGAGCTCGCCAGGCGAGCACGCCTTCTACCAGGCGGCTCTCGCCGACGTCGTGCCTTGCATCCATCTCGGGTGGCCGCCGCGAAAGGGAGAGCCCCCCGTCCACGGGAACGCCGACAGTATCCCCGCGTCATTTGATGTCGGCTTCATCGGCGGCGACAATCCATTCAACGTCGCAGCCGTGCTGTTTTTCTGCACCGAGGTTTTGCCGCTCGTTCGCGAGTCGCGCCCGGATTTCACCGTACTGATTGCCGGAAACGTCGCTCACCCGCTTGCCCATCTCGGGCACCACTGGCCCGGGGTCGAGGTGTGCGGCTATCTCCCCGACGCGCATTCGTTTTACGACCGCGTACGGGTGGTCGTCGTGCCGCTGCTCTCAGGCACCGGCGTGAGTATCAAGACGGTAGACGCGCTTGACAGAGGCAAGCCCGTCGTCTCGACGCGCATTGGGGCGCGCGGGCTCGCCGACTGGGCCGCCCATCCGCGCCTCTTCATTGCCGATGATGCCCAAGGTTTTGCCGCAAACGTGCTTGCGCTCTGCGATCCCACTCAACCCGCGAGAGGCTGCAGTGCCTGCGGCGCCGGCTCTCCCGCTTCCGAAACCGGCTCGACAATCTCGTTTCGCTCTGCGTTCGAACAGCTCCTGCGACGCTATGGCGACGTCGACGATGCGCTTCTCGGGCGTGGCGAATGAAAAACCAATCGGTAGGGCAAGCACGAGATGTCCTATCCCGTGCGGTGCGCGGCAGATCCGCTTCGGGAGCGCCTAAGGAGCCAAGCGAGCCAAGAAGGACGGGCAGATCGATCAAGGCGCCATTCGATAAACCGGCGCGCCACGCCCCCGAAGCTCAAACTGACGAGTACGAACCACAGCAGCTCGACGGCGCGACGTAGGGCGGGCATATCGGAGCGGCTGAGGCAGCGGCCGGCAAGCAGGCAAACGCGGACCAAATCCGCGGGGCGTCCGGGTCGCTCGTCGAGTTTGGCCGCGATCAGGCGGTAGCGGAGAAAGGTCAGCGAGTGATCGAGCGGGTCGCCCGGCGCGAGGGCAACGCCGCGCTGCGCCGCGAGTTCGCGCAGATACTGCAGCTCGGATTGACGCTGCGTCAGATAGGCGCGAATCCTCGCCATGGAAAAGCGGTGCAGCGCCCATAGATTGTTGGCGTGGATTCGGTAGAAGCCGAGAGGCTCTGCCAGGGTTTGAATGTCACCGAACAGCGGGGCAACGGTATTGAGCGCGCCATCGGCAAAGCGGAACCGCTCTGGCGACAACGGCATCACCTGTGCCAGGAAGGGGCGCGAGAAGGCGTTCCCGCTTGCCGGCGGCCAAACGTAGCCGCTCGTCTCCACAAATTCCCGCCTGATCTTGTCCGGCGTGTAGTTACGCGGATAAACCGGTTCTATGGCGCTCGCCGAGCGTCCAATCGGATCCACGATCTCCAGGCCGAATTGCACTTTCGCGACGGCAGGCTGCCAAGCAGCGACGACCTCCTGCACCGCGTTACGCTGGAGCATGTCGTCGGCGTCGAGAAACACGATAAGTTCGCCATGGCTCGCCGCGTAGCCGGCATTGTAAGCGCCGGTAGGACCGCGGTTCTCCTGGAGCAAGACGATTGCGCGATCGCGGTAGTCTTCGATAATCGCCCGCGACCCATCACTCGAACCGTCATCGACGACGATCGTCTCGATGTTGTCATAGGTTTGTCCAAGCACCGAAAGGATCGCTTCGCGCAGATAGCGTTCATAGTTATAGTTGGTGATAATAACGCTGACGAGAACGCCACCGTCGAACATGAGAGTCTCCGGTACTGATCCGATGATGTGCGTTCACGTCATCGATCGTCCCGGATCGAGAGGGGGTACAAAATCAGAGCCATGTGGTGAACACTGAGCCGCGACTCAATTCGGCGTAACCGCATCGCTTATCGGATGGCTTCTGCATGAGAAGTCGTATTGCGGGCCATTGGCCGGCGATGCTGCGGTAAAGCAAAAGGTGACTGTGCGGCCCGTGTCGTCATAGACCCACAGAAACGACTGAAGATTGGTCGAAGAGCTCACGATCTGCGGACGTATCGGCGCCGGTTGCGGTGCCTCAGAGGCGCCCATGGCGAGCGTCACGAGTCCTGCTCCGGCGACGAGGCCGAGCACACCACATGCGATGAAAAGCGCAGCGCGATTGAGCAAGGCTCCCTCCATCGATTGGATCAACGCGGGACTCAGCCCGCGATCATGTGCTTGCGATAAATCCGGCGAATGCGGCGTTCAAAGATGTCCAGGTCGAACGCTTGGCAGAAGCGCGCACGCGCTTGCCCGCCGAGCCGGCGACGGAGCACTGGATCGTCGATCAGACGCATCATTGCCCGTGCCAGGCTCGCGCTGTCGCCGACCGGAACGAGCAGTCCCGTCTCCCCGTCGGTGATCGCCTCCGGCACCGAGCCTACCGGCGTCACAACGATGGCGAGGCCATAGGCCATGCCCTCGATGACGACCATCGGAAAGCATTCGAAGTGCGAAGGCAGAACCAGGATGTCGGCGCGTTCCAGCAGGCGTTGCGTGGCGCTACCGTCCGTCCAGCCGACGAACGCGATCCGATCGGCGATCCCGAGCTGGCGTGCGCGGCCTTGGTAGTGCGAGATGTCGCCGATGCCAGCAATCGTCAAACGCCAATTCGCTCCAGAGATGAGCGGCAGCGACAGCGCCTCCAGGAGCTCGCCGATACCCTTTTCCTTCCAGACCATGCCGAGAAAGAGGATCTCGCAAACCTCGCGGCGCTTCTTGTCGGCCGCGAGCACCGGACGCGGGACCGCATTGTAGAGGATCGTGACCCGCTCCCGCGGCATGGCAAGCCGCGAAACCACGAACTCCCGCCAGTATTCGCCGAGCACGATGACCTCGGAGACGCCGCCGACGATCCACCGCAGGGCGTTCAGCCTTGGCCCGTCCAGCTCCTCACAGAATCGATCGAGGTCCCCGCCATGAATGTGCAGCACGACCGGCACCCGGAAGACCCTGCATATCAACATCATCACTGATTTCCGATACACGCTTCCATAGGCCGCCATCTGCACGTGGGCCAACGCGATCCGACGCGCGGCGCAAGCAACCAGGAGCTGGATGACGGCGCGGAAGAAATATAACGGCATCAGGTACAGGGCGTTTGCCTCGTTCACGCGCCGGCCATAGGTGTCGATCATGGCGATGGCGAGAGCGCGGTCTGCGGCGAGACGATCGGTCAGATGGGCGACCATCCGGCCCATTCCGCCGCGTGCGAGCGCCCCGCCCGGCGCGATGATGTAGACCCTCTTTCTGGTCACGCTGGCTCCACAATACCGAGGACGCCGATCATAGCCCGAAATCATCGCTGACGAAAAGATAAACCTGACCGTATTTTCGATTAACAACCCGGGATTCGCCATTCCCGAGGGCCCACCAACCGTCGCGTCAAATTTTCGATAACAAGAACGATAATAAAACGCCCGCGCACCGAGCCGGCGTGCTATCCTCTGCGAGCTGGCGGCGCGTCCGCATGCAGGCATAGCGGTGGCGGGGGAGAGAGATGCGTCAGGCGCATCGCGGCGCGTTCCAAAGACCGGTTCGCCCACGTCGGGCGGGTTGGGGGCAGTTCCTGGTCCCGGAAAACCTGGCCGTCGTTGCCGTTCTCTTCTGGATGACGGGGCCAGTTGCGCCGCTGATCCCAAATCTCGACGACAGCCTCGACGTATCGCTCGCCTTGCCGACGAACAGCCTCTCCGGGGCGGACGGTGTCGACAGTCAATTCCTTCGCCTGTCCTGGTATCCGATCTATGTGGTCGTGCTCCTGCTGGTGCACCGACATCGGCACCGCATCTGGGAAGTGGCGAAGCAGAATGCTGCGCTGCTGCTGATCCTGGGTTGGACGTTCTTGTCGACTTTATGGTCGGTTAGTCCGAGCGATACGCTGCGCCGGAGTGCGGCGCTCTCGCTGACCACGACGTTTGCCGTCTATCTTGGCATACGTTTTGACACGTTGTCGGCGATAAAGCTGGTCGCCCTCGCGCTTGGCCTCGACATCATCGGCAGCGCGGTTTGTGGCCTGGCCTTTCCTGCAATCGGGGTTAGCCATGATGCGGAATATGCTGGCGCCTGGCGCGGGGTGTTTGCCAGCAAGAACCAGCTCGGCGCCATGATGCTCATCGGCTGCCTCAGCTTTTGGGTTCTCTATCTCGCCGAGCGACGACGCCTCTACCTCGCCGGACTGGGCGCGGCGTTTGCGCTGTTGATTTTGTCGACATCGAAGACGCCGATCTTCATCTTGCTTGGGCTTCTACCGTGCCTGGCCCTGGTGCGCCGGTTCTTCCACAACCGTCGCGGGTTCAGCCAGCTCCTCGCATTCTCGCTGTCGCTGGCAGCGCTCCTGCTGCTTCTGGGGTGCGTCATGATCGGGCCCATCCTGGCCCTGTTCGGCAGAGATCTTACGTTCACCGGGCGAACCGATATCTGGGATTTGAGTTGGGCGGCGGTTCAGCAAAGCTACTGGCTTGGCTATGGATATGGAGCGTTCTGGAGCGACAACTCGGCACCGGCAACCAGTATCTGGGAAGCGCTCAACTGGCGTGTTCCCAGTTCGCATAGCGGACTGCTGGAATTGTGGTTGGGGCTGGGGCTGGTTGGCGTGCTGATCTTTGCCTCCTTTCTGGTGCGGGGCTTTTCCGCGATTACGTCACAGGCGGCGCAGGGCACGCGGGAAGAGTGTATGTGGCGAATCGGCTACTTCGTGGTCTTTGTCGTGCATGCCATCACGGAACCGACCACCTTGGACCAGACGAGCGTTGGCTGGGCACTGGTCGTTTACGCCGCTACGGTTGGAACCCGCATCCGCACGGTCACCGCCGCCCCGGTCGCGACGCCCGCTATGGCTCGTTCCGCCGATGACGGGCTACTCACGTCCGCATTCCCGGCCATCCACAAATCGCTGAAACGTTGAGTCTCCGAGAGCCGCGCTGCGATGCGGTTCGCCCGCGTTCGCGACTGCATTGGCCCCGCGGCCCTTGCTTCGCTCCGGGACCTCAGAGCGAAGCGGCCCGATGGTCCAGTTGGAGATGTCGCGCCAGCGCCGCGATGCGCAGGATCGGTCCAGCCACGGCCAGAAGGGCGAAGGGTAGATACTCGAGCGGCTGACGGACGCCGAAGCGCAGCGGTGTGATGACGAAATCCAGCGCGAAAGCGAAGGCGATGTATTCAATGCCGACGGTGCGAAGGAAGCGGCTGCGGCCCCGACCCACCGCGTCGGCAAGGCGAGCGACAGAAAGCAGGGCCAGGAGGTAGGTCCATGCGATCGCGATGGTGAAGAGCCAAAACATGGTCTCGGAAAGGGGCGGACGCGGCGAGATGCGATAGAGCCAGACCACGAGGCCAACGTGTACGAGATGAGCCGCGGCAAAGGCCAAGCCAAAGCAGCGCGCGCGCCGGGCGATGGGAGCAAGACGCGGCCCGAACAGCTTTGCCAGAGAGCCGCCGGCATAGGCCGGCCAGAACAGCACGTAGGAGAGACGCCCCGTCGCCCGCAACGCCGCAACGGTCCCATGCGGATCGGCGCCCATAAGTGCAAGGACGATGGTCGCCAGCAACAGGGCCGCGGCGAACGACGCCGCCATCCAGGGCGCCGCATCCAGCTTTTGCGTCATGCCCGCCTCCGCGGCGCCCGCTCAAGCCGAGGCGACGGCCCCGTGGCGCGCGATCAGGGCCTCGATCGTCGCGACCGAGCGCAGGTTCTCGGGAGTAATGTCCCCGGGTGCGATCAGGATGTCGAACTCTGCCTCGATCGCCAGCATAAGATTGACCAGACCCAGAGAGTCCACGCCGATTTCCGTCAGAGCATCTTCGGCCGAGACCTGCCGGCCGGCCGACCGCCGCACCAGAAGCCGCTCGACCAACTCGATCAATCTCGTGCGCAGGGCCTTTGTCGAATCACCGTCCATCGGTTTCTCCTGACGGGGCGTAGGGCTGGACCGCCTTCGGACTCGTCCATCGGCGTTTGGTTGTTGACTTTCTTTTCTTATCGACCAAAGCTGCCTTGTTGGCAACAGCCAAGTGCAGGAGACGGCCAAATTTTCGATGAGGCGCCTTTCGGCCCTTCGCTCAGTGACCGGGGGTACGCACAGCGCGTTCCGGCCGAGAACGGGCAGGACTCTCTCAACCGGATCGTTGTCCGGGCCATACGGGGGCTCGCGTAGCTTTCATGGACGGTACCGCTTCATCCCCCAGAATCAGAGCACGCCAGATCACCGACGCTGACACGGCAGCGGTGTCGGAGCTTCTGGAACGCGGCTTCAGCGCGAGACGGTCGCGCGAATTCTGGCAATACGTCCTGCAGCGATTGGCCGGGCGCACGGTGCCGGCGCCGTACCCGCGATACGGCTACCTGTTGGAAAGCGACCGACGCCCGGTCGGTGTCTTTCTGCAGATATTTTCGACGGTATGGTCCGGCGGAACGCCGAAAACCCGGTGCACCGTCAGCAGCGTATATGTCGATCCGACCTTCAGGATGTACGCCCCGTTCCTCGAGTTGCAAACGTTCAAGTACAAGGACGTCACCGTGCTCGACGCCACCCCGGGGCCGAGCCGGTACGCGGTCGTCGAGGCGCGCGGGTATACGCGCTACAGCAATGGCATCTTTGTCGCTCTCCCCGCTTTGAGCCGGGCGCCGGCTGCCGTGCCCGTTCGTGTCCTCCAAGCCCCGGCGCGGCCGGATGTGCCATTTGACGAGTATGACGACGGTCTTCTGCGTGACCATGCCGATTTTGGCTGCATCAGCTTGTGGTGTGTCACGCCTGAAAAGGCTTATCCCTTCGTACTTCGTCCGTGCGTGCTCAAAGGCGCCTTGCCGGCCGCGCACCTGGTTTTTTGTCGCGACATTGGCGACTTTGTCGGATTTGCCCGGCCGATCGGCCGCTTTCTGGCCCGCCGCCTGCAATTCACCGTGTTGATCGACGCCAATGCTCGGATTGACGGACTTCCCGGCAAGTTCTTTCCGGGAAAGAGGCCTCGCTACTTCCGCGGTCCGCATCAACCGCGCTTGGGAGACCTGGCCTATACCGATATCGCGCTGTTCGGCATGTAGCCCGGATGCCGCCGCGATCGGTCGAGCGGCGCCAGCCTGGCGTCACGTGAGTCGATGGAAATAAGCAAGCTTTTGCGCGTGACCGGTCACCACCGTCGATACTTGACTTTCTTTTCTTATCGCGCAAGATTGGCCACGCAGGCAGCCGTCCGGAGACGGGCCGGCGCGGATTTTCGAAGAGACACCACCCTCGAGCTCGCCCGACCGCCTCGTGCGGAGGGACGGCGCGGGCGGGAAACCTCAAAGCAGGAATGCCATGAACCAGAATGCACAAGCCGCGATGGAAGTCAGCGCCACTTGGGTGAGAGCCGCGATCGAAGCCCAATTCGAGCAGGTGGCGAAGGAGCAGGACAAGACGCTCCCGCCCTTGTCGGACGACCTCGTCCTCGCCGATTGCGACCTCGACTCCCTGTGTTTCGCCATCATCGTCGCACGGCTGGAGGACACGTTGGGATACGACCCCTTCAGCCTCGCCGAGGATGTCGAATTCCCGGTGACCTTCGGCGATTTCGTCAACTTCTACGAGACCTGCTCCGCCGCTGGCGCCCATGCCTAGCGACGGTCCGCTGTGGACCGGACTGGGTACCGGGGGGACGCCGGGAGCCATGCTCGCGAGTGCGGCGATGAGCGTGGCGCCCAATGCCCTGTTGCGCTTCTCGAGCCTGGGCGGGCGGCTCGAGGAGCTCCGCCAATGCTCCGTGCTTTTACGGACCAAGGATCAGCTCGTCGCGGCCTTGGCGCTGATCGAGCTGGACGGGGTCGCGCGCCGCCTGGTGCTGTGCCCGCCGGGACTCTCGCCGACGCATCTTCCGGCGATTATGGCTGCGGCAGAAATCGAAGCGGTCGTCTCGGATGGTGCAGAGCTCGAACCCATCGGCGGCGCTACGGTCGTCCGCTGCGGCACCAACCTCGTACCGCTTGCCGCCGAGCGGCGTGGCACGTTCGAGACGGAATGGATCTTGCTCACCTCCGGCACCACCGGCCGACCGAAACTGGTCGTCCACACGCTCGCGAGCCTGGCCGGCGCGATCACCCGCGGATCGGCTCCGGCCGCGGGCAGCGTCTGGAGCACCTTCTACGACATTCGCCGCTATGGCGGACTGCAGATCTTCCTCCGCGCCCTCCTCGGCGGTACGTCGCTGGTCCTCTCGAACCCGGACGAGACCGTCGGCGAATTCCTGGTTCGGGCCGCGCAGAGCGGCGTGACGCATATCTCGGGAACACCCTCGCACTGGCGCCGCGCTTTGATGAGCCCGTCGGCGCAGCGGATTGCGCCGCGCTATGTCCGCCTCTCCGGCGAGATCGCGGACCAAGGAATTCTCGACGGCCTCCGCGCGACCTATCCCGGGGCCGGCGTCGCGCACGCTTTCGCCTCGACCGAAGGCGGCGTTGCCTTCGACGTCGTCGATGGCTTCGCAGGATTCCCTGCCGACTTCATCGGGCGAAGTGGTGCGGCGGTGGAAATGAAGGTCGAACAGGGCTCGCTGCGCCTCCGCTCCAACCGAACCGCGGTCGGCTATCTCGGCGGCCCGCCGCTGAGGGACAGGGACGGGTTTGTCGATACCGGGGATTTGGTGGAACAACGCGGCGAACGCTACTACTTCGTCGGCCGCACCGATGGCGTCATCAATGTCGGCGGACTCAAGGTCCATCCCGAAGAAGTCGAGGCCGTGATCAACCGCCATCCCAGCGTACGGATGTCGCGCGTCAAGGCGCGCAAGAACCCGATCACGGGCGCGGTTCTCGTGGCTGACATCGTGGTGCGCCGCGCGGCGGCGGAAACCGATCCGGCGGCCGGCGCCGAGGCGATCAAGAGCGAGATCCTCGAAGCCTGTAGCCGGCAGCTGCCGCCGTTCAAAGTGCCGGCCTTGCTGCACGTGGTGACATCGCTCGACGTGACGGATGCGGGCAAGCTGGTGCGTCGCGATGCGTAGCGTCATCGTGAGCGGTGCGAGCCGCGGGCTCGGGCTCGGCATCGCACGACGTCTCGCAGAACTGGGATATGCCGTGATCGCAATCGCGCGCGGGCGAAGCGAAGAGCTTGCCGTGGCGATGAGGGAGGCGGAGCGCTCCGGCCCCGGCGCGATTCACTTCCGTCCCTTCGATCTCAACGATCTCTCGGCGATTCCGGATCTTGTTCGAGGATTGCGACGGGAATTCGGCTCAATCTACGCGCTTGTCAACAACGCCGCGCTGGGCACGAGCGGTGTCTTGGCGAACATGCCGGACGCGGAGATTGAGCGCCTCGTACGCCTCAACGGCCTGTCTCCCATGCTGTTGACGAAGTATGTCGTGCGCTCGATGCTCGCGGATGGCGGCGGCCGAATCGTCAGTATCGCGTCGATCGTCGGTTTCACCGGCTTCAGCGGGATTTCAGTTTACAGTGCGACCAAGGCATCGCTGATCGGCTTCACCCGGTCTCTCGCGCGCGAGGTCGGACGGACCGGCATCACCGTCAACGCCGTAGCTCCAGGCTTTATCGACACCGACCTCACGGCCGGGCTGGGCGAGGAAGAGCGCGAGCGCATCGTGCGGCGAAGCGCGTTGCGCCGCCTCGCGGATGTCGGCGACATCGCCGGCGCAATCGAGTACCTGCTCGACGACAAGGCGAAGAACATCACCGGCATCGTCCTCACCGTCGATGCCGGCAGCACCGCCTGACGCCTGGTCAGAGACGCAAGCCGCCGGTCTTGAGACGCCCATGGAGCGCGGCATCGAGCGTCACGAAGGCTTGACGCCGCTGATCGTGGAAGTAGAGCGCATCGGTGCTGGCCGCCGGGTCGTACCCGTCACGCAGCAAGTCCTGCTTCTGGGGCTTGAATGTGCCCGTCATGTCAATGGTGTCGCGAACGCGCAGGAAGAGCGGGCGCGCATACTCGGGCAGACGCTCTGCCAAATGCCGCCGCAATCCTGCGAGCGAAAAGTCCGGGCCGGCGACAATCGTTGCCATCCCGGCCCGCCCCTCCGTGCCGGGCACCGCGACGCCATAGACCACCGCGTCGACGACCCCGATGCAAGCACCGATCGTCTCGGCCACTTCCGCCGTCGACACGTTCTCGCCTTTCCAACGGAAGGTATCGCCGATCCGGTCGACGAAATAGAAATAGCCGCGAGCGTCCCGCCGCATCAGGTCGCCGGTGCGGTACCAAGCATCGCCCGCCGCGAAAACATCGTGCAGGAGCTTCCGCTCGGACGCCTGCTTGTCGGTATAGCCTTCGAAGCGGCCTCCTAGGCCCGAAGCATTGGCGCCGATCGCGCCGATCGCCTCGCCCGCCTCGTCGGGCGCGCAGCGCCGGCAGAAACCATCGGCGCCGCGCAGCGGGTCGCCCGTCGCGGCATCGACCTTGATCAGTGCCACCGGGAAGCGATGGGCGAGAAAGGCGGGAATGCGGCCGACGGCGCCGGGCTCGCCCTCGCAATTGTAGAGGGAGAAACTGCCTTCGGTCGCGGCATAAAACTCGAGGATGCGCGGGATTCGGAACCGGCGCTGGAACTCCCGCCATACATCGCCGCGCAACCCGTTCCCGCAGCAGAGTCTCAGCTGGTGGTCACGCTCCCGCGGATGCGGCGGGCTGTGCACGAGATAACGGCAGAGCTCGCCGATGTATTGAAGCAGCGTGCAGTTCCCCTCGACCACGTCGTCCCAGAAGCGGCTCGCCGAGAATTTCCGTCGAATCACCACAGCCGCGCCATTGACGAGCGCGGCGCCCGTTGCCACGACGCCTCCGGTACTGTGATACATCGGCAGGCAGTTATAGAGCCGGTCGCTTGGGCGCGTTTCCATCATGCCGGCGAACCAATGGCTCCATTGCATCAGTCGGAAATGGCTGATCGCCGCGGCTTTGGGCAGACCCGTCGTGCCGGAAGTATAGATATAGAGCGCCTGATCGGACGCTTTCGGCATCTGGCATTCAGTGCGCTCGAGCGGGTCTCCCGGCAACTTCCAGAGCTCCGGCGCGATGGACGCAATGCCCTCCACCGTGCCGCCATGCACCCAACATCGGATGCCTGGCGCGAGCCGCGGCGACAAAGCCGCCACGGCCGCGGCCAGTTCGGCGCCGACGATGAGGTGCTTCGGCGCGACGATCTCTATGCAATGTCGCAGCGCCTCACCGACCAGATTGGTGTTGATCAGCGCGACGATGGCGCCGACCCGCGTCAGGCCGAGCCAGACCGCCATGTATTCCGGGCAATTCGGCATCAGCAGGCAGACGACGCTGCCGGCGCCGATGCGCTCGGCAAGCGCCCATCGCGCATAACGATTGGCGCTCTCTGCCAAGGCGCGATAGCTGAGCTGCTCATCCTCGCCGATCAGGGCAACGCCGGCGCCAAACCGATCGGCGAGGCGGTCGACGATTGCCGGAAAGACCAGGGCAGGATCGCGCAGCGCGGGAGCGGACGCGTCAAGGGCACGTACCCAAGCCTTGAGGGCGGCGCTGCGGTCGTTCGGCGAGGCGCTGGCCATTTTCCCTTTCTTTCTTCCCTCCGGAAAGATATTGCCACATTATCACACACAGACGGGCGCCGCGACAGCGCGACGCGACGGAAGCGTGGGTTTTCCACCTTATGTCGAAAACAAATGGCCAAACCGCGACCCCCGAGACCGCCCCCCGGCGCTTCGCGGCGCTGGACAGCTGGCGCGGCATCTGCGCGGTTTTCGTCGCCCTCTACCATGTGGAAGTTATCGGCGAGATCTATGCGGGAGACTTTCGCGACGTGCGCGTCATCTCCAACGCCTATCTCTTCGTCGACTTCTTCTTCGTGCTGAGTGGTTTCGTCATCGCCCACAGCTATCAATCCAGGATTGCAAGCGTTGAAGACGTCGTTTCCTTCGCGATCCGACGGTTCGGGCGGGTGTGGCCGCTGCACATGGCCGTCCTTTTGGCGTTTATCGCGCTCGAATTCACGAAGCTCTTCGCCCGTGCCCATGGCGTCGAGACCGAGACGGCGCCGTTCTCGGGGAGCTTCACCGTCCCGGCGATCGTCACCAACATTCTCCTGGTGCAGTCGTTTGGGCTGCATTCAGTGCTGACCTGGAACCCGCCGAGCTGGAGCATCGGCGTTGAGTTCTATACTTACCTGGTGTTTGCCGTGCTGGTCCTGGTCTGGCATGGCCGCATCACCGGGATTTCCCTGCTTACCGCGATCACCGGGGCATTCGTCGTCGGCGTCTGCTCGCACAACTACATGCGGACCACCTTCGACTACGGCTTCTTCCGTTGTCTCGATGGCTTTTTCGTCGGATTGCTCGTCCACCGACTCTATCTCTATCTCTCCGGCCGGAAGCTGCGCGCCATTACGCCCTTCAGCGCGACAGCGCTCGAGATCACCGTGATCGTGGCGGTGATATGGTTTGTCTCGGCGGCGGATGCGCGGCCGATCTCTTTGTTGTCGCCGCTGATCTTCGGAGCGGCGGTCTTTGGCTTCGCGTTGGAGCGGGGAGCGATCTCCAGAGTACTGCTGACGCGCGCCTTCAGGGCCGCCGGAGCCTGGTCGTATTCGATTTATATGACCCAAGCCTTCCTGCTCATCATGATGGCGCGAATTATTCGCTTGCTGCAGGTGCATGTAGGTGGGCCAAACCACATCGAAGCAACGGTCGAAGGCTTTCAGGAGCCGCTGCTGTGGCTCGGCAGCAGGTGGAGCGCCGACGCCCTGGTCCTGCTCTATCTTGGGCTGCTGCTCGTCGCGGCGTCCATCACCTATCGCTTCATCGAAAACCCGGGGCGTGCCTTCTTCAACGTCCTGGCGGTTCGGGTGGAACGTAGGATGAAGCGCCCCGCCGCTCCGCGATACCGTGTGATGAGGAACTCCGCCGCCATGATCGCTCGCGACACACCACCCGATCGACCATAGACGGATCTTATTTATCTTTTCTCTGGCGGATGTTTGCGCCATTATCTCAGCGTGCGAGGATGGTACTTGCGTCATCTCAATCGGCGCTCGTTGAGGGTGATCATGGCAGTCGTGTCGACGTGTTTCCTGCTGCACTGAATCGAAAGGGATGGACATGCCGGGGGTCCAAATGCGGGGGGCGCTGCAAGCGCCGGCTTTGACGTCGGACCCGGTGCGGATTCCGCCGGGACCCATAGAAGAGTACAATCCAACCGAAGATCTGTTGTTGTGGATGACCGAGAACTTTACCCGGTATGGACACATCTATAAGGCGTCGATTCTCGGCAGAGATGTGTATGTAGTGAGCGATCCGGAATACTGTGAACGCATACTGCGCCGGAACTGGCGGAACTACGCGCGAAGCGGCCAGGTCGTCAAACGCATTTCGCTGCTGCTGGGGCGAGGGCTCATCGGCAGCAACGGTGAATTCTGGGCCAAGCAGCGGCGGTTGATCCAGCACGCTTTCACAAAAAGCTCGGTCAGCGGTCTGACCAATGTCATAGCGGACGCCAACGCCGAGCTGCTCGAGGCTTGGATTGAAGCAGCGCGCTCGCGCAAAATGGTCAACGTCACCACCGATGTCAGCCGCATGGTGCTGAAAGTGACGCTGGTCGCGATTTTCGGTGACGATTATGCCGTCGTCGCGCCGCATTTCGGCATCCTTGCCGAAGAGCCGCAGCGGGATTTGGAGTTCGCCCAAATATTCCGGTCTTTGAGCAAAGTTATTCGCGATATCGCTGCGCGACGGCGTGGTGAAAATGCGACGGCCAAGGACTTCCTGGGCAGCATGATGCAGGCGCGCGACCGAGACAGTGGCGCACCGATGTCGGATGGGCAATTGGCGATGGAGGCGATGACGTTGATCGTCGCCGGCCACGAGACGACGGCAAGTATCCTGAACTGGATCTGGTTTCTGTTGTCGCGGCATCCCGACGTGCAAACAAAGCTTGCGGCCGAACTCGATGGGACGGCGTGGCAAGGCGCGCCGACGATGGAGGAGCTGCCGAAATACCCTTATACGCGACGCATCATCGACGAAGCGCTGCGTCTCTACCCACCGCTTTGGCTGATGACCCGCAAGGCACTTGCCGACGATCGGCTTGGGAGTTTTTTTGTCCCGGCAGGCACGGAAATCTATATCTCGCCATACCTCATCCAGCGCAGTCCGACCCTCTGGGAGGTGCCCGAGATTTTCGATCCGGAGCGGATGGCGCCGGAACACGCCGCCAACCGACACGAAATGGCGCTGTGTCCGTTCGGCGCCGGACCGCGGAACTGCATCGGCGAGTTTCTGGCGCGCGCCGAAATCCAGATCCACCTGATGATGGTCGCACGGGAATTGCAACTCCGGTGCGACGACACCAGGCCGCCCGAAGTCACGACCGGCATCAACCTGCTCAGCAAGCATGATTTCCTCATGCGGCCGGAGTTCAGGAGCAAGGCCGCAGGCTGAGGCTGCATCACGTCATCGCGTGATGCGGCTGCAGTCGCTGGATCGGGTTGCGGAGTGTCGCTATCGAGCCGAGGCGAGGGTTCTTCGGTATCGTGGCGCTCCTAGACCAGCCGCCGCGGCGGCGCCAGCGCCGCTTCGAGTTCCGCACCAATGCCCTTTAGCGCGATCCGCGCATAGGGGATAACGCCCGCCATCGCATAGAAGAGGTGGATCATGCCGGGATGGCAGGTGTAGCGCACGTCGCCGCCCGCCGCTTCCAACCGCGCGGCATAGGCTCCGCCTTCATCGCGCAGGGGATCGAATTCCGCGGTGTGGATCTGTGCGGGCGGTAGCCGGCTGAGGTCAGAAGCGTTCAGCGGCGAGACGCGGGGATTGCCCGCATCGATACCGGGCGGAAGATAGAACGCAAGTTCCTGCGCCATCGTCACACGGTCGAGCAGGTAGCCCGTCGCCAAGGTCCGTCGCGACTCCAGCGACCCGGTGAAATCCGTAATCGGGCACAGCAGGAGCTGGAAAGCAAAGCTCGGTTCCTGCGCATCCCGCGCCATCTGGCAGACGATCGCCGCGAGGGTTGCGCCGGCGGAATCGCCCCCGACCGCCAGGCGCGACGGATCGATCCCCAGAATTTCGGCGTGCTCGCGCACCCATCTCGCGGCGCGGTAGCAATCCATGATCGCGGCCGGAAATTTGTGCTCGGGCGCCAGCCGGTAGTCGACGGCGGCGATGCGGCAGCGGGCCGAATTGGCCAGAATGCGGCACAGCGCGTCGTGAGTATCGAGGGTCCCGGCGAAGAACCCGCCGCCATGGAAATAGACCAGACCAGGGCCCAGGCCAGGTCCCGCCGCCGGCGGCGTGTAGAGGCGCAGGCCGAGCAGACCCTCGGCCCCGGGCACAAGACGATCCTCGACCGCATCGACCGGCTCGGCAGCTCCCGAAAGCCGCATCAGCGACGCAAAGCGCTGCCGTCGCTCGGCGAGGTCGCTGCGGGCAGAATCGCCGCGGCCGGCCGCCGCCACCATGGCAAGCAGCCGGCCCGCATGGGCGTCAAGCGCCATGCCTCAGCGCGGTGCGTATCGCCGCCGGCCATTGCGCGAGGTCGAGACCGTGCGTCGCGAACATCGCGAGGGCCAGACGGTCGAGGCCGAAGGCGACGCAGCCCGTGTGCGCGACCGCGCCACCCGCGTCGTGAAGACCCCATATCACCCCGAAATGGTCGCGGTGGTAGTTGAAGCTCATGCACGCCGTCGGCTCCTCGGCGGAGCGCACCGGCACCAGCAGCTCGAATTTAAGCGATTGCTGGAGCTGGCTCACCGCCATCACTTGGCCGGTTCGCCCGAAGAACGGGTCGCTCGCCGGCGCCGCGGTATTCGCCAAGCCCAGTTCCCCCGCGAGCCGTTGCCCGCGCTCGATCCAACGCTCGCGAAACTCGAGGACTTGCTGCGGCGCACCGATGCAAACGTATTCGCGCATCCGGAAGGATTGCAGGCGATCGAGATGACGCGATGGCTCATGCCGGAAGCAATCGCAGGCGACGTCAAACATGAGGCCGGTGCGCGGCAATGAACCGCGCGCCGCCGCCAGAGGATAGACGGGGTAGCAGGCGGCGGGGCTGAGAACGAGGTCCGCCGGCGACAGCGAGGTGGTCCAGTCGCCGCCGGCCTCGTTGCGGTCGGCAGCACTCCGGATTTCGGCCTCCGTGCCATGGAGCGCGCAAACGCAGCCGAGCAGATTGGGAAAGCTCTTGAGATATCCGGATTTCTCGAGATCGCGCCGGCTCATCACCGGTGGGAACCGCAGGACCTCCGTGCCCGGCTCACGCAAGCGCGAGATCAGCGAGGAGAGTCCTTCCACCACGCTCTCGTAAAGGGCCGTGCGTGCGCGGACGCCGTCGACGCCCATCGGGCGGAACAGCGTTGCTGCCAAACTGTCGAGCGACTCGCCCGGTTCGGCGCGGCTTTTCAACACCGTTTCAATCCTGGCCTTCATGATGCTTCGCGACCTCCAGCAGCTGGAATCTATGCGGCAAGCGGCGTCGGCCGTCTCAACTCTGCACCGAGGCGGGAAGCGCGCTCAGCAAGGCGGCGCCGGACACATTCGCCAGGATGCGGTCATTGTTGATCATGATGGGCGACGACAGGACGTCGCGCAGATGGCGGCCGACGCTGAAATCTCCGTCATTGCGATAGCCCGACAGGCCGCACGCCCGGAGCGCGCTTAGAACCACCGAGACCGCCAGCTCCGAGGCTTCGACTTTGGCCAGGTTGATCGTGGTCTGGAAGTCGAGCGACGCGAGCGCCCGCTCATCATCGGCCACCGCTTCATAGTTGCGGACGGCCGACGCGACCAGGCTGCGCAGCGTCCGGAGCGCGGAGGTTGCCTTCATGAAGTGCGGCGCTCCTGGTGGCAGTTGGCCGTTCGACTGGCGCGCCGCGTTGCGCAGAAAGCTCTGTGCGCGCTCGACCGCGCCGGCAGCGGCTCCGGTCCAGACTGCCGCCCAGCTCAAATGCGCGACCGGGACCATGGTCTGCTGATGGATCTTATCGTAGGGCACCGGCAGAATCTGCTCGATGTCGCCCTGCGCCTTCAGCGTGAAGCCGGCGCTGCAAGTGCCGCGCATTCCCAACGTGTCCCAGGCGAGGAAGGGCTCGAGCACATAATTCTCTTTGACGAAGGCGATCAACACCTGGTCCGATGCTGCAGCATCGGCCGATCGCCGCGCTGTGGTGACGACGCCATCGGCGTACGCACCGTAGGAGATCACCGTCGCGCGCCGCTCCAGTCCGATACGCGAGCCGTTGCGCTCCACCGCCGCGGCGCTCGAGCGGATGTCGCCGCCCCCCTGCCCTTCCGTCGTCGAAGAGGCGAGCAGCAGCTGTTCGGCGCAGATCCGGCGCAGCAGGCGCTCATGCCACGCGCTGCTCCGGCCGTGTCGCACCAGACAGGCAATCTTGGTCTGGTGCATCGCATAGATCATCGCTGTCGAGGCGCAACCTCGACCGAGGCGGTAGCAGACATCAACGACATCGGCGAGGCTCGCGCCTTCGCCGCCGAGCTCCCGCGGCACCATGATGCCCAGCAGTCGCTGCGCGCGAGCAGCGGCGATCGCCTCTTCGGGAAAGCGCGCGTCTCGGTCGACGGCTGCGGCGCAGGCCGCAGCCATGGCTGCAACGGCGGCGGTGCGCGCCTCGAGCGTTGCAGCCCCGGGACCGGTCTTCTCGGCGATGACGTCCGTGACCGGCTGGAGCCTCTGCAGCGGGGTGATCCGGGCTTCGCGTGTCATGATTCGCTCACTCCTCGGGCAATGCAGATCGCAGCGTTGCTTGGTGGCGGTCGTCGCGGGTCGGGCCTCACGGGCAATCGCTCGCGGCGGCATCAAGCGCCTCGACTAGCGCCGCGACATCCTCTTGCGTGGTTCGGCCGTGGGTGACGCAGGCCCGGATGATCGGCCGGCCCTCGAATACCGCCTCGGACACCCATGCCCGGCCGGAGGCGACGACCCGGCGCACGATCGCCTGAACCGCGTCCGGCCCAGCGGGCGGCTCGATACACAGTACGGCGAGGGATGCGTCGTTGACCACGCGCCAGCCGCGGGCCCCCAGCTGCCTCTCGAGCATCCGCGCCAGCGCCACGGATTTCTCCACATGCCCCGCATGGCCGCGCCATCCCGCCGCCGCGAGCGAAAGGAACAGTCTCAATCCGAGAAAGCGTCGGGACCACTGAACCGATGTGACATAGGGATCGAGAGCGGCGATGTTCGACGGCATGTAACTGGTCGAGACGTGAAACGCCGACGACAGCGCGTCTGGGCGCGCGGTGAGGAACATGCCGCAGCCCATGGTGGTGGCAAGCCATTTATGAGCATCCAGCGTCATCGAATCGGCGCGTTCGATACCGGCAAGAAGTCCGCGCAGCCGATCGGACGCGATCGCCCCCCCGCCCCACGCCGCATCGACGTGGTACCAAAGGCCGCCGTCACACGCGATGGCAGCACATTCTGCGAGCGGATCAACCATCCCGGCGTTGGTCGTCCCCGCAGTGGCAGCGATCATGATCGGTACACGGCCTGCGGCACGGTCCGCACCGACCGCCTCGGCGACGGCAGCGGGCTCCATGCGGCCCATCCCGTCGGTCGCAACGAGACGCACAGCGGAGCGGCCGATGCCGGCCTGATGCGCGATTTTAAGCCATGCCCGGTGACTGTCTCGCGAAGCGTACAGCATGGGCGGGCCTGAAAAAGCACGGGCTCCGTCGGTCGCAAATTGCCGGTGAGCCGCGGTCAGCGCGCAGATCAGAGCGGTGTAATTCGCCTCCGTGCCGCCGGTGGTGAAATGGCCGCAGGCCGCGGTCGGCAAGCCCGCGCGTCGTGCGACGGCACGAATGACATGGGCTTCGATCTCGACGGCAACCGGTGAGGTCGTCGAACTCGCGAGCTGGGGATTGAATGTCGCGGCGATTCGGTCGGCGCATTGCGCGGGAAAGCTGGGGGCGGGATTGAAGAGGCCGAAATAGCGGGGGTGCGTGACGTGGACGATGCCGTCTTCCAACTGCGCGATGGTCCATTCCAGCGCCGCCGGCAGGCCGCGCGGCGTCGCGAAGTCGAAAGCGGCGAGCTCGCGCTTGAACCG
>Ga0335074_10003535_pt1 | contig 21417 bp, 20 predicted proteins | sample Lox_Sample_23_FD_206715 | JGI IMG/M metagenome (GOLD analysis project Ga0335074, IMG submission 206715) | Soil microbial communities from Loxahatchee National Wildlife Refuge, Florida, United States - Lox_Sample_2.3 | ecosystem: Environmental > Terrestrial > Soil > Wetlands | place: USA... | reverse complement strand
TCTTCCACCGGGTGACGTTCGGCGTGCTGCTGATCGCGGTTCTTCTGCTCGCGGCGACCTGCCTGCTGATCTACAACACGATGCTGGTCGCGGCGTTCACCCGTCGCCGCGAGACCGGGATCATGCGGCTGGTCGGCGCCTCCGACTTCTACATCCAGGCCCCGTTCATCCTCGAAGGCACCGTGATCGGTGTGATCGGGTCGGCGATGGCGCTCGCGCTGACCGCGATCGTGCGGATCTTCGTGGCCAACTCCACCCAGCACTCGCCGATCCTCAAGCCGTTCGGTGACTGGTCGACGCTGTGGGCGTCGATGCCCCTCGTCGTGCTCGTGGGCGTGGTGCTGTCGGCACTCGCGTCGTTCCTCACGCTGCGCCGGCATCTGCGGGTGTAGCCGGCCGTGGTCAAGGAGACCGGCCGCAAGCTGATCGCGCAGAACCGCAAGGCGCGGCACAACTACTCCATCGAGGACGTCTTCGAGGCCGGCCTCGTGCTGCAGGGCACCGAGGTCAAGTCGTTGCGCGCCGGCCGGGCATCGATCGTCGATGCGTACGGCCGGGTACGCGACGGCGAGATCTGGCTGGAGGGCCTGCACATCCCGGAGTACGCGCAGGGGACCTGGACCAACCACGAGCCACGTCGTACCCGCAAGCTCCTGTTGCACCGCAAGGAGATCGACCGGCTGGTCGGCAAGACGAAGGAGGGCGGGCTGACGCTCGTCCCGCTCTCGTTGTACTTCAAGGACGGCAAGGCCAAGGTCGAGATCGCGCTGGCCCGCGGCAAGCGCAGCTACGACAAGCGGCAGAGCCTGGCTACGCGTGACGCCGAACGCGAGATCGCGCGAGCAGCCGGCCGGCGGGCAAAGGGCCGTGACTGAGCCTGCGACCGCCGACCCCGCCTGGGTGAGCGCGAGCGCGCGCTGGGGAGACTGAGACGGTGGTCGATCCGCCGCGGTCCGATGCCGAAGTGCCCGCCTTCTGGCGTGCACTCGGGTTGCCCGGGCTGATCGACACCCACGTGCACTTCATGCCCGACCGGGTGCTGCAGAAGGTGTGGGCGTATTTCGACTCGGCCGGCCCGCTCATCGGCCGGCGCTGGCCGATCGAGTACCGCTGGCCGCAGGCCGAGCGGCTGGACCGGCTGCACGCGATGGGAGTGCGCGCGTTTCCCTCGCTCGTCTACGCGCACAAGCCCGGCATGGCGGCGTGGCTGAACGACTGGGCGCGGGAGTTCGGCCGCGCCCACGACGATGTCCTCGCCAGCGCGACCATCTATCCCGAGCCGGAGGTGGCCGGCTACCTGGACGAAGCGCTTCGCTCTGGTGCGCGCATCGTCAAGGTGCACGTCCAGGTCGGTGGCTTTGATCCGCGCGACCCGCTGCTCGACCGGGCCTGGGGCATGCTCGCCGACGCCGCGATCCCTGTCGTCGTACATGCCGGAAGTGGCCCGGCGCCCGGTGCCTTCACCGGCCCCGGCCCGATCGGCGAGGTGCTGTCCCGCCACCCGAGCCTGCCTTTGATCGCCGCCCACATGGGAATGCCGGAGTACGACGAATTCCTCGGCTTCGCCGAGCGTTATGAGAACGTGCGGGTCGACAGCACGATGTGTTTCACCGACTTCGGCGGCGGCGCTGCCACCGGTGCCGTGCTCGCGCCGCGGCTTGTCGCGCTGCGGGAGAAGGTTCTGCTGGGCACCGACTTCCCAAACATCCCGTACCCGTACGCGCACCAGCTCGAGGCGCTGGTGCGGCTCGGGCTCGGTGACGACTGGCTGCGCGCCGTCTGCTGGGACAACGCGGCGGGGCTGTTCGGCATCGGTGGGTGACCGTGGACACCATCGGTCGCAGCCTGTCCGAGGGCTTCTTCATGTTCTGGGACACGTTGTGGGCGCTGATCTTCGGGTTCACGTTGTCCGGCCTGGTCCAGGCGTTCGTCTCGCGCGCACAGCTTCAGCGCGTAATGGGCGACCACGGTCCGAGGACGATCGTGCGCACCTCTCTGCTTGGTGCCGCATCGTCGTCGTGTTCGTACGCCGCGAGCGCTCTGGCGCGCACGCTGTTCTCCCGCGGCGCCGACTTCACCACCTCGATGGTGTTCATGGTCGCCTCGACGAATCTCGTGGTCGAGCTCGGCGTCGTGCTGTGGCTGCTGCTCGGATGGCAGTTCGCGGTCGCCGAGTTCGTCGGCGGCTCCATCATGATCGTGTTGCTCGCTCTGATCGGCCCGAGGGTGTTTCGCGGCAGCTACGTGGCAGCCGCCCGGCGTCGAGCGACGGCGGCTACCGCAGGTCATGCGCACGGAGGCGAGCCCACCGGCGGGTCGTTGTCCGCGCGCTGGCGGTCGCGGCAGAACTGGAGTGACGCGGCCTCGTTCACCCTCGCCGATCTTCGGATGCTGCGCCGCGAGCTCGTGATCGGGTTCGTGGTCGCCGGCTTTCTCGCCGTCGCCGTTCCGAACTCGGTCTATCGGCACGTCTTCGTCACCGGTCACGGAGGCTGGACCGCTCTCGAGAACGCGGTGGTCGGTCCCCTTGTCGCGTTCGTCAGCTGCGTGTGCTCGATCGGCAACGTCCCCCTCGCCGCCGCGCTGTGGTCCGGCGGTGTCAGCGTTGCGGGGGTGGTCGCGTTCGTCTTCGCGGACCTGCTCTCGGCGCCGTTGGTGGTGATCTACCGCAAGCTGTACGGCGGCCGGCAGGCGCTCATCCTGGTCGGCGTGCTGTGGTCGGTGATGAGCCTCGCCGGGTTGGCGACCGAGGCGCTGTTCCATGTCTCGGGGCTGTTGCCGCATGCCCGGCACATGCAGCCGGTGCGCACCGGGTTCCGCTGGAACGCGACGACGTACCTGGACATCGTGTTCCTGATCGCGTTCGGCGCCGTGTGGTGGCTGGCCCGTCACCGCGGATCGGCGGGCGATGACCGCTACGCGACTGACCCGGTGTGCGCGATGCGGGTCGAGAAGGCGAACCCGGGCGCGGTCGCCGTCAGTGGTGGTGTCACGACGTACTTCTGCTCCGATGGGTGCCGCGCGACGTACCGCGCGCGTACCGAGCCGCGTGATCGGGCGGTCGGACGTGGGTAGCCTGGAGGGGTAACAGACACCAACCCACCAGGGGGTGAACGGTTTCGACTTCGGACGTCGATTCGAGAGAAGCGGGCTGAGGATGTCGCGTGAACTCATTAACCACCGCGGCAAAACAACAAATGCCGATAACAACCGGCTCGCTCTCGCTGCCTAACCGGTAGCGAAGCTGTCAGCCTAGGGGCGCCTCCGCCCTAGGACCTGGCATCGATAGGAGGCTCCACCGAGGGACCCGGTCACGGGGTCCTGAGGGAAACCAAACAGTGACTGGGCCTGCAGCAGGGTGCCTGCGCCGCTGCTGGGGCCGAGAAAACCGAAGCAGGCTGCGCCCGGAGAAGTCTTGATGACCCGCCGAAGGACCCGGGTTCGATTCCCGGCACCTCCACCAAATCGAAGCTCTCGTCGCCGGTAAAGGCCCAGGTCAGAGTCTTGTTTCTGCTGGCGGCGATTTCGCTTCAAGATCAAAGCCCGTCAAAGCCCGAAGATCATTTAGGCACTGGCGGACAGACGAGTGTCCTGAGGGTGTCCAGCGGGCACCAGCGGTCGGCCTTCGCAGGCTCGATCAGCGGGTCGGTTTGGACTGCGCTTTGGCTGCTTCGCGTGCTGCCCGGAACTGTTCGCGCCACGGCGTGTAATCGTCGTTCGGCCGCAGGTGAACGTAGACCTGGTCGGTGACCGCGACCGAGGCGTGACCGAGCCAACGGCTGATGACCGAGAGAGGGATGCCGTCCTCGTACCAAAGGGTCGCGGCGGTGTGCCGCAGGTCGTGCAGCCGGAGTGCGGGTACGCCGATCCGGGCTGCGGCTGGCTTGAGGTGCCATTGGTAGAAGACGTGCGCGTCCCACGGCTTCGACGGGTCGCGGTCGTGACCGCCGACGGCTCGGCCGTAGAACAGGGGAGCGCTTAGCTCGTCGGCGCGAGGATGCTCGGCGACGTAGTCCGACAGCGCGTCGAGCAGGTCGTCGTCGAGGATCGGGACATCGCGGCGACCCCGCCTGGTCTTCGGGGTCCCGACCACCCATTCGTCGAGCTTGCGATTGCGGGTCAGCGTGCGAGTCACCGAGACGCTGCCGCGGTCCAGATCGAGGTTGGCGATCAGCAGCCCGCAGAACTCAGCCGCCCGCAGGCCGGTCGCGGAAAGGAACCGGCCGACCAGTCCGTACGGCGGCCACCGGTCGAGCTCGGTGGCGAGCTGGTCCACCTGGCTTCGGGTCAGCGGCGTTCCCTCGAACTTTGCAGAGTCTCTATCTGAGGGCAGGTCGACCCCGGAGCACGGGTTGACCCTGATGATGCCGTGACGCACGGCGTACTTGAAGGTCGCCGACAGCGGTGTGTAGTGGTTGTAGATCGACTTGGTGGCCATCTTGGTTTCGCCGAGCTCCGCCAGCCAGTGCTCGATGTCGCGGGAGGTGATCGCTCCGATCCGTCGGGCTCCGAACGTCGGCAGCACGTGGACACGCAGCGAGGTCTCGTAGCTCTCCGCCGTACGTCGCTTCACTCGCCGGGTCGTGACAGCTAGCCAGTCCTTCGCGACCTTCTCGAACGGCTCCCGTGCCGCGCGTTCGTCGGGCAGCTCGTCGCGCAACTCCTGGGCGATCCGTTCCTTCAGCGCGCGGTTGGCGCTGGTCTTGTCGCGGTAGGTGCGCTGGCTTTCGCGTCCCGCCGAGTCCGTCCAGCAAACAACGTAAGAGGTACCGCCGTCTCGGACTCTGGTCTTGAGATAGGCCATGAACGCTCCAGCGACTCGCTCTTTGCCTCCGCTCTACCGCGCCGCCGCGTCCCTCGGGCTCGCTTGGCGGCGCTGTGTGGATAACTAACCGAGACGAAGCTGCTGTGGCTGGGCTTCGATCCGGCCGGCTGAAACGAAGGCGTCGAGGTCGGTGTCCTCGAGCCGGACCTTGCTGCCGAGCTTGACGTAGGGAATCCGTTTCTCGGCGATCAGCCGGCGAATGAACCGGGGCCCGGTGCCGAGGTATGCGGCGGCCTGGTCGACGGTCAGCAAGGTCATGGTGGGCTCCTCACGGTCCTGCACCGGGCATCGCCGATGACGAATGTTAATACTGGCCAAGGACCATACGCCTGATATCTGTCAAGGCAAGTGGTGACATTGCTTCAGGCGGGTGTAGGTTGCCGATCGTGGCGCGTAGCAGAAAGACCGAGACGGACCGTGACGTACCGGCACGACCGTTCCCGGACGGGGTGAACCTCAACGAGATCGTTGCCTACAACTTCCGGCGAGCGCGGGAGCTTCGCGGCCTGACCCAGGACGAGGCCGCGGACCGGCTCGCGCCCTTTCTCGGGGTGCGGCTCAAGCAGGCCGCGATCTCCGGGATCGAGGGCGCCTACGGCGGGCAGAAACGCCGGGAGTTCGACGCGCAGGAGCTGCTCGCATTCGCGTGCGGGTTCGACCTGCCGATCATCTGGTTTCTGATCCCGCCACCCGGGGATCGTCGCAACCTGCAAGGCACCGGCGATCGGGTCAACGAGCTGTACCTGCTGGCGATGGGTCGCAACGACCAGCTCGAGTACCTGCGGGAGCGGTTCGCCGAAGTCGGGCACGTCGAACCCGATGAATCCGACCTCGTTCTCGAACGGGTCTACGGCGGCCCGACGGAAAGGACGCTTCTGGACTACCCAACCCGCCGCAAGGAACTGCTGCTAGCGATGCTCGACTCTCGTGCGGACCGGCTCGACCAGGCCGCGGAGGAGATGGGCCGCTTCTTCGACCACCTTCGCCAGGTCGGGATCCGCGGCTACGTCGCGGAAAAGGCCAACGACCGCGACTTCATGTTCCCGCCGAAGAAGCCACCGCGCGGCAAACGCAGCCAGTAGCAATCCATGCGGCGCTAGTGATTCGCGGTGGCCTCCGACCCGCATCGTCTCTACTCTTGAGGGGTGATCTTCGACCGCATCACGATCGAACCGGACAAGATGTCCGGCCAGCCGTGTATCCGTGGGCTGCGGATCCCCGTCGCCACCGTGGTCGCGATGGTCGCGGACGGGATGACTGTTCCGGAGATCCTCACCGACCTACCCGACCTGGAAGCCGAGGACGTCGCCCAGGCCCTGCGCTACGCCGCCGCCGCCGTCCGGGAACGTGAGCTGCCGCTTCGCCACCCGGCGTGAGAATTCTCGTCGACGCGAACCTCTCCCCTCGCCTCGCCGCCCTGCTCGTCACCACCGGTCATGACGCTGTGCACGTCAGCGACCTTGACCTGAGCTCGGCCAGCGATCACACCATCCTCGAGGCCGCCGACCACGAGAACAGGGTGGTGCTGTCGGCCGACACCGACTTCGGCACGCTGCTCGCGGTGACCGGCCGGACACGTCCTTCCGTCGTGCTGGTACGCCTGACCAGCCCCCGCCGTACGGAGGCAATCGCGGCGCTGCTCGACGCCAATCTCCCCGCGTTGGCCGACGCGCTCACCTCCGGCGCGGTGGTCGTCGTCGAGGACGACCGGGTCCGAGTCCGGGACCTGCCACTGCGGTAGCGGCCGCGACACGCCCGACCGCGTGAGGAATTCTCACCTTCTCCCGATCCACCTCGCCCACCTGCTTTCCCTTCACCCCTCTTCACCGCCACATTCCTTTGCCTACCACCACTTCCCGCCCCGCCTATCACCTCTCGCTGCCCTTCTCACCCCGCCCCACGATCCCAGCAGACATGTGCATCGGTGATGCGTACGGTGCCGGGCATGTTGTCTACGGCGAAGGTGCGGACGAGCTCGTGGCGGTACTACGCGAACCAGGTCGGGCGCGGTGGGTGTGAGTACTTTCTCGGGATCGGTGAGGCGCCGGGGCGCTGGTACGGCCGGGGTCTGGACCGGCTCGGGCTCGAGCCGGGGGGTGAGGTGCGGGAGTGGCAGCTGGAGGCGACGTTCGGCCGGGCGGTGCACCCGGCCGGCCGGTATCGGCTGGGACGGGCGTGGCGCGCGGACGGGGTTACCGGGTATGACCTGTGTTTCTCCGCCCCGAAGTCGGTCTCGGCGCTGTGGGCGCTCGGCGGTGGCGATATCGGAGCCGCGATCCAGGCGGCGCACCGGGCGGCGGTCCGGGCCGGGCTGGACTACCTGGACAGCCATGCCGGGTTGTCCCGGGCCGGGCGCAACGGACACACCCAGGTCGGCACGGACGGGCTGGCCGCGGCGGTGTTCGACCACCGGACGTCACGGGCGGGGGATCCGCAGCTGCACACCCACGCGCTGGTGCTGAACAAGCTGCACTGCCCGGACGGGCAGTGGCGGACCATTGACGGGTATGAGATCTACACGCACAAGAAGTCCGCCGGCGTCCTCTACCAGGCGGCGTTGCGCTGCGAGCTGACCCGCCGACTCGGTGTGACTTGGGCAGAGGTCAGCAAGGACGGGCAGGCGGAGATCGCGGGTGTCCCGCAGACGCTGTGCGACCGGTGGTCGACCCGCGCCGGGCAGGTCGCCGTCGAGTCCGCGCCGGTGCTCGCCGGCTACGAGGCGGCACTGGGCCGGCCGTTGACCTCAGCGGAACGGAGCGCGGTGTGCAAGGTCGCGGTGCTCAAGACCCGCCCCGGCAAGGCGAGGGTCGACATCGTCGGGCTGGTCGACCGCTGGCACGGCGAAGCCGGTGAGCTGGGCTGGACCCCGGACCGGCTGGTTACCGCGGTCGCGGATACCGCCGGTCGCGCGCCGCACGTTGCGCCGGACGTGGACCGGCTGGTGCTCGACGCGGTGGCCGCGGCGGGTGCCCGCAAGGCGGTCTTCACCCGCTCGGATCTCGCGGTCGAGGTCGCGGCGCGGATCCCCGCGGACGCAGCGGTGGACGCGGCGACGGTGACCGACTGGGTGGAGCGGCTCACCGACCGTGCCCTCACCCTCGAGCAGACCGTCACCCTGCTCCCCGAACGCGACGGCTGCGGCCGCCGCTCCGACGCCCGCTACGCCAGCGCGGTCACCTTGGGCCAGGAGCTGGCGATCATCCGGTTCGCTGAGGCCGGCCGGCGGGCGGGCGTGGCGATCTGCCCGCACCCGACGGTCGAACGGGCCTGCGGGCAGCATCAGCTCGACCCGGCCCAGGCCCGGGCGGTGCACTGGATCACCCGCGCCGGTGAACAACTCTCGGTGCTGGTCGCGCCGGCCGGGACCGGGAAGACCACCACGCTCGCGGCCATCATCGACGCCTGGCAGAACACCGGCCGGCAGGTCATCGCCCTGGCACCCTCGGCCCGGGCCGCGAAAGAACTCACGGCCGCGACCGGGCTGCCCGCGGACACGGTCGCGAAATACCTGCACGCGAACAGCACCGGCCGGTGGCCGGTCGACCCGCGGTATCGGCTCCGGCGCGGGGCGGTGCTGATCGTGGACGAAGCCTCGATGCTGGCCACCGCCGACCTGCACGCGTTGAAACGCGAGGTCGAGACGGTCGGCGGGAAACTGCTGCTGGTCGGTGACCCGGCGCAGATCGGCGCGATCGACGCGGCCGGCGGGATGCTGCCCGCGCTCGCCGACCGCCTCGACGCCCCGACCCTGACCACCGTCCACCGACTCCGTGAACGATGGGAGCAGGTCGCGACGCTGCAGCTCCGCGCCGGTGACCCGACCTGCATCCCCGCCTACCTCGCCCACGACCGGGTCCACCCGGTTCACCCCGACACCGACCCCTACGACGCGGTGCTCGATGAGTACGAGCGGTTGACCGGCGCCGGTGCCCGGGTCCTGCTCCTGGCTCGCAGCCACGACGACGTCGACCAGCTCAACGCGCGCGCCCGAGCCCGCGCGATCGAACACGGTGAGATCCGCGGTGATCCGCTGCTGGCCGCCGGGGGATACCAATGGCGGGTCGGCGACCGGATGCGGGTCACCCGCAACAACCGACGGATCCCGGTCGGGGCTGACCACCTGCGCAACGGTGACCTGTTCACCGTCACCGGCCACACCCCGCACGGGCTCACCGTCCGGCGCCTGCACGGCCCGGACACCACCCTGCTACCCCGCGACTACCTCGCCCGACACGCCACCTACGGGTGGGCGTCCACCATCGACGCCGCGCAAGGCGCCACCGTCGACCACTCACTCACCCTGGCCCGGCCCGGGCTGGACCGCACCCGGCTCTACGTCGCGCTCACCCGCGGCCGCGAATCCAACCGGCTCTACCTCGCGCTCGAACCCGACCCCGAGATCACCTCAGCGAACACGACCCGGGCCGCACCCGACGCAGCCGCCCAGTTCGCCCGGCTCCTCAACCACAACAGCGCGCACGACGCCGCCCACACCCGCCTCCCCGAACCGATCCAGCCGACCCGGTCGCTCGAGCCGGCCACGCGGGCAAGCAGCAGAATCAGCAGAAGACCCCTCGCATCCGAACGATTCGGCTACAGAGAACCGGATCCCCACCGCCCGCTCACCGCCGAACGCGACCACGGCCGAGGGGTAAGCCGCTGACTGAACGGCCCCGGGTTCACTAGAGGCCCTGCTGCGCCCCGAGTTCAACGGCGTAGGCGATGCTGGACTCTGGTGTCTGACATCAGGAGACATGAGTGGGGCGACGGGGGTACACGCCAGGTTTCCGTTGGCAGGTGGTTGATCTCACCGTACCCGGCCGTGGCGTAGCCCACGTGGCGCATGCTCTAGGGGTCAGCGAGCAGTCGATCTAAACGTGGCGCCTACAGCACTGCATCGACCGAGGTTTGCACGTTTGGCTGACCAGCGGCGAGAACGCCGAGCTGACCACAGCGCAAAAGCGCGCAACTGACGTCGGGCCGAGTTGGACGGCAGACCGCATCGGGGCAGAAGGCAACGCCGAGCAGAGTGCTCAAAGTTGTGCCAAGCGAGACTTAGCCAGCGACCCACGCAAGCGGTCCCTCGTCGTGGGAAGCAGCCCCATCGAAAAATTTCGGCCAAAGTAATATGGTCGACCGCCTGTCGTTTTCGTTTCAGTAGACTAAAATCGAGCCAGCGGGGGCATGGAGGGCGTTGTGGGTGTTCCTGTCACCGTGGATGTGATAAACGTCGGTGATCCGTCCACCCGACTTGTGTCTGGCATGGTTGGTATCGACCACGCGGTTGAGATCCAGAGCTTTGCCTTCGATAATGTGAACAATCTCGTCTACGTTGCGCAGGTCGCGGGTGCATGCAGTATCTCGTATGATCAATCGACGAGTTGGAAAACCGCGTCCGGAAGTTACCCGGTCTCGGCGTCACTGTCGATGGCGATGGCAGATAACGAGGCGGCCGGGAACCTCGCGATAACGCAATTACCGATGTCGGGTGCACCTCCGAATCCGCCGCATTCGATGTTCCTTTTGGGTTTCGGTCACGGTGTCGCGATTGGTGTAGAGCCGCAGGCTTCGCAGACGTACATATGGGTCGAATGCCAATCGCAGCCGCCCGCAAATGGGGATGGGTTTGGGAACAAAGTTGCGAGGGTGCCGTTCACGCCCGGTGCCGTATTCCAGGCTTCTTCTTCGGATCTAGAGCTCTACGACCCGATCACCATACAAAACGGCTATATTACCGGGTACTCCTGTGCTCTAGATACGCAGAATGGCCTCCTCGCGTTACGGTACACGGAAAATGTTTATAATCAAGACCCTCCACCCGATGTTATCTCCACCAAATATGTCAGCGCGTATTCTTGGTCAAGCACGGATGGCCCAGACTTTTCGGCCGCACTAGCAACCATCCAGCAGCCGCCGGTTATAGAGGCTACCGACCTGGACGTCTTCCAAGGCTGGACTCTATACGGCTCTTGGGTGTACATGTTAGATTGGGATAAGTCTACCTCGCCATATACGATCTACACGACGTCGATCGACATCAACGGCGACGACAACCCGAACGGTGGCGGCACATATCATTTGCGCACCTCTTCGTCCGCTGATGTGGACGCAGATCCTCGTGAGCCAGAGGGCATGGCTATATATCTCATACCCACTTCACCAACGCTTTGTTTCGGCATTACTAATGACACAATTGAATACGGTATAACGTTCCACACGTTAGATATGTACGGAAAGGTCTAGTACAAGCGACTTGCGAAACCCTCAAAACGAAGCGCTCACATCTCGTTCCCAGGCACCAACTTGGGTGTGAGCGTTAGTGGCGCTAAGCGAGTCGATCTTACGAAGGAGAAGGAGGGGTGTGAATAATGGATAGGTTCACTCTCTTCACTGGATCGGCCGATCGACGCACTCAACGTCCGGCCTGGCTGACCGTATCGTGCTGCCTCGTGGCGCTGACCGTGCCCGTTGTGATCGGGCGGCAGCATGCGGTTGCTGCTATGCCGTCCTCGGTGTCCGACAGCCACCTCCGGCTGGTTGCGGTACAAGGCTCGTCGCAATATTTAGCCTTCGAGTCCACGAACAGTTCCACGACCGTGCATGCTGGTTTCGTTAACGCGGGAGAGCTGTATGTGATGGGTCGTCACGGCCACCTGCGTCGCCTTGCGAAGGTGCGGCGTCGTGACGAGTCGGTGTCGTTGGTAGGTAGCAGCCTTCTGCTATGGAGCTCGTTGGACCCGGTGACATTTGAGCGGCGCGTGAATTGGTGGGACCTGGCGGCCCACACTGCGGGGTCAGCGACTCTGCCGTCGAACGATGTCCCGGTGTCTGCTGCGCCTTCAGGCTGGGTGAGTGCGGTCGAGACCTCGAATGGAAAGGACGGAACCTGCCAGGCTGCGTCGAAGCCATGTCGAACCGATCTTCAACTACATCGGTTCGGTGGCTCCACGGTGGACCTTGGGTCACCGATGCCAGCGGGAACAACGCCCCAGTTCATCGCCGGCCCGTTTGGTTTGGTGGGCTTCGCCTTTGGTGGGAACAGCTCAGAGGAGGGCAAGATCGTGGCAATGCCCTGGAAGGGCGACCGACGCTGGCGTACGCTGCTGAAGCCGGGCGCAGACCGGGGCAATATCTGCAACATGCTGACGGCCCGGAGCGTTAGCTGCCAGCTTACCGGCAAGGCGAATGTCTCACTTGCCTTACTGTCTTTGTCTGGCGGGCCTACGGTGCGATTCTCGCCAAAGCAATTGGCGCAACTTAAGCGTGGTGGCTGTGTATCGCTCTCGGCGATCCCGCATCACGGCAGTGCTGTCTCGATTGCTACCGCGAGTCAAAGCTGTACGCCAGGTACATTGAGTTTCCTCTCACTTAGGTCACATCTCATTGCGATCTCGTCGCATCGGTTCGCGGCAGTTCTGCCTGTCAACGCATTTGATCGTGTCGCTGTGTCCAGCTCTCAACAACGACATCTTGACCTCGTAGGTGGGGCGACATCCAAGCCTAAGATGGTCGTCTCAACTCGCGACGGGCATGTTCTGGCCGGACCAGCACGACCAACGACGTCGATCGGTACTCGAGCGGGTTAGCCGCGTTGTACTCTTCGGATTGCGAGCGAATGCGGGCCGGCGACTGAGGTGTGGGGCGGCCTGCTTATTAAGTCGGTGGGACTGCGGGCTCAAATCCCTACCGCCGTCGTTCTGGCGCGGACCAGCCGATAGCAATAGGTGGCGCTCAGCGGCCCTATTGCACCGATGGCTAAGCCGATCGACCCTAACCGGCCACCGAGCGCGACGTCGACCGTCACATCCCACGATGCCGTGGCGCGTGTTGGCCGGGTCGGTCGGTAGGAGACAGGGCCGGCGAACGGTCGCAGACTCAAGATCAAAGCCCGTAAAGGCCCGAAGATCATTTAGGCGAAAGGGGTCACTCCTGGTAACCCGCGGGTGGGGACGGGGAACCGTACAGAGGCGTTGTCGCAGATCGTGCCGCATGAACCGGCACCGGCGGGCAGCGAGGGGCGATCACGGGGACGAACCCAAAATGGCTTCGAACGGGTTCGATTCCCGGCACCTCCACTGCAGAAAGGCGCTTACTTCGCGCCGTGCAGCGTCATTCGTGAGGTTCTTCGCGTGAATCTCCGAGCCACCGAGGTTACGACCATCGTGGCGAGGCGAGGTGATCGAAGGTCCAGGGCCACGACGACGCCTACGTTTGTTCCGAGGAGTAATCGTGGCGGCCAACGAGAAGCAGATTGAAGCGTGGAACGATGGTGAGTGGGTGCACTACGTCGATAACGCCGACCGCTACGACAGCCAACTGTCGCCGTCCACCGACATGCTGCTTGAACGGGTCAGGCTTGTTGAGCCTATGGCCACCGGGCGCAGTGACGACATTGGGCGGTGAGGCCGGATCCTGGCCGACTTCTTCGGTCACGGGAGGCATCACGTCCGTGCCGGCGAGGCCAGCGCATTCGCAGACGGCGAGATGCGTATCCAAGTCGAGTGAGCGCGGACCTTGCGGCGGATGGTTGAAGTTCTGACACCGGTACTTTTGGCTGGTGGCACACGACGAGGCGATCAGGTTCGTGAATTGCACCGGTCGTCGTGTTGCGCTCGCGTTGACCGGTGATGGACCGGCCTTGGTTGCGCCCGCATGGTGGGTCAGCCACCTGGAGTTGGATTGGTCCGATTCAGCGGTCCGCACCTTCTGGGAGGCGGCCAGCGCCGGCTATTCCCTTGTGCGCTATGACCGGCTGGGTGTCGGCATGTCTGATCGGGACCTGCGCGCCGACGACCTCACGCTCGATGCGGAGGTTGCGGTGCTGCGAGCGGTAGTCGACGAACTGGCGCTGGAGAGGGTTGTGTTGATCGGCGGCTCGACGGGCGGCTGTTCCGCGATCGCGTTCGCAGCGCGTTTCCCCGAGCGGGTGAGTCGTCTACTGCTCTATGGAGCGTACGCGGACGGCTCGTCCATAACCTCACCGGAGGTGCGCGAGGCCTTGCTTGCTACCGTCCGCTCGCACTGGGGGCTGGGGTCGCGTGTTCTGGCGGATCTCTTCCTTGGTGAAGCCAGCAGTGACGAGCTAGAGCGACTGGCGGGTTATCAGCGCGCGGCGGCGAGCCCACAGACGGCAGCGGAGTGGCTGGAGGTCACATACCGCAACGACGTACGGGCGGAGCTGGAGCAGTTGCAGGTGCCGACGTCGGTGATCCACCGCCGCGGTGACCGCGCGATCCCCTTCCAATTAGGTCGGAGGCTCGCGGCCGCAATCCCGGGCGCGACCCTTCTGCCGCTCGACGGAACGGCGCATTTCCCCTGGGCTGGGGACCGGTTCGCCGTCGCGCGTGCGATGCGTTCTGTTCTCGCGCCTGACATTCGTCCGCGGGTCGCTGGAGAGCCAGCCGCCGTGCTGCTCTCCAGCCGCGAACGTGAGGTACTCGCATTGGTCGCGAACGGGTTGAAGGACCAGGAAATCGCCGCGCACCTGTCCCTGAGCGAGCACACCGTGCATCGACACGTCGCCAATATCCGACACAAGCTGGGCCGGGGTTCACGGACCGCCGCGGTGGCCGAGGCGGCACGCTTGGGCCTGCTCTGACCCGATGACCGGAACGGGCCATCGCGTCGATTTGGCCTTTCCGGGCGATGCGGTGACGCGTGCCGGGTACCTATCGTCCGCTTCGTGGACAGCAGCATCCCCGGTGTTGAACCGACACGTCGTTCGCGTGTTTGGGGGCGCGTATTTGCCGGTGTGTATGAGCCGTCTCTCTGGGCCGGCGAGCGGGCAGGCCTGCGTACCCAACGAAAGAAGCTGCTCGCTACGGCACGCGGACGCACAGTCGAGATCGGATCCGGTACTGGCCTCAACCTCGCGCATTACCCCGGTGACCTGGGCGAGTTGATCCTGACCGAACCAGACAGCGCGATGCGTTCTCGCCTGGACAAGAGGCTGAGCGGTGTCGCGCGACCCGTTGACGCGGACGCCGAGCACCTTCCGTTCGCCGATGGGTCGGTCGACACGGTCGTCTCGACCCTGGTGTTGTGCACCATCGACGACCCCGAACAGGCGCTGCGAGAGGTCGCCAGGGTATTGGCTCCCGATGGCCAATTTCTGTTCATCGAGCATGTCCGTTCCGACTCGGCAACACTGGCGCGCTGGCAGGATCGCCTGGCCACCCCGTGGTGTCGCTTTGCCCATGGGTGCCGGTGCAACCGTGCGATTGCGGAGCTGATGGTGAGTTGCGGATTTCAGCTCGACGCACTCGCCGAGGCTCGATGGCGCGCTATGCCGCCAATCGTGAGACCCCTCATCATCGGCCGGGCTCGACCCGGAGGCAGCGATGACTGACGTCCGGGTCGGGATGTTCCCGCCCGCCGCTGAGTTCACCGGAACTCTCGGCGGTTCGGAGGCGCTGCGGGGGACGCTCGCCCGCATGGCCGACCAGGGCGTTGATCACGTCTGCGTCGGCGACCACGTGAGTTTTTTCGTGGGAGCAGGCTCGGACGGACTGACCACGGCGACCGCCGTGTGCGCCGCTCATCCTGAGCTACCGGTCTACGTCGCGCTCTATCTGTTGCCGTTGCGCCATCCGGTACTGGTCGCTCGACAGCTCGCGACGCTTTCTCAACTGGCACCCGGCCGGCTCACGTTCGGCGTCGGGCTCGGCGGCGAGGACCCGCACGAGGTCGAGATCTGCGACGTGGACCCCAGGACGCGCGGACGCCGCATGGACGAATGCCTCCACATCCTCAGTCGTCTCAGCGCGGGTACGCCGGTTAGCTTCGACGGAACATTTTTCTCGCTCCGCGATGCGCTGATCTTGCCCGCGCCGTCGCCGCGGATTCCCGTGATCGTCGGAGGGCGGTCAGCTGCGGCGGTCAACCGTGCCGCACGGCTCGGCGACGGATGGCTTGGGATCTGGGTTTCGCCACCAAGATTCGCGGCGGTGCGCGATCAGATTGCGCGGGAGGCCGCCGAAGCGGGAAGAAACGGCCACGAGTTCAGCCATGCACTCAACGTCTGGTGCGGCTTTGCGCCCAAGCGAGCAGCGGCGCGCGGGTTTGTGTCGGCGCAGATGCAAGCCTTCTACCAGATGCCGTTCGAGCCGTTCGAGCGCTACTCGCCGTATGGCTCACCAACAGAGGTCGCCGAGTTTCTGATTCCCTACGTTGATGCTGGTTGCTCAGCGTTCAACCTGATTCCCTGCGCCATCGACATCGACGGCGCCACCAGTGCGGTGGCTGAAGTTCGACGGCTGCTCTCAGTGCGGTGAGCCGGGTGGGACACGAAGGTGATCTCGGCCGCCGCAAAATGATTGTCGCGCCTGCCAAGACCGGGCCGCGGTTCGTGTCCGGAGGCATCACCTCCACCAAAGATGGCCCTGCTTGATCAAAGATGGCCCTGCTTGATCGCTGCCTGAGCTCCTCGCGCCGGCTTGTCGGCTAGAGGGTGAGTGCGGTGGCGGGATAGTCCTCGACCGGTCGCGTCTTGAAGGTGGCGTGACACAAGACCATGCCGGCAGGGTCGGCGGTCGCCGGCTCCACGGTTCTGCATCTGTAGGTCAGCCCGGGTTCGCGGTCGGCGCTGGCAGGATGCCGAGCTGCACCAGCATCTGGAACATGCCCTGGTCCGACCAGTGCTCCACCGCCTGGCCGTCCCTGAACCGCCCGATGTTCGCGCTGTAGGTGTCGAACCGCTTGTTCGTGGCCGGGAAGCCGAGCTGGTCGCCCGTGTGGGTGCCGGTTCCGTGCACGACCCATCCGGCCGTGTCGCCCTCGACGATCACGTTGCTGATCTCGGTGTGGACGTCCGGCACGGCAGCCCGCCAGACGGCGATCGAAGCCTTGAATGCTTCGCGGCCGACCAGGTCTCCGAGCGGTCCATGGTCCACGTAGTCGGTGGTGAACAGCTCGTCGACCACCTCGAGGTGGCCTTCGTTGATGATCTCCTTGAAGATGCGGTCGAGGATGGCGCGGGCGTCGAACATCGAGGTCTCCTTCCAGCGGTTGGTTGAGGTACGCCGCCGCCAGGTGCGCCGGATCACTGCGCGCAGCTCGAGGGTCCGGTCTCCACATCCGGAATGCGGTTCGGCGGCGTACCCCTCGTGGAGACCTCGGAGGTGTCATGACGTCGACGCTCGCTGCCGCCCCGCCGGCCGCGGCGCCCACGCGGATCCCAGCGAGCGGTCGCGGTCCGGGCGCCGCGCGCGGTAGCGTCCGGGCCGTGGACTCAGCCGGGGGGCTGCTGGTCGCGAGGCTGGCGGCGGGCGACGACCATGCGCTCGGCCAGGCGCTCGATGAGTGCGGGCCGTCGGTCTACGCCGCGGCGGTCCGGGTGCTTGGCAGTGGCGCCGGGGCCCAGGACGTGGTGCAGGACGTCTTCGTCGAGTTCTGGCGGCAGCCCGGGCGCTATGACCCGGCCCGCAGCAACCTTCGCTCCTACCTGGTCATGTGTGCGCGCAACCGAGCGCTCGACCTGGTGCGCAGCGATCTTCGCCGGATCGGGCGGGAGGAGCGGCACGTGCGGCTGGTCCCACCCCCTCGCGATGAGTGCCCGGCAGACCGAGCGGCGGCGAACGAGGCGGCGAGCGCGGTGCGAGAAGCCGTGCTTCGGCTGCCCGCGGAGCAGCGAGAGGTCGTCGAGCTCGCCTACTTCGACGGCCTGAGCTACCGCGAGGTCGCTCGCGCCGCCGGCATCCCGGAAGGTACGGCGAAGTCACGGCTGCGGCTCGGCCTGGCAAAGCTCGAAGCCGCCCTGGACAAACAACTGTTGGAGTCAATGTGATCGGCGACCTGGCGGCCCTGCCGGGTGATCTGCGGGACCAGGTGCTGGCCGCGGCCAGAGATGCGCGCACGCCGGGCCTCGCCGTACCCCGACCGCCTGTCATGACGGCCGTGGAGGCGTTCGGGCGGGCGGCCGACTCGCTCTATGCGGTGCTCTGTGCGCTCGAGGAAGAGCAGTGGCTCGCCCCCGCGCTGCGTGATCTCGACGTCCAAGGGGCCGTCGGGCACCTGACGGCAGTCGAGACCGACATGCATCGGGCGCTCGCTGACGACGACGCAGTGGCGAAAGCCGACCACGTCGCTTCGACTCAGGCGGTTGCTGCCGCGCAGCGGGGACGCCCAGCGAGAGCCACGTGCCGCGACTGGCGGGACGCGGTCGACCGCACGATCGCGCTCGCGGACAGCGAGCCGGCCGAGCGCAGGGTCGCGATCCACGGCCTCGCCATGCGGCTATGCGATCTGCTCGTGGTGCGGGCCTTCGAGCTCTGGACGCACGAGAACGACATCCGTCTCGCCGTCGGCCTGCCGCCGTCGGTGCCTGACGATGCAACGCTGTGCCTGATGACTGCCCTCGCGATCCAGCTGCTGCCGATCGGTGTCGCGCGCGTCGGTCTCTCGACGTCGCCGGTCGACCTTCACCTCGTGCTCACTGGTCCCGGTGGCGGCGCATGGGACCTGACCGTGGGCGCAACGGCCGGACAGTCGGTCGCAACGACGATCGTCGCCGACTCGGTCGGGTTCTGCCGACTGGTGGCCAATCGCGTCCGGCCGGATGACCTCGAAGTCGTCGTCGAAGGTGCCGACCGTGCCTACGAGGTCCTGGCCGGTGCGGCTTCGCTCGCCCTGGATTGATCGCCCACGACGACGACCGGCACGCGCGTCTGCGACGTGACCACGTGGACGAAAGCGCGCTCGGCGGCCTCGCCGTGGGGATGTGCGCCGACGACTAAGAGCGCCTGCTCGCTCGCCGCGATATCGATCAGCCGGTTCGCCGTATCGGTCGGAGCGTCCGCACACTCCACGGCCGGCTCGACCGGAACCTGGCGGCGGGCCCAGGCATGCCAGGAGATCCCGCCGGGAGCGCGCCCGCGGGAGTTGCCGGTGGGCGCGTGGACGGCGAGCAGGTTCACCCCGATCCGGCGGGCTGCGCATGATGCCCACTGAAGCGCGCCGACAGCGGCAGCCGAGCGTGCGACGCCGCAGACGATCGCCTTGGGCGGCTGGTCGGGGGTGCCTTCGGGGACGACCAGAACCGGGCAGCGCGCCTGGTCGATGACCCGGCGGCTGGTCAGATCGATGGTGGCAACCGTCGGCAGCGCGCTGGCCGCGATTCCTACGACGAGCAGGGCAGCGTTGTCCGATGCATCGAGGAGGGCGTCGGCGAGCGGCTCGTGGGCCACTCGTACGTCGATGATCTTCAACCCGGACTTTGCATGCCCGGCAAGGTCCAGCAGCTGGGCGATCGCCGCGTCTCGTTCCATGCCGACCAGGCCATTGGCAGGCGTGAGCCCTGGTGCGATGTCGGTCGCGGCGCGGACGATCGTCAGACGCGTGCCGCGCGACCGAGCTTCCCGCGCTGCCATCCGCAGTGCGGCATCGCCTGCCGCCGAGCGGGTGTAGCCGACGACGACAGGAGCGCTGTCGGCGGCGGCGAAGATCCTGCTGCGCAGCTCGGCGTACGTCGGCTGGTCACCTCGTTGGGGCACGCATCACTGTCCGCCCGGACATGCCGGGTCGTGAAGTGCCGAAAGGAAGGTTGTCCAAAGGGCCTAGGTCGTCGGTCACACAGCGGACAATCGGGACCGGCTCCCGGCGTGGCGTGCTGCACTGATGACTCAGCACCTTGACCGGCCTCGCCCAGCGCCCGCAGCGAGGCGGCAGTAACCGGGTGCGGCCTTGACCACGCCGTCGGCTGATGCCGAGATTGAGGTGGTCCCGGGCGCGTGGCACATGGGCGGAATCCATGAGCGGTGCCTGCGAATCCCTCCCGGAGATCGCGACATGACCACGCCGGTCGAGCCTGCCTTCGCCGAGGAGATGGCGATCGCGGCAATCGTGCGGTCGTCTCACGATGCAGTGATTGCGAAAGCCGTCGACGGCACCATCACGTTCTGGAACGAAGGCGCGACCACGCTCTACGGCTTCGACCGCGAGGACATCCTCGGCAAGAACATCGAGGTCATGATCCCGCCCGAATACCTCGCGATCGAGCGCGCCCGCCACGAGCACGTTGCGCGTGGCGAGGCCGAGAGCGGTTACCGCTGCGTCCGGCTGCATGCCGACGGCCGTCCAGTCGCTGTCGTCATGTCCATGTCACCGGTCCGCGACGAGAACGGAACCGTCGTCGGCCTCGCCACGATCTCCCGGCCGGTGAGCGACCAGGAGACCGCGGACGCCCGCTACTCCTCACTGCTCGAAGCCGCGCCGGATGCCATGGTGTGCGTCGATCGGCGCGGCGAGATCCAGCTGGTCAACGCGGCGACCGCAGCGATGTTCGGCTACACCCGCGAGGAGCTGGTCGGATCTCCGCTGGAGATACTGCTTCCCGAGAGCCTGCGGGACGTGCATCGCCGACACCGTGATGAGTTCTTCCGTAGTCCGGCGCCGCGAGCGATGGGCGTGGGGCTGGCGCTGCAGGGCCGGCATCGGAACGGTACGACGTTCCCGGTCGAGGTCAGCCTCGCGGTCGACAGCTCCGCCGAGGGCCTCGCGATCGCGGCCGTGCGGGACGTCTCGGGCCTGCGAGCGACCGAGGCGGCTCTGCGCCAGAGCGAGACGCAGCTGCGGCAGCTCGCCGACAACGTCGACATCGTGTTCTGCCTGTATGAGATCGACCCGTTGCGCTACATCTACGTGAGTCCCAGCTTTCACGATCTCACCGGTTGGGGACCGGGCGAGATGCTCTCGGATGTTGACTTCTCTCAACGACTGGTGCACCCCGACGACTGGGAGCGCTGGTCCACCACGTTCTTCGCTCCGACCATGTCCGGCCTTCCGGCTCGCTCGGAGCACCGGATCGTCCGAGCCGATGGCGGGATTCGCTGGGTGCGGTCCTATGCGAACCCCGTGCCGGATCTCAATGGCCCGGTCACGCGCGTGGTCACGACCACCGAGGATGTGACCGATCGAGTAGAGGCGGCTCGGGCGTTGCAGGAGGCCGAGGCCGCCGCGCGCGCCGCCAACGACGCGAAGAACGACTTTCTCTCGCGAATGAGCCACGAGCTGCGTACACCGCTCAACGCCGTACTCGGCTTCGGGCAGCTGCTCGAGCACCACCTCGTCGCGACGGAGTACGCCGACTACGCGCGTCACGTGGTCCGGGCCGGACGGCATCTGCTGGACCTGATCAACGAAGTGCTCGACATCGCCCGGATCGAGGCCGGCGAGATGACCCTGAGTCTCGAGCCGGTGGCGGTGGCCAGCATCGTGGATGAAACCGCGCTGCTGATGCAACCGCTCGCCGCTGATGCGGGGGTGACCCTTGCGGTCCGGGCTGGTGCGGCTGACGCGTATGCGCTGGCTGACCGCCAGCGGCTGCGGCAGATTCTGCTGAACCTGCTCTCCAATGCGATCAAGTACAACCGGGCGGGGGGCGGCGTCTGGGTGTCCTGGCTGCCGCAGTCCGGCGGACGAGTCAGCATCCGCGTGCAGGACGACGGCCCAGGCATCTCCCCGGACTGCTACGACCGGATCTTCATTCCGTTCGACCGGCTCGGTCAGGAGGGGAGCGGAATCGAGGGCACCGGCGTCGGTCTGACCGTCACCCGTGGTTTGACCGAGCTGATGAACGGGGCGTTGACCTTCGACTC
>Ga0335074_10003534_pt1 | contig 21418 bp, 18 predicted proteins | sample Lox_Sample_23_FD_206715 | JGI IMG/M metagenome (GOLD analysis project Ga0335074, IMG submission 206715) | Soil microbial communities from Loxahatchee National Wildlife Refuge, Florida, United States - Lox_Sample_2.3 | ecosystem: Environmental > Terrestrial > Soil > Wetlands | place: USA... | reverse complement strand
GTCGGGCCGTCGCTGGTGGCGAAGCCGATTCCCTTCTGCGCCCCGGACCACTGGGTGCCGTCGAAGCTCGAGACCCACATCGCGTTGTCGCCCTCGACGCCCTTCCAGGCCGCGAACAAGCGGCCGTTGAAAACCGCCAGCGACGGCACGGTGCTGCTGTTTGCCCACGCCCCCATCGGCTGTTCGCCCGACCACGCCGTTCCGTCAAAGCTCGAATAGAACAGCCGGTCATCGCCCGGCACCCCTTTATGGAGCTCGAAGAGGCGGCCGTTGAAGACGGCCAGCGCCGGCCGGTCGCTGGTGCCTACTCCGACCCCTAGCTGTTCTGGCGTCCATGCCATGGTGAATTCCTCCTGACGCTGGTGATTGTTCTCCCGTTGCGGGGCTGTGTGCCCTGGCTGACCTCCGGGAGGCCACTGCACCGAGCGTATTTTTGGGACGACTCCGGTTACATCAGGTGTTTCCCTTACTTTGCGAGTCCTCGGCCATGTAGGCCCCTAGCGCGGCGCGGGAGCCGATCCCGAGTTTGCGGTAAATACTGGATAGGTGAGCCTCGACCGTCTTCGGGCTGAGGAACAAGGCAGCCGCCACCTCGCGGTTGGTAAGTCCCCTGGCCGAGGCCTCGGCGACCCGCCGCTCCGCGTTCGTCAGTTCGTGTCCCCCGGAGCGGCGAGCGGCAAGTTTTCCGAGTTCCTCACGGGTGCGCTGGGCCCATAGGGCCGCGCCGAGTTGCTCGCAGATGGTAAGGGCCTGCTCGAGCTGAGCCCGGGCCCTGGCGGGCTTGTGCGCCCGCCGTTCGACGGTTCCGCTCACCAGCAGCGTCCGTGCCCGCTCGAGCGGCATATCGAGCCGATCATGCTGCGCCAGCGCCTGCTCGAGCGCCTCACGGGCGCCCCGGATGTCACCGCGGCCCGCGAGCAGCAGCCCGCGGCAGCGTCCGGCCGTCGCGAGTGCCCAGGCACGGTCGAGCTCCCGGCCCCGGGCGGCGAAGGCACCGAGCAGCTTGCCGGCCCGGTCGAGCGCCCCTGTCGCGACCAGCGCCTCGATCGCGTCGGGGAGGAAGAAGGGCAGGACGGGCTCGGTGATGCCGTACTGCTCGATGGCCGCGGTGACCTCCTCGCACGCTGCCCAGGCCGCACCGGGATCACCCCGGGAAAGTTCCAGCATGCCGCGTGCGGCGGCGATCCATGCCGTAACCCACGGGTGCCGGGAGCCGGCCGCCGCCTCGGTGCAGTCCCGCAGGGCCGCGGCCGGCTCCCCCCGGCAGGCATAGACCAGCGCTCGCTGCGCGAGCAGATGCCTGCGCACCGACACACTCCCGGTCAGGCTGGCCATCGAGAGGGCCTCCTCGGCCACGGAGATGGCCGCGGCGAAGCAGCCGCTCCTGACCTCGAGCCACGAGCGCCACAGGCCGATGAAGGCAAGGTCGCTTTCGTCGCCCCGGTCGAGCGCCTGGGTCCGGACATCGGCTAGGCGCTCGCGCGCCTCAGCATGCCGTCCGACGTAGAGCAGCAGGAGTGCCTGGATGGTTGTCGGCCGCCATAGTAGCGGCATGACCGAACCGCGGTCCTCGAGCGCGGCCGACCGCTGGACCGTGTCCCAGCTCACCCCGAGGCCGGTGAGGTAGTCGAACATCGCGCACTCGGCGAGCGCGGCGGCGATCAGCGTCTTGTCGCCGGTGACCTCCGCCCGCGCGAGCGCCCTGCGGGCGTGCCGCGCACCGGCTGCCAGGTCGGCGAGCTGCCCGCTCAGGTAGCTGAGCCCGATCTCGATCGTCGCGACGATGCGCGGATCGTCGGTGTAACCGAGCGCCTCCTCGTACAGCCGCCTGGCCTCGACGGCGCGCTCCTCGTTGTAGCTGATCTCCGCGAGCAGCCGGAGCGCGTCAGCGCGCAACGGCCGGGCCAGCGGCTCGGCCAGGATGCCGTCGAGCAGTTCTCGGGCGCGCGAGCGTTCCCCCGCGTGGACGTGGCATTCGGCGGCGGCGACACCGCGCCGGTGGGCCGCGTCCGGCTGGCCGGGCGGGGTCAGTGCGCGAGCACGCTCGAACAGGTCCGCGGCCGATTCCCAGGCACCGCGCGAGCCGGCCAGCGCCGCACCCTCCTCCAGCGTCCCGGCGAGGCTCGCGTCGGGACGCTCGGCCGCGAGCGCCAGGTGCCGGGCCCGCTCCTCCGCGTCGCGTACCAGTCCGGCCAGCCGCAGGTGCAGCGCGTTGCGCTCGGTCCGCGGGGCCGCCTCGTACACGGCGGACGCGTACAGCGGGTGCGCGAAGGCGACCTGGCCCGCCTCCACGCGCAGCAGTCCGGTTTCCTCGGCGGCGGCCAGCCCCGTCGCGGACGAGACCCGCTCCACCAGCCCGACCGTCGGGCGAGACAGCGCCGCCGCGCCGAGCAGAGCGTCCCTGGCATCGGCGGACAGCGCGGGGATGCGGTCGGCCACCAGCGCGCGCAGGCTCGACGGAATGGTGAGCAGATCCCCGGCACCGGTCCGCGGCGACATTTCCAGCGCCCGGGCGATCTCAAGGGCGAACAGCGGATTGCCGTCCGACGACTGGTACACCCGGTACAGGACAGGACGCGATAGGGCGGTGTGCTTCCGGTCCAGCAGCATCTGGTGGATCGCGGACAGTGGCAGCGGCCCGAGCGGAATCACCGTCCGCGATTCCGTCGCGGCCGGTTCGTCGCTGGCCAGCCAGCCCACCCAGGGCAGGCGAACCGCCATCAGCCAGCCAGTCCGGGTGTCGGTCAGCCGCCGGAGCGCGAACTGGAGTATCGCCGCCGTATCCGGATCGAGCCACTGCATGTCATCGATCGCCACCAGCAGCGGGCCTTCGGCGCTCAAGTTGGCCAGCAGCGACCGGACCGCCGTCGCGAGCGCGCGCAGGTCGGGCCCGGGGCCGGCCGGGTCGACGCGCAGCAGCGCCACCTCAAGCGCGTGCCGCTGCGGCGGCGGAAGCGCGGCGTACCTCTCGATTTCCACCGGCTCGATAAGGTCCGCCAGTCCCGACAAGGCGAATCTGGTTTCCGTCTCAGCGGGCTGGCAGCACAGCACCCGGAACTGGCGGTCGCGTGCCCGCCGGATGATTTCGCGCCAGATAGTGGTCTTGCCGACGCCGGGCTCGCCTTGCAGACGCAACACGCCGAATCGCGCACCGACGGCGGCCAGGAACGCGTCAGCCTGAGCGAGCTCGCGCTCTCGTCCGAATATGCCACTATATGACACAGCCCCACCCCTATTGCCTATTGTGGCGGCTAATAAGCGATACCAGCCCCCAACCGCCGGGAATGCAAGGGATACCGCAACATCCGCCCCGCGTGGTCCCGGGCTGACACCGCGCTCACCAGGCAGGCTGCCCTCCCCTTATGGAGGCCGGCAGGTCTCATGCTGCCCGGGCTCAGGCTGCCCGGGCTCAGGCTGCTGGGTCTCGTGCTGGGGGCCGTTGCGCGTCATCATCGTGGCGAGGGCCGCGCGTATCGCCTTCAGGCCCGCGCCGCGGGGTACCTTGAGCGAGACGTAGGCGGCGGCGCCGGCCGGGATGGGCAGCCAGAAGTTGACCAGCCGCCAGCCGAGCACGCCAAGCGTGGCCACGCTGCGGGTCACGCCGAAGCTGACCAGCAGCAGCGGGGCCACCGAGTCGATGACGCCAAGCCCGGCCGGCGTCACGGGCAGCACGCCGGCCACGTTGGCGATCCCGTAGGCGGCGAACAGTTCGGCCGGGTTGACGAGCCGGCCGAATGCGGCAACGAAGCACCACAGCGACGCGGCGTCAAGCAGCCAGTTGAGCGATGCCCAGGTCAGCGACGCGGCCAGGGTACGCCGGTCGCGGGCCAGCGCGGACAGCGAGTTCCCGGCCGCGCGGATGACCCGCTCCAGGCGGTCGCCGGTGAGGCCGGGGATCCGGTCCCCGACGGCCCGGAGGACCCGGGAGGCGCGCTTGCTCTGCCTGGTGATGCCGAAGGCCAGGGCCGCGATGGCCAGCAGCAGCACCGCTCCGGTGATCGCCACGGTCACGTAGATGGGGTGGAAGCCCGCCAGCGGGATGGAGATGACCAGGGACAGCCATAGCAGGACGTTCAGCACCACGGTGGAGCCCAGGCCCTTGGTGGCCATCATCACCGCCGCGTCGTTGCCCTTAATGCCCTCGGCGGTGAACAGGCGGTAGCCGATCCCGGCGCTGCCCAGCGTGCCGGCCGGGATGACGTGCGCGATCGCCGCGGCGGCCAGGTCGATGCGGAACAGCCGGGACAGGCCCGGGTTGACCGAGCCGGGCGGCAGCAGCGCCCGGGTCAGCAGGCCGTAGCAGAACAGGCTCGCGCCCTCCAGCACCAAGCCCGCGACCAGCCAGAGGGTGTTCACCCGACCGAGCAGGGACAGGTCCCTGCTGGCCCCGACTAGCTCGGGCACGACCAGGTATTCGATGATCAGCAGCAGGATGAAAAGGAGGACGCCGCGGCGCAGCGGCGTGAGCACGAACGGCAGCCAGGTCCGCCATCGCTGCCACCTGCTTCGCCAGGCGCTCTCCGGGGCGGCGTCCCGTCCGGGTTCCCCGTCGGCCTGCGACCGTTCTATCCGCATAAGACACTGCTACCCGGCTCGTCGGCAGAAACGCGGCCGGATAATCCCGGTCCGGGGTACTTCGCGGCGCCGCCCGGGCAGACGAGGTCACGGGCAGGTTCGGGGCTGCCCGGGTCGGACGGGGTGTGCAGCAGCAGCGGCGCTGTCAGCGGGACGGCCACCCACTGGGTGAACGGGCCGAACTGCTCCTCGACGTAGAAGGCGTCGATCTGCTCCCAGCCGTTCGGGTCATAACAGCGGCCCCGCCGCGGCCCTGGGCGGATCGGGCGCGTGTGCGGCGACGTGAGCTGTTCCATCAGGCTCCATCGCCAGACCGCCATGCGTAGCCGGGGCTGTCGCGCCGTGGAGGCCGTATGCAGATGGCATGAAAAGGATAGGCAATTAGGGCCGGACGATAGATCTTTTCCTGGCTGCAGTTAACTCTGTTGGCACACCGGGATGAGCTGGACCATATTCGATCGAAAGGAATAAGAAATGGCCGCAGAGCCGGTGGAGATCCCGCAGGAAATAGCCTCCCTAATGCCCGCCAACCTGGTGCCGACGAACCTGCCAGGTGTCTACGCGGTCGGGCCCCCGGCCGGAACGTTCGACCCGCGTCAGGCGAGCCCGGCCGAACTGCGGGCGCAAGGGATCTTCCTGCCGCGGCCAGGCGCGGATGATCCGCCTGCCGCTCACGCCCGCTGGGAGCTGACCTTCCCGCACCCTCGGGCGGATGACGACGCGGTAGCGGAGAAGTCCTTCTCGAATCTGCCGGTGAACGCCGGAGACCTGGTACATGTCTCGGTGGCTTACGTCGCAGGTAACGGCCAGATCCTTTTTCAGAACCTCACGACGGGGAAAGTCAGCTCAATAGTAATTTCCCCGCCGACGGGCGCGGCGGCCAGCGGCAATTGCGCCGAGTGGATCATGGAGACGCCCGGGCTCAACGACGGGAAGAGCCTCGCCTCGCTGCCCCGCTTCAGCCCCGTGTACTTCACCGGCGCCGCGGCGGTCCCGGCGTCGGGAACCACCGCTCCTCCCCCCACCTCGAAAGACGTCATCAACATCACCCGCGACGGCCACGCCCAGACGGTCTCGGCTTACGGCGACCAGACGGTGACCGTGACCTACGTCGGTATCGGCTGGTACCCGATCCACCCGGAAGCCCCCTTCGACCATGCCTGTCAGCACGTGACGGCGGTGTCGCGGGCGGCGGGGAACCTGGACCTGTTCGCGATCGGCTCGGATAACCGTGTCTACAGCATCTTCTGGAATCAGGCGGCTAGCTGGAAATCGGACGGGTGGTACGCGACGTGTTCGCGATCGCCGGCGACAACATCGTGCGGTCACAGCACTGGATGTCCTTCACCAGCTGGGCCTGACCGCGGGCCGGCCGCATGGTGGTGGCCGTGAAAGCAGGCTCAGGACGGTTAACCACGGCTCGTTCTGAATAATTGTTAAAAACAATTGCCCGAACGGCGGTGGTGCGCCGGACCCCTACGCGTGACTGGCTTGCCTGGTTACTCCCGCTCCGGTGACGGCAGTGTTACCGCGGCCGTGGTCCCGGCACCACGGCCGCTCTCCAGGGTCAGCCGGCCGCCCATGGCCTCGGTGAGGCCGCGGGCGAGCGGGAGGCCGAGGCCCGCTCCTTGCTCCGGGCCGGCTTCGGCCCCGAGGCGGTCGAAGGGGACGAACAGCCGGTCCAGGAGGTCGGCCCGGATCCCAGGTCCGGTGTCGGTGATGCGGATTGTCCGGGTCCCGCCGCAAGCATCGACGCTGACCTGGACCTGCCCCGCTGGATGGTTGTAGCGGATAGCGTTGGTGATCAGGTTGATCAGCACCTGCCGCAGTCTGCGCTGGTCGGCCCGGACCCGGCCGCCGGCCTGCGGCGGGCGGAGCGTGATCCCGCGTCCGGCGGCCAGCGGGCTGAGCAGGTCAAGCGCGTCGGAGATGACGGTGGTCAGGTCGACGTCGGTGAGGTGCACGGGAAGCGCGCCCGCTTCGATCTTGGCTATGTCGAGCACGTCATCGACCAGCGACGTGATATGCGCGGTCGCACTCTGGATGTGCGCCAGGGCGGCGGCGCGGCGCTCTGACGGCAGGTCGAGGGTGCCGAGCAACTCGGTGAAACCGGCGACGGCCTGCAGCGGGGTGCGCAGTTCGTGACTGAGCGAGGTAAGGAAGGCGGACTTTGCCCTGCTGGCGGCCTCAGCGACGGCGCGGGCTACCTCGGCCTCGCGGCGTGCCCGGCGTTCACGCTCGGCGGCGTGCCGCTGGGTGATGTCCTGCAGGTTGAGGCTGAGGCGCACGGGAGCACCGTCGGCGCCACGGACCGCCGAGGCCGCCAGGGCCACCTGCTGGACCTTGCCGTCGGAGCAGAGCGCCCGGCACTCGAAGTGCGCGCTCTCCCGGCGCCCCGAGGCCACCTCGGCCAGGAGTCGCGCCGGATCGCAGCCGGGCGGGGCCGAGGTGAGTACCTGGCTCACCGCCATCGTCAGCAGTTCGGCCTCCGAGCGGCTGAGCATGTCGCACAGCGCCCGGTTCACCTTGATGAAACCGCCCTTCAGGTCGGTGAGGGCCATGCCGGCGGCGCTGTCTTCGAAGGCGTGGCGGAACCGCTCCTCGCTCTCGGCGAGCGCGCCGAACAAGGTGGCGTGATCGATGGCCACCGAGGCCAGGTGGGTAAAGCGCTCCACAAGACGGCGTTCGCGCGGGCTGGGCTGGTGGACGCGATCGTGATAGACCGCGAAGGTGCCGGTGGTCTGGGTCCGGCCGCGGATGGGCGTGGACCAGCACGACCGCAGGCCGTGCGGCATCGCGATATCTCGGTATGCCTGCCACCGCGGGTCGGTGGTGATGTCGTCGGATACCACGGGGATGCCCAGGTAGGCGGCGGAGCCGCAGGAACCCGCCTGCGGGCCGATGCGCATGCCGTCGATCGCGCTCGCGTAGCTGGCGGGCAGCGTCGGCGCCGCGCCGTGGTGCAGCGTCGCGGTCGCCGGGTCGAGCAGCAGGATCGAGCACCGGGCCCCGTCGATCAGCTCTTCCAGGGCAAGCACCACGCTGGTCAGCACGACGTCGAGCGACGCGCCCGAGGCGAGCAGTTCGAGCACCCGGGTCTGCCAGCCAAGCAGCCGGAGGCTGTCGGTGTGGTCCAGCCCGCCAGCAGCTGGCTCCTGGGTGCGCTGGGCTCCGGTCACGTCAGGGTTCCAGCCGGTAGCCGACCCCGCGGACCGTGTGCAGCCAGCGCGGGTGCGCCGGATCGTCTTCCACCTTGCCGCGTAGCCGGTGAATGTGCTCGGTCACGGTCGCCTCGCTCTGCCACGACTCTTCACTGGCCCACACCGAGCGCAGCAACTGGGGCCGGGTGAAGACCTGGCGCGGGTTAGCTGCCAGGAAGGCCAGCAGGTCGAACTCCCTGGCGGTGAGGTCGACCCGGCGGCCGTTGACGAAGACTTCACGGGTGACGGCGTCGACTCTGAGCCCGGGGGATGACGGGGTAGCGCCGAGCGGATGGGCCCGGCGCAGCACCGAGCGGACGCGGGCGGCCAGTTCACCCGGCGAGAAGGGTTTGACCAGGTAATCGTCGGCGCCAAGGTCCAGGCCCACGATCCTGTCGGCCTCCCCGGTTCGGCCGGAGAGGATGATCACTGGCAGTGGTGCGGCGCACGCGACCTCCTCGCGCTCACGCACCCGGCGCAGCACGTCGAGCCCGGCCACGCCGGGCAAGGACAGGTCGAGCACGACCAAGTCGGGATGGTCCCGCCCGATGCGCACCAGGGCGTCGGTGCCGTCGCCGGTGCACCCGACGGTGAACCCCTCAGACTCGAGTTGCCAGGACAGCAGGGTACGGACCCGCTCATCGTCATCCACCACGAGGACATGCGGGTGCGAGATGCCGCTCGTGTCAGGTCGCTCAGGCTGGTTCCGAGGGTCACTCATGCCGGTCGCTTCCCATCCGTGCTATCACCGATCGTGCCCGCCCGGCCGGTCGGCGGCAACACCTAACCGGCGTTTCCTCGCGTGGACACCGATTCGCACGGCAGCAGGGCCCTGACCTCCTCCGGGTCTGGCCCGCCGGGTCCGATGAGCACGACGGCGTCATCGAAGCCGGCCTTCGCGTAGCGGCGGAGTACCTCGCCGGTGGGTTCGAGGTCGTCCCTGCCGTCCACCGGGATGGCGCAGACGATCGCCCGCCGGCCGCCGGCGGCCCGGTAGCGCTCGTGGGCGGCGATGATCTGATCGGGGGTGCTGCGGTATCCGGAGGCCAGCCAGCCGTCGAAGTCGCGCGCCGCCCGCTCGACATTGGCGCCCCACGAGCCGAGGAGGAGTGCCGGCCTGCCGCCGGCCACGGCGGCGGGGGAGAGGTCGGCGTGTTCGTCCCGCCCGTGAGCGAGCAGCACCCGGAGCCGGGCGGTGTTGCGGTGGAAGGTCGCGAAGCGAGCGGTGTAGTCGCGGTCCAACGTGGCGAAGTCGGTCTGTGTCGATCCGGGGCTGACCCCGAGGGTCAGCCGGCCGCCGCACACCGACATCAGGGAGAGCACTCGATGGGCGAGGTCGGCGGGGTGGTAGAGCGGGACCTGAACGGTGGCCGTTCCCAGCTCGACGTCCCGCGTTGCCGTGGCCGCCGCCGCGAGCGTCACGAACGGGTCCGGTACCAGTGACCCGCGCCCGACGATGTGAGGCGTCCACAGGCTCTCGAAGCCAGCCCTCACCAGGCGGTCAGCCCACCGGGCGACCGCAAAGGGGGGAGCATCGGAGAGGTGGACGAGCGTCGCACCCAGGCGCACGTGTTCTCCTCATTTTCTCCTCGTCCCGGATCAGGTCGACGACGTGAACCGGTCCGACCCAAACCGCTCGTACCATCGCAGGGCGTCGGGGTCGTCGATGGACGCGACGTTGGCCGCCTTCTCCAGCGGTGTACCGCGCAGCAGCTTCTTGATCGGGACCTCGAGCTTCTTGCCGCTCAGGGTGTGCGGCACCGCGGGCGCCTCGACGATCTCGTCCGGGACGTGACGGGGGGTCAGCCGGGTGCGCAAGGCGGTGACGATCTGCTGCCTCAGCTCGTCATCCAGCGCGTGCCCGGGGGCAGGAACGACGAACAGGCCCAGCCAGTAGCCGTCGTCAGGCAGTTCCACGCCGATCACCAGCGTCTCGGAGATTGCCGGGATGGCCTCGAGCACGTCGTAGAAGTCGCTGCTGCCGAGGCGCACGCCCTGCCGGTTGAGCGTCGAGTCGCTGCGACCGTGCATGGAGACGCTGCCGTCGGAGTGCATCGTCACCCAGTCCCCGTGGCGCCACACGCCGGGCCAGGTGTCGAAGTAGGACTCGGTGTAGCGCGCCGCCTGCGGGTCGTTCCACAGGGATACCGGCATCGAGGGCATGGGCTGGGTGACGACCAGGTCTCCCACCGTGTCGACTACCGGGACGCCATCCTCGTTCCACGCCGCGCAGTCCACGCCCGCCAGCCGGCCGCCGATGCGCCCCGCTCGCACCGTTGCGTACTCGTTGGAGCCGACGAACGAGCCGCTGATGTCCGTCCCGCCGCTGGTCGAGTCGATCCGCAAGTCCGCGCTGACGTGCTCGATGACCCAGCGGTAGCCGTCGGCCGGCAGCGCTGACCCGCTGACCATGAGATGCCGCAGCCGGCTCAGGTCATGCTCGTGCCGGGGCGAGACGCCGGCGTTCGCCGAAGCGGTCACGACGGCGGCGCCCAGCAGCATGACGTCGGCCCGGGTGCGCGCTGCGACTTCCCAGACCGCGCCTGCCGGATGGCCCGGGCTTCCCTCGTACAGCACGATGCTCGCGCCCTGGGTGAGGGCGCCCAGCTGCATGTTCCACAACGCCCAGCCGGTGGACGAATAGGTGAACATGCGCTCTCCAGCACGCAGTCCGCAGTACAGCCCGGACCATTTCGTGCCCTCCAGGGTGATCCCGCCCTGACTATGGACCAGGCCCTTGGGCAGCCCGGTGGTGCCGGAGCTGAACAGCACCCACAGCGGGTGGGAGAACTCGACCTGTTCGAAGACGAGCGGCTCGTCGCGGGCCATCACTTCGTCCCACCCGGTCGAGCCCGGGGGATGCGGGCGGTCGTCGAACGCGTAGCGGACATGGACGAACCGCTGGAGCGTCGGGAGCCTGTCGCGCAGCTGCGCGACGACGTCGCCGCGGTCGATCACCGTGCCGTTCCAGTGGTACCCGTCCGCGGCGATCAGCACGCTCGGCTCGAGCTGCGCCAGACGCCCGATGGTGCCGTCCGCGCCGAAGTCCGGGGAGCAGCACGCCCACACCGCCCCGACGGCCGCGGCGGCGAGGCAGCCGATCACCGCGTGCTCGGTGTTCGGCAGGTAGGCAGCGACCCGGTCGCCCGGGCGCACGCCGGCCGAGCGCAGCCAGGCCGCCGCCGCCGCCACCGATCGGCGGAGGGCCGCGCGGGTGATCTCGCGCGCAGGCCGGCCGCCCTCCTGGACGCACACCAGCGCCGTGGCGTCGTCGGCCCCGTGGCGCAGCGCGTGCTGGGCCCAGTTCAGCCGGGCGCCACTGAACCAGCGGGCGTGCGGCATCGGGTCGGCGGTGCGCACGCGCGTCCACGGCGCCGAGAACTCGACCTCGTAGTAGTCGACGATGGAAGTCCAGAACCGGTCCAGGTTCTCCACCGACCAGGCCCACAGGGCATCGTGGTCGGGGTACGGGCGCCCTTCGCGAACTTCCAGCCAGTTCAGGTACCCGCGCAGCGCCGACCTCTCGATGCGGTCCGCGGTCGGGCTCCAGAGCGGGTCGGTCATTCGCGCCGCCGCACCGCGCGCGAATCGACGGCGGCTGCCAGCGGGGGTGCCATGCGTCGAACTCTAAAGGCGCCTGGCCGCGATGCGCACCTGCCGGGCGCCAGTTGATAGAGCGTTGAGAATTGTGCGCCATAGTTTTGGGCTAACCGGAGAACTTGGGCCCTGCGACATCCAGGGTCATCTCGAGGAGGCCGACCGATGAAGCTCGCCCTGTACCTTCCGAACTTCCGCGACGAGGTGACCGTCAAGGAACTCGAGGACCTCGCCAATCTCGCCGAGGAGCTCGATTTCGACTCCGTCTGGACCCTCGACCGGGTCTGCGTTCCTGAGGCTTCTGACCGCGTGGAGCTGCAGTACGCCTTCGGCATGATGAGCGAACTTCCGAAGGCCCTGCCCGTCATCGCGCGGGGTAAGTGGTTCCAGGGCATGACGTTGATCCCCTGGCTGGCCGCGAAGACCCAGAAGGTCCGGATCGGGATGAGCATCATCGACACCCCGTACCGGGCTCCTGGCGTGCTTGCCGCCGAGCTTGCCACGCAGGACCACCTGTCCAACGGACGGCTCAACGTCGGCGTCGGCTCCGGCTGGATGCCCGAGGAGTTCGCCGCGGCCAGCGCCGCGGACCTGTTCCCGCGCCGGCACGCCCACGTGCGCGAGACGATCGAGATCATGCAGGGCATCTGGTCCAACGACCTGTTCGAGTACCACGGTGAGTTCGCGGACTTCCCGCTCGCCGGTTTCGGCCACAAGCCGCTCCAGCGGCCCGGCCCGCCGATCTACTTCTCCGGCTTGAAGGACCCGGCGCGTTCGGCCAAGCGCATCGCGAAGTACGGCCTGCAGGGCTGGATCGGTATCCAGGACTCCCCTGAGGACATCAAGCGCTGGAAGGGCGAGATGGAGCGCGAGCTCAATGAGCTCGGCAAGACGTTCCCCGACAACTTCGACATGTGCAGCATGATCTGGTTCGTCATCACGGACCAGCCCATGGACCAGACCCCGGCGGGCAAGGGCACCAACCTGCTGGCGGGTAACGCCCAGCAGATCGAGGACATCCTCAAGCGGTACAAGGAGGCCGGCCTGACGATGCCACTGCTGTGGCCGCCATTCCGGGACGTGCCGACGGCGAAGACCCTCGACGACCTCAAGCGCCTGACCGAGGAGATCATGCCGAAGGTCAACGCCGCCTGACCCTCGGGCGGTCACTGTTCGGCAGCGGACCAGCCTGTCACGGCCACGATGCGGCAGACGAGCACCCGGTAGAAGGGCCGGCCTGCGTACTGCGGCACGGTGCGCTCGAGTCGTGCGGCCAGGTCGTCCGTCAAGGACGGCGGCGGATGCCGCACATACTGGAGGTCCGCCCGCACCCACCACAGGCGTGACCAGTCGTCGGCATCCCAGTGCTCGACAAGCAGGGTGCCGCGCGGATCTGCCTCGAGGTTGTCCTCGCGCTTGAGGCGCGTCGAGGACTTGGGCTTGACGCGGTCGATCGGCACGCCGACGTGGCCGTCGTCGCTCACGGCGTACAGGCAGGGCTGCGGATCGGGACCGCGCTCCGGGTGCAGGGTGCACAGCACCCCGTGGACGTGCGCGGCCAGGCGCGCGCGGGCTTCGTCTGCGGTCAACCTCATCGCGGTGCCTCCGCCCGGGCGGCCAGGAGAAGTCCCTGGTAGTCCTCGGCGCACGGGCCGGCTTCCTCGGCGGAGGCGGCTAGATACCCGTTAGCGACCAGCGCGGCCCGCACCTTACGCCGCGCATCGAACATCGTCTTGTAGATCGCGTTGCGGGTCGAACCCAGCTCCGCGACCAGCGCGTCGAGCGGGACGCCGTCGACCACAATGGCTACGAACACCCGCCGCTGCCGTTCGGTCAGCTCCTCCTGCACGGCACGGCGCACCGCGGCGGAAAGGTCGCGCTGCTCGGGGTGGTCGGCGGGGCCGGTCCCGAAGCGGTCGGGCAGCCGGTCCCAGTCCGCCGCGTCGAGAACGGCGCAGGGGCGCTGCCAGAAATGCCGGCCGAGCTTGCTGGATACCTCCAGGATCACGAACTTGCAGGCCCAGGTCGTGAACCGGCTCTCCCCGCGGAACTGGGCGAGCTTGGCGGTGATCGCGAGCAGCGCGTCGTCGGCCGACTGGTGGGCCAGGTCGCCCAGTTCCGGACCGGTGATCGGATGCCGCCCCGCCCGGCGGCCCAGCTCGGCGCGCGCGACGCGCAGCAGCATGTCGTGCAGCCGGGCCAGAGCCCGGTCACGGGCCGTACCCGTGCCGCCCAGCGCCGACAACCACCATGCCGTCTCATCGTCGGGCTCGCCGGGGCAGGCGCCGACGTCATCAGCGGGGCCGTCAATTAGCGGCACGCCTGCCGATACTACGACAGGTCGGCTGGCCCCCGGTCGATGAGCTAGCCGGGCCGGTCAGGCTGGCCGGGTGCCGCTGTCTTGGCGCTGGCTGGTTGCGGCCCAGCTGGCGAGCAGCTTGAGTCCGTCATGGGATGGCGTCCCGGGTTCCGCGGTGTAGGCGGTGAGGGTGAGTCCTTCGTCGGCTTCCAGGGCCATCGTCTCGAACGTCAGGTCCAGGAGGCCGATGGCGGGGTGCCGGAAGTGCTTGCGGCCGCTGCGGTGAAGTCGCACGTCGTGGGCGGCCGGGTCGAGGAACCGGAAGCGGGCAAGGTTGACGTCCCGGCCGGGAACGGAGAAGGCAGGCGCGTACAGGGCGCGGCCGAGGGTGTTGGCAGCGAGGATGTCGAGGCGGCCGTTGCGGACGAAGGCGGGGGTGTCGGTCATGCCGTCGAGGATGAGCTTGGTGGAGGGTCGGAGCTGCTGCGGTACCATCCGCCGGGCGGCACGGGCGGGGCTTGTGTTGGCGGCACGGGCGAGGTCAAGCAGGTGCAGCCGTTCGGCCTCGTCGAGTTGCAGCGCGCCGGCGATGGCCTCCAGTACGCTATCGGAGACGCCGGTGAGGTTGCCCTTTTCCAGCCGGGTGTAGTAGTCGGCACTGACGTCGGCGAGCATGGCGACTTCCTCGCGGCGCAGTCCGGGGACGCGCCGGTTGCCGCCGTAGAAGGTCAGCCCGGCCTGCCGCGGGGTGATCCGGGCGCGGCGGGTGACCAGGAAGTCCCGCACGTCGGCCCTGTTGCTACTGCTCACGTGACCCACGCTACGTCAGCCCCGCAGCATGAGGGGGGTTCCGTCATAACCATGGACAACGCAACCTCCCGCGCCCGCGGGGCAGCGGGTTGTATCGATGCCGTGAGCACCACAGCCAGTACCGCAGCGCCGGCGGTCGGCGGCTCCTCCCTCATGCGGCCGGATGGCCCAGCGCCCGGGTGGTCGCTGGCGGCGGTGCTGCTGGGGTTCTTCGTGGTGACCCTGGACGCGGTGATCGTGAACGTGGCCCTGCCGGATATCCGCCGGGACCTGGCAGGCGGGATGAGCGGGCTGCAGTGGGTGGTCGACGGGTACACGCTGATGTTCGCGGCGCTGCTGCTGCTCAGGCAACGTCGGCGCAGGCCGCAACTGAAGGACGATTGCGATGACAGAGCACCGGCGACGGGGCCAGCTGGCTCGAGCACGTCACCGACGAGCAGTACAACGCCGCCGCCACAGCAGTCCGGGCAAGCTGAGAGGAAATGCCGTCATGCGCGGAGTAGTCATGTACGGGCCGGGCGACGTGCGCGTCGAGCAGCGCGACGACCCGGCGATCATCAAGCCCACCGACGCGGTCATCCGCCTGGCCGCCACCTGCGTCTGCGGCTCGGACCTGTGGCCTTACCGCGGCGTGGAGCCGGTACGCCAGCCGGCCCCGATGGGCCACGAGTACGCCGGGATCGTCGAGGAAACAGGCAGCGAGGTGCGCAGCATCAGGCCCGGCGACTTCGTCGTCGGCTCGTTCATGGCCTCGGACGGCACCTGCGAGATCTGCCAGGCCGGCTACCAGAGCCGCTGCGCCCACGTGGAACCCGTCGGGGCCAACGGGGCGCAGGCCGAGTACCTCCGTGTCCCGCTGGCCGACGGCACCTTGGTGGCCACCCACGGCCAGCCGGACGCCGGCCTGGTCCCGAGCCTGCTGGCCGCCTCCGACGTGCTCGGCACCGGCTGGTTCGGAGCCGTCGCGGCCGACGTGCGGCCCGGCAAGACCGTCGCGGTCGTCGGCGACGGCGCGGTCGGGCTGCTGGCCGTGCTCGCCGCCCGGAATCTCGGCGCGGAGCGGATCATCGCGATGAGCCGCCACCAGCCCCGGCAGAATCTTGCGCTGGAGTTCGGCGCGACCGACATCGTGACCGAGCGCGGCGACGAGGGCGTCGCCCGGATCAAGGAAATGACCGGCGGGTACGGCGCCCACTCGGTCATCGAGGCCGTCGGCACCCAGGAGTCGATGATGCAGGCCATCCGCTCCACCCGGCCCGGCGGGCACGTCGGGTACGTCGGCGTCGCCCACGGGGTGGAGGTGCCCGGCGAGGAGCTGTTCTTCGCCGAGGTCCACCTGCTCGGCGGCCCCGCCCCGGTCCGCCGGTTCCTGCCCGACCTGATCAGCGCTATCGAAGACCGCGCCATCGACCCGGGCAAGGTCTTCGACCTCACCCTGCCCCTGGACCAGGCGGCCGAAGGCTACCGGGCGATGGACGAGCGCCGCGCCATCAAGGCCCTGCTGCAGCCCTGACCCACCCGTCTCGTTCGGTCTGAAAGCCTTAATAAGCCGAACGGAGCCGTGGCATTCGCCTCGCGGCCTTCGCTGCACGTACCCGGTCGCGGGCCGACGCCCAGGGCGTGCGCCTGGGAGCCGGAAGCCGCGGCGGGTGATTGTTCCACGGGTACGGACGGCGGTGGTGCCGAGCAGCCGCTGGTGGCGGGCTGCGGCTTGCTGTATGGCGGCGCGGGCTTTGCCTCCCCGGTCGGCGATGGTCCTGGTACGTCGCTCACTGTACTGGGGTGAGGTGGGTGGCTGCCGGGAACCAGTCGCGGTGTTTCCGTCCCATGGGGGTGGGGTCGAGGGCCGGGAGCAGTGTCGCCACCGACTCGTCCGAGCCGGCCGGGGTGCTGCGCGCCTGAGGCTGTTCCGCGCCGGATTAGCGCCCGTTCCGTACGCTGCTCTCGGTCCGCGACCCAGTTACCGATGTCACCACCGATGGGCGGCTCGCTGCCGTTGCGCTTGAGTTGGCTGATCAGCCGCCGCCGCAGTGCCGCCGCCAGCGGGGTGCTGACCGATCTGATCATCCCCGCCCTCCGCGGCAGCGGCTGAGCACACCCGGCAGCCGCGGTTCTCCTTCCCCTGGTCAACTGCCTGTAGGCTCGTGGGAACCCTGGGAACCCGATCAAGGGGGCGTCCGCTGACACAGCCCACCCGGCCGGATTTCGAGAACCTGCTCGCCTTCCGCGTCGCCCTGCGCCGTTTCCAGCGCTGGAGCGAGGACCGGGCCGGGGAGGTCGGCCTGACGCATGTCCAGCACCAGCTGCTGGTGGCGATCAAGGGCCATCCCGGCGACCGGGCGCCGTCAGTGCGCGAACTGGCGGATTACCTGCTGCTGCAAAGCCACAGCGCGGTCGGCTTGGTGGACCGTGCGGAGGCGGCCGGCGTCGTGCGCCGCCGCCCGGACCCCGACGATGCCCGAGTGGTCCGCGTCGAACTTACCGAGAAAGGCGATCAGCTGGTGACGGAGCTGACCAAGGTCACCCTGACCGAGATGCGCAAGCTCGCGATCGTGCTGAACAACGTGCTGCTACACCACGAAGAGCAGATCGGCTGAGTCCGGGTTCGCCCGGCTGGCCGGCTCCGGCGCGTGGCACAGGTCAGGTGAACAGGCGGCGGGTGATGACGCCCTCCCCGATCTTCCGGCCCAGCAGCAGATCGAAATGGCCGCCGATGCCGACGTAATCGGGGACGTCGTCGCCGACCAGCCGCAGGGTGGCCAGGACACGATCGCTGCCAGGCCGGAACGGACCCCCGTCGTCGCAGCTGACCAGGGCGCTGAAGACCTGGCTGCGGTGGGTTTCTGCGTTCAGGCCACGCAGCACCATGCGGCGCGGCGCGGGTTCCAGCCGTGCGCACGAGCCTTCGTCGCCGTCCGGGTACAGCCTGATCAGCGCCTGGAACTTGTAGTGCTTCACGTTCGCCGTCACCTTTTCTAAAGTCGCCGCGGGAGGCGCAGGTCCGCGGTGAGGTCGCGTAGCTCGCCCCACGTACTGGCGGAAAGCGCGGCCACGGTCCGCTCGTCGAACTCCTCCCTGCTCAGGCGGCCGGCCGCGAAGGCCTCGCAGAGCATCTCAGCCGCGCCGTCGCGGTCTCGGTCCGAGGCATGCGTCCAGCGAGCGGTGTTCATGTTGCGATCGGTGCTCATGCCGGCTCGGCTCCTGACTGGTCCTGCCGCTTCCCTACCCAGCCTCGGAGGAGTTTAGTCGTAATACGATGCAATGAGTCACGATGACGCCTTGTGCGGCGGCCGCCCGCGGCCTCCTCACGCGTCGGTGAATGGCGGTAAGCAGCGTCTGGCCAGGAAGGCTGAGCCCGCCAGGACAGCGGTTATCGGGCCGAGAATGGCCGCGGGGACCCAGCCCGGGGACCACAGCGCGGCCAGGCCGCCGAGGGTTGCGCCGATCAGGGCGGCGAGGATGACCCCGCTGCTGCGCTGCCACTCGGCAGGCCACCGGCGGATCGCCAGAGCCGTGAGGATGCCGGTCAGGGTGCTGGTCAGGTACGTGGTGGACATCGGGCCCAGGCGCCGCACCGCGGTGCTTTGCATTCCCATCGCGGTCGTGCCGAGCAGCAGCAGCGCCAGCCGGCTTGCGCCGGCCGGATGGCCGCCGGTGAGGAGCCATTCCCCGCTGAACGCGGCGAGCACGCCCAGTTCGGCCATCAGGGTGAGAGTTACCCGGGCTGGCCAGGTCGGCTGGCCCCGCTCCGGCGTCCCGGCGAATGCCCCGCCGATCAGGACACCGCAGGCATAGCCTGCGAGCGCCAGGCCCGCATTCAGCGCCAGCATGGCATGGTGCTGGCCCGTGGCTATGCCAAGCAGCGCTAGGTTTCCGGTGATGACGCTGCTGAACACCCTCCCCAGCCGTAGATAGGACACCGCGTCAAGCGCGCCCGTGGTCAGGGCCAGCATTACGACGAGGGCGTCGCGATCGCGGGCAGGGTGCGGCGGCTCACGGCCCGCAACGCCGTGGGCCTCGAATCGTCCCTTTTCCTTGCGGTCCTTGAACACGCTCATCCTGATTGCCCGGAGGATGGCTACCCAAGGGCGGGGCCTTTATGTCGTGGCACGATCAAAAGTCATGCGGCGCGCCGGCGGCCCTCCGGCTGCACCGCTCACCACGCGAACGCGATCCGCCCGGCAACCACACGGTCGGCCCGAGCAGCGCCGCCGGGTGGAGGCGGTCGGCATCCTCACGGAGAATTACCGCTCCCGTCGCCGTCGGACTGTGCGCTCCCCTCGCCGCCAGCGTGGCTTTCGGGTGCTGTGGTGAGCAGGCTGACGCGGTCGCCGGGGGCCAGGGTGAGGTCGGGCTTCGGCGGGCGGGGCTGGCCGCGGCGCAGGACGATCACGGGAGTGGCGCCCGGGGGCCAGATGATGTCGCTCAGCTTGTGTCTAGCGGCGGGCGAGTCCGCGGTGATGGTGATCTCGGTGAACCGGTACCCGGGCAGTGGGGTTGGCGGGTGCTCCGGCAGTGCGCCCGGGTCGGTGTGATCCCATTCGGCGGCGGTCTGGGCCTGGGCGGTCTGGGCCGACGTGGCGGTGAGCTGGCGGGCGATGGCGCGCAGCACGTCGGGGGCGGTGACCCAGCCGGGTATCTGGCGGCCGTCATCGGACAGGACGGGCAGGCCGTCGTGGCCGTAGACCTCCAGCTGCCGCAGGGCCTGGGCGACGGACTCGGTGGCGAACAGGGCCTGCGGGTCGGCCTGGTAGACGACCGGCCCGGGCAGCGCGACCCCGTCCGGTGGGGTGCCGCCGCCGTGTGCGTTGACTGGGGCGTAGCCGTCTGCGGCGGTAATGGCCGTGCTCGCCGGAGTGGGGGGCGGGACCGGGAGCGGCGGGCGGAACGGGCGCATGGCGTCGGCGATCTTGAGGTCGGCCAGGGCGCGCCAGGGGGTGGCGCGGTCGATGTCGGTGCCGCGGCGCAGCAGCTTGGTGGTGTAGATGGTGCCGTAGGACAGCGCACGCGAGGTCATCGAGGCGATGGCGACCGCGAGCATCACCGGGAGGGTGAGGGCGAAGTCGCCGGTCATCTCGACCACGGACGCCAGGGAGGTCAGCGGCGCGCGGGCCGCGGACGCGAACACCGCGCCCATCGCGACGACCGCGTACAGCGCGGGCTGTCCTGCGCCGGGCCCGAACAGATGGTGCACGACGTCGCCGTAGGCCATTCCCGAGGTGACCCCGATGAACAGCGACGGCGCGAAGATTCCCCCGGACCCGCCGATCCCGATGGTCAGGCTGCACGCGGCGATCTTGGCGAACGCCAGCAGGATCAGGAACCACAGCACGTACTGTCCCGCGGTGGCCTTGTACATCACCGGGTACCCGACCCCGTACATCTGCGGGATGGCCAGCAGCAGCAGTCCCAGCGCGATCCCGCCCACGGCGGGCCGGGCCCACTCCGGCCGGCCCTTCCACACCCGGTCGCACAGGTCCTCGGTCTTGTACAGCACCGACTTGAACGCCAGGCCCATCAGCGCGGCGACCACGGCAAGGACGGCGACCAGCAGGTAGTTCCTGGCGTGGTGCAGTTCGATGCCGGACGGGAAGCCGGACAGGAATGGCCTGTCGCCAAGGAACGGGATGGCGGTAATGTCCGCGATCATCGCTGCCAGCATCACGGTGAATAGCGCGTCGACGGAGAACTCGCGCAGGATGATCTCCACGCCGAAGAACACCCCGGTAATCGGCGCGTTGAACGTCGCGGCGATGCCGCCGCCGGCGCCGCAGGCGACCAGGATCCGCAGCCGGTTCTCCGGCATCTTGACCCACTGGCCCAGGCTGGAGGCCAGCGCCGAGCCGATCTGCACGATCGGGCCTTCCCGGCCGACCGAGCCGCCCACCCCGATGCACACCGCGGACGCGACGGCCTTGACCACGCTGACCTGCGGGCGGATCCGTCCGCCGTTGTCGGCGACGGCGATCATCACCTCGGGCACGCCGTGCCCGCGGGCCTCCCGCGCCCAGTTGTAGATCAGCGGCCCGTACAGCAGGCCGCCGATGACCGGGATTACCACGAAGAATCCCAGGCCCAGCCAGGGCAGGTGCGTGCTGCCCGCATAGCCCTGCTGGCCGAACTGGCTGTGCCCGGTGGCCGCCCAGGTGAAGAAGTAGATCAGGTACCGGAACGCGACGGCACCCAGCCCGGACCCGGCCCCCACCAGCACGGCCAGCAGGAACATGCCCCCGCGCCCCGCCCGCAGCCACGCGGTTACCCGCCCGGCCCACGAGATCCCGGGCCCGGGTGGCGTGCCTGTTGTCATGGTGCCCGTCATCGGCCTTCCTTCGCGCTGGTCCGGAGATGTCGCCTGGGCCGGCCGGATACTCCCAGGCCAGCCTCTGCCGCCTCGTCGGCCGGCCTGGGCGGCGGCCACTGGCTATCCGGTACCTCTCCCGCCGCGGCAGCGAACGCGGCCAGCGCCGCGGCGACCGCCTGCTGCGTAGCGGTCGGCAGCCTGGCGAGGATGTCCTCGATCAGCGCGCGGCGCCGCGCGGTGGCCTGGTCCACCACCAGCCGGCCCGCCGCCGTGACCGACACCAGCACCGCGCGCCGGTCCGCCCGAGCCCGGTGCCTCCTGATCAGCCCCTTGCGGACCAGTCGGTCACACATCCTCCCCGCCGTCGACGGTGCGACATCCAGCGCGCTCGCCAGGTCCACCATTCGCTGCGGCCCCCGTGAGGCCAGCACCACCAGCGCCCGGTACTGCGCGATCGTGGTCTCCTCCGCCGCCGCCCCCAGTGACCGCGTCGCCACCGCGACCAGCGACCGGCTCGCCGTCAGCACCGCATCCACCGCGGTCGCATCCACCCGATCCTCCCGCACCTTGTGCTTACCGACGTCCTGTGCGCCTAGCAATGCTTGTATCATACAAGTATTGTATACGACACCTTTA
>Ga0335074_10003533_pt1 | contig 21421 bp, 14 predicted proteins | sample Lox_Sample_23_FD_206715 | JGI IMG/M metagenome (GOLD analysis project Ga0335074, IMG submission 206715) | Soil microbial communities from Loxahatchee National Wildlife Refuge, Florida, United States - Lox_Sample_2.3 | ecosystem: Environmental > Terrestrial > Soil > Wetlands | place: USA... | reverse complement strand
GCATCGTAGACCGGCACAATTCTCTCCAACCAATGCAAATGCAGCCGGTGCAGGGCATACATGACGCCGATCTCCTGACCCTGCCAAAGAATTGCCTGACCCGTGAATCCGGGCCAGCCATTCCTGACAAACGGCCTGGAGAACGGAGTTTGCTCCGGCCGGCCTTCGGCAAGAAAGCGTGCTGTCGTGATGTCGTCGGAAGTTCTGGCCAGCGCGCTCGCTGTCATCAGCGCGAGATTGTATCTGTCGAAGAATCTGTGTTTCGGCGCGGCCTGCTCATCCATCGGAGTCCAGCGCACCGGCTTGCCTACGCTCCAATAGGCCCCGGCCGTCAGATTGTCGTTATTGCCTGTCCATCCGTTGCCCGTGCACGGGTAGCAAAGGCCGCCTCCGAACTGGTGATACTTGATCGCAATATCGTCGATTTCGACACGCAAATGGATGTGCGGCGTAAGGAAATACTCCACGCCTTCTCCCCATTGGAGGGCGAAATCGTGGATTGTGCCGTCAGTGGTTCCAGTGCCCCAGTTCATCATGCCAGGCATGACGCGGGCATAAATGCCCCATTGGCGGCCGCGCGCCTCAATCCTGATGCCGGAAAAGAAATCCGTGATTCTGCCGCTGCTCACAGGCCCGATCACCGCTGGGTCCGACGGATCGCCGATGTGAGCTCCTGAAATTCCGGGCATGATTTCAAAACTCGAATCGATTGCGAAGTGTTGGTTCAGATTAATCGCTACTCCGGCGCCCTTGCCCCACTGGTAGCACCATTTCAGTCCGAAACAGTCATTCAGGCCCAGCAGATTTGTTTGTGCTCCCACTTCGAACTGCCTGAGGTTGGTGTCGGATGATGCAGCACCCGGGGGCAAAGTCTGGCTCTGCCCGCAGAGGACTGTGGCGCACGACAATAGTGCGAAGATCAAGGCTTGACGGTTCAACGCGGCAATTCTACCGTGCTGGGCCGTAAGGGCACGCCCGCCGTCACGTCAGATGGGATGGAGGCGGTGTCAAAGCCGCTGCCGCTGGCCTTCCAAGCAATCGCTTTTCGCACTTTGCAGTGTGAAACGGTGCAGGAACACGGCTGGTATTCTGGTTTAGATGGCCGAAGTCGCAAAAAACAACATGACTTACGATTCCATTAGCATGCATCGGCCGCGGAATGCACCCTCAACGCGCGCGGTGTGGATGCTCTTTGCGGTTATTTTTGCCGCAGTGTATTTCGCGTCGCTGTTTTCGCCGCCGCTGTTGGATGATGTGGACTCGTCGCACGCCGAGGCGGCGCAGCATATGGCCGAGACCGGCGATCTGATCACGTCGAAGATCGACGGGATCCGCTACATTGAAAAGCCGCCGCTACCGTATTGGCTGGTGGCTGGAATGTACAGGATTTTTGGCCAGAATACCTTTGCCACGCACCTGCCCAACGCACTGGCCATGCTGGGACTGACGTGGCTGGCATGGTTGTGGGCGCGGCGCGCGTGGGGCGATCGCGCCGGGTTCTACGCGGGACTGGGCGTGCTTACTTCAGTGGGTCCGTTTCTGTTTACGCGCTTCATCATCCCGGAGGCGATCCTTGCCTTTTTCCTTTTGGCTGCACTTTACTCTCTGATCAGCAGCCTTGAAGACACCAAGCCGGCGCGCATTTACTGGGCGTACGCGTGCGTGGCGCTGGCGATGCTGACCAAGGGGCTGATTGCGCCGGTGTTTTTTGCGGGCGCGGCCATCCCTTATCTGCTGCTGACGGGGCAATGGCGGCGGTGGAAGGCGCTTAAGCCCGTGAGCGGGTTGCTGGTTTTTCTGGCGGTGGGCGCGCCATGGGAGATTCTTTGCGGGATCATGAATCCCGACCAGGGAAATCCCGTAGGAAACCATCCGACGATAGGAAACGTGCACGGCTTTTTTTACTTCTACTTCATCAACGAGCACGTGCTGCGCTTCTTTAACCTGCGCTACCCGCACGACTACAACAAAATGCCGGGTGTGTTGTACTGGCTGGCGCACCTGGTGTGGATCTTTCCGTGGAGTTTATTTCTGCCCGCAGCAGTGGCCGTGGCCTGGAAGACGCGTCACACGTGGCTGAAACACCTGCGCCCCGATGCCGGGCAGACCGTGGATTTCTATCTGGACAACGCCATGCGCGAAGATGTGGCTACGCATGTGCTGCGAGTGAAGTTCCGCGTGCGCACCATCTGGCTGCTGAGCCTGTTCTCGGCATGGACGCTGTTGTTCTTTTCGATTTCGACGAATCAGGAGTACTACACGTTCCCGGTGTGGCCACCGTTGCTGATGCTGATTGCAGGGGTGGTGGCCGACATTGAGGAACGGCGCGCAGCGGGCGCGCAGCTTTCGACGGCGTGGCTGACGGGCGCGCAGGGGGTATTTGCCGCGATTGGCGTGATTGCCGCTGCGGTGCTGGCATGGGGATTGTGGACCTCGCGCAATCTACCATTTGTTCCTGACATCGGCTCGCTGCTGGCGCATCGCAGCGTGGGCGATTACACGCTGGCGATGTCGCACCTGTTCGACTTGACCGGGGAGTCGTTTGCGGCGCTGCGCCTGCCGGCCGTTCTGGCTGCAATCGCGCTGCTCATCGGGCCGGCCGCGGGATGGCTGCTGCGGCTGAAAAAGCGTGATGTGGCGTCGACGGTGAGCGTGGCCCTGACGATGACGGTGTTTCTTGTGGCCGCGCATATCGCCTTTGCCCGTTTCGAGCCCATGCTGAGCTCAAAGCAAATGGCGGACACGATTATGCAAAAAGGCTCGCCTGCCGACACGTTCATTATTTATGGCGAGCAGAACTCCGGATCGTCGATAATTTTCTACACCAACGCGTTTTTCCACGACAAGCCCGCATTACTGGTGCTTCCCCGCTGCGGACAAAATGGCGAGGGAACCACGCTGTTGTGGGGCTCATGCTATCCCGATGCGCCAGATATTTTCCTGAGCCCGCAGCAGCTTGCCGGGAGCTGGGGCGCCGGTGAGCGCAAGTGGCTGTTCGCTGAAGATCCTGACCGCGCCAAGGTGGAGCAGTTGCTGGGCACGCGGCTCTACGCGGTGCAGACTTTGGCCGACAAGACGTTGTGGACCGACAGGCCGCTCGAATAAGACAGGGTTCAGGTTTCAGGGATCAGGAATCAGATCGACGACATGTACATCTCTGAAAGCGAAGTTCGCGCTGTACTCACGTATCGGGATTTGATCCCGGCGATTCGCCAGGCGCTGATCGACTATTCATCGGGCCGCGTGGAGCAACCGGCTCGCATTGTGGCTCGCGCGGGCAATGCCGAGGGCGACGAGAATGGCTGGTTCGCCGTGATGCCGGTGATGGCCGGCGACGTGATGGGAGTGAAGACGGTCACGTTCTTCCCCGGCAATGCCGTGCTCGGACTGCCCACGCACATGGCGATGATTGAGGTACTGCGCCGCTCCACCGGCGAGCCGCTGGCGGTAATGGACGGCAGGCTAATCACGGAGATGCGCACCGCGGCTGTTTCTGCTGTCGCGCTCGACGCGCTCGCTGGCGGTTCGGTGCGCAGTTTGGGCATTCTTGGGTCGGGCGTGCAGGCGCGCGCTCATCTCGAGGCGCTGCGCATGGTGCGGCCATCGCTTGAGGACGTTCGCATCTGGAGCCGGACAAGTGAAAATGCGGCGCGGCTGGCCGCTGAAGCCGGCGCGCGCGCGGTTTCGATTGAAGAAGCGGCCGGTGCCGATGTGGTCTTGGTTGCAACTTCGTCGCCCAGGCCGATCCTTGAAGGACGATGGCTGGCTGGCGATGCAGTGGTTCTGGCTGTGGGCGCGATCGGCGCCAAACTGCGCGAACTGGACGACGAGACGATGCTTTCGAGTTGCGTGATTGCCGAGTCGCGCGATGGCGTGGAGCGCGAGTCGGGAGACGTGATTCTTTCCGGCGCCAAAGTTTATGGCGAGATCGGTCAGATTCTTTCGGACGCAATTGCTGCGCCGAGCGGCGGGCGCATCGTCTTCAAATCTGTTGGCATGGCGATTGAGGATCTCACGGCAGCCAGGCTGGTGTGGTCTGCGCGCGCGTGATGGGCAAAGCGCCGGATCAGTGGAAATTGTGAGAACGGATTTCAAGTGTGGGGATGTCGAGCGGCGCGATGCGCTGCGCTTTGACGTGGATCACGCCATCCTGATTCTGCAGCGATCCTTCGATGCGCAGGAAGCGGCTGCGGGTGACAATGATGCGGTCGCGCTCAAAGACATCGGGCGCGAGGATCACGTTGGCGATGCCGGTTTCGTCTTCGACGGAGAGAAAGACGAAACCCTTGGCCGTGCCGGGCCGCTGGCGCGCGATGACGCAGCCGGCGATGCAGACTGAGCGGCGGCCGGCGCAACGCGAAAGATCGTCCGCCGACAAAATGCCTGCGCTGCGCAGCGCTGCGCGGTGATATGCCACGGGGTGCGGGCCGGTGGTGAGGCCGGCGCCGGAGTAGTCGGCGGCAAGGCGTTCGTCGGTGTTCATTTGGCGGAGAGGCATCGGGGTATTGGCGGCGCTCAAGAGATTTCCTGCGCTGCGCAAAAGTGGAGCGACAGGACGGCCCGCCTCTGCAACCTGCCAGAGCGCATCGCGGCGATGCTCGACGCGGCCCAATGAATTGAGGGCGCCGATGTGCGCCAGAGTAACGAGCTCTTTGCAGTTGAGCGCAGGAACGCGCATGGCGAGATCGTCGACTGACGCGAAGGCTGCGGCACTATCTCCGACGTTGCCGCGCGCCGCGAGAAGCGCTTCAGCCGACGATTGCCGCAGGCCTTTGGCGTAGTTGAAGCCGATGCGCAGCGAGAGCGAGCCATCGGGCTCGGCTTCAAGCGTACACAGCCAATCGGACCGCTGCACGTCGATGGGACGCACGCGCAGGCCGTGGCGCTGGGCATCTTTAATGAGAACGGCCGGCGAGTAGAAGCCCATGGGTTGATTGTTGAGCAGGCCGCAAGTGAAGGCGGCCAGATAATGCACCTTGAGATACGCCGAAGCGTAGGCGATGAGCGCGAAGCTGGCCGCGTGGCTCTCGGGAAATCCGTACATGGCGAATGAAGAGATGCCCTGCACGATATTTTCCTGCGCTTCGGGGCCGATGCCGTTGCGCGTCATGCCGGAACGCAGACGGCCCTCGAGATCCTTCATGCGCTGCATGGAGCGGCGCATGCCCACGGCGCGGCGCAGCTCCTCGGCCTCAGCGCCGGTAAAGCTGGCAACAGTCATGGCCATGCGGAGGAGCTGCTCCTGAAAGAGCGGGACGCCGAGCGTTCTTTTCAGCACCGGCTCGAGCGACGGATGCGGATAGGTCACTTCTTCCCTGCCCTGGCGGCGGCGCATATAAGGATGCATCATTTTGCCCACAATGGGGCCGGGACGGATGATGGCCACCTGCACCACGAGATCGTAAAAGCGCGCAGGCGCGTTGTGCGGGATGGAGGCCATTTGCGCACGGCTCTCCACCTGAAACATGCCCACAGTGTCGGCTTTGCAAAGTGTGTCATAAACAATTGGATCCTCTGGCAGCAGGGCCAGATCCACCTGTTTGCCATAGTGGCGCGGGATCAATTCCATGGAGTCTTTGAGCACGGCCATCATTCCCAGACCGAGCAGATCCACTTTGATGAGGCCGAGATCGGCGCAGTCTTCCTTGTCCCACTGCACCACGGTGCGGCCGGGCATGGAGGCGCGCTCGATGGGGACGACGCGATTGAGTAGGCCGGCGCAGATGACCATGCCGCCTGAATGCTGGCCGAGATGGCGCGGAAGATCTTTGAGGCGCAGGCAGAGATCAAGATAGCGTGCGATGCGCGGATGACGGATGTCGAAGCCGGCCTGCGCGAAGTGGCGAGCCAGGGTGTCGTTGGGGCCGCGCCACTCCCAGTGCCCCATCAGGCTGGAGAGCCGTGCGATCTGCTCCTCTTCAAAGCCGAGCGCCTTGCCCGCTTCGCGTGCGGCAGAGCGGCCGCGATAGGTGATGACGTTGGCGGTCATGGCCGAGCCCAGCGCGCCGTAGCGCTCGTAGATATATTGAATGACCTGCTCGCGCTCGTCGCCGGAGGCTAAGTCGAGATCTATGTCGGGCCACTCGCCACGATTCTCGCTGAGGAAGCGCTCGAAGAGCAGCTCCATGCCGACGGGATCGACGGCGGTGATTTCGAGCGCGTAGCAGACGGCGGAGTTTGCCGCCGAGCCGCGCCCCTGTACCAGGAAACCCTGATGATGGCAGTAACGGATGATGTCCCAGACGATGAGGAAGTAGCCGGCAAAGCCGAGTTTGGCGATGAGCGCGAGTTCGTGGCGCACCTGCGCGCGGGCTTTCGTGAGCAGATGCTGTTTAGCTGGCGAGCCGTAGCGCTTACGGACGCCTTCGTCAACGCGACTCGCCAGAAAGCTGTCCATGGTTTCGCCTTCCGGGACCGGGTAATGCGGAAATTCGTAGCCCAGGTTGTTGAGCGTGAATTCAAGACGCCGGCTGACGATGCGTGTGTTGGCGATGGCCTCGGGAATATCGCAGAAAAGGTGCTGCGCACGGCGGAGATTTCGGTTGGAGTTCTCTGCCAACAGGCGGCCCGCATCGGCGAGCGTGGTGTGATGGCGGATGGCGGTGAAGAGATCGAGCAGCTCGCGATCTTTTTCAGCGGCATAGCGCACGCCGTTGGTCGCGATGAGTGGCAGGCTGAGCCGAGAGGCAAGGCTGAGCAGCGACTGGTTGCGGCATTCCTCTTCACGCTGCTGATGGCGCTGCAGCTCGACGTAGAGATTGCCGCAGCCATAGATGGATGCGAGCCGGTCGAGGATTTTGCGCGCTTCGGTCTCGCCGCCGCGTGCAAGCGCAGCGGCCAGAGGCCCTTCGTCGCCGCCGGTGAGGCAGATCAATCCGGAGGAAAATTCTTCGAGGTCCTCGAGCGTGGCCGCGCCTTCGGCCTTGGTGGTTTCGCGCATCTTGAAACGCGTGATGAGCTGGCAGAGATTCTGGTAGCCGGTTTGCGAGGCGCAGAGCAGCGTGATGCGCGCCGACTCTTGCGGGCACTGGTGCGGCAGCCACGCCGGCGGTGTGAGCCGGTCGCCGAAGTACGAGACGGCAATCTCCGCGCCGATGTGGGCCTGCACTCCGCTGCGTTTGGCAGCCGTGTGAAAGCGCGCGGCGCCGTAAAGGCCGTTGCGGTCAGCCAATGCGATGGCCGGCATGCCGAGTTCGGCGGCGCGTTCGATGAGCGCTTCAGGCTGCGATGCGCCGGCAAGAAAACTGAAGGCGCTGGAGGCGTGCAGCTCGACATAGTCGCTGACGGCAGCGGAGTTAGCGGTGTTAGCGAAGTCAGTCATAGAAAGCCTCAAGCCGCCAGGCATTGCGCGCGCGGTCGCAGGTGAGCAGGCATGCCACCGATGCGCCATTGTTCTCGACGGCCAGCACGTCCCACTCTTCGGTGTCCCACGCGCCCGCTGACCACCAGCATCCGCTGGTTCGCCACGGACCGTATGCTTCAGAGATCGCAAAGCGATTCTCGCGATCGCGAAAAGCTACCGGCTTCATGGCGCACAGGGTCACGCTTACGGGAGCCGGAGGGCGCACGCGGCGCAGAGCGATGCGCGGCGCCGATTTGGCTTCCCACCCTTTCGCCGATGGAGCCGGCGAGAGGATGGGACACGGGGCTTCCAGTAAAAAATTCCGCATGTAGAAGCCGTCTGCGCGATGCGTGTCTTCAAGCATCGGCGAGCCTACACGATCATCGCCGACGATAGCTTTGAGCCGCGCCAGGGTTACGTCGAGACGGGAGGGCTCAGGCGTTTGCGGCGCAAAAAGCCCAAGCTGCACCTGGCTCGACTGACCGGCCTCGGCCGCCAGCGTAAGCGCGACGACCGCGGCCTGCGGGGGGTACGCGGCGATTTCAAGTTGCAGCAGCTTGAGCAGGAATTTGCGATCCACTGACGGCAGCGCGGGCCGGATGACGCGCTCGTGAAATGCGCCGCCTTCGAGCTTCATGCGCACGGTGAGCACGGCCAGCGCGAGCGCCCGCGAGGCGGCGCGCGATGCCAGGCAGTCGATCATGCGCGCGCCGATAAACAGCAGCGAATCCATCTGCTCTACCGGCGACTCGAACTCGCAGAACTCTTCGAGCGAAAGCGCCGGCTCGCCGGGCTGAAAGATTTTTCGCGCAGCGCCGCGCGCCAACGCGCTCCACTCGCGGGCCTGCGCGCCGAGCCGCGCGACGAGATCGGCCTCGGGCATTGCGGCCAGCTCGCCAAGCGTGCGAATGCCCCAGAGCGCGAAGGTCTCGAACGATTCCTCGGCAAGGCCCAGCGCAGCAACCGGGAGGTTCGCGAGCATCTCCGCCTCTGCGCCTGAGGGAATCACTGCAATGCCGCGATGCGCGGCGGCTTTCATTCGCGCCGCGTGAAAATTTGCGCTTACGGCAATGGAGGCACGAAAGCCAGCAGCGGCAAGGGCTGCGCGCAGCCGTGCGGCGAGTTTTTGCGGCGGGCCGAAGAGCCGCTCTGTGCCGGCGATGTCGAGCACGAAGGCGCATGCTGTTCCTGTACTCGCTTCTTCAGCGCTTGCGTCTTCGATGCGCGGAGAAAACTGAGCAGCGCACTCCAGAAACACGGAGCGGGCCGAGGCTTCGCCAGCGAGAGAACGCGCCAGCAGCTTCAATCCGGCGATGCCTTCGGCTTCGAGCCGCGAGCCGCCCAAAGCCGCGCCGCGCAGGCGCGCCTTCTGATTCAGCGCGCAAACTGTTTCCTGTGGCGCGCGACCTTCGAGCACGGCTACCGGCTCGGACTCGAGGTCGGGACGCAGACGCAGTAAGGCCTGCGCGGGAAACTCCGCTGCATGGGCGCAGGCGTAGAGTTCACGGCTCATGCGCGGTTCTCCACTTGCCATGCTGCGTGGGCCTGCCACACAGAAGCTACGGGCTTTCGCGAGCCGATTTCGATGGGAGTGAACCGGGCGGCAAAGCGTTCTCTGCGGCTGCGCACTGCGAATTTAAAGCCGCTCAGCACAGTTTCGCCCGCGGCAACGACCTGCTGACGTTCGCACTCCAGCACTACAGCTGCACTGGACTGCGCGTAGGCCGCCTTGCCCAGAACGACAAGGCTGCACCGGGCGCGCTCCGCTGCCTGACGGTAGCGGAACCACGTTGCCGCGGGAATGCGATTGGCGTGCTCGCGCGCGGTCGCGCCCAGGTCGAGCACGATGGCGGCAAAGCCGCCCGCCTGAAGGAGCAGATCGGTGGCGCGCAGGGCCTGGTCGAGACGCGTCCATGGTTTGGCTTGCAGCGGCTTTTTCGCTGGCGTGTTTCGATCCAGGTTTCGATTCTGGTTTTGGTCAACGTTTCGATCAAGGCACCGCACCCATAGAAGTTGCTGCAAAGCCACACAGTTCGCCGCTGCCGACTCGGGATCGAAGGCATCATTCACATCCACCCAGGCGCAGAAGCGGCCTTCTGCGGTGCGTGCGGCGAGAAAAGCCAGCGCAAGGCTGGTTCGTCCTGAAGACTCCGGGCCGGTGAGTTCGCTAATGGCGCCGGTGGGCAGGCCGCCGCCTAAGAGCTCGTCGACTTCGGCAATTCCGGTGGGCGCAACCTCGCGGAGGGTTCGCGGCGCAGGTGTGAGAGCGGCCGGGAAGCGGCTGGCGAGGGCGCGTTCGATTTCGAGGCGGAGAACGGCGGCAGAAGGCATGACTGGCGGTTCTACTTTCGCTTTTTGTTCGCCTATAGATTCGCTCCAATCGCAGCTTTTGTCAAAGGGTTTGGGCTATTCTGTTGAGGCGATGTGCGGCCGATTTGCCCGAAAATCCACGCAAGAGGTTCTGGCTGAGTGGTTTGACCTGGAGCTGGAAGACATGCCCTGGTTCGCGCCCAGCTATAACGTCGCACCCCAAAGCACCCAGCCGGTAGTGCGCGTGGGGCGCGACTCCGGCGGGCGGGAGGCGGCTCTGCTGCGCTGGGGGCTGGTTCCGTTCTGGGCTAAAGATGCCAAAATGGCCTACTCGACCATTAACGCCCGCGCCGAGGAAGTGGCATCGAAGCCGGCCTACCGCGAGGCGCTGAAGAAACGGCGCTGTCTGGTGCCTGCGGATGCGTTCTACGAGTGGCAGCGGCTCGACTCAAAAACCAAGCGGCCATTCGCCTTTGCACTCAAGAGCGGCGAGCCTTACGCCTTCGCCGGATTGTGGGAGAGCTGGCGGCCGAAGGACGAAAATAACGCGGACGCAGTGGCGCTTGAAACCTTCACCATCCTCACCACCGATCCCAACCCGCTGATGGAGCCGGTGCACAACCGCATGCCGGTGATTCTGGCGCCCAAAGATTATGATCGCTGGCTCGACCCCGGCGATCAGGCGCGGCCGCCCGTCGATCTACTCCGGCCCTATCCTGCCGAGCGCATGAGAGCCTGGCCCGTCAGCGATCGCGTGGGAAATGTGCGCAACAATGAGCCGGCGCTGCTGGAGCCGCTTGAAGCAGCGAATGCGCCAGATCAATAAAAACAGAGTAAGTCGAAGTTATATGTTATAACTCTGCCGATAAGTTCGGTAAGTTAGCCGTTCTGCAATTGTGAAAGTGCGGGTGTGGCCGCCCGCACGACAGCTGCTCTGGAGAGCGGCGTTACACTGCTGTCTGGAGGCCGGCGGTACACTACTCTCTTAGCCAGTCGGAAGTATGCTTTTCGATGGCTATTCTCACGAGTTGACTGCGCGTTCTGACACCCGCCTTTTGAAACAGCTCCTGAATAACTGCCTTCACGGAACTCTCAGAAGCTTTGAGCTTCAAGCCAATCTCCTTGTTAGTAAGTCCATCGAGAATGCCTCTCATTACTTCCCTTTGGCGCGTAGTTAGTGGCCGCGTACTCTCAAGACTATCTGCCGGAACGTTTTTGCCCGTGACCAGGGCGCGGACGGAGCCGGCATCCATCCACATCTCGCCGTCTGCAACGCGATGGATGGCGGAGAGCAGTTGATCGAGGCTGTTGTGTTTCAGGAAGATACCTGAAGCTCCAGCTTCCATGATCAGAAGAGTGGCTGCGTCCGACATGCCCGCTGTGACAACGAGAACTTTCGCGTCCTTCTGGCGCTGCTTCAGTTCCGCGAGCAGGTCAGAACCCTGCTCGTTGCCCAGATCGTAATCGAGCAGAACGACGTCGGTTTCGGTCGCGGAAAAAGCAGCGATTGCTTCATGCGCGTTTGTGCACTGACCGACGACGCGAAAGCCAGACTCGGTCTCGAGAAGCCTGCCGAGGCTCTCGCGAAACAGGCTGTGGTCATCGACCATCAGAATGCGGATTTCGTGCATTGCAAGACCTGACCAGATGCGCTCGCCTGCATCAGTTCCACTATAAAACAGGCGCCATCTTCGATGGGAAGGTAACGCAGTTCGCCGCTGAAGGAGCGCATGAACGCTCGCGACATGTAGAGGCCGAGGCCGGTTGATTCGGCGCCGGCCTGAAAGGGGCGAAAGAGATGTTCGGGATGGGCAACTCCGCCGCCATTGTCGCAGACCTCAACGTAGACCTGGTTGCCTTCGCTTCTTGCCGCAAGAGAGAGTGTGCGGTGACTCTTTCTGGAGAGCGCTCTGGTGCTGTTCGCGACCAGATTGAGAAAGACCTGCATGAGGCTTGACCGGTCGGCCCACACCAGCGGAAGGCCGGGCTCGACCGTCCATTGCGCTTCGATCTCTTCCTCCTGCAGCGCAGGCGCGACCACGATTTTCAGTTCATCGAGAAGAACACTGAGATCAACTTCTGTGGCCTGACTTCGAGACTGGCGAAGGTTCACGCTGGCGATGCGCTCCAGTGCCACAACCAAAGAACCCAGCGCCTCGAAATCCTTGTTGGCGATAAGGTCCTTATCACCGGCTAGATCCTTGTTCTCTGCAAGCGATGAAGTGCGCTTGAGATTCTGGTAGACGGCGGCAATGGCGCCGCACACGTTGCGAATCTCGTGCGAGAGCGCGCCGACCGCGATGCGCGAGCCTTCAAGAAGCTGATGCAGGCCTGATACTTCGTGTGCACGGAGATCTTCGGATGCGTCAAGCACCGTCGCGGCCAGGCGCATGCCGGCATTGGTGGAATAGGTGGAGAAACAGATATCGGCCAGAAACACTTCGCCATCGTCGCGCTGGCCGCGCGCCTGCATCACGGCGCGAAGCAACTGCGGAGTCGTTTCTGGAGTGGTGACGTTGGTGAGGGCGGGAAGATAACGATGGATCATTCGCCCCGGTAATTCGCCCAGGGGAACACCCAGCATGCGATGCGCGGATTCATTTCCCGTAAGAACGCACCCATCGGCATCGGCGGTAATAATGGCGACCGGACTGCTCTCGAACAGAATACGCAATTGCTCTTCTGCTTCGCGGCGGGCATCCCGCTCGCGCTCAATCTCGTGGAGATGTTCGAGCGCTATCCTGCGGCTCATATTTACTTCGCGGATAAACAAGCCCGCGCCGGCAAAGGCGGCAAAGAAAAGCAAATCGCGGGAGATCCCTGTGCGCACATCCCAGGGGAGGTCGCCGAACTGTTCAGCAAAGAGCGTGCACAGAGCCGCAGCCGAGACGATGGAGACGCGGCCCGCCACGCTGCCGATCATCAGCATGGGAACCAGGTAGAGAAAGCCGAGCCCAGCCTGCCCGATGACGCGCCAATCCACAATCGCAATGACTGCGATGATGGCGCCGGCCCGCAAAAGAATTGCCCGCTTGCTGCCCTGAAACAAAAGCGCGTACATAGTCACCTGCGACCATTCGCGATGGGGCCCGGAGGGGAAGCCTTCCATTTCCGATTGTAATTGCAGTGAATATCGATTAAGTCGTTAGGGCGCCATAAGCGTGGCGTAAGGGGCTCATATGGGGTTTATATGCAAACCGTAATGATCCGCAGGAATTGGCCGAAAGATAGCCTCGAAATGGCTGATCGATAGGCTATTTTGGGCGAAAGATAGGAAAAACCAGGAGTCCTGACGCACTATGCTCAAGTTATCGACACATGATTATTTGCGCCGGGGGGACGCGACGCCCAATTCGAACCTCCACTTGAGCGCAGCACCGGAGATCTCAAATGAGCATTCTGAAGTTTTTCTCTAAGGCTGCATGCGGCGCCGGCCTTGTGGGACTGATGCTGGCCTGGAACTCGGCCGCCGCTGGTCAGGAGAGCCTTACATGGGAGCAGGCGAAGGCGAAGTTTGAGGCCGCAAACCCTGCGCTGAAAGCCGACGCGCTGAACGTGGACGAGATGCGGGCCGAAGAGATCACGGCGTTTTTGCGGCCGAATCCGCAGGTGGGCCTGACGATCGACGGAAACCAGATCGCTCCTCACGACGGAACCTGGGCGCCGTTCAAAGGCACATATTTCGTGCCGAGCGTAAGTTACCTGCACGAGCGCGAACATAAACGCGAGTTGCGGCTGGAAAGCGCGCAGGAGGGCACGCGCATCACGCAGGATATGCACGACGACCTGGACATCAACATGATCTTCGATTTGCGCTCGGCATTTGTGGCAACGCTCGAAGCAAAAGCGGTGCTGAAGCTGGCGCAGGCCGATCTGGAGTACTGGGACAAAATCATTGACATCAGCCGAGCACGATTCAAATCGGGCGATCTTGCGCAGATTGATCTGGATCGCATTGAGCTGCAGCGGGTGCAGTACGAATCGGAGATTGAAACCGCCATCGTGAATCTGCGCACGCAAAAAATCATTCTGCTGCAACTGCTGGATGAGCGCACGCCGCTTGATCAGTTCGACGTGGTGGGACCATTCGATTTTTCTGAGGAATTGAAGACGCGTGACGAATTCCGAAACATTGCGCTGACGAACCGGCCCGATTTGCAGGCGGCCCTGCAAACCCTTGAGCAGTCGAAGACGAATCACAAGCTGGCGGAAGCGAATGGCTCGACAGATCCGACTTACAGCCTCTGGTATACCGAGAACTCGTCAAACAACAACCCCAACGGAATCCAGACGCTGGGCGGCAGCGTAAACATTCCGTTGCGCGTGTTCGACCGCAACCAAGGGGAAAAGAAAAGAACGCTGATCGATATCGACCGCAGCCAGGAATTGGAAGATGCCACGCGAGCGCAGGTGTTCACCGACGTGGATTCCGCTTACGAGCTGGTGAACAGCAACATCATCCTGTTGAAACCTTACAAGGAAAAGTATCTCGATCAATCGGTGCGCGTGCGCGATACGGTGACGTTTGCGTATGAGCACGGAGGAGCATCGCTGATGGATTTTCTGAACGCGCAGAGCGATTACCGGCAGGTGCAACTGGCTTATCTCCAACTTATCGGTGCTTATTTGACGGCAGCAGGTCAACTCAATCTGGCGGTTGGGCAAGAGGTGATTCAATGATGCGGCGTCGGATTCCAATAACTTCAACGTGGCTTTCGCTTGCGTTCTCGCTGGCAGCCGGCCTTTGTGTCACTGGCTGCAAGAAAGACGCGGGCGAGGTGTCAACTCCTCAACTTCCAGTGACAACCACCGGGGATATGAGCCTGGTGTCTGTCGATAAGCCTGACCAGTTTCCACTCGTTCAGGCTGAACCATACGACGCACGGGCCAAGCTGGACGTAACCGGGACGGTGCAGCCGGACATTGCGCGGGAGATTCCGGTGATCTCGCTGGCCAGCGGGAGAGTGGTTGACATCAAAGCCCGCCTCGACGACTACGTGAAGAAGGGGCAGTTGCTCTTGAAGATTCAGAGCCCCGACAGCACGGCGGCGTTCGACACATATCTCAAGGCCGTGAATGACGAGCGGATGAACAACAAGCAATACGTGCGCTCGCAGGAACTCTACGACCATGGCGCGATTTCGCAGAGCATGCTGGAACAGGCGGAGGATGCCGAGAAGGATTCGCAGGCCGATTTGAAAGCTGCCGAGGAAACGCTGGAAACTCTCGGCGTCGACAAGCTTCATCCTTCGCCGGTGGTCCCGGTTTACGCGCCCATCTCGGGCGTGATCACGCAGCAGTTTGTGACGCAGGCCGCGGCCGCCGGCGTCACTTTCTCAGGCTCGGCAACGGCCTTCACGATCGCCGATCTCTCGAGCGTCTGGGTCATTTGCGATGTTTACGAGAACGACATTCCCAAGCTGGCGCTGGGGCAGGAAGCGAAGATCAAGATCAATGCGTATCCCGATCGCCCGCTGACCGGCCACATTTCAGACATCGGCCCGGTGCTCGATCCCTCCATTCGCACGGCCAAGGTGCGCATCGAGGTTGCGAATCCTGGAATTCTCAAGATCGGCATGTTTGTGACGGCGACACTGGAAAGCCGCGAGCAGCAGCATTTCGCGCAAGTCCCGGCCCCGGCAGTTTTGCATCTGCACGATCGCGACTGGGTCTTTGTGCCGGCGGGCGGCAATAAGTTCCGCAGGGTTGAGGTCAAGGCCGGAGATATTGTTGGCGACAAACAGGTGATTCTCGCCGGCATCCAGAGCAAGCAACTGGTAGTTTCCAACGTGCTTCAGCTTGAAGCCACGCTGGAGGCGCAATGATTAAATTTCTCGTAGACTTTGCGCTCAAGAACCGGATGCTGGTTCTTGGTATCGCCATTTTTCTCCTGATATGGGGAATGATCTCCTTTCATAACCTGCCTATTGATGCTTATCCCGACGTCGCGAACAACTACGTGAATGTAATTACGCAGTGGCCCGGCCACTCGGCTGAAGATATTGAGAAGCAAGTTACGGTTCCCACCGAGATCCAGATGGCCGGCCTTCCCCATCTGGCGAATCTGCGCTCCTTCACGCTGGCCGGAATCTCCAGCCTGATGATGAACTTCGACGACTCGTCAGACAACAACTGGAATCGCGAGCGCGTACTGGAACGGCTGAGCATGGTCACGCTGCCCGGCGGACTGGTGCCGCAGTTGCAGACTGACTGGAGCCCGGCCGGGCAAATCTACTGGTACACGCTCGACAGCAAGAATCCGCAGTACGACATCATGGAGCTGAAGTCGATCGCAGACTGGACGCTGAGCAAGCAGTACAAGAGCGTGCCGCACGTGGTCGATGACGCCACCTTCGGCGGACTGACCAAGGAATACCAGGTACGGCTCGATCCCGAAAAACTCATCGACTACGGCCTAAGCATTTCACAGGTCGAGCAGCAGTTGGCGCTGAACAACACCAATGCCGGCGGCAGCTTTATCCAAGCGGGACCGCAGCAGATCAACGTGCAGGCGCAGGGGTTGTACCGCAGCGTTCAGGACATCGAGAACACGGTTGTCGAGTCGGTGAACGGCACGGCGATTCGCATCAAGGACATTGCCGTGGTCGAACAGGGACCGAAGATTCGACTGGGCCAGATCAGCAAGGCGTATAAGCCGTTTACCGTCGATGACAAGGGCAACAAGCACTACGACGATAGCAGGATCATCGACGAGCCTGACGTAGTGGAGGGCACGTTGCTGCTGCAAAAAGGCGACGATGCCGATCCGGCCCTCAAGGGGATTGAGGCCAAGACGATTGAGCTAAATGGAACGGACGCGCGGCCTGCTGAACCGGGGGGACTCTTTCATCGGGCCAGGCCTGCTGTCCCCGCCGTGCCGGGGCTGCTTCCGCCTGGGGTCAAGGTTATTCCCTTCCTCGATCGCTCTGACCTGGTGCATTTCACCACCCACACGGTGCTGCACAACCTCACTGAGGGCATCATCCTGGTGGTGATTATCCTGTTTCTGTTTCTGGGCAATGTACGCGGGGCGTTTATTGTGGCCTGCACGATTCCGTTCTCGCTGCTGTTCGCAGCAACCTGCCTGGATCTGAGCCACATTCCGGCCAACTTGCTGTCACTGGGCGCGCTCGATTTCGGCATGGTGGTCGACGGCGCCGTGGTGATGATCGAAAACATTATTCGGCATCTTGGCCATGGCAATGGCTCGCGCACTCCATTCGAGAAAATCAAAGATGCGGCGCACGAGGTGCAGCGCCCGGTGTTCTTTGCCATCACCATTATCATCACGGCTTATCTGCCTATCTTTACCCTGCAGGCCGTCGAAGGAAAGCTCTTCAGGCCGATGGCATGGACGGTTTGCTTCGCACTGGGCGGCGCGCTGCTCTTTTCCATCATCATTGCGCCGGTAATGGCCAGCATGCTGTTCCGCAAGAATGTGAAGGAGTGGAAGAATCCCTTTATGTCGTGGCTCACCGTGCGCTATCGCAGCGCCCTGAGCGCGGCCATCGACCATCGGTGGATCACAGTGGGTATCGGCGCCGCGGCTTTCGGCTTCATGCTTTTTCTTGCCTTAAGCGGAGTCATCGGCTCGGAGTTTCTGCCTCATCTCGATGAAGGCGCAATCTGGGCGCGCGGTTCCATGGCGCCTTCTACCGGACCCGACGAGGCGCGACGGATTGCTGAACATGCGCGGCTGATTTTCGCATCCTACCCCGAAGTCACCGATGTGGTCGATCAGATCGGACGCCCCGACGATGGCACCGATTGGACCGGCTTCTTCGATTCCGAATACAACGTGAATCTGAAGCCTAAGGAGGAATGGCGTCCGCAGTTTCACCAGGATAAGGATGCATTGATCGACGCCATGGATAAGGAGCTCGAAAAAACTCCAGGAGTGATCTGGGGCTTCTCGCAGCCCATCGAAGACAATATGGAAGAGGCGGTCTCAGGCGTCAAGGGCGAACTTTCTGTGAAGATATTCGGCGACGATCTGCGCACGCTCGAAGCCAAGGGCAACGAAGTCGTCAGCGTAATGAGCCAGGTTCCCGGCGTCGCCGATTTAGGCCTGTTCCGCGTGATCGGACAACCCAACCTGACCTTTGTCGTGGATCGCGCGGCCTGCGCGCGCTGGGGAATCAATGTTGCCGATGTGCAGGATGCGATTCAGACGGCTGTGGGCGGCAACGCGGTTACCGAACTGCTGCAGGGCGAAGCGCAGTTCGATGTGGTGCTCCGTTACCAGGAGAAGTATCGCGATACCAAAGAGGCGATTGAGAAGATACGCCTGCTCTCGCCGTCAGGTGAGCGCGTCAGCCTGGCGCAACTGACCAAAGAGAATACCGACGATGGCGCGGAAGAGATTTATCGCGAGGGCGAATCGCGCTACATCGCCATCAAGTACAGCGTGCGCGGCCGCGATCTGGGCTCGACCGTGGAAGAGGCCATCAAAAGAGTCCACGACCAGGTGAAACTGCCCCAGGGTTATCACACAGACTGGGCCGGCGAATACAAGAGCAAGCAGCGTGCCGACGCGCGCCTGGCCGTGGTTACGCCCGTCACCGTGATGCTGATCTTCATGATCTTGTACACAATGTTTCGTTACTTCAAGTGGGCCTTGCTCATCATGCTCAATGTGCTGCTTGCGCCGTTGGGGGGGCTGCTCGCGCTTCTCATCACCCATACCAACTTCAGCGTGTCGGCCGCGATTGGAATGCTTGCCTTATTTGGAGTGTCGGTGCAGACAGGCGTGATCATGCTGGAATACATCAATCAGCTGCGGGCGCGCGGATACACCATCAAGAATGCCGCGGTGGAGGGCGCTATCCTTCGTTTGCGCCCCATCATGATTACCAGCCTGGTGGCAACGCTGGGATTGATCCCCGCGGCCGTATCGCACGCCATCGGATCGGACTCGCAACGGCCATTTGCAATTGTCATCGTCGGAGGGCTGATTGTCGCGCTCGGGCTGAGCATTTTCCTGCTTCCGACCCTTTACGTATGGATTGCGGGAAAGAACGACGTTTTGCCGCCTCCGGAAACGGAATGGGCAAAAGAATAGACGATCCTTTGACAGCCGGCGCGCTGCCGGCGGAGCGGTGCGGCTGCGAGAAATCGGAGGTTGGATGACCAGCAACGAGGTTCGCAAAAGGATCGATGAGATTGGCATTGTCCCCTGCGCGCGCGTCAAAGTGCCGGAGCACGCGCGGTTTGCGGCCGAGACCCTCTATTCGGGAGGAATTCCGATTGTCGAAATTCCTTTGACGCTGGCCGAAGCGCCCAAAGTCGTCGAGGAACTGGCGAATCGTTTTCCCGATCTGATTGTGGGCACCGGAACCGTCCTCGATGAAGAATCGGCTCGCCGCTCGATCGACGCCGGCGCTCGATTTATCACCAGTCCCGGACTGGTTCCGGAAGTGGTGGCCTATGCCCGGAAGGCCGATGTGGTGGTGTTTCCGGGGGCGCTGACCCCGAGTGAAGTGATTGCTGCGTGGAACGCGGGCGCGGATTTTGTGAAGATCTTTCCTGCCGCAGCCGAGGGTGGACCAGGTTATATTCGCGCGATCAAGGTGTCGCTGGCGCAGATCCCACTGATTGCTACCGGAGGCGTGAATCAGTTGACGGCCTTCGACTATATTCTTGCCGGAGCCAGCGCCATTGGCGTCGGCGGGGAGTTGGTACCCAAGGATGCGCTGCTTCACGGGCAGGATTATCGGATCCGCGAGTTGGCGCGCCGCTTCCTGATTATGGTCAAGGAGGCGCGGGCGCAGCGCGATGGCAGCTGAGGCTGAGAGCGATGGAAGATTACGCGATCGGGGATTCTAAATGCGTTTCCCTGGCGTTGAAAACACCGGCTAAAGCGTAACGAAGATGGCCCCGTCTTCCACGGCAAGTTCGATGCCGGCGGTCTTTGCGGCTTCCTGCAGCGCCGCTTGCAGCATGACAACTGGATCGGGGCTCACGTCAAGCCGGCGCATGAGCCCCTCTCCCTTTTTGGGACCGACGGAAAGTGTAATTTTCAGACCGCGGCGCTTGCATTTCACCGGCGTGCCGTCTTCGAGCTTGGTGTTCATGGGCTTAATCCAGGCGTCTACGTAGTGCACCCCGATGCCGGATTTGTCATCCATTTGCCCGGGAAGTTTTTCCATTGCCGCCGCATTTACGTCACAGAGTTTGACTTTCATGCCTGAGCTCCGTTCGATTGAATTCCTCCCGATCGAATGAATTCGTCGATGACCGGCCGGAAGGCGCGGATATGGTCCGGCGTGCTGCCGCAGCAGGCGCCCACGATATTCACTCCCGATTGCAGAAGCGGCAACAGGCCTTTGACCATCTGCTCCGGCGATTCGTCGTAGACGACTTTCATATTTTCGAGGCGCGGCTTTCCGGCATTGGGCTGAACCATGACGGGGAGGCCAGTTGCGCTCTTGTAACGCTCGACAGCCATGCGAGCGCGTTCCATCTCCATTCCGGTGCCGCAGTTGAGGGCAACAATGTTGGCGCCGTGCTCCTCCATGAACTCGGCGGCGCGTTCCGGGTCAACGCCCATCATGGTGCGGAAGGTAGAGCCGTCGAGAGTGACGTCGTAGGCCATGGAGCCGATGACGCATTTGGCACCCGCAGCTTTGGCGGCGTTGATGCCGATCAAAAGCTCCTCGAGGGAGGTTTGCGTCTCGATAATGATGGCGTCTGCGCCGCCTTCGACCAGAGCTGCTGCCTGTTCCTCGAAGGCGCTCTGCACCTGGGCCTCGGTGAATTCGCCAAACGGCACCATCAGGCCGCCGAAGGGGCCGATGTCTCCGAGCACGTAACCTTCGCGATCGCCGAATGCCTGACGAGCGATCGCAACACCGGCCTTGTTGATCTCAGCTACATGGTCTGCGTTGGAATGACGGTTGAGCATGATGCGCGATCCGCCGAAAGTATTGGTGATGATGCACTCTGAGCCGGCTTCGGCGTAGCGGCGCTGGATAGCGAGGACTTTTTCGGGATGGCTGAGATTCCATGCCTCGCCGCAGTTGCCCTGAGCCAATCCGGCAATCATGAGTTGCGTGCCCATGGCGCCGTCGCCGAGCAAGGGTCTTTCGAGGATTACTTCCTGCAAGAGTTTCTTCATGATGTTTCTCTTTCCTCGGCCATTTCCTGTTGAACCAGCGCGTAGTGAATCGTCTCCAGAACCAGGCCCCATTTGTGATCGCGGCTGGACGCGTCACAGAAACATCCGGCAGCGGAAGGCGAACGCCGCCATGATAAGACGTCACTGAGGCGCGCGCCACTGAGAGGCTTCTCGTGGCCGATCGCCGCCATCAGCCGCTCGGGGTTCTCAAGATACTGGCACATGAAAGTGTGGCCGGTGTCGCCTGGGACCGGAGCGCAGCTCTGCTCGCGGATGGGATATCCCTGGACTCGCGGGCCCAGCTTAACTTTGTAGTGAAAGCTCAGCGGCCGTCCCATGTTGGTGCAGGTGGTTCCGTCGTAGCGGAAGACGATGTCGAGCAAGCCGTCCTCGCCGGTCTGGATAACAAGGCGCTCCTTCGCCCATCGCGCCAGAGCTTTTCGGTTGACGCTGTAAGCTGCATCCTGATCGAGCATTGGCATGCGCCTCGGAAGCGGTTCACCGAAGGGCGGCGGATTGCGTTTGTAGGGAGTGCGGCGATACTGGCAAGGACCGAAGGAACAACTTTCGCAGGGAACAAGATCGGTGAGCCTGCGCAGCTTTTCGGTGTGACACGTCAAGCCAAAAACTGCCAACTGAGATTTCTTGGGACG
>Ga0335074_10003532_pt1 | contig 21421 bp, 23 predicted proteins | sample Lox_Sample_23_FD_206715 | JGI IMG/M metagenome (GOLD analysis project Ga0335074, IMG submission 206715) | Soil microbial communities from Loxahatchee National Wildlife Refuge, Florida, United States - Lox_Sample_2.3 | ecosystem: Environmental > Terrestrial > Soil > Wetlands | place: USA... | reverse complement strand
GCCCTGGCGAGCTGCCAGTCCTCGATCTCCTCGTTCCCGGCGCGCTGCGGCTCACGCTGCCGCTTGCGGTAGGTGTTGATGAACTTATTGGTGAGGATCCGGAACAGCCAGGCCTTGAGGTTCGTCCCCTCCTGGAACTGGTGGAACGACGCGTACGCCTTGGCGAAGGTCTCCTGCACCAGGTCCTCCGCGTCGGCGGGGTTCCGGGTCATCCGCATCCCTGCCGCGTACAGCTGATCCAGGTACGGCAACACATCGTGCTCAAAGCGTTCGCTGCGCTGCTCGAGTGTCTCTGGGACCGGACTCACCTCCTCCGCGATTGCTGGCTGCGAGCGACCGCCTGGCCACCTTCCGCCTTGCCAATTGTCTCGGCCGGAGGATACAACGTCGGGCCCGCCGAACTCGCGCGCCATCACCATCGAGGCGCCATCCACAATCGGGGCGTCATCACGCGGCGGACAGGTTACTAGCGACACACGCGTTGCAACACACCCTGTCGTGGCTTCATTCCACCGGCCGCCTCACCTCCGCTGCCGCGCCCATTTCCCCTGGCAGGAGACACAGCGGGCGGCCTCTGGCTTCGCCTCGAGGCGGCCTTCGGGAACCCCGGAGCCGCAGTCGACGCAGGTCCCGTACGTGCCGATCTCGATGCGACGCAAGGCATCGACTACCTGGGAGTGCTGCGTCCTGGCCACGAAAAGGACGGCCTGGGTGCGCTCGGACTCGGAGAGATTGGCACCGGCGTCAGCCGGGTCCTGCGGGTAGTCCGAGACGCGCTCGTCCTGCTCCGCCTCTCCCCTGAGCACCGCGATGGACCGTTCGAGCTCCGCTTGGATCTCCTCCAGGCGCTTGCGAGCGGTGGCGGTATCCATCCGATACCCACCTCCTATCCGCGTAAAGGCCTAGCAGCGCCGATTGGCGTCATTGCCGCCAGGCTTTGGGTGTTCGGCTCTGGCGTTACAGCAGCTTGTCGGGAGCGCTGCCAGAGGCTCCTTGGGACGCCGCGCTCCGGGATCTACGGGAGCCGGCGCTGGGTGCGCCCCGGTCGACGTCCCGGCCTACCGGGCCCGACTCCAGGCGCTCGATGAGCTGCGGGCCGTTGTTGCGTACCGCGTTGACGGCCGTGGACACGGGATACGAGATAAGCCCGCTTACGGCCGCGGGAGCCAGCAGCGCCCGCAGGTCGGCGGGGTCGTTGTTCGCCGGATCGAGCCAGTCCGGCCAGCGGTCCGGCTCGATCACCATGGGCATCCTGTCGTGGATTTTGCCCAGTTCGTCCGGCGCGCTCGTGGTGATGATCGTGGCCGTCCAGAGCCACGCCCGCTCATGGTCTTCCGGCAGCGCGGCATCCCGCCAGAGTTCGTACAGGCCGGCGAATGCCAGCGGGCCGTCATCGCCCCTGGTGATGAAGTACGGTTGCTTGGCCCCCTTGCCCTTCGGCTCATCCTCGCTGCTGCCGTCCGGGAGCTGCCACTCGTAGTAGCCGTCGGCTGGCAGCAGGCACCGGCGGCGCTTGAATGCGTGCCGGAATGCGGGCTTGGAATCCACGGTCTCAGCCCTGGCATTGATCATGCGGCTGCCGATCTTGGGATCCTTCGCCCAGAAGGGCACAAGACCCCAGCGGACCACGTGCAGCTCACGTGCCACGCCGGCCGGGCTGGCCTCGTCGGCGTCGGGAGCCTGCCCGGCTTCCGAGGGACGGGCATCACGGGTGACCACCGCGTAGACCCGCTTCGTGGGCGCCACGTTGTAATCGGGCGCGAGCGGCTCGGAGACACGGTCGCGCTCGATGCGGAACTCCTCGAGGAGTTCTATGCGCTTACGCGCAGACGCATACCGGCCACACATGTCCTCACCTTTGACCGCTAGGGGGTCAGCGGGGTGCTGGTTCCCCGCAGTCGTGCTCTCCGCGGCAGTGGTGAGCACAGATTGTGCCAGTTAATAGCCAACATCCTGGTTTGCCAAACCTCTGTGAGAGGTTTATCGCCCCAGCTGAGCCAACAGTTTCATGATCAAGGTCCACTTCCCAGCCTGGCGGCAGTCATGCATGCAGATCAGGTCCAAATGCCCGGCTGCGGCGCTGCGCAGCCAGAACGCCGGCCAGTACGCTCGGCACCATGCACGGTGATGCGGATCCGGAACGCGACGGTGCCCCGGACTGGCGTGCGCCAGCGGCAATCGGGCCGGTGCGCGCCCAGGTGCGGCCGCCCGGGTCGAAGTCGGTGACCAACCGGGCCCTGGTCCTGGCCGCGCTCGCCGACGGCCCCAGCATGATCACCAATCCGCTGCGGGCCAGGGACACGCGGCTGATGGCCGATGCACTGCGAGGACTCGGCACGGCCATCGATGAGGACAACGCCGGCGGCGGCGGGCCGGCGGTCTGGCGGGTGACGCCGGGCCAGGTCGACGGCGCGGCCGTCGTCGACGTCGGCAACGCCGGGACCGTGATGCGCTTCGTTCCGCCGGTGGCCGCGCTGACCCGCGCCAGCGTCGAGTTCACCGGCGATGCCCGGGTGGCGCACCGGCCGATCGGGCCGCTGCTCGCCGCCCTCCGTGAGCTCGGCGCGGTGATCGACGACGGCGGCCGGGGCAGCGCGCCCTTCGTGGTCCGCGGGAGCGGCGGGATTAGCGGCGGCGGGGTGACCCTGGACGCTTCGGGCTCCTCGCAGCTCGTCTCGGGGCTGCTGCTGGCGGCGCCCCGGTACGACAAGGGTGCCGAGGTGCACCACGACGGCCCGAGGGTCCCCTCCGCCCCGCACATCGCGATGACCGTACAGATGCTCCGCGACGCCGGGGCGCACGTGGAGACGTGGGTCACCGTGCCAGGGTCGTCCGTCCCCGATCGCTGGCGAGTGCACCCTGGTGAGCTGCGGCCGGGCACGGTAACCGTGGAGCCCGACCTCTCCAACGCCGCGCCCTTCCTCGCCGCGGCGCTCGTGACCGGCGGGTCCGTCACGATACCGGGCTGGCCACGGCGGAGCCTGCAGGCCGCAGGCCAGATCCTGGGTTTCCTCACCCAGATGGGCGCCGACTGCTCGATGACCGCCGACGGGATGCGGGTCACCGGGACCGGGACGATCCACGGCCTCACCGCGGACCTGCGCGACGTCAGCGAGATCGTCCCGGTGCTCACCGCGCTGGCGGCGCTGGCCGATTCGCCGTCGGTGTTCACGGGCATCGGGCACATGCGCTCGCACGAGAGCGACCGGCTGGGCGCGCTGGCCGCCGAGATCGGCGCGCTCGGCGGCGACGTCAGGGAGCACGACGACGGCCTGGAGGTCCGGCCCCGGCCGCTGCGGGCGGACGGCGTGGTCTTCGCCAGCCATGACGACCACCGCCTGGTCATGGCCGCGGCGGTGCTCGGCCTGGCGCTGCCCGGCGGTCTGCCGGTCGGCAACGCCGCAACGGTCGGCAAGACGTTCCCGGCCTTCACCGCCGCGTGGTCCGCCATCTCGGAGCGGTCACCCTGACCAGGCCGGGCAGGCGCGCTGACCTCGACGAGGACGACGTGCGGGTGCGGCCCGGCCGGGGCTCGCGGCCGCGCACCCGGCGCAGGCCAGCCCACGAGGACGCGGCCGACGCGTTCGTGATCGCCGTTGACCGCGGCAGGTACACATGCGTTCTCACCGGTGGCGTCGCCGTCGGTATCCATGTCACCGCCATGAAGGCCCGCGAACTCGTCCGGGGCAGCGTGGTGGTCGGGGACCGGGTACGGCTGGCCGGCGATGTTTCCGGCGACCCGGGGACGCTGGCCCGCATCGTCGGTGTCGCGCCCCGCACCTCGGTGCTGCGGCGCTCCGCGGACGACACCGACCCGGTCGAGCGCGTCATCGTGGCCAACGCCGAGCAACTGGGGATCGTCACCGCGCTGGCGAACCCGCCGCCCCGGCCCCGGCTCATCGACCGCTTCCTCGTCGCCGCCTACGACGCCGGGCTCGACCCGCTGCTGATCCTGACCAAGGCGGACCTGGCGGCTCCCCACGATCTCCTCGCGATTTACGCGCCGCTCGGCATCCGCTACGTCGTCAGCGGCCGACCGCTGACCGAGGCCGTGGCCAGCGAGCTGCGGGCACTGCTGGCCAACCGGATCAGCGTCCTCGTCGGCCACTCCGGTGTGGGCAAGTCGACCCTGGTCAACGCCTTGATCCCGGACGCAGGGCGGGCGGTGGGCACGGTGAGCCCGGTCACCGGCCGCGGCCGGCACACCTCGTCCTCGGTGGTCGCGCTGCCGCTCTCCGGCGGCGGCTGGATCATCGACACCCCGGGTCTGCGCAGCTTCGGCCTCGGCCACATCTCGCCGGACCGGGTCGCCGCGGCGTTTCCCGACCTCGCCGACGGGCTCGCCGGCTGTCCGCCAAGCTGCACCCACCTGGGCGACGACTGCAGCCTCGACGCGTGGGCCAGCGAGCACGACAACAGCGGCGCGCTGGCAGCGCGCCTCGACTCGCTGCGGCGCCTGCTGCGCAGCCGCGACGGCCGCGACGACCCCTAGACGGCGCGGCTAAACGGCGCGGCGCGCCGTCACCACGCGTACGCCTCGGGCGCGGCACCGCCAGGGCCGGGGAAGATCTTGTCGAGCCGCTCCAGTGCCGCGTCGTCGAGTTTGATCTCCAGCGCTCGCAGCGCTCCCTCGAGCTGGCTGAGGCTCCTCGGCCCCACGATCGGCGCCGTGACCGCGGGCTGGTGCAGCAGCCAGGCCAGCCCGGCCAGAGCCGGGTCCTCGCCAATCTCGTCGCAGAACGCCTCGTACGCCTCGACCTGGGGACGCAGCCCGGCCAGGGTCTCGGCCGCGCGGCCGCCGCCGCTGCGGCCCGAGCCGCCCTGCTTGCGCAGCATCCCGGCCAGCAGGCCGCCGTGCAGCGGGCTCCAGGGCAGCACGCCGAGGCCGTATCCCTGGCAGGCCGGGAGCACCTCGAGCTCGACCGTGCGCACCGCCAGGTTGTACAGCGACTGCTCGCTGACCAGTCCGAACGACCCGTGGCGGCGGGCCGCCTCCTGCGCCTGCGCGATGTGCCAGCCCGCGAAGTTGGACGAACCAGCGTAGATGATCTTGCCCTGGTCGCGCAGGACCGTCATCGCCTCCCAGATCTCTTCCCACGGCGCTGCCCGGTCCACGTGGTGCATCTGGTACAGGTCGATGTGGTCGGTCCTCAGGCGCCGGAGCGAGTCATCGCAGGACTTACGGATGTTCACCGCGGACAGCAGGCTGTCGTTGGGCCACTCCCCCTTGCCGCCGTACAGCTTCGTGGCCAGGACGATCTTGTCCCGCCGCCCGGCGCCGGCGGCCAGCCATTCCCCGACGATCTGCTCGGTGACGCCCTCGGCGCGGGGCCGGCCATACGTGTTGGCGGTGTCGAAGAAATTGATCCCCTCGTCGAGCGCGCGGTCCATGATCTGGTGCGAGTCGGCGACGTCGGTGAACGAGCCAAAGTTCATCGTGCCCAGGCAGATCCGGCTGACCGAGACGCCACTGCGCCCGAGATGCGTGTAGTCCATTCCGCACACGCTACGGCCGCCGCGAAACGTGCCAGGACCCGGGCGTGGCCCCGGCAGGGTGCTTCACGATACCGTTGCCCGCGATGGCGGGATTTGACGACGACCTGCGCTTCGCCCACGTCCTGGCCGACGCGGCGGACGACATCACCATGCGCCGGTTCCGGGCGCTGGACCTGCGGGTCGAGTCCAAGCCGGACCTGACCCCGGTCAGCGACGCCGACCTTGCCGCCGAGGAGTCGCTGCGGAACGTGCTGAGGCGGGCCCGGCCGCGCGACGCCGTGCTCGGTGAGGAGGCCGGGCTGACCGGCGTCGGGAACCGGTGCTGGGTGCTCGACCCTATCGACGGGACCAAGAACTTCGTCCGCGGCGTGCCGGTCTGGGCGACGCTGATCGGCCTCACGGTCAACGGCGAGGTCACCGTGGGGGTTGTCTCGGCGCCAGCGCTTGGCCGCCGGTGGTGGGCGGCCAGGGACGGCGGCTCCTGGACCGGCCGCAGCCTGACCAAGGCATCCCGGTGCCGGGTGTCCGAGGTGGCCAGCCTCGGGGACGCATCGTTCTCCTACGCCAGCCTGTCGGGCTGGAACACCCGGATGGACGGGTTCCTCGACCTGACCCGCGCGGTCTGGCGGACCCGGGCCTTTGGCGACTTCTGGTCGCACATGCTGGTCGCCGAGGGCGCCGTCGACATCTCCGCTGAGCCCTCGGTCTCGCTCTGGGACCTCGCCGCGCTGCAGGTCATCGTCGAAGAGGCGGGCGGCACGTTCACCGATCTGACCGGGAAGCCCACGCCCGATGGCGGCAGCGTGGTCTGCACGAACGGCCGCCTCCACGCCGAAGTGCTCGACCTTCTGAAAGAGCGCTAACGCCGGGCGGGTCCCGGCCGATATCCCCTACGGGGGAGACCGGAACCCCCACGGGGGGACTGACAGCCCCTACGGGTCTTGCCCCGCACGCCGGGATCGCCGATGCTGGGCAGATGCCTGTCACAAACGCACAAGCAGGGGGGAGCGAGCGATCCATGAACGTACGCGACGGAATGAGCGATGTGGTCCTCATCCTCGGCCCCGCGCACACTCTGCGCGAGGCCGCACGCCAGATGTCAGCGCGGCGCGTGGGGGCAGCGGTCGTGACCGACTCCGAGCATGCCGGCATCGGCATTCTCACGGAGCGTGACGTCCTCGACTCGGTCGGAGCCGGGCAGAACCCGGATACCGAGCTCGTGGCCGATCACCGCACGACCGACGTGGTCTTCGCAGCGCCAGAGTGGACGCTCAACCACGCGGCGGACGCCATGGTCCGCGGGAATTTCCGACACCTCGTGGTCGTCGAGGAACACGACGTCGTCGGGCTGCTCTCGATGCGGGACATCGTGCGCTGCTGGTCCGGCAACCTCGTCGCGGTAGCAGCGGCAAAGGCCTGACCGGCTCGCTGCGGCCCAGCCCGGGACTTCCGCCCCGGGCTGGGCCTCTGGACGAGGACGCGCTGCTGACCAAGCCGAAGCGGGCACTTACCGTGCCTCCGAGCCTCCGCTCCCGCCGCTCCCGCTCCCGCCCGACGTGGCGCCGAACGGCCAGAACGTGATCACGTACCCGCTGGCGCCGGAACACGTGAACGGGCTCGTGGGGTCGTCGAACGCGTAGCTGTAGGCGTTCGGGCAGCTCGACTTGAAGTAGGCCGCGTAGTCGACCGGCCAGGCGTCCGGGTTGCACGCCGACGGGGAGCCGTACGCGCCGGTGCAGCAGTACTGCGGGGTGTCGAACTCCGAGCACGCGGACAGGCAGGCGACGATGTTGCCGCTGGAGTCGGTGTCCTGCAGCACGCCGGGGCATCCCGGGTTGAGGTTGACCGTGCACCCGGCGGTCGTGCACTGGTAGGGGTCGGATGAGCTGGTGGCGCCGCCCACCGGGGCCACCGTGACCGGGACGTTGAAAGCATCGACGAAACTCACGTCGTAGAAGTCGCTCGAGGTCCCGCCGCCGAGGGTGAACTCGGCCAGTGTGACGTTCGGTGCACCGCCGACGCCGTCACAGGCCAGCACGCCGCCGCAGTCACCGGTCTCGCAGGAGCCCTGACCGGAGGCGTCGAACGTGCAGTAGGTGCGCGCCCAGAACCGGCCCGCCCAGGTGTCCGGCACGGTGACCGTGAGGCTCTGCCCCGCAGCGATCTCCCATCCGCCGCCGTTCGGCACTTGCTGCCCGGCGTTGCCCAGTGCGCCCGGCCAGATGGTCTGGCCTGTGTTGTTGACGAACGTGAACGAGGCGGTGCCCTGTGCCGCCGCGCGGCTGGGCCAGGCGATGGCGCCGAGCCCGACGGCCGCCGCGGCGCCTCCGAACAGGCCGAGGACCTTCCGGCGGCTGTGCCCGCGGGCCAGCCGCCGCGTGGCCGCCTCGGTGATGCTGTCGAACGACATCGCGTTCCTCCTGGCGTGGTTGCTGGGTCCCCACCTCTGCTCAGTTCGCTGGCTGCCTCTCCCGCCCGGCCTGCCGGGCCCGGCCGAGCAGGGCGGCGAGCTGTTCGGCGCTGCCGGCCGTGCCCGCCGCGATGACCCGGCCCACGCGGTCGGCGACCACCGCGTACGGGGTGGCCGGGATGCCGTTGGCCCGCAGCAGCTGCGGCCCGGTGACCAGCGGCAGGCTGACGCCGTTCGCGGTCAGGAAGGCCCGGGTCCCGGCCTCGTCGCGGTCGCTGACCAGCAACGCCCGCTCGTTTCCCGGCAGCCCCGCTGCCACCTCGGTGAAGGCGGGCAGCGCGGCGGCGCAGGCACCGCATTCGGGCCGGACGAACCCGTAGAGGATCAGCTCGTGCTGGCTGCCGATGAGCCCGGACGGGACGTCGAGCCGCAGGCTGCTGCCGGGCTGCGGGCCGGGCAGGGGCCGGGGGCGGGACGGCCCCTGCTGCCCGGCACGCAGGTGCAGCAGGCCCACCTGCCTGGCCAGCGCGATGATCACCACGGAGTCGACGGCCACGATGACGGAGAGCAGCACGGTCACCGTCCACAGCGCGGTCATGCTCGCTCTCCCGCCCGGGCCGCGGCCAGCCGGGCCGGAAGCAACCGCGCGTTCTCGGCCAGCAGGAACACCAGCACGAGCATCAGCGCGGCCACGACCACCTGGACACCGAACGCGGGAGCCGCCGCCCGCCGGGCCAGGGCCGACGCCACCACGATCGCCCCGAGCAGCACCGCACGCACAACCGATGGCAGCCCCACGATGTCCAGGTCACCGGTCCCGCCGAAGCACCCGCAGCCGATCCGCTGGCCGCGGGCCAGCGCGAGCAGCATCCCGGCGAGAAACGCGCTGATCAGGCCGCCCGCGACCGCAACGCCGGCCAGCCTGGTCCACGGCACGGCGAGCAGCACCGCGCAGCCCGCCTCGGCCAGCGCGATCGCCACCGCGACGGGCCTGGCCACCACGCGTGGCAGGATCCGGTAGCTCCCGATCGCCGCGGCGAAGGCCAGCGGGCGCCGGAGCTTGACCGCGCCGGAAAATCCCAGGACCGCGGCGAGAACCAGATATCCGGACGACGCAAGAATCGTCAGCACGAGGCACTCGCCCGCGGCACGCCATTCGCCGGTCCCATGCGCAGATCGTGGCCTTCCGGTGCGGCACCGGTCAATGCGAAACATCCGATTTAATGATGTATTAAGGCTTTCATTAGGTTTCAGCCCGATGACCCGCCGGATGCCCCGGTCCAGTGGCCCGAACGCGGCGCCGCCCCCGGACCGGCCACCATGGATCGCGTGGCTGCGGGGAGGATGATCCGGTGGACACCGAGTCGTTTCTTGCCGCGGCCAGCGAGTTGCTCGCGGTGCCGTCGACCGCCGACCGGCCCGATGAGCTGCACCGGGCGCTCGACCTGGTGCTCGGCTTCGTCGGGCCCGGCTTCACGGTTGAGCGGTTCGAATCCGGCGGAAAGCCGAGCGCGCTGGTGTACTGCGGCGCGCGGCGGCCGCGCTTCCAGATCATCCTCAACGCGCATCTGGACGTCGTGCCCGCCCCGGCGGGCCAGTTCCGGCCGCGGCGCGAGGACGGGCGTCTGTACGCCCGCGGCGCGCACGACATGAAGGTCTCCGCGCTCGCGGAGGCGCTGGTGTTCCGCGAGCTGGCCCCGGGCCTGCCGTACCCGGCCGGGCTGCAGCTCGTCACCGACGAGGAGATCGGCGGCCGGGACGGCACGCGGTACCAACTCGAGCAGGGCGTCAGCGGCGAGTTCGTGGTCATCGGCGAGCAGAGCGGCCTGCGCATCGTGACCGACTCCAAGGGGATGGTCACGGTGAACCTGCGGGCCGTGGGCCTGGCCGCCCACGGCGCGTACCCCTGGCTCGGGGACAACGCCCTGCTCAAGCTCAACCGCAGCGTGGACAACGTACTGGCCGCCTACCCGCCGGCGGCCGAGGAGGCCTGGCGGACCACCGTCAACCTCGCCAGGATCGAGACCCCGAACCGGGCGCGCAACCAGGTCCCGGCGCTGGCCGAGGCGTGGCTGGACATCCGCTACCCTCCCGAGGACACCGCGCTGAACGGCCGCTCGGCCGAGGAGATCACCGAATACCTGGCCGGCTTCTGTGAGCCCGGGGTCACGCCGCTTGTCGACCACGCCGACCCGCCGCATCACGCCGACCGCGGCCGGCCCGAGGTGCGGAGGCTGGGACAAGCCGTGCGCTCCCAGGGATACCGCCCCGACTTCCTGCGCAAGCACGGCAGCGCCGACGGCCGGTTCTATTACCAGCGAGGCATCGACGCGGTTATTTTCGGCATCGGCGGCGACGGCCAGCACGGGCCCGACGAGTATGCGGATATCGCCACGATCGAGCCGTATTACCGGGCTCTGCGCGATTTCCTGATTTCCGCTCCTTGACTGACCGGTTAGCCGCTGCGGCTTGCGGGCCAGCGCTGAGAAGATGGCTACGTGACCGAAACGCGACCGGATGACGCCACGTCGGCCCGCGATCCGCAGCGCCCGGCTCGACTGCTCCGCACCGAGCACGACGCGCTGCTGCCGATCCTGCGGCATACACCCGAGGACGCTTTCGGGGATCCGACCGCCTGCCCCGGATGGTCGGTCCGCGATGTTCTCGCTCACTGCGCCGCCGCGCTGACCAGGGTGGCCGCCGGCACGCTGCACGCGTTCACCCCGGAACTCAACGAGATCGACGTGGCGCAGCGGAGAGACTGGCCGCTGCCGCGCCTGCTGTCCGAGCTGGAGCGCGGCTACCTCGAGGCGGGGCCGGTGATCGCCGATGCGGGCGGCAGGCTCGACGCCGTGGCGCTCGGCGAATGGGTACACGGCGGCGACGTGCGCGGCGCCCTGGGTGAGCCGCTGGCCTACGAGAGCGCCGGCTTCGAGGACGCCTGCGCGCTGCTCGCCGAGTGGACGCGCCGACGGAAGGTCCCGCTGGTCGAGGTGGCGCTGCCCGGCGCCGCGCTGCGCCTCGGCATCCCCGTCCCCGGACGCCCGTCCGCCACCCTGGTCACCGATCCCGCCACGCTGATGCGGCTGTTCGCCGGGCGGCCGACCGAACCAGCCGAATACCGGCTGGCCGGCGCGGCCCGCGAGGAGCTCGTGGTCTTCTGACGCCCGCCTACCTGGCCGGCCCGGTCCGCGGCGGCCGGGACCGTGCCGCCGCGCCGCGCGCTGCGCAGTGCCTGCACCCCCAGGTACAGCAGGTACGCGGCGCCGCACGCCCGCAGCGCGGTGAACGCCGCGGGTGCCGCGGCGAACAGCGCCGACAAGCCCGCCGCCACGGCGGTAATCTGCACGATCTCGCTGGTAGCCGCGCCGAGCGCGGCCAGCAGCCCGGCTCGCGGCCCGCCGCGGGCGCCGGTCGCGAGGACAAACATCATGTCCGGTCCTGGCGCGATCATGGCCAGGAACACGGCGGCCACGTACAGGGCGAGCTGATGGCCGTTCACGCGGCGTGCCTCACTTTCTCCCCCAGCTCCGGATGCGGCGCAGCAGCGGGCGCAGCACCTCGTCGGCGAGCTCGTCGAGCCAGTCAGCGGGGATGCCGAGGACCCTCTGCGGTTCTCCGGCCTGCGTGCGGCGCGGCGGCTTCCTGGCCGGCCGGGTATTGGGGTGGCGATCAACCGGGAAGCCGAGCACCCGGTTCCGTTCTTCCCGGTCACCGGTCACGGATCCACCTCCTGCCAGTCGCGCCGTGGCCACCAGCCGGGCACCGGGAGCGCCTGCGCGCCGGGCCGGGCCAGGGGCGGGTACTCGGGCACGCGAACCTCCGGCCAGCGCGATGAGAGCTGATCGTGCATCTCGGCGAAAAGGCCTCGCAGCCTGGGCAGGGCCGCCTCGCCGCTGGCCTGGTTGAGAAAGCTGCGCAGCCAGGCCAGCAGCCGGGGCCGCATCGTCGTGGTGCCCCACTCGTCGTCTTCATCGAGCAGCCTGGCCATCCCGCGCCCCCTGGCAACGATCCAGCCGGCCAGGGCAGCCGCCACGCACGTGTCCCAGTCCGTGCCCAGGCCGATCCCGGCCGCGCCGAGGATCTTCCGGTAGGCACCGACGGCCGGCGCGGCCACCTCGGCGGGCAGGCCGGCGAAGCACCAGCAACTCGGGAACGGTGCCAGCAGGTAGCCGGCGTCGAGGACGACGGCGCCCCAGCCCGCGGCCTCGAAGTCAACGATCCGGCATGCTCCGCCGGCCACCAGCACGTTGTCCGGGCAGGGGTCGCCGTGGACCAGGCCGAGGTCCGCGGTCCCCCGCAGCGTGACGGCGATCTGGTCTATCTCGCCCCCGACGCCCTCGGTGGGCAGCCCCAGGCGGGTAGCCGCCGCCAGGAACGGCTCCTTGCCGTTTGCGATGACCGTGAGCCACCCCGGTTCCTCGGCGAGCCGGCCGGCCGGCTCGCTGGCCCGTTGGCTGGTCCAGGCGTGCATCGATGCCAGCGCCCGCGCGTAGGCGATCAGGTCGGCCTCGGCACGCTCCCGCCCGCCGGTCAGCAGCGAATCGGCCAGCGAGACATCCTCGCCGAGGTCCTCCATGACCAGGATGCCGGCGGCCGCGTCGGCGCCCAGCAGACGGGGGGCAACGGGCTCGGGCATGCCGTTCAGCAGGTCGAGCGCGGCAAGCTCGCGCTCGAAGCTCCGGCCACGGGCGTCGTCCTGCGGGTGTGGCCGGCGCTTCAGCACCGCCGAGCGGCCGTCGGCGAGCTCCAGCCGGACCACGTGCTCCCGGTCCCAGATCCTGTCCGCAGACCGGACCTCGGCCCGCTCCCCCCACGAGCGGGCGAGCACGGACTCGGCGGCCTGCTTCTCGCCGCCGGACAGCACGGGGGCGGGCGCGGGGTCGGTCACGGGCCCATTGTCGCCGACCCACGCAAGCGGAATTCGCCGCCGCCATCGCCGCACGTTTGGCTGACGACCCGGTCGGCTGTCAGGATGGCCTGATAAGCAGGCCAATCGTGAAAGGGGCCGTGGCGGGGTGATCTTTGCGATCGGTGCAATCGTCGTCGCCGGGGCGCTCGCGACGGGGGCCATGTACCTCCTGCTGCACGGGATTCCCCGCAAGGGCGCGGAGCAGGTCGACCGGCCGGGCCGGCCCGGCCCGGCCGTGCGGCTGGATGCCGTCCCGCCGCCGGTGCGGGTGATCCCGACGGCCGCGCCGTCGCAGGAGGGGCTGGGCAAGCTGCCCACGATCCGCCGGCCGCCGGGCGCCGAGACCGGCAGGAGCGGCAGGGCCGCGCGCCGGCGCACCGAGCTTCCGCCGGATTCGCTGGTCACGTTCGCCGCCGAGCGCAAGGCGGCGGCCATCGACGACGTGTTCGCCGCGCTCGACCGCGAGCTGGTTGGCCTCGTGCCGGTGAAGAAGCAGGTGGAGGAGATCGGGTCGCTGCTTCTCGTCGACCGGGTGCGGCAGCGGTTCGGCCTGATCGCGCCGCGGCCCAACCTGCACATGTGCTTCACGGGAGCCCCGGGCACCGGCAAGACGACGGTTGGGCTGCTCATGGCCGACCTGCTGCACCAGCTCGGCTATCTGGAGCAGGGACAGCTCGTGCACGCGATGCGCGACGACCTCGTCGGCGAGTACGTGGGCCAGACCGCGCCGAAGACCAGGCGGGTGCTCGACCGGGCCATGGGCGGGGTGCTGTTCATCGACGAGGCGTCCGCGCTCTACCAGCCCGATAACACCAAGGATTTCGGCCAGGAGGCCATCGAGATCCTGCTACAGGTGATGGAGAACGAGCGGGACAAGTTCATCGTGATCCTCGCGGGCTACAAGGACCGGATGGACGTCTTCTTCCAGTCCAATCCCGGCCTGAGATCCCGCGTCGCGCACCATCTCGACTTCGCGGACTACGACCTGGAAGAGCTGGTGGCCATCGGGCGGCTGATGCTGGAACGGGCCAGCTACTACCTGTCGGACGAAGCAGAGGCGGCGTTCCGCGAGTACCTTGTGGGCCGGATGCACCAGCCGCTGTTCGCGAACGCCCGCAGCGTCCGCAACGAGCTGGAGCGGGCCCGGCTGCGGCACGCGCACCGGCTTGCCGACGACCAGCATCGCCACTGGGGCCGCGACGACCTGATGCGCCTGGAGGCCGAGGACATCCTCCCCGGCTATGCCGCGCTTCCGGTGCCGGCCGGGGAGCCCTGACAAGCCCGGCCGCCGTCAGCGCAGGACCCAGCTCGAGCTTTACGCGCCTTTTGCACGTCAAGAGATATATTGCGGTTAGTTAGCTGCAATTACTCTGGGGGCGGTTATGTACCAGCAGTACCCAGTCGCTGACACTCCGCAGCAGCCGCAGCGCGCCGAGCAGCCACCGTCGGTGCGGAACGCCGTCCGGCTCATGTACGCCGGCGCAGCGCTCGAGGTGATCGCAGCCATCGTCTCCGTGCTGACCCGCGGCAGCCTGAAGTCCGCCATCCTCAAGAATCACCCGAACTACACCGCGGCACAGCTGCACACCGCCGAGGTGGCCAGGGCAACCATTCTGATCATCGGCGCGCTCATCGCGATCGGCCTGTGGATCTGGATGGCGCAGGCGAACGGCCGCGGGCTGCCCTGGGCGCGGGTCCTGTCGGCGGTGTTCTTCGGGATCAGCACGCTGAGCCTGCTGCTGTCGCTCGTGGCCGCGCGCACCGTCGGTACCCTCATCGTCGGCTTGATCATCTGGCTCGTGGGGCTGGCCGCGATCATCCTGTTGTACAGCAAGCAGTCCGGCCCGTTCTTCAGCCGGCGCGCTCCGAGCTGACCGTTCCGATCGGAGACAATGGCGCGGTGACGGAGCGCAGCCATCACCGCCGATACCCGACATACCACCGCGAAGCCGCCGGCCGCATCCACCGCCATGCCGGTGCGCACCGACTGAGCCAACCCGGGGGCTGCGCTACCGCACGCCGACTCCGCCGTCGGAATGCACGATCGTGCCGGTGATGCCGCGGGCCCGGTCCGACGCCAGGAACACATAGCTGCCCGCGTGGTCTTCAGCGGTCAGCGCGACCCGCAGTGGCGTCCGGTTACGGAGGTCCGCTTCCCGTTCTGGCCCGGTGTCGAGCCGGCGCTCCGCCTGGCCCAGGCTGACCGCGCCGGCCAGGTCAGTGCCGAGGGTTCCGCCCGGCGCGACCCCGTTCACCCGCACCTGCGGCGCCAGATCGTGCGCGAGCGCGATCACGCAGCCCCGGACGGCGAACTTCGATGACACGTACAGGATGCCGCCGCGGCCCGGGTAGAAGCCGGACGTCGACACGGTCAGCACGACCGACCCCGATGACCGCCGCAGCTCGTCCAGTGCGGCCTTGACGAGCACGAGCTGGCTCTTGACGTTGACCCGGAACATCTCGTCGAACGCGTCGTCGAGGCTGGCTGGGCCGAGCTCCGCGAGCCCTTGGTAGAAGTCGAAGATGCCCACGCAGCTGACCAGCACGTCGAGCCCGCCGAGCGCGGCGCACGCCGCGTCGACAGCGGCGCGGGCGTCGGCAAGCGAGGTGGCATCACCCTCGTGCACGACGCAGCCGGGCAGTTGGGCGGCCAGGCGGGCGCACTTGGCGGGATCGACCTCCAGCGCGGCGACCCCGGCACCCTCGGCGGCAAACGCGCCGGCGACGGCGCGGCCGATTCCGGACCCCGCGCCCGCCACGAGCGCGCGCTTGCCGTCCAGCCACCCCATCAGCCCGAGCCCCCGGGTTCGCCGTCCGCTGCGGCGCCGGGTGCCTCACCCGGGGCGCCGGCCGGATCGCCCGGCGTGGCCAGCAGCTGGCTGAACAGCCCGTGGTCCTGCCAGGTCAGCGCCTCGAGTTCCAGCGGGCACAACAGGATCTGGCGGCCCGAGCTCGGCACGAAGATCCGCAGGCGCACCCCGTTGCGTGTGCGCACCCGGCCGACCTCGACCTCGGTGAACTCGTTCCCGATCTTGATCACTGGTTCATCGGTCACAGGAACACCGCCAGGTTCTGGGTGCGGAGCACCGATTCGTCGACGGTGATCTCGCGCCGGGCCAGGCGGTAGCCGTCGGCGGTCTGGCGCAGCATGTCGGTACGGCCCGCGGACAGCAGGTCGGGTGGCCGGGTGTCACCCCGGCTGCGGAACAGCAGCAGCGAGGACTCGACCCTGAGCTCGGCCGCGCCGGCCGGGAACGTCCGGACGTTGGACACGAAATGACGGGTTCGGGACGGCGGGTCCTCCGTCCAGGCGTGGTCGGTCGCCAGCCGCTGCACGCGCTTGCGCAGCGCGTAGAGGTTCTCGTCGAAGTGGCCCATGTCGGCGAGTGCGTCGAAGCCGGCGCCGCGGGCGGTCGTCACCCGCACCGGCATGATGTAACGGATGTCGTCGCACAGCAGGTCCAGCCAGCCCGCGTAGTCCGCCGCGTCGAGCAGCGCGGCCTCTTCCACCAGGAACTGATGCGCGGCCTGGTGCTCGGGATCGCCGTACGGAAGCGGGCGCTCGCCGGTCACCGGGCACCGCCATCCGAGGCGCCGGCCAGGTGATCGCTCCACATGCCGAGCCAGTGCCGCTGGTTGAATTCGCCGAACCCCTGGTAGGCGGTGCCGGGGCCGGCGAACCCGGCCAGAGGCGGCTTGATCGGCTTGTCCGCGGACGTCAGGCCCATGCGGCTGTTCAGCAGGAGCCGCCTGGCCATCGAGCCGGCGGCCATGTCGGTGATCGACACCCAGTTCTCCACGTCGTCCTGCTCGAACATGCCGGAACTCCCGAAGCACATCAGGTACGCCTGATAGGAGCGCTTCTTGAACCACTCGGGCGCGCTCGCGTCGACCGCGAACCAGGACAGCACCTCGGTCTCCCGCTCTGACACCGGCTGCCACTGCCGGATCGAGATGAACGGCGCGACGGTGCCGGCCTCGTCGATCTGCGGCCAGTTGTGCACGAAGCTCAGGTTGGGAAACAGCGTCGCGGCCGACACCATGAAGCCGCTGTCCTCCACGAGCGCGCGCTGCCCGGGCGACCACGACGCCCGCATCGCCGGGATCATCTCGTCCGGGTAGCCGACGTAGCGCAGCTGGCTGTCGAAGGAACCTCCGGGCGGCAGCTTGTAGGTGGTGCCGGCGCCCGGGCCGGCCGTGTACAGCGCACCCTCCTTGCGTTTGCTGGCCCGCGGCTCGCGGAACAGCCCGATGTCGACGACGCTCGCGTGGGTGTGGGGCGTGTGGTAGCTGTCCCCGGCGAAGTTCTCCGCGCCGATCTTCCAGTTCGCCCGCACCCGCCACCGCTGCGGGCCGCGCAGTTCCACCTGGGCCTCGCTCTGGCGGGTGTACAGATCCAGGTAGAACGCGAAGTTCCCGAGCCAGTCCCGCAGCGGCGGCGCGTCCGGGTCGAGGCTGACGAAGATGAGCCCGTTGTAGCGGTCCATGGCCGGTGCGGGAAGCAGCGCCTGCCCACGGCGGGCGAAGCCGTCCTCGCCGCCGTAAGCCTCGTCGTGGAACGGCAGCCCCGCCAGGCGCCCGTCATTGCGGTAGGTCCACGCGTGGTACGGGCACCGGAAGTGCGACGCGTTCCCCATCTCCGCCCGGCACACCTGCATGCCGCGGTGCAGGCACATGTTGAACATCACCCGCACGGTGCCCCGTTCGTCCCTGGCAACGATGAACGAGTCGGCCAGCACCCGCCGCACCACGTAGTCGCCGGGCTCGGGGATCTCCGACTCGTGCGCCACGAAGATCCAGGCGCGCGCGAACAACCGGTCGCGCTCCAGCGCGAAGATCTCGGGATCGTTGTAGATGTGAGCAGGGATCATGCCACGCCGTACGTCTGCCACGATGGGGGTCAGGTCGAGCACGGCATCAATCCTCCGGTGACTACCGATCTGCGCTGATCAGGGGCGCCCTGTGCAGCGATTCTGGCTTACAGAAGCTGCTTCCGCAAAGGCCCGCTCGGCTCCACCTTGCGAGAATGCGCGGCGCCCCGAAGCGGGTGGCCAGGCGGCGGCTTAGGCGCCGCGACCGTGGCCACCCCATGAACCGACGGGGCTAAATCGAGGCTGCTGGTGCTGTCCTCCGCCATCAGATGCTCCGTCTCACGGACGTGATCACGATGCCTTGTCCCTGTTCCCCGGATAGTGAGGCGATTCGCGGGCCCGCGTCAAGCGCCGCTTCGAGGGGCCTGGCTGGTGGCGAGAGCGAGAACGGTGTCGACGGCGGTCTCGAGAGGCCGGGTGTCCCGCTGGACCTGGGCGAGGAGGAGGCCCCCCTGGACAGCGGCGAGGAGGGTGACGGCGAGGTCGTCCGGGTCCAGGCCGGCCCGCAGGTGCCCGGCGGCCTGAAGTGCTCGCAGCCCGTCGCTGATGGCGGCTGACCACTGCCCGAATCCGGCGGCGATCAGGGTGCGCGCCTGGGGGTCGCTCTCAGCGACCTGGCCGCCGAGCGATCCGAGGGGACAGCCGCCACGGGCGCCGGCGTCCTGTGCCGTGGTGATCACCATGTCACGCCATGCCTGAAGCCCCCGGGTACCGCTGAGGTCGGCTTGCCGCTGGTTGCGGACGATCGTGTCGGCCTGGTGACCGATGACCGCCTGGACGAGTTCGTCCTTGTCGGCGAAGTAGTGCTGGAGCTGCGAGCCGCTGACTTCGGCGGTTGCCCTGATGTCTTCCAGCGTGGCGCCCGCGACGCCGCGCTCGTAGATCAGCCGGGCGGCCACGTCGATGATCCTGGCCCGGGTCCGCTCGCCCTTCCGGGTGAGCCCTCGCCGCTCACGGGTGTCCGAGGTCATGACTCGATAGTAAGAGACTTTATGGGTTTGACAACCCATTACCGGTCCGGCCAGACTGGGCTGCATAACCCAATCAAGCGAGCGAAGAGAGAGGCGTCATGATCCTGGTGACAACGGCCGGCAAGGTCGGCTCCGAGGCCGCGCGTCTTCTCGCAATGCGTGAAGTGCCCGTCCGGGTGCTGGTGCGGGATTCTGAGAAAGCGAAGGCACTGGCCGATGCCGGTGCCGAGATCGCCGTGGGTGACCTTGCGGTGCCGGCGAGCCTCGACGAGGCAATGGCGGGTGTCACCGGCGTGGTGCTGGTGAGCCCGGCCCTGCCCGCCCAGGAGCTGAACGTGGTCGCGAGCGCCGCCCGCGCCGGTGTCGGGCATGTTGTCAAGGCCAGCAGCAAGGCCCCGGCCGACTCGCCCATCGCCCGGCGGCGCTGGCAGGCGGAGATCGAGGCGGGCCTGGCCGCCTCCGGAGTGCCCCACACGCTGCTCCGGTCGAACGCCTACATGCAGAATGTCGTGGCGCTGGCGCCAGCTATCGCCAGGACCGGCAGCTTCGGGTCGTCAGCCGGGACCGGCCGGATCGGCATGGTCGACGCCCGCGACGTCGCGGCGGTGGCCGCCAGCGTCGCCGCCTCGCCCGCCCCGCATGCCGGCAAGACGTACTGGCTCACCGGCCCGGAGCTCATCTCCTACCACGACGTCGCCGAGGTGCTCTCCAGGCTGCTCGGCCGGACCATCACCTACCGGGAGCTCACCTTCGATCAGGACAGGGACGCGATGATCCGCGCCGGTGTCCCCGATCAGATCGCCGAGATGAACGCCCAGGCTGCCGCCCTGACCGCCGACGGCGACGCAGCCTGGATCACCGACGATGTCCGGTCACTCCTTGACCGGCCCGCCCGCTCCTTCGAGGAGTTCGCAGCCGACTACGCCAATGCGTTCTCGTAGCCGAAGGGCCCTCGCGAGCGCTATTCGAGGAAGCCCCTGACATACGTGGCGGTCGAGGCGACGTGCTCTTCGGTGGCCGCCCGCGCCGCGTCGCGGTCGCCGCGCTTGATCGCCGCGACGATGCGGTCGTGCTGCTCATCGGAGTGCCGCAGCGCGGCCTCCATCTGCGGGGTCTGCTGGACCAGGTCAACCAGGCGCACGTTGACTCCGACGATCAGTTTCGCCACAGCGGGCGCGCGCGCTATCTCCGCGATCAGCAGGTGCAGTCGCTGGTCGGCGAGCCGGTAGCTGAGCACGGCGACCTCGTCCTTGCCCTCACTAACGGGCGCCGCAGAGACGGGCATCCCGTCCCGCACCAGTCTCTCGCTGGGCGGGTACGTCAGCCTGGGCGCTGCGGCAAGAGTCCGCAACGCGTCGTCGAGCAGATCCTTGTCGGCATCGGTGGCCCGGTCCGCCGCGAGCATGGCAGCGCCGGGCTCCAGCACCATCCGCAGATCGAACGTCTCGTCAAGCTCGGGGCCCAGAACCGCGGCCACCCGGCGGACGCTGGCCGACGACGGTTCCGCCGGCAGGTCCCTGACGTAGGCGCCCCCGTTGCGGCCTCGGCGGATCTCCAGGTACCCGAGCTGGGTCAGGGAACGGATGGCCTCACGGACCGTTGGCCTGCTGATGCCGAGCCTCTCGGCAAGCTCCCGCTCGGGCAGCAATCGCTGGCCAGGCAGCACCATACCGAGCTTGATCAGCTGCAGGATCTGCGCAAGTGCCTCTTCAAAGGCATTGGCCACCTTCAGCGGACGCAGCTCTAGGCTCTGCAGTACGCGGTCGGCGCTCGAGTCGGGAATGTGTGCTTGACCTCCGTTAGCCTTCAGTATCAAATATCGCCGCGCGCTGCCGCGTCCGGTGCACGCGCGACTCAAAGACGTCGGGACGCGAATAGTGCCCGGCGACGTCGAACATCAGCCGTTCTTCGGTCACCGCGTGCGGGTCAATGTCCGCGACGAGCACTTCCTCGCTGCCGATGACGGGTCCGGCAATCCAGTTGCCGTCGGGGCCGACGATGCCCGACCCCCCGTCAAAGAGCTCATTGGGATACTGGGCCTTGATCTCGTCGAGCATCGGGAAGCCGGCGGGCGCGTCGTCCAGCGAGAGCAGGCCGCTCGCCGCGACGGCGTAGGTCCGCCCCTCCTGCGCGATGAACCTGGTGATGTCGCGGGTGAGGCCCGACCAGCCCGGCCATACCGACACGTAGAGGTCGACGCCTTGCGCGTACAGCGCGAACCTGGCCTGCGGCATCCAGTTCTCCCAGCAGATGAGGCCGCCGAGCCTCATGCCGCGGAAGCTGTACGTCCGCAGGCCGTAGCCGTCTCCCCGGCCCCACACCAGCTTCTCGTCGTGGGTCGGCGCGAGCTTGCGGTGCACTCCCACGATGCCCTGGCCGGGATCTATCGCGGCCATCGAGCAGTACACGGTGCCGGAAGCGCCGCCCTCGCCGCGCTCGGTTATGCCGAGGAACACGAAGATGCCCAGGTCCCCGGCTGCCTCGCGAATGAGCTGAAGCTCTGGGCCGTCGGCGTCGACGGCCGCCTCCACGTAGAGGGCGTACGCGTTCTTCTGGGCAGGGTCGTTGAAGGCGGCGCCGTTCGTCCGGCAGACCCAGAATGGGTAGCCGGCCAGAAACGTCTCGGAAAACACCGCGACCTCGGCGCCGCGCCTGCCGCATTCCTCGAGGAGCTTTATGATCTTGGCCGTCGTGGCTTTCTTATCGAGCCAGACCGGCCTGGACTGGACGACTGCGACCTTCATCGGCACCTCTGTGTCTA
>Ga0335074_10003531_pt1 | contig 21422 bp, 18 predicted proteins | sample Lox_Sample_23_FD_206715 | JGI IMG/M metagenome (GOLD analysis project Ga0335074, IMG submission 206715) | Soil microbial communities from Loxahatchee National Wildlife Refuge, Florida, United States - Lox_Sample_2.3 | ecosystem: Environmental > Terrestrial > Soil > Wetlands | place: USA... | reverse complement strand
GTCGCGCGCCGATGTGCATTACGTCGTGACCGAGCACGGCATCGCGTATTTGCACGGAAAGACACTGCGCGAACGCGCTCAGGCGCTGATCGCCATTGCCGAACCGCGCTTTCAGGCGGAACTGGAAGATTTTGCGGTGCGCGCGCATTACTTAAACAGGGAACAAGGGACCAAGGGATCAATGGAACAAGACAACGCATTAGTGGGCCAATTGTGAATGCATGGTGCGGGCTTTGACGCCCGCAGTCGCCGCGGCGACCCGGTCTGGAGACTGGCGCTACGAGCTGGACGGAGGAGATAAGAAGCATGACCGCCGAGAAGAAACAGGATCGGGGCCGGTTGCAGATCGACGGCGAAGAGTGCAAAGGCTGCGGGCTGTGCATTGAGGCCTGCCCGCCCAAGGTGATCCGGATGAGCGAGCGGCTGAATCATTTCGGATATAAGTCCGCGCTCTACGCCGGCGCCGGCTGCACAGGCTGCGGAATCTGCTTCATGGTTTGCCCGGAGCCGGGAGCGATTACTGTGCTGCGCCTGGTGATCGCTCGCAAATTGGGGCCAGCCGATTCCGATCCTTTCCGCGATGAAACTGCTGAAAAGGATGGGCCAACCGGGCCCAGGTTGGAGGGGGCAGCGGAATGCGCAAGCAACTGATGAAGGGCAACGAAGCCATCGTCAAGAGCGCCATTCTGGCCGGATGCCGCGCGTTCTATGGCTATCCCATTACGCCGGCCAGCGAAATTGCCGAAGCCGCGGCGGAGTTTATGCCCAAAACCGGCGGCGTGTATGTGCAGGCGGAGAGCGAGGTCGCTGCTATCAACATGCTTTACGGCGGAGCGTCGGCCGGCGTGCGCGCCATGACGGCCTCGAGCGGCCCCGGCATCAGCCTGATGCAGGAAGGTATCAGCTACATGGCCGGCGCGGAATTGCCCTGCGTAATCGCGGACATCACGCGCGGAGGGCCTGGCCTGGGCAACATCGGCGCCGAACAGGGCGACTATCACCAGGTGGTGAAAGGCGGTGGCCACGGCAACTACCGCACCATCGTGCTGGCGCCGCACTCCGTGCAGGAGATGGCCGACCTGACTGCGCTGGCCTTCGAGCTGGCCGACCGCTATCGCAACCCGGTGGTTCTGATGGCCGACGGATTCATCGGGCAGATGATGGAGCCGGTGGAATTTTCGCAGGTGGCCAACCCGGCGCATTTGCCTTCCTGGGCCGTGGCCGGGACTGCTGCGTCGCGCGGCAATCTGATTAATTCGCTGTGCCTCGACTTCGACGAACTGGAGAAGCACATTCTCAAACTCGAAGCCAAATACAAAATTGCCGAGCAGCGTGAGGCGCGCGCAGAGGAGTGGTTGACTGCGGACTCCGAGATTGTGCTGGTGGGTTACGGAATCGTGGGCCGCATTCTGAAAGCCGTCACGGCTGAAGCTCGCGCCGCCGGAATCAAGGTGGGCGTGCTGCGCCCTATTACGCTTTATCCATTCCCGGTGGTTCAGTTCCAGCGGCTGGCCTTCAGCGCGCGAGCCTTTGTGGTGGTGGAAATGAGCAACGGCCAGATGCTGGAAGACGTGAAGCTGGCGCTCAACGGCTCGCGGCCGGTGGAGTTTCTCAATCGCATGGGCGGCAACGTGCCGTCGCACCATGAGGTGGTCAAGTTTGTCGAGGAGCTGGCTCGGCGCATTGGGCTCGAGCGGCAAACTCGCGAAGAGGAGCGGATGGCCAATGTCTGAAGAGAGACGAGTGGAGTTAGCGGAGATAGCGGAGTTGACGCCGTTAGACCACGGCCGTCAGATACAGCCGGTGCCTGCTGATCCACCGGTCGCCGAATACGCAGTTGCGCAGGGCAGGGCCAGGGCCTTCTACGGGCGCTATGAACGTAAAGAGGAGCTGCAGCACCAGACCCACTTCTGTCCCGGCTGCGGTCACGGCGCCGTGCACAAGATGCTGGCCCGGGCAATCGACGAGCTGGGCGTGCAGGACCGGACCATCATGGTCGGCCCCGTGGGTTGCGCGGTCTTTACGTACTACTACTTCGATGTGGGCAACGTGCAGGCCGCGCATGGACGCGCGCCGGCCGTGGCCACGGCCATGAAGCGCAGCCGCCCTGAGAGCATCGTCATTAGCTATCAGGGCGACGGCGATCTCGCAGCTATCGGCTCGGCTGAAATTCTGCATGCCGCAAATCGCGGCGAAAATATCACCGTAATCTTCGTCAACAACGCCATCTACAGCATGACTGGCGGCCAGGCCGCACCGACCACGTTGATCGGCCAGAAGACGACCACCACGCCGGAAGGCCGCAATCCTGCAACGGAGGGTTACCCGCTGCACATCAGCGAGTTGCTTAGCACGCTCGAGGCGCCGGTCTACATTGAGCGCGTGGCTTTGGGCGACAACAAGCAGATTGCGCAAGCGGCGCGCGCCATCAAACGCGCGGTAGAAAACCAGGTGCACGGCCTGGGCTTCAGTCTGATTGAGGTACTATCGCCCTGCCCAACTATCTGGAAGAAGACGCCGGTAGACGCGCAACATTGGGTGCGCGATGTGATGGAGAAGACGTTTCCGCTGGGTGTGTTTTGCGACCGGACGAAAGAAAGACAGGCGCAGGCGCCAGACCGGCAGACAGCGGCGGCTGCGCAGACCGATGCCGCGCCGCAACTTGACGAGCTGCCGCGCATTCTTGGCGTAGCCGACGAAAATCTGCCTGAAGGCAACGCGGCGGCGTCGGCGCAAGGCCGGGAAATCAATCTTCAGGTGCGCATCGCAGGCTTTGGCGGGCAGGGCGTCTTGCTGCTCGGTGAAGTGCTGGCCGAGGCCGGTCTCGATGCTGGACTCGAAGTTTCATGGCTGCCTTCGTATGGGCCAGAGATGCGTTCGGGCACGTCGAACTGCCACGTGCGCCTTTCCCGCCAGACAATCGATTCGCCGTTGGTGACGGCGCCGAACGTGCTGGTGGCGATGAACGAGCCTTCGCTGCGCAAGTTCGACAAAAGCGTGCGCGATGGCGGATGGGTTATCTACAACGGCGACGAATTTCCGGCTGATTGCGCGCGCGAAGGCGTGCATGTGCTCGCCGCCGGGTTCACGCGCATTGCCGATGAGCTTGGCGACCCACGGGCCGCCAACATGGTGATGCTGGGCGCGCTGCTCGAAATTGCAGACGCGTTGCCGCAGGCGAGCATCAATGCCGCACTGCGCCGCCTGGTGAAAAATCCGCGCTGGATCGATCTGGACGAGCGGGCACTCAAGCGGGGCGCGGAATTGGGCCAGGAATCGGTCAAGGAGATGTGAGATGAGAGCGGATGCCGATCCCAACGCGATTGTTTATTTTGGCGGGCAATATGTGCCCATGCGCGAGGCGCGCATCGGAATCCTGACTCACGCCCTGCACTATGGAACCGGCGTCTTTGAAGGCATTCGCGCATACTGGGACGACGACGCGCGCGAACTGTTCGTCTTGCGGCCGCGTGAGCATTACGAGCGCTGGAAGCAGAACTGCGGAATCCTGCGCATCGACGTACCGCTTTCGCCTGAAGAGCTCTGCGCAATTACCGCCGAACTGGCGCGGCGCAACAGTTTCCACACCGACCTCTACATTCGGCCGCTGGCTTACAAATGCGCTGAGAGAATTGGCGTTTCAATGGACGATCAAGACGCATTCTTTATTGCCGCCCTTCCCTTTGGCGAGTATCTGCACAGCGAAAATGGATTGCACGCCGGCATCAGTTCCTGGCGCAGGATCGACGACAATGCCATCCCGGCGCGGGGCAAGATCTGTGGTGCATACGCCAACAGCGCGCTGGCCAGTGCCGACGCCCGTCGCAGCGGGTTCGATGAGGCCATCCTGCTCAATGAAACCGGACACGTGACCGAGGGCGCCACTTGCAACATCTTCATGGTGCGTAATGGGCGCTTGATTACCCCGTCCATCACCGAGAACGTGCTCGAAGGCATCACGCGCGATGCAGTGATGGAACTGGCGCGGCGCGAGCTGGGGCTGGAGATTGTGGAGCGGCCCGTCGACCGCAGCGAATTGTATGTTTGCGACGAGCTATTCCTGACTGGCACAGCGGTAGGTATAGCGCCGGTGACGTGCGTCGATCATCGCGTCATTGGAGGCGGAGCCATTGGTGTGGTCGCGCGCAGCCTCCGCCAGTTGTACTTCGATGCCACGCACGGGCATGTACCGGCTTACCGGAAGTGGCTGATTCCGGTCTACGCTGGCGGACGGCCGGTTGAACAGAACACGGCGCGGGTTGCCGAAAGGAGCTTGGCCTGAGCGAGAGCCGGCCCGCTATGGCGCGCCGGCCGTGCAGCCCAGGCAAGGAGGAAACACCAATGCCTACAACAATGATTCAAGCCAATGCCTATGACGTTGCCATGGAGAATTTCGATACAGCGGCAAACGCCATGGGCCTGGAGAAAAATACGCGCGAGATGATCAAGTATCCCGAGCGCATGATGACGGTGAGCGTGCCGGTGCGAATGGATGACGGCAACATTCACCGCTTCGAAGGCTACCGCGTGCAGCACAGTTCAGTGCGCGGGCCGGCCAAGGGTGGCATCCGCTTCCATCCGCAGGTGACGCTGGACGAAGTGAAGGCGCTGGCCACGTGGATGACGTGGAAGTGCGCGGTGGTGAATATTCCCTTCGGCGGAGCCAAGGGCGGTATCACCTGTGATCCGAAAAAGATGTCGGCCGGCGAGCTGGAGCGGATGACACGCCGCTATACCAGCGCGATCCTGCCCATTATCGGGCCGGAGCAGGACATTCCCGCGCCCGATGTGTACACCAACTCGCAAACCATGGCCTGGATCATGGATACCTATAGCATGACGAAAGGCTATGCGGTTCCGGGCGTGGTTACCGGCAAGCCAATCTGCCTGGGCGGATCGCTGGGGCGCAACGAGGCCACAGGGCGCGGCGTCTTCTACACCATCCAGAGCGCCTGCGAGCATCTGCACATCGCACTGAGGGGCGCCACCGTCGCCGTGCAGGGATTCGGCAACGCCGGCTCCATCGCCGCGCAGTTGCTGCATGAGGCGGGTGCGAAGGTCATCGCGGTCAGCGACTCGACCGGCTGCGTTTACAACCGCAACGGCCTGAATATTCCTGAGCTGATTCACATGAAGGCTCTTTGCGGCCACGTGGAGGGATTCCCGGACAGCGAGCCGATCCTGCCGCACGAATTACTCGCCATGCCGTGCGATATCCTGGTGCCGGCCGCGCTCGAGAACGCCGTCCACGCGGAGAATGCAGGCGCGGTTCACGCGCACATCGTTGCCGAAGCGGCTAACGGCCCTCTCACCCCGGCGGCGGACAGAATCCTCGAAAGCAAAGGCATCTTCGTGATTCCGGACATTCTGTGCAACGCCGGCGGAGTCACGGTGTCGTACTTCGAGTGGGTGCAGGACGAGCAGCACCTGTTCTGGGAGGCGAAGGATGTTTACAATCGCCTGGAGCGCGTGATGAAGACGTCCTTTCGCGACGTGCTCAAGATCTACCTGGAGCGGAATCAGCCCATGCGCATTGCCGCAAACATGCTCGGCATTGGCCGCGTCGCCGAAGCCGTGCAGGTTCGCGGAATCTATCCATAGCCCGCACTGGCTGTTCTCCCGAGCCCATCCTTTCTCTGCCGCGCCCAAGCGCGGCGGAGAAAGGGCGGAAAGCACTAACCAATTTCCTCTGTCCCCTGTACAATCCCTCTTGAAATCAGTTGCGCCGCGTGCGGTCGCGATTCATTGCACATTCATATAAACATCGTTCAGAAGTCGTTGAGGGCCTTTTTCATGCCGGCAAAATTCCGCTCAGCAACGTTGATTGCGGCAGGCTGTTTTTCCTGGGTTACCGTCTCTGCGCAAACCCCCGCTCAAAACCCTCCGCAAGTCCCCCCGCAAATTATCGACCTGCCATCCAGCAAGCAATTGATCGGCGAAGCTCCGGGCCATCCGCAACGCCTGAACAGCTTGCCGATTTCGATGGCGGTATCGCCTGACGGCCGTTACGTTGTGACCGTGAACGCCGGTTACGGAACCTTCGAATCGCAATATGACCAGTCGCTCGCGGTTCTGGACACCCAAACCGGCGCGCTCACCGATTTCCCCGACGTGCGCACGCCCGTGCGCGGCAAGCAGACTCTTTTCTCCGGCCTTGCGTTCAGCCACGACGGCCGGCACATTTACGCGAGCATGGCGTCGCTCACTGACCCCAGAGGCGAAACCGCTGAGGCGCTCGGCTGCGGCATTGCGGTATACAGCTTCACGGCGGGCAGGGTCGCCCCGGAACGGCTGATTCGTCTGCCGCAAGAGCGGCTTCCGATGGGGAGAAAAACCCGCCTGCCCGCCGGAGTAGACAAGGATCTAGGCGCGCCGTATCCGTCGGCGATCGCGGTTTTGGGCGATGCCGGCCACGAAAAATTGCTGGTGGGCGAAAACCTCTCCGACGATGCGGTGCTCGTCGACGTGGCCACTGGCGCGATCGAGCGGCGGTTCGATCTAACTGAAAGCGACGCGGTGCCTGCGACGTATCCCATCGCGGTCGCCGTCACCAAGGACGGCAAGCGCGCGTTCGTTGCGCTCTGGAATGCATCGGAGATTGTCGAGCTCGATCTTGCGCGCGGTAGAGTGGGCCGCAAGCTGGCCTTGCTCAAGCCGTCCGACCCCGTCAAGCCCGGCACGCATCCGTGCGCATTCGCTTTCTCGCCCGATGAAAAGACTCTCTTTGTGGCGCTGGCCAATCGCGACGCTGTTGCAGCCGTCAACGTCAGCGCGGGACAGTTCCTGGTGAAGGGCTACTTCGATACGCGCCTGCCGGGGCAGAGTTACTTCGGCGCAGAGCCGTTGGCGCTCGCAATCAACGGCGATGGCAGCAGGCTCTATGTGGCGAATATGGCCACCGATGCGGTTGCAGTCTTCGATCCCCGCAAGCTGACGCCCAGGGCGGCCAAGACAGGCATGGTTGAGCCCATAGGTTTCGTGCCGACAGAGTGGATGCCGATGTCGATGGCCTTCATTCCTTCGCCTTCCGGCGGCAAGCTTTACGTAGCAACCGATAAAGGCAAGGGAACGGGGCCGGATGATTATCTTCCGCGGCGGGTTGATACCGCGCCCACCGTCAACGCGAGGGCCAACCAGTACATCCCGACACTCCTGTACGGCTCGCTGGCAACAATCGACGAGCGCGAGATCGCAACCAATCTGCCGGATTGGACGAGGACCGTACTGGCCTCGAATCGCATGAAAGCTGCGCAGGAAGAAATCACTTTTGCCGGCGGCAGCCAGGGTCGCATTCGGCACGTGATCTACATCATCAAGGAAAACCGCACCTACGATCAGATTCTCGGCGACCTTGAGGAGAATGGAAAACCAGTAGGCAATGGCGAAGCCAAATGGGCGATGTACGGCGAATCAGTGACACCCAACGAGCACAAACTTGCGTTGCAGTTCGGCGTGCTCGACAACTTTTTCGATTCCGGTGAGGTCTCGGGCGACGGCCACGTGTGGTCCACTGCGGCCATTGGCACAGATTACCTGGAGAAGACCTGGCAGCAGGAATATCGCAGCAGCCACCGAACCTACGACTATGAAGGCGTGGTGGCCGACGCCTATCCGCTGCTGCAGAAGATTCCCGACATAGACGAGCCGGCCAGCGGCTATCTCTGGGGCAATCTCGCCGCGCACGGCAAAACCTATTACCACTTCGGTGAGTACATTTCCTCGACATTTTGCGAACAGGCCATGGTCGCCGATCCCACGCTCGGGCCCATGCTTGCCGGACCCAGGTGCGCACACAAGGCAATCGCGCCGGGGGAAGCGCTGCCTCCGGAGTGGGGCGGCGGCGTAAACAAGTGGCCGTGGCCCATCCCGATCCTGGCCGCCAACATCGCCACCAAGCCCGAACTCGTTGGCCACTTCGCGCCCGAGGCGCCGGATTTCAATTTGTCAGTTCCGGATCAGATTCGTGCGGATGTGTTCCTGCGCCACCTGAAGGCATGGATTGCGGACCGCGAACAGGGCAAGGACACCATGCCCGCTTTCATCCTGATGCGGGTGCCGAACGACCACACCGCGGGAACCCGCCCCGGCGGACCATCGCCCAAATCTTCAGTCGCCGACAACGATCTTGCCGTCGGCCGGCTGGTGGAGGCGGTTTCGCACTCGGTGTATTGGGACGACACGGCCTTCTTTATTCTTGAAGACGACGCCCAAAACGGCGCCGACCATGTGGACGCGCACCGCAGCATTGCGCTGGTCGTCAGCAAGTACTCGCCTCATGGGCCCAATGGCGCTCCATTTGTCGACAGCCGTTTCTACTCCACCGTCAGCGTGGTCCGCACCATGGAGTCGCTGCTCGGCCTTCCGCCCATGAACAACAACGATGCATTCTGCTCGCAGATTGCCTCGATGTTCACGGGACCGGGCGATCAGCCCGCGTATACGGCAGACTACTCCAATCGCGACAACGGATTGATCTACACCGCGAATCCCAGGAACGCCGCGGGTGCGCGCGAGAGCATGAAGATGGACTTCAGCCATGCCGACCACGCGCCGGTGGAAAAGCTCAACGTCATCTTATGGAAGGACGCCATGGGCAATGCGCCGGTTCCACCGATGCTGAAGGCGCGCGTAAAAGCAAAAGTCGACGACGATGACTGAAGCGGCGAGCGCCTGTGGATTCCTGGGATCGCCGCGCCATGAATCCGCGCTGTCGCGGGCGAGGTGCCGGGCTTTGGTCCCATAGCGAATGGTTCACAGCATGGGATGAAAGGTGGGAAAAGCCGCCTGAATGGTAGGAAACGCCCCGAACTCCTTAGCCAAGACCTGCCCCAAACTGGTAGCTTGAAGTAGAAAGACAGTCTTCCCGCAATGGCTGACAGTCCCTACTTTTCATTGGCGGTTTTGTTCGTGGCGGCGCTGGCCTTTGGCCTGGCGCCACTGGCGCTGGCATGGCTTTGGGCGCGGATATTCTCTCCGCCCAAGCCGAACCCCATCAAGAATTCGATCTATGAGTGCGGCCTGGTATCAAAGGGCGACGCCTGGGTGCAGTTCCGCTCCGCCTACTATCTTTACGGCATCATCTTCCTCATCTTCGACGTGGAAGCCGTGTTTCTGTTGCCATTTGCGGTGGCGTTCACGGGATTGAGCGCGGCGGCGTGCGCGGCCATGCTGGTGTTTGTGCTGTTGCTGGTGGAAGGATTGGTCTGGGCCTGGGCAAAGGGCGTGCTGACGTGGGCGTGAAGAGACAGTTCACAGTTCGTAGTTGATAGTGTGTGCTTGCATCCGTAAGTCGAAGTGAGAACTAAGAACTAAGAACTAAGAACTAAGAACTAAGAACTGTGAACTGGAGTGCAACGACATGGACCAACAACTGAAGATCGAACTGGGGAAGCAGGGCGTCTTCGTTACGACGATCCAGGAGCTCTATAATTGGGGCCGGCGCAGCTCTGTGTGGCCCATGCAGTTTGGCCTCGCCTGCTGCGCCATCGAGATGATCGCGACCACCATGGCGCGCTACGACCTGGCCCGATTCGGCGCTGAAGTCTTCAGGCCGTCGCCGCGCCAGGCCGACCTGATGATCGTTTCCGGCACGGTGACCAAGAAGATGGCGCCGCAGGTGGTGCGCCTCTACAACCAGATGGCCGAGCCGCGCTACGTGATTGCGATGGGCGCATGCGCCATCTCCGGCGGGCCATTCAAGCAGGGCTACAACGTGCTCAAAGGAATCGACCGCTACATTCCTGTCGACGTGCACATTCCCGGCTGCCCGCCGCGCCCCGAGGCGCTGATTCAAGCCTTTATGACGCTGCAAAAAAAGATCGACGGCGAGCCTTTGACGGGGCAAGACCGTCCCCGTTATCTCAATGCGGCGGCGACGGACGAATTTCCCGTGCCCCACCAGGGCGAACACGATCTGGAGCCCAGTTCTAACAAAGGCGTGTGGCCCGTGCCAATCACGATCCGATAAATGCCGGGACAAAGAAAAGAGAACAGAGATCAGGAAGTTGAAAGCCGGGAGCAGTTTTGAAAACGGTAGAAGAGATCAAGGCGGCGATTGAAGCGGCCGTGCCGGGCGCGGGGGTGGAGATTGTGCCTAATCCCAGCCCCAGCGCGCAGCACTCGATGCGTCTCGCGCCGGAGCATGCCGTCACGGTCGCAGCGTTTTTGCGCGATGACCCAGAACTGGCATTCGACTTTCTCTCCAACGTCAGCGGCGTCGACTGGCCCGACAAGGAGATTGCGGAAAAAGTGAAGGTGACGCGCATAGTCACGAAAACGGTCGATGGCCCCGAGGGTAAGGTTGACCAACAAGTGGAGGAAGCCGTTGAAGAGACCCGCAAGCGCATCGAGCCGGGCTGCCTTGAAGTTGTCTACCACCTGTATTCGGTGGCGAAGAAGCATGGGCCGCTCGTCCTTCGCATGCGGACTGCAAACCGCACCGATCAGGTCGAACTTCCTTCTCTCACGCCAGTTTGGCGATCGGCGGAGTTTCAGGAGCGCGAAGTATTCGATCTCTATGGAATTGTGTTTACCGGCCATCCTGACCTGCGCCGCATTCTCATGTGGGACGGATTCAAGGACCACCCCATGCGCAAGGATTATGTGGAGCCGGACGACTTTGAATACGAGCCTACGGCGCACGACGAAGTGCTCAGGCGGGCGCAAGAGCACAAAGACAGGGAACAAGGGAACGAGGGAACAAGGGAACAAGGGACAGCAAGCGGATGAGCGTATTAGAAACCAAATCGGAGAGACTCGAAGGCTGGAACCGGCCGCCGGTGATTGCGCCGGACGGCGAAGGCGAACTGCTTGAAGTCGCCATGGGCCCGCATCATCCCTCGACGCACGGCGTCTTCCGCATGGACGTGACGCTCGACGGCGAACGCGTGATTCGCCTCAAGCCGGTCTTCGGTTACCTGCATCGCAACCATGAAAAAATTGCCGAGAGCGCAGCGTATCTGGCGTCGATGCCGTACACCGACCGCCTGGATTATTTCTGCTCGCTCACCAACAACTGGGCCTACGCTCTTGCCGTGGAAAAACTCGTGGGCCAGGAAGTTCCCGAGCGTGCGGAGTATATCCGCGTCATCCTGGCGGAGCTGACGAGGGTGCAGAATCACGCTTCGTCGATCGGATTTCTGATTCAGGAGATGGGCGCCAGCGGCACGCCGCTGATGTACGCCTTCAAAGAGCGCGAAAAAATTCTCGACTTGTTCGAGTCGCTCACCGGTTCGCGCATGATGTGCAATTACATGCGCTTCGGCGGCTGCCGCGTGGATGTTTCCGCGGCCTGGCTCGACGGCGCGCGCAAAGTTGCCGCCGGCCTGCCGGAATTCATCGATGAATTTGAAGCGCTGCTCACGTCGAATGAGATTCTGATGGCGCGCTGCCAGGGCGTCGGCATTCTCAGGCCGGAACTGGCCGTGAATGCCGGGGTCTCGGGCCCCATGCTGCGTGCGTCAGGCGTGAATTACGACATCCGCAAGGTCGATCGCTACGGCATCTACGACCGCTTCAACTTCCGTGTGCCGCTCGGCGAACATGGCGACATTTACGACCGTTATATGGTTCGTGTGCTGGAGATGCGTGAGTCGATCAAGATTCTCGATCAGGCGCTCCGCGATATTCCCACCGGGCCGATCATGGACGCCAAAGCGAAGATTCGCGGCTTCCGTCCCAAGCCGGGCGAGGCGTACGGCCGAATTGAGGCTCCCAAGGGGGAGCTGGGCTTTTATCTCATTAGCGACGGCGGTCCCAATCCTTATCGCTATCGCGTGCGCCCGCCCAGCCTGATCAACCTGACGATTTTGGAAGACATGTGCCTGGGGCACAACGTGGCCGATGTGGTGCTGATCTTTGGCAGCGTGGATATTGTTTTGGGCGAGGTAGATCGGTAGAACAGAGAAAAGAGAGAAGAGAAAAGAGAGAAGAGAAAAGAGAACAGAGAACGGAGAACTAGCTCATCAGGCTTCATAGTAGGGCGCAGTTTGCGCCGTGGATAAATTGAGGCAAAAAAGGCAGGGAGGTCGAGATGAAAGCATCGAGAGGTATCTGGGCCATTCTGATGTTGAGTTCCATGCTTACCGGCGCTGCCAGCGCGCGCGCCGCGGGAACTTACACGCTCACCTGCGAGCCGGAACGCGGCGACGCGTTCACGATCGTCCTCACCGGATTCAATTTCAAGGTGACCGGAGCTGCAGAATCTGCCAGCAGTGCGGCAGCGGCCAGGCGCTCAGGGTTTGAGCTGTCGGTTCGTTTTTCGCTCAACAAGGACTATGAGGCGCTGGTTTCGATGGCCGAGAGCAACGAGTTGATGCGAAGCTGCAAGCTCACCGACACCGACGTGAGCGGAGGAGGCGTGCTTATCGACAACATGACGGGAACATCAGCAAACAAAAGCAAGAATGCGAAGGTGAAGAACGCAGCCCCAGCTTCGAGCGGCGCATTTGAATGGATCCTGACCAATGCAACCATCACCAGCGTTACCGCGATCGGAAGCGAAAACAATGCGGGCGCGCCGGAGGGTTCGGCACAGGCGACGATCGAAGCGCAGAAATACACCTTCACCATGTAACGCCAGAGCGGCTGGTTCTGTGAACTGCGAACGATGAACTGCGAACTGCAAATCGGAGGTTTGCTTTGTTAGGCGAGGGAATCCTGAAGGGAATGGCGGAGACGGCGAGGAATTTCTTCGGAAGCTATGTCTCTAAAGACCGGCTCACGACGGTCCAGTATCCGGAGCAGCGGATTCCCACCTTCGAGGACGCGCGTGTCTTTCCTTTTCTGGTGTATGACGGCGCCGACTGGGAGGCCGGCATGCGCTGCGTGGCCTGCCAGATTTGCGAAAAAGAGTGCCCGCCCAAGTGCATCTACATTGATAAAAGCAAAGACAAGAAGCCGGACTTCGTGGGCAAGCCGCAGTTTTATCCCGCGCGCTTCGACATCGATATCTCCGTCTGCATGAGCTGCCAGATCTGCGTTGAAGTCTGCCCGTTTGAAGCCATCAAGATGGACGTGCAGTTTGAGCTGGCCACGACTGACCGATTCGGCGGCTTGCTTTACGATCGCAAAGAGCTGGCCAAATCGAACGAGTATTATCACTCGATCCATCCCACGGAGGCCGCGGAGGTGGACGCACGCCTGGCCGAAGAAAAAGCCAAAGTCGATGCCAAGGCCAAAGCTGCCGCCGATGCAGCTGCGGCGAAACCTCCTTCTCCATCCACTTCAACTCCGCCCGCCGAAGGAGGAAGCTAGACCATGGCCGCAAGTTCCTTCTTCGTAGATCTCGATCAGATATTCATCATTCTTCGCGATTGGATCGTAGGCTTCCTGCCCGTGGCGCTGCGCCCCGCTGCAGGCGTGGTGCTCAGCGTCATCGCCATCGTCGCGGTCTTTCCCGGCCTCTTTGCGCTCACCACGGTCTTTGAGCGCAAAGGGTTGGCGCGCATTCAGAATCGCCTCGGCCCCAACCGCGTCGGCCCATTCGGATTTTTCCAGCCCATCGCCGACGGCATCAAATCGCTCACCAAGGAAGACATCGTTCCGTTCAGCGCCAATGCAGCGGTGCATTTTCTTGCGCCGCTCGTGCTTGTGGTCACGGTCTTCATGGGCTTTGCGGTCTTGCCCATGGGCCGCAACATGGTCCTTGTGGATATGGACGCCGGCCTGCTCTTCTTTTTCGCCATGGGCGCTGCAACCGAGCTCTCGGTTTTCATGGCAGGATGGTCGAGTCGCAACAAGTACTCGCTGCTGGGCGCCATGCGCGCCGTCGCGCAAATGATCAGCTACGAAGTGGTGCTGCTGCTCTCGAGTGTGGCCGTAGTCATGATCTCCGGCTCGCTTTCGCTGCCGAAAATCGTCGCCGCGCAAAACCAGTACACCGGCTGGTTTCCGCACTGGTACATCTTCACGCCGTGGGGCCTCGCCGGCTTCATCATGTATGCCATCGCCGCAACGGCTGAAACCAACCGCTCGCCCTTCGATCTGCCTGAAGGCGAATCGGAACTGGTGGCCGGTTACCACACCGAGTATTCGGGCTTCAAGTTTGCGTTGTTTTTCCTCGGCGAGTACCTGGCCATGTTTTCCATCTCCGGGCTCGGCACCACGCTGTTTCTCGGCGGATGGTCGGCGCCGCTCTCGCTTCTAACGTGGGTGCCGTCGTGGATCTGGTTTTTCGGCAAGATGATGATGTCGATTTTCGTCTTCATCTGGATGCGCGGCACGCTGCCGCGCCTGCGCCAGGACCAGTTGATGAACTTCGCATGGAAGTTCGCGCTGCCCTTTACGCTGCTCAACCTGATGGTAACTGCGCTATGGCGCTTCATGGGCGAGGGTTGGGCGCGCTGGGTCGTCTGCACAGCGATTCTTGCCGTGGCCTACGTCGTCATGGCCCGTGTCGGCTCGCGCGAAGAGCACTTTGGCCGCAGGAGTTACCGCTATGCTGAATAAAACAGGGAAAAAGGGATCGAGGGAACAAGCGAACAAGAAAGCAAGGAGACCTGTGGCATGACGCCTGTTTTCTATCTGCTCGCGGCTCTCACGCTGGCCGGCGGTCTGGCAGCCGTGCTTCTCAAGCATCTGGTTCACTGCGCGCTCGCGGTAACAGTAGCCTTTGCCGGCCTGGCACTGCTTTTCCTGCAGCTTGACGCGCAGTTTGCCGGCTTCGCGCAGATTCTGGTTTACATCGGCGCTGTCGCCATCCTCATTGTATTTGCCATCCTGCTCACGCGCGGCTCTGAGCTGCCGAAGGATGGAGTCTTCAGCCGCACATGGTTTGTCGGACTCGTGATCGCCGCGGGCGTTTTTGCCGTGCTGGGATGGGCTGTGCTCGAAAGTGTAAGCGCAATCCCCGAGCAGAGCGCCGTGCCGCAAGTGACCGTGCACGATATCGGCGTCGCCCTCGTTGGCCGCTACGTGCTTCCGCTCGAAATTGTCGCGCTTCTTCTCACCGCGGCTACCATCGGCGCAGTCATCGTGGCTATGCACGAGAAAGTGAGGCCCAAATGACGACTTTGGAGACAGGATTTGCCTCGCCTCTCGCGGGATATCTTCTCGTTGCCGCCTTGCTCTTCGCCATCGGCCTCGCGGGGGCCCTGGTGCGCCGCAACGCCATCCTGGTGCTCATCGGCATTGAGCTCATGCTCAACGCCGCCAACCTGAATTTGATCGCGTTCTGGCGCTATGGGCCGCATCCCGAAGCGCTCACGGGCATGATGTTCGCCATCTTCTCCATCGCAGTTGCCGCGGCCGAAGCTGCGGTGGGCCTGGGCCTCGTCATCGCCATCTATCGCCACACCAACACCACCGACCTCGACAAAATGAACAGGATGAAGGGGTGAAAGCTTGATCCAGGAATCCACTTCATTCGTCCCGCAATTCGGCGCTTCTGCAATTACGGGGATCTTGTGGCTCATTCCAGCCGTGCCGATCATTGCCTCGGGGGTGATTGCGCTTCTCAAGCAACCGCAGCGCAAACCGGCAGCAATACTCGCCATCGGATCGTTGGCGTTCTCTTTGTTGCTTTCGATCAGCGCCTTCGCCCACGTTCTGGCTGGATGGGCGCATGGCGCGGCGGTGCGGGAGTTCTTCAACTTCGCCTGGTTTCGCTTCGGCAACACGCCTGTCGGTCTCGGGTGGGTGCTCGATCCGCTCGCCGCCATCATGCTTGTGATGGTTAGCTTCGTCGGGCTGCTCATCTTCATTTATTCCGTGGGCTACATGGCTCACGACGAAAACTTCACCCGCTTCTTCTGCTTCATGTCGCTTTTCGCCGGAGCGATGCTCGGCGTCGTCATTTCGAACAGCCTGCTTCTGCTCTTCATGTGCTGGGAGATTGTCGGCCTCACATCCTATCTGCTCATCGGCTTCTGGTATCAAAAACCCTCCGCCGCTGCAGCCGCGAAGAAAGCGTTTCTCACCACGCGCGTGGGCGATGTCTTCTTCCTGCTTGGAATTGTCTGGCTATTTTCCGAGACCGGCACGCAGCTCTTGTACAACTACGGCATAGGCTCGCTGGAAGGCCTTAAGCTTGCCAACCTGGTTACGCAGCACGCGGCGTTTGGGCTCACCGCAGCAGGCGCCATCGGCCTGCTGATCTTTGCAGGAGCCGCGGGCAAAAGCGGCCAGTTTCCGCTGCACGTGTGGCTGCCCGACGCGATGGAAGGCCCCACGCCGGTCTCCGCGCTGATTCACGCAGCCACCATGGTCGCCGCCGGCGTCTATCTCGTCGCGCGCGTATATCCGCTGATGCAAATCGGCGCGCCGGCTGGCGGCACGACAACAGCTCTCACAGTTATCACATGGATTGGCGCGGCCACAGCCGTCTTTGCCGCGCTCATCGCCATCGCGCAAGATGACATCAAGCGCATCCTGGCCTACTCAACCATTTCCCAACTCGGCTACATGATGGCCGGCCTCGGCATTGGCGGTGTCGCCGTGGGCATGTTTCATCTGATCACGCACGCGTTTTTCAAGGCGCTGCTGTTTCTCGGCGCGGGCTCGGTGATTCATGGCTGCCACGAGGAGCAGGACATTCGCCGCATGGGCGGTCTGCGCGCCGACATGCCGCTCACCTTTATTACGTACGCGGCCGGCATGCTGGCCTTGTGCGGCTTCCCCCTCTTCGCCGGGTTCTGGTCAAAGGACGGCATCCTGGACGCGGCACATTTGTGGCACTCGTCGAGCGCGCCTTTCTGGATGCTCCTTGTCGGCGCATTGCTCACGGCGTTCTACATGATGCGCCAGGTCTGCTACGTATTCTTCGGCTACAATCGCGGCGAAAAACATGCGCACGAAAGCCCTCGCGTGATGACTTTGCCGCTCGCCATCCTCGCTTTCTTTGCTGTCACGCTTGGTTTCATTGGCACGCCGGCGTGGCCGTGGTTTCATGCGTTCCTTGAAGGCCGCACTGTCGCATTCAACATGCACGCCTTCACTGAACCCGGCGTTGGCATGCTCATGCTCGGGTCGTCGTTCGTCGTCTTTGTCGGTCTCGGACTCGGTTGGTGGCTCTATGACAACAAATCGCCCCAGCCAGAAGCGCCTGACGTGCTCGAAAAATCCGCTCCCTGGCTCTGGGTGCCGCTGCGCAATCGGCTCTACGTGGACGAGTTCTACGGCGTCACCGTGATTGCGTTCTACGCGTGGTGGGCGCGTGTGGCCGACTGGCTCGATCGCCACATTTGGGGCGGCATCGTTTCTCTGGTTGCGCTGTTCTTCCGCCTCCTGGCGCAGCTGGACCGCCTGCTCGATATTTACTGGGTCGATGGGGGCTTCGACAAAGCCTGCGAAGAGCTTTCGTCGAGCGGCGGCCTGCTGTCGCGCGTCGAGAGTGGCCGCGTGCAGAGCTACCTGCGCATTCTTGCCTTGGCCGTCGTGGTGCTGGCCGCAGTTCTCCTTTGGAGCAGCCGGCCATGAACGAGATGACGACCGGCTTTTTGTCCGGCTTTCCAGTATTGACGCTTCTCACCGTGCTGCCCCTCATCGGTGCGGCCCTCGCGCTCCTGTCCGGCCGCCACGCGCGCGCCGTAGCGCTCGTAACCACGCTGGCCTGCCTGGCGGTTTCGCTTTTCATCTGGACCCGCGTGCCCGCCGACGGCAGCATTGGCCTCGTGGAGCGCGCTGCCTGGGTGCCATCGCTCGGCATCGAGTATCACCTTGGCGTCGACGGCCTTGGCGGGCTCATGCTCTTGCTCTCCGCCATCGTCACCCTCATGTCGGTTGATGCGGCGCATCGTGTGCATCACATGCCCGGCCTCTTCTACGGTCTTGTGCTCACGCTCGAATCAGGCCTCTTCGGCTCCTTTACCGCGCTCAATTTCTTTCACTGGTTTTTGTTCTGGGAGCTGAGCCTCATCCCTGCATTCTTCCTCATTAAGTTGTGGGGCGGACCGCGCCGCGGCCCAGCAGCCACGCAGTTTTTCATTTACACAATGGCCGGCTCGGTGGCGTTGCTCGTCTGCTTCCTCGCCGTGTTTCTTTCAACGAGCACCGGCAGCGCGCCCGGCACCATGGACTTTAGCGAGCTTGCGACGATGGCCGCATCAGGCGCGCTCACGCAGATGGTGACTGCGCATCTGGGCCCGGTAATGCCGTGGCTTGCCATCGGCGTGCTCGCGGGCTTCGCCGTCAAGGTCCCGATGATTCCGTTTCACACCTGGCTGCCCGCCGCGTACGCTGAAGCGCCTTCGCCGGTCACCATGCTGCTCACCGGCGCCATGTCGAAGATGGGCGTCTACGGCCTGCTCCGCATCGCCATTCCGCTCTTCGGCGTGCAGATTGCCGCCATGCGCACGCCGCTGCTGGTGCTCGCCGTGGCTACAGTCGTGATGGGCGCGTGGGCCGCGGCCGCGCAGAAGGACCTGAAGCGCGTCTTCGCGTACTCCTCGATCAACCACCTCGGCTACTGCCTGCTCGGCATCTTCGCGCTCGCCGTTCCGGTATCCGGCGCGGCCGCGCAGGCAGATCAGGCTGCTGCGCTCAACGGTGTCATCCTGCAGATGTTCAACCATGGCATTACCGCGGCAACGCTGTTCTGGTTCATGGCCATGATCCAGATGCGCTCGGGAGGCGAGCGCGGCATCAACGACTTCGGCGGCCTGCGCAAACCTGCGCCCGTGCTCGCCGGCCTCATGGGCATTGCGCTGTTTTCTTCGCTGGGCCTGCCCGGTCTTAACGGCTTTATCGGCGAGTTCCTCATCTTCCGCGGCGTCTTTCCGTTGTCCTGGGTCAGCGCAACGGTATCGGTTCTTGGCTTGCTGGTGACAGCCGCCGTCATCCTCACCGTGATTCAAAAAGTTTTCAGCGGTCCAGTGCCGGAGCGCTGGGCCAGCTTTCCCGATCTTCATCATGGCGAGCGCATGGCTCTCGCGCCTGTCATCGGCCTCATGTTCCTGCTCGGCCTTGTGCCCCAGCTCATTATTGGAACCATTAACCCCACAGTGCAGTACCTGCTCGCGCACTGGAGATTCTAATGCTGGCGTGGACGATCTACATCTCGTTTGCCGGCGCGCTGATGTCGGCGCTGCTGCCCAAAGGCAGAAACACGCTCGCGCGCTGGTTCGCGCTCGCCGTGGCCGTGGCCGGGCTTGCGATTTCCGTTGCCGCCTACGCTGCGGGCTTCGCGCAGGGCCGCATTGTAATTGTCGACGCGCTCTGGGTGCCGTCGATGGGCATCCACTACCTGCTCGTTGCCGACGGTATCAGCCGCGTCTTGGTTTTGCTCACCGGCATCGCCGCGGTCTCCGGCATCCTCTTCAGTTGGAACGTCGATTTGCGCACCAATCAGTTTTTTGCCTTCTATCTCGCACTCATCGGCGGCGTTTACGGCGTTTTCCTGAGCGGCGACCTGTTTCTGCTATTTGTGTTTTACGAGATCGCCATCGTTCCCAAATACTTCCTCATCGCCATCTGGGGATCCACGCGCCGCGAATATGGCGCCATGAAGCTCGCCCTCTACTCTTTCGTTGGCTCAGCCATGGTGCTTATTGGCCTGCTCGCCGCATACGCCACCTCCGGCTCGCACTCAACGACACTCACTGCGCTTGCCGGCGCCGGCCTTCCGGTCAGCTTCCAGATGTGGTGCTTCCCGCTCGTCTTCGTTGGCTTTGCAATTCTCGCCGGCATGTGGCCATTCCACACCTGGGCGCCCACCGGCCACGTCGCCGCGCCTACGGCTGCGTCCATGCTGCTGGCCGGCGTAGTCATGAAGCTGGGCGCTTACGGCTGCCTGCGCGTCGGCATCGGCCTGTTTCCGCACGGCCTCGATCCCTGGGGATTCGCATTTCTCGGCATCGGTTCATGGCGCGACGTTTTCGCATGGCTCGCGGTGATTGGCATCGTCTATGGCGCGCTGGTCGCTCTGGCGCAATCGGACTTCAAATTCGTCATCGGCTATTCCAGCGTCAGCCACATGGGTTTCGTTTTGCTCGGCCTGATGACGCTAAACCAGATCGGCGTCGACGGCGCGGTGCTGCAGATGTTCTCGCACGGCATTATCGCGGGGCTGCTCTTCGCCATTGTGGGACGCATTGTTTACGATCGCACGCACACGCGGCAGTTTGCCGAGCTCGAACCTATGCATCTTTTGCGCCGGCTGCCGTTTGCCGCGTGGGCGTTTGTCATCGCCGGAATGGCCTCGATCGGGCTTCCAGGCTTCTCCGGCTTCGTCGCAGAGCTGCAGATTCTGGTCGGCGCGTGGAAAGTCAATCCGTGGTGGACCGTTGCCGCCGGTATCGGCATCGTCATCGGCGTCGCGTATATCTGGCGCGCCTTGCAGAAGGCATTCTTCTCTGATGCGTTGCCGACTGCGCATGAGATCGAGTCCGAACAAGAGCACAAGTTCGCGCCCATCTGCTGGTCAGAGATGGCGGGAGTGGCCCTGCTCCTCGCATGCACGCTCGCCGTCGGTCTCTATCCGCGCATTCTGCTCGACCAGATCGCACCCGCCGTCAAGGCGCTGCTTGCGGGAGGCGCGCAATGAACTACGCGGCGCTCAGCTATACTGCGCTTTTTAGGGCCACGCTGCCTGAAACGGCGCTTGAAATTGCCGCGCTCCTGGTGCTCGTCGTCGATCTGGCATTCTTGCGCAAGGCTGCGCTCAAAACCCGCATCGCCATCGCAGCGCTGCTTGGCGTTCTCGGCTGTGGCGCTGCTGTCTGGGCCGTTTTCGAAGCGGGATGGGGCGGATTCAGCGCCGGAAGAGCTCTGCTGCTGGCTGCGGGAGAGTCCGCGGGCGTCGCGCAGGTTGCCATTCTCATTCTCACCGCCCTCACGCTTCTGTTACTGATTGATTCTGAATTCACGCACAACCCCGGCGAATATGTCGCCGTGGTGCTCATGTCCGCCGCGGGCGGGCTGTTCATATCCGCTGCGCAGGATCTGCTCGTTATCTTCACCGGCCTGGAGCTGCTCTCGCTCGGCCTCTACATTCTTACGGCATTTAACAAGCAATCCGGCAAGAGCGCTGAAGCTGCGATGAAGTACTACCTCTTCGGCGGCATGTCCGCGGCGTTTTTGCTCTTCGGCTTCAGTTATCTCTACGGCTTGAGCGGTTCCACCTATTTACCGCGCGTCGTCTACGCCGTCAACGTTGCCGGCACTCAGGGCGGTGCGCCCTTGCTCGCCATTGCTCTGGTCATGATCGCCGCGGGGCTCGGCTTCAAAGTTGCTGCTGTCCCATTCCACCTTTGGGCGCCTGACACATACGAAGGCGCGCCCGCTCCCGCCGCGGCATTCATCGCGTCTGTTTCCAAGGTTGCCAGCTTCGCCCTGCTCATCTCAATCAGCCGCACGGCACTCGAATATTTCCAGATGTTGATGCGGGATTCTCACGTAACGGCCCGTCTCTATGTCACCAACGGCACCGCTCCCGTGAGTGGTCTGCCGCGCGCTGCGCTCAATTTTTTCTATGGCTGGCAGCTGAT
>Ga0335074_10003530_pt1 | contig 21422 bp, 16 predicted proteins | sample Lox_Sample_23_FD_206715 | JGI IMG/M metagenome (GOLD analysis project Ga0335074, IMG submission 206715) | Soil microbial communities from Loxahatchee National Wildlife Refuge, Florida, United States - Lox_Sample_2.3 | ecosystem: Environmental > Terrestrial > Soil > Wetlands | place: USA... | reverse complement strand
AGGCTGGTCGGCTCACGGGATTGGCCAGCCGGCCCGCGGCACTGGGTGGCCAGTTGGGCGGCCAGCCCGCAGGCCCCCACAACCCTCGATGAGATCTCCGAGCGCGGCTTCGCCCACGAGACCCTCCGGGAGATCGTCTTCAGCACGGCCGGCGGATCGATGGTGCGCGTCCGGCTGACGAACCTGTTCGGTCGCAGGCCCCTCGATGTCGGCCGGGCCGCGGTGGGCCTGGCCGGCAACGGAGCCGACGTCGTGGCGGGAACGAGCAGGCGACTCACCTTCGCCGGCCAGTCGTCGGTGGTGCTCGCGCCCGGCGCCGAGATTCTCTCCGACCCGGTCGCGCTCAACACGCCGCCACTCAGCCGACTGGCTGTGAGTCTGTACCTGCCCCGCGGCACCGGGCCGGCCACCCAGCATGTGGACGCCCACGAGATCAACTACATCGCCTGGGGCTCCCATGTCCTGGACGCCGGCGGTGCGTTCACGGGCCAGACCGACGACTGGTTCTTTCTCGATGGCGTGGACGTGCTGGCTGCGCACCGAGACATCGGCACGCTGATCGCCCTCGGCGACTCGATCACCGCCGGCGTGGGATCGACAACCAACAGCGACGCCAACTGGCCCGACGATCTCGCCCGCCGGCTGGCCGCGCTCCCCGGCGAGACCCTGAGCGTCATCGACGCGGGCATCGGCGGCAACCGGGTGCTCCACGACTCCCCCTGCTGCGGCGTCGACGCGGTCGCCCGGTTCGGACACGATGCAGCGGCCCAGCCTGGCGCTCGTGACGTGATCCTGCTCGAGGGCGTCAACGACATCGGCTACAGCCAGAAACACGGCGCTCTGACCGCCCCCCACACCAATGTGTCCGCCAGCCAGATCATCGCCGGCGACGAGGAGATCATCGCGGAGGCGCACCGGGCGGGCCTGCTCATCTTCGGGGCCACGATCACGCCGTTTCGAGGGGCGCGCTACTGGACACCCGCCGGGGAGGCCAAGCGCGAGGCGGTGAACCACTGGATCCTCACCAGCGGAGCCTTCGACGGCGTCATCAATTTTGCGGCGGTCCTGGCCGATCCGGGGCATCCCGAGCGACTCAACCCTCTCTACGACAGCGGGGACGGCCTCCATCCCAACGACGCGGGCTATCAGGCGATGGCAGACGCCGTGAACCTTAAGATGCTGTTGCGCGGCGCCTGAAAGAGGCGCTCAGCGATCCATCGCGCCCGTGGCGGGCCAATGTCGGCTGCGCGGTCCGCGCCGCCCGATCCGCTGGCGGGCGTGGTCCGCTCGCCATCCGCCGCTTGGCCCACCTGAGGAATGGTCTCTCCACGCCCCAGTACGACAGCTCGACCACGATCAGGATGATCACAGCACATCCGATCGTGCCCAGCGCACCGGGATGACGACCCGCGAGCAGATGGAACGTCTGGCCCGGCAGCAGGTTCCACAGGTAGAGCCCATAGGAGATGGTTCCGAGATGGACCAGGGGGCGCCAGGAGAGCGCTCGAGACAGGAGGCCGTCAGGCCGGCTGGTAGCGCTGAGGATCAACACGGCGGCCGACACCGTGCATACAGGAAGGCCCCAGAGGTTGAGTGCCTCGCCGCCGATGGCGAACGAGGGGTTCAGATAGCACCAGCCGATCGCCGCGAGAGCCGCCCAGCCCAGGACGGCCGGCAGACGAGGCCGGCACTGGTGGGCGAAGATGGCGACCAGGCAGCCGACCGCCAGGGCATCGATGCGGGTGGGCGTGGCGTAGTAGGCAAACTCCCGGCCGCGGAAGGAGCCGCCAAGGATCGCCCGCAGCGCCACCGACGCCGCGACGATGCCCAGTGCGAGGACGCTCGCCGTCAGCAGGGGGCGGCGCCGGAGGCGCCCGCGTACCCCTGTTCCTCGGTCCGCCTCGCCCCCCAACAGCCATCGCAGGACGGGAGGCCAGAGGACGTAGAAGTGCTCCTCCACGGACAGCGACCATGTCCACCCGAGGTTGCCCATGGCCCCCCAGATGGACTGGATGAAGCTGCTCAGGTAGAGCAGCGTGGCGCCGACCGTGAGCAGCAGCTGGTCCAGGCTCAACTGCCGGGCGAACACGATCACATAGACGGGCAAAAGGACCAGCAGAGCGGGCAGCAGGCGCGCCGCGCGCCGGAAATAGAACGCTCTCAGGTCGATCCGGCCGTCCCTGGCGTGCTCGGCCAGCAGCAGCGTGGTGATCAGGAATCCGGACAGTACGAAGAACACGGTCACGCCGAGAGCTCCCCCGGGGAGGAGCGAGGGCACGTCCCCCCAGATGCTCGAGTGCAGGGACACGACCCCGACAATGGCCAGGCCACGCACGCCATCGAGCGCGGCTTGGTGTCCGACGGCCGGAGCAGCCGATCGGCCTGTTGACGAAGAAGCCTGGATGGAGTGCGCCCGTAGGAGGTGGGCGTAAGCGGTCGTGAAGAGCCTCAAGGGACCTATCTCCCCGCTCCGAGGACATATCTCCCCGTTACCCCGTCTTTACCTTATCTTGATCTGACGTGGCGCGAGCTAAGTTCGCCGTGATGCCTGAGCAGATGGCCACTGGAACCGCCATCCCGGGGCCTCTCCCGATCGATCGACTTCGGTCCCAGCCGGTCGCCGTCGCCCAGGGCTGGCGACGCCCAGCGTTGTGGGCGGCCGTGGCCGGTTTCGTGGTCCTGGCCGGGGCCGCGTGGGTGGCGCTCACAGGCATGCGGCCGTCCTACGACGCCTTCGGTTGGCTCGTGTGGGGCCGTCAGTTGCTCCATGGCGAACTCAACACCGACGGAGCACCGTCGTGGAAACCGCTCACGTTCCTGTTCACGCTGCCCTACGCGCTGGCCGGCGCGAACCCGCAGCTGTGGCTGTGGATGATCACCTCGTCCGCCGCAGCTCTGGCGGGTTCCGTGTTCGCTGCGCGCATCGCCTATCGGCTGACGGGGCCGTGTCCCCGACGCCAGTGGGCACCGCTGGTGGCCGGCGCGTTCGCCGGCGTCGCCGTGCTGGGCCTGAACGGCTACTCACACCAGGTCCTGATCGCGAACTCCGATCCCATGGTCGTGTCGCTGTGCCTGGCCGCGATCGACAGCCATCTCTCGAACCGGCCCCGACTTGCGCTTGGTCTGATCGTGCTGGTCTCGCTGGGTCGGCCCGAAGGCTGGCCCTTCGCGGTGCTCTACGCCGGCTGGCTCTGGCGGAGCATCCCCTCCGCCCGTGTTCTCGCCGTTGGCGCGCTGGCGCTGATCCCGGTGGCCTGGTTCCTGGTTCCCGCGCTGACCTCACACAGCTGGTTCATCTCCGGCGATTTGGCGCTGAACTCTCGCAACGCGATCCACGGAGACAAGCTCCTGGGCGTCCTTGGGCGCCTGCGCAGCCTCTACGCGCTCCCCATGCAGGTCGCCGTCGCCGTGACGCTCCTGGTGGCTGCTGTGAGACGCAACCGCCAATGGATGGGGCTGGCCGCCGCGGCGATCCTGTGGGTCGCGGTCGAGGTGGCCTTCGCCTACCACGGCTGGTCCGCCGTTGCTCGCTACCTCCTCGAGCCCGGCGCTGTGCTCGTCGTGCTCGCGGCCGCCGGCCTCGGTCGCCTCCTCGCTTACGACCCCCCGCGCGGCGGACTGCTTCGAATCGCTCCCGCGGCAGTAGGGCTGGCGCTGGTCGTCACCCTGATCCCCACGGCCAGAGCCCGCGTGGCGACCGCTCACGCGCAGATCGCGGCCGGACGCCACGACGCCACCGAGCTGGCCCGCCTGCAGGCCGTCGTGGCCAGAGACGGTGGAGCCACAGCGATCAAATCCTGCGGCCAGCCGGTGACGCTGGTCGGGAATCAGAGCGAGGTCGCGTGGGTGATCGGCCTTAACGTCGGGAATGTCGGCTACCGCATCGGAAAGTCGATCGACACGGGCCTACCCATCGTCGTTCTCAAGCCCCACGATGACGGCTGGCAGGTGCGCCCGATTCACATCGACGCCACCGACGCCGCGCGGTGCGAGCGGCTCCGCACCGATTCCGCGTTCGGACCCCCGACCTAGCGCGGTCCTAGGGTCCTGGGTGGCCGGGAGGGCGTCGGCAGAGGCGCACCCGGCGCGACCGCCGGGAGCGCGGTGGGCGCAACTCTGCATCCGGCCGCGTGTCCTGATAGGACAATGAGGACAGCCGAATCTCCCGGCAAGCCGACCGAGGGAACGGGGAGCCCGTTCCCAACAGCGGAGTTTGGCGGTGCTCGGATCGAAATTCTGTAACTGGCAGCTGCGGAGAACCCGTCCAGGTGTGATCGGGGTCGCCGTCGCTGCGGTCGCTCTATGCGCTCTGGCCGGAGCGCCAAGGGCGGGTGCCACGACGGGGTCGAAGACGGTGCGCTACCACGGCTACCGGCTGGAGATCCCGCGCAGCTGGCCGGTGTTCCGGCTGAGCGCGAGCTCCCACGTGTGTGTGCGCTTCAACCGCAACGCTCTCTACCTCGGCGTTCCGGGCACCGAACAGAGCTGCCCCGCCGAGACGCTCGGGCGCACGGAGGCGATCCTCGTCGAGCCCACCGCAGCCAGCGCCAAGAGCGGAGACGGGGCGCGAGGACCGCTGGCTCCACCAGTGGTTTCCGGCGCCGACGTGAGCGGCGGCTCGATGGCGCGCATCGTGAGCCCCACCCACGGACTCACCATCACGGCCACCTGGCGCAACCAGCCGGCGGTGATCGAGCGTGCCCTCGGCGTGCGGACGCTGATCAAGCTGGCGGCCGAGAGCCGCGTGCGCCCGGCGCCATACCGAGCGGGTGTCGGCCAGGCTCGGCGGGCATCGCCAGGGACCGCGGGAACGCCGACCCCGCCAGCCGGTTCCGGCGCAGCGTCGCCCTCCGGTCCGGCCTCATCCGCGGCCACTCCGGCGACGCCCGGCGAGGTGTACGCCGGACTGGGCTTCGATCTCTGCTCCACGCCCACCGCCTCCCAGATGACCTCCTGGTCGTCGTCGTACCAGGCGATTGGCATCTACATCGGCGGCGCGAACATGGCCTGCTCGCAGCCGAACCTCACCGGCTCGTGGGTGGCGCAGATGTCGTCAGCGGGCTGGCACCTCCTGCCCATCTACGTTGGCCTGCAGTCCCCCTCCAACTCGTGCGGTTGCGAATCGATTTCACCGAGCAGCGCGTCCAGTGAGGGGCAGGCCGCCGCGGCCGACGCCGTGGCACAGGCGCAGGCGCTCGGGATCGGACCCGGTAACCCCATCTACTACGACATGGAGGCGTACACGAGCGGCTCCACCAACACACCGGCCGTTCTGGCTTTCGTCGAGGCATGGACGCAGCAGCTCCACGCCGACGCCTATGAGTCCGGGGTGTACAGCAGCGATGACTCCGGGATCGCTGATCTGGTCTCCGAGGTGGGCACCGGCTACCTCGAGCCCGACGACATCTGGATCGCCAGCTGGAATGGCGAGGAGACCACGGCCGACTCAAACGTCCCGACTGGTGACTGGTCGGAGGGCCAGCGCATCCACCAGTACGACGGCGGCCACAACGAGACCCACGGCGGCGTCACCCTGAACATCGACAGCGACGACCTGGACGGCGCCACTGCGGCCGCGGGCGGGGCTGAGGTCGCCTCGGCACCCCCGGTCAGCACTGCGCCCCCGACCATCTCGGGGCTGGCCGTCGTGGGGCAGGCGCTGACCGACGGGCACGCGATCTGGTCAGGGGCTCCAACCTCCTATGCGTACCAGTGGGAGATCTGCGACACCGCAGGCGCCGACTGCACGCCGATCCCGGGAGCGACCACGGCCAATTTGGTCCTCGGGGAGGCCGAGCTCGGCGACACCGTGCGCGTGCTGGAGGCGGCGACGAATGCGCTGGGAACGAGCAGCGCCGCGAGCTCGGCAGCCACAGGCGAAGTGGTGGCGGCCCCTGGCCTCGGCTACTGGGTCTTCACCGCCGAGGGAGACGTGCTGGGCGTCGCCGGCGCCGCCTCCTTCGGCTCCGACGGGGATGGCAAGGTGGCCTCGGTGACCGGCATGAGCCCCACGCCCGACGGTCTCGGCTACTGGCTGGTCGACTCGGCGGGGAAGGTGTTCCCCCACGGTGATGCCGCCAGCTTCCGGGCGGTCACGCCCGAGCGTCCCGTGATCGGGATCGTGGGCGCGCCCGGCGGGGGCTACTGGCTGTTCACCGCCCACGGCAACGTCTACAACGTCGGCGGCGCACCGTTCTACGGCTCCCCGGTGCGTGCAAAGGTAGCCTCGATGAGCGGCATGGCGGTCACCCCTGACGGCCGTGGATACTGGCTCGTGGACTCGGCCGGGAAGGTGTTCCGCTACGGCGACGCGGCCAACTACCCCGCGGTCAAGCCGACCCATCCGGTCATCGGCATCATCGCTGCTCCCGGTCACGGCTACTGGCTGCTCACCGCGTACGGCAACCTCTACAACCTCGGCGGCGCCCCCTTCTACGGCTCCCCGGCCAGGGCGCACATCGCCGTGTCGTCGATCACCGGGATGGCCGCTAGCCCAGACGGGCGCGGCTACTGGCTGGTCGACTCAGCGGGGAAGGTGTTCCCCTACGGCGACGCCGGGCGCTTTCCGGCGCTCTCGGCCGGGCACCCCGTGCTCGGGATCGTCCGGTAGAGCTGCTCGTCCGGTAGAGCTTGCGCCGAGCGGGTCAGCCGTGGCGCAGGCGCTTGCGGACGGCGCCGCGGTCACGCCACCAGGTGTGGACCGCGGCCCGGGCGAAGCGCAGCCCGTAGCCAAGGTTTCCACCCTTCTTGGTGCCGGTGGCATGCTGGCCGCGGTCGCGCATGGTCGTGGGGACCTCGGCCAGCCGGTACCCGTTCAGGGCCGTGCTGATCTGCAGCTCCGACGCCTGATATTGGGGCTGCTCGAGAGTCACGGCGGCCGTCACCTCGGCCCGCATCGCCCGCAGTCCGCAGGCCGGATCGGTGATGCGGTGACGTGTGAGGACGGTGAGGATTGCCCCGAACACGATCACGCCGAGATGTCGAGTGGCGTCGGTCGTCAGCTCGGTGCCGAGCCGGCGGGAACCTGAGACGAAGTCGGCACGGTCATCCAGGATGGGCTGCACCAACCGGGCGATCTCGGCCGGCTCGTACTGGCCATCGGCGTCGATTGTGCAGATGATCTCGGCGCCGCGCGCCCGAGCCAGCCAATAGCCCAGCTTCAGCGCCGCACCCTGGCCGCGGTTGACCGGAACGTCACAGACGAGTGCTCCGGCCGCCAGCGCCTCGCGGGCGGTGGCGTCCCGGGCGCCGTCGACGACGACGATTACCTCCAGGAGAAGGCCGGCCGCCTCACGGGGGATCTCCCGGATGACCTCGCCCACCGTCGGCTCCTCGTTGTAGGCGGGGATGACGATGGCCAGGGGAGCCCCCATGCCGGCTGGGTTCTCGTCGAGGAAGGCAGTAGCGGCGCCACGCTCGAGGGGATCCAGGAGCGCGAGCTGCTCCACGGCGGCGAACGGTTCAGACGGGGCGACGCTCATGCGCGCTCTCCAGCTGGCGCCGACAGACCGGCGCCTCCTGGGACGGCCTGGGCGCCTTCGATATCGGCGGTCTTCCATTCGTCCCATACCCGGGCCACGCCCTCAGTGAAACCGAGACGGGGCGTCCATCCCGCCTCGCGAGCCAGGCGGTTGTCGACGATCACCGCGGGCATCTCCCCCTCCTTGGCCGGTCCGTGGCGCACCGACAACTCGGCGCCGGTGACCTGCCGCACGACGTCGACCACCTCCAGCACGGACAGCGACGTGCCGGTTCCGATGACGACGGGGCCGCTCCATTTCTCGTCATCCAGGGCCAACTCGACGGCGGCGACAACGTCGTCCACGTTCACATAGTCGCGCACCTGGCGGCCGTCTCCATAGATCTCAAACGTGTTACCGAGCCGGATCGCCCGCATCAGCCGGGCCACGATGCTGTCCTTGGCCTGCATCCCGAGGCCATACACGTTCGTGAGGCGCAGCGGGGTGCAGCGAACCCCGTAGACGGCGGTGTAAGCGGACATCAGCATCTCGCTGGCCGCCTTCGTGGCGCCGTAGGGGGTGAGGGGCCGCAGGCGGGCTCGCTCGGTGATCGCCGGCTCCTCCATCGGCCCCGTGACCGCGTTGGTGGAGGCGAAGGCAAGCGCCTGCACACCGGCCACCCGGGCACCCTCCAGCACGCGATGGGTACCCGCGACATTGGTGCGGTAGGTCAACTCTGGCTGCTCGATCGAGCGCAGAACCGACGTCACGGCGGCCAGATGGACGACGCCGTCGAAACCGCCGTCGAAGGCTGCCTCGATCACGTCAGGGTCGGCGATGTCCCCCTGGACGAGGTCGACGGCGGGATCCGGATGCGGCTGCAGGTCGACGACGCGGACGGTCGCGCCAGCTCCGGAGAGCGTCGCGACGACGTGCCGTCCGATGAACCCCGAGCCGCCGGTCACAAGGAGCCGGCGGCCCGTCAGGTCACGAGCGCTCACGCACCCGCCAGGGCGCTGGTCTTGGGCAGCTCGCTGGTGGTCTGCGCCCACTTGACCGTCCCGGTGTGGAGCGCCGCCGGGTCGACGCGGTCCCGGTAGCGCTCGACCACGTCGAACATGTGGTCGATCAGCGCTTCGGACAGCAGGGTCGGCTTCAAGCCGAGGCCCTCGAGGGCAGTGTGGACGACCTCGTAGTAGTGGTCGTAGATCTCGACCCGAGGGTTGTCGACATGGTCGATCGTGACCTCACTGGGGAACGCATCACGGATCGTCTCGGCCAGCTGGTTGAGGGAGAAGGTCTCGGTCATCTGGTTGAAGACCCGGAAGTCCCCGCGGTCGGCCGGGTTCTCACACGCCAGTCGGATGCATTCGACCGTGTCGACGATGTTGATGTAGCCGCGGGTCTGGCTGCCATTTCCGTAGACGGTCAGCGGGTGGCCGAGAACCGCCTGGATCACGAACCGGTTGAGAACCGTGCCGAACACACCGTCGTAGTCGAAGCGCGTGGCGAGCCGGTCGTCGAGCTTGGTCTGCTCGGTGTCGACGCCGTAGACGACCCCCTGGTTCAGATCGGTCGCCCGCAGGCCCCAGATTCGGCAGCCGAACTCGATGTTGGTCGAGTCGTGCACTTTCGTGCAGTGGTAGAAGGAGCCGGGCCGCTTCGGATAGATCATCCGATCCTTGCGGCCCTTGTGCTCGATCTCGATCCAGCCCTCCTCGATCTCGATGTTGGGTTGGCCGTACTCGCCCATCGTGCCCAGCTTGACCAGGTGGATGTCGCGATCGGTGTCGGCGATCGCGTACATCACGTTGAGGTTGCCGACCACGTTGTTGGTGTGCGTGTAGACGGCGTGGGCCTGGTCGATCATCGAATACGGCGCCGCCCGCTGCTCCCCGAAGTGGACGATCGTCTCCGGGCCGAAGTCGCGAACCATCTGGTGCGTGAAGGCCGGATCACACAGATCGCCGACGTAGCTCTTGATCTCCTTGCCCGAGATCTCCTTCCACGCCGTCAGCCGCTCCTCCAGCGTGCAGATCGGGATCAGGCTCTCCACCCCCATTTCCGGGTCGTAGCCGCGGCGCGCGAAATTGTCGTTGACTGCTACGTCATGACCGAGGTTTGAGAGGTGTAGGGCAGTCGGCCACCCCAGATAGCCGTCACCGCCAAGAACAAGGATTCGCATTCAGACGCTCCAATAACTTCGACTCGAGAGGGGGTCTTCAGCGCTAGCAACCCCACCGCGGCCCGGTGGTCGCATGCTGAAGATTCGCTGGCCTGCGCGCAGGCGAGGATAGACGAAGAAGGCAAAAAGTGCCCCTCCGGGCTCCTTAGCCCGGATTTAGGATACGACTTGAGGCGACAGCTCTGTGCGCACGCTGCCGGATGGGCAGAGACGCTGCCCGGCACGCAGCATACGCCTCGAAGGGCGACGGAGCACGGTGATAGCTTCGGCTCGACCATGCGCGTCTTCTTGGCCGCTCGGACCGGTTCGGGCTGGACTGCGGCTCATCGAAGCTGGCGAGATGGCTGCAGCGTCAGGTAGGACACGAGCGGGGAATCGTGGTCCCGCCCGTCCCGCCCACATCCGCCGCCGAATCCTGGGCGCCGTGGGGTTCGGCGTGGTCCTCCTCATCGTGGCCGTGTCGATTCCCTCGGGGACGGGGTTGCCGCCGCCGCCGGCGCCCGGCCTGGCGAGGCCGGCGCCGGCGGGGAACCCGTTGGCCTACACGGCATCCCGCGAGAGCGACTTCGCCAACCGGGCCGTGGACGGCCTGGCCCAAGTGCTGTTCACGCAAAGCCCCGGCGGTGTCCTCGCCACCGCCGCCCGTGTCGCGGCGTTCCGGCCGATGATCGACGCGGCCGTCCGCGGCACCGACATCCCGGCCGCACTCCTCGAGGGGCTGGTCTTCGTGGAGAGCGCTGGGCGTCCCCAGGCGATCGCGGGCACCAGCGCCGCCGATGCGGCCGGCCTGACCCAGATCCTGCCGGGAACTGCGCAGTCGCTCCTGGGACTGCCGGTCAACCTTCCTCGCAGCGAGGCCCTGACGACCGCGATCGAGAACGCTCAACTGAGCGGGCAGGGGGCAAAGGTCGCCCGTCTCGAGCGAGAGCGCGCCCTCCTCGACGCTCGTTTCAACCCCCCGGCGGAGCTGGCCGCGACCGTCCGTTACCTACAGATCGCGCAGCGAGACCTGAAGCGACTCGATCTGGCCGTGGTCGCCTACCACGCCGGAATCGGCAACGTGCAGAACGTGCTCGACCTCTACGACTCAGGGCGTCCGGTCCCCTACACCCAGCTGTTCTTCGACACGGCGCCGTACGACCACGCAGCCGCTTGGAGGTTACTTTCCAGCCTGGGCGACGACTCGGCGCTCTACCCGTGGCGAGTGCTCGGCGCCGAGGAGATCATGGCCATGTACCGGGTCGACCGTTCGACGCTGAAGCGCGTGAGCGCCCTGGAGACCGGATATCCGTCCTCAGCGCTGTTCCTCGACCCGCTCTACGCGGTCGGAACGTTCGCCAACCCGACGGCCCTCGACGTCGGTTACATCGAGCGGACGCTGGTCCCGCTGCCGCGCAACGAGGCTTCCCTGTATCTCGCGTATGCGCCGGATATGGGCTCTCTGGCTGGACGGCTCAAGGCCCCCCGGGCGCTGTACCGCGGTCTGCGACCAGCCGCGTTGACGATGCTGATCGAGATCGCCGCGCTGGTCCACCGGATCTCGCACAGCAACGCTCCCTTGAGGGTGCTGCAGAGCGTCGTCGACGCCCGTTACGACGCGCGTCTGGGCTTCGATGACCCGCCGGCCACGACGGGCTACACGTTCGTGCTCGAGCGGCCCGCCTCGGCCGCGCAGGCGCAGGCCCTGCAGTTCTTGCTGGGCCGCCTTCAGGCGCTCAACCTGACCGCCTCGATCGAGGCGACATCGACGATCGAGGTGACGGTGGCGAGCGACGCCGCTTCGGTCATCGCGAACGGCGTTTGATCGCCACGAGCTGCATGATGTCGCCGGGGTTGAGGTAGACGGTCCGCTCAGCCAGCGCTGTCCGTTCGAGAGCCCGGCCGATCACGCGGGCGCCCGGGACGCCCGCCCGCCGCAAGCGGTCGATCGCGAAGCGCACGCTCACGCGCCGCCCGACCTTGACGTGGTCCACGGGATCGAAGCCGCAGTCCCGGAGCAGGCGCTCGAGTGTCGCGCGTGAGAAGAAGAAGTAGTGGTCGGGGATCAGCTGGCGCCAGCGCTGGGGCGCGAGCCGGAACCACAGGTTGTCGGCTGTGGGCGTCTCGATCAGCAGGACCCCGCCGGGCGCCAACAGGTCAAAGACCCGGGACAATGCCGCGCGCGGTGAGGCCAGATGCTCGATGACGTGGAACATCGTCACAGCGTCGAATCCGCCGGCGGGTGCCGTGAGCTGCTCCAGCGTTCCGGTGTTGACGATGAGTCCGCGCGCCCGAGCCTGCTCCGCCGTCCCCGGGTCCGGCTCGACCCCCTCCGCGGTGAACGATTCGCACACCACCGACAGGAAGCTGCCGGTCGCACAGCCGACGTCGAGGAGCCGGCCGGAGCCGATGTGGCGGCGCAGGCGGCGAGCCCGTTCGCGCTCGGCTTCGAGGCGCTGGGGGTGCTCAGCCGACTCGACGTCGCGCGCGACGATGCCGAGCTCCTCGACGAGCTCCCCCAGGGCGCTCGTGCAACCCGGGTCGCTGGCCAGGAACGTGAAGTCGTGCCCGCGTTCCCCCACGTAGAGCAGGCCGCAGCGCCCACAGCGCACCAAGGGACCGTCGAGTCGCGGCGAGCGAAGCACGACGGTGGCCTCGACGGCACCACAGATATCGCAGGGGGCATAGGGCACGCGGGCAGGTTAGACGTGCTCCGGGGCGCCAGAAGGTAGGTTTCCTGCCGTGACGGATGCCGTGCGGACCCCAGACGTGTTGCTCGAAGGGCTGCCTGACTTCCCCTTCGAGTCCCAGTACCGCCAGGTAGAGGGGCTGCGGCTGGCTCACCTCGACGAGGGCTCCGGCCCGCCCGTCATCTTCTTCCACGGTGAGCCGACCTGGTCGTTTCTGTGGCGGAAGGTGATCCCGCCGGTGGTCGCGGCCGGCTACCGGGCGATCGCGCCGGACCTGGCCGGCTTCGGCCGCTCAGACAAGCCCCTCGACATCGAGTGGTACACCTACGACCGGCACACGGAGGTGATGGCGGGGCTCCTCGAGGATCTCGATCTGCGCGAGGCGACGATCGTCGTGCACGACTGGGGCGGGCCGATCGGCCTGCGGCTGGCGGTGGAAGCGCCCGACCGGATCCGCCGGATGGTCATCCTGGATACAGGGCTGTTCACCGGCCACCAGCCGATGAGCGACGCCTGGCACCAGTTCCGCAACTTCGTCGAGCGCACCGAGGACCTGCCGGTTGGTTTTCTCGTGCGCGGCGCCTGCTACTCGGACCCTGGCGACGAGGTGATCGCGGCATACGACGCGCCGTTCCCAAACGCCGGTTCCAAGGCGGGAGCGCGAGCCTTTCCACTGATCCTGCCGATCACGCCCGACGCGCCCGGAGGAGAGGCGGGGCAGCGCGTCCTCGACGCCCTGCGACAGGACTCGCGGCCCAAGCTGTTCCTATGGGCCGACTCCGACCCGGTCATCCCCCCGTCGGTCGGTGAGCGCTTCGCGGCGGCACTGGGAGGCGAGATCGAGCTGGTCGAGAACGCCAGCCACTTCTTGCAGGAGGACGCAGGAGAGCGGATCGGCCTCCGAATCGCCGACTGGCTGGGCACCCGCAGCTGACAACGTCTTGCCTCTGAACCGCGGGGGCGCCGGCGGTTTTTGGGCTTGGAAGGGGCAGGCTGGGGAGGTTTTCGGGTCTCGGACCTGTTGAAACGAGCAAATTGGACGCCGATGGCGCGGATTGCTCGAATCTGCACGCTGAGCGCCCGTTTTTGAACAACGCTCGCTCAGCCGGCTCGATTTGCTCGTTTAAGCAGGTCGGGCGGCCCGTTCGGTTGCTCGTGGCCGCTCTCAGGCGACCTGGGCGTGCGTCTCCTCCGCATGTGTCTGATCGTCTTGCGCCGCCTGGCTATCGCCGGCGATCGTCTCGGCCATCCTCGCCTCGTAGGCGGCGCGCTTGGCGTGGTCAAGGTTGGTGAGCACCTGGTCGCCCTTGAAGAAGCGCCCGATGCCGTCCACCACCCGCCGGGGAAGGACAGCCTGGGAGCGCATGACCGATCCGATCCGCTTGGGCACGTACACGTCGACTCGGCCGAACTGGAGCGCCTCGACGATGGCGTTGGCCACGTCCTCAGGCTCCACGGCCTTGAACCCGCGCGCCTCAGCCAGGCCTGAGCCGAGTTCGGTGTTGACGACGATGGGCATGACGATGCTCACGCCGATCCCCACGTCCTTGACCTCCTGGCGGATGGCCTCGCTCAACCCCACCACGGCGTGCTTGGTGGCGCAGTAGGTGGCCCCACCCGGGAAGCCGGACTTGCCGGCCGTCGAGGCGATGTTGACCAGATGGCCCCGCTGGCGGGGCAAAAAGCGCTTCAGAGCCAGCTTGGAGCCGAAGATGACGCCCTTGAGGTTGATGTCGATCAAGCGGTCCGCCGTGGCGTCGTCCTCGTCCACGAAGGTGCCAAGGGGCATGATCCCGGCGTTGTTGATCAGCACCTCGAGCGGTCCCAGACGGCTCTCGACCTCGGTCAGAAACTCATCGAAGCTCTCACGCTGGGTAACGTCGAGCGGCAGGCCGATCGTCCCGGAGCCGAGCTCCTGAGCCGTCTGCGCTGCCAGCCCGGCATCGATGTCGCCGATCGCAACGCGCGCTCCCTGGGAAATCAGCGCAGCAGCCGTGGCCCGGCCGATCCCGCGTGCGCCACCCGTGATGGCAACCACTTGCCCAGCGACCGACTTGGGGGCTTTCGCCATGGTCCTTCCTCCTCTGTCAAGCCGCCTTCGATGCGATGGGGCGGTGTGACAGAAACGGTATCGAGCGAACAGAGCCGGCGCGATTCGAAACGTCAGCCGCGAGACCCGCCCGGGTGGCTTCCGCCTCCGGAGCCACCGCCGGAGCCACCGCGAGAGCCGCTCCCAGAGCCGCTCCCAGAGCCGCTCCCGGGGCTCTTGCCCCGCCCGCCGCCGGAGCCCGAGTCACCGCCGCCATTGGCGCCAGAGCTGCCCGAGCTCCGCGGCTCTCCCGGGCCGGTGGTGTTGCCGGCGGCGGTTGAATTGCCCGGAGCGCCTGGGTTGTTGGGATTGGGGGACCCGCCGTGCCTGCCATCTGAGCCGTATCCGCCGCCTGATCCGCCGGAGCCCGAGCCCGACCCGCGGCCAGTGCCCGACCCGCGGCCAGTGCCCGAACCAGAGCCAGCGGTCGACCCGGAGCCGGAGCTCGGCCCTGAGGAGCCGGAGCCTGATCCGCCGCCGGACCTACTGCTTCCCACCGTCCGGGGCTGGGGTCCGGTCGAGCCGTCGCTCCCGCTGGACGAGGAAGTCGACGAGGACCCACTCGAGTCCGACAATCCGGAGCCCGACCGCTGGCCGGACGGGCCAGAAGCGGAGGACGACGGCGGCGAGGACGCGGACGAAGGGGCCGGCGCCAAAGCCGGAATCGAAGGGCTTGACGCGGGCGTGGGGCTCACCAGCATGCCCGGATCGATCACGGCTCCCGAACCAGCGCCGGGCGTGCCGGATGCCGTGAGCGCAGGGTGAGGCGAAGCACCCCTGACATACGCTGCGACGCCGCCGCCCACGACGATGGCCCCCGGGCCAACCAGCGGGACCTGATGGCCCGAGGCCCGGTTCCAGACCTCATCGCCGAGCGACCCGCTCACAGCGCCGCTGGACGCGGTCCCGAGTGCTGCGTGCGGCGCCGTGGCGTCCCCGCCGGCGTGCCACAGCCGCGCGGGAGCTCTCAGAGACAGGGGCGAGCCCAGGCTGTGGATCGGGGCGCCGGGGTCCTCGACCACGACCACGAGCACGCCTGCCGTGCCCAGGCCGGCCAGCACCATTCCCAGAGCGCCCTTGGCGACGCCGCTCTTGATCGCCGACGCGGCAAGAAGCGTGCCGCCCGTCAGTCCTGCGGCTCCGGTCCCGACGGTGGCGGCCAGGACCGCCTCCTTGAGCGCGAGGCCCGGGATCACCGGCAGCAGCAGGGCGAACTTGCGTCGCTGATGCTCAACCTGGGCCCGGTAGGCGCGACAACCGTCACAGTCGCGCAGATGCCGGCGGAGGTTGGAGCGGCGCAGCATGCCGCCATGGCCGAGGGCGAGCTGCTCGCGAATCTCCGCGCAGGCGGTGTCACGGGCGGCACGGCTGGCTACGAGCGACTCGCGTGCCTGGAAGACCAGCGACTTGACCTTGTCGCGAGGGACGTCAAGGACTTCCGCGATCTCCGAGTGCGAGAGCGCGTCCATCTCCGCCATGACAATCGCGGCGCGCTGCGCGTCGGGCAGGCGTCGCATGTCCCGAATCAGGTCGCGCAGATCCTGACGGCGCTGAACCTGGGAGGCGAGACCCTCCGTGACCGGCTCCTCGAGCTCCGCTGCAGGCTGCTCGCGGCGTGAGCGCAGGATCGAAAAGCAGCGATTTCTCGCGATCGTGAACAGCCACGGACGGAGGTGGACCGGGCGATCGGAGCGCAGCAGGGCGCTGTAGGCCGCCATGAACGTATGCTGGACGGCGTCCTCGGCCTCGTCGTGGTCCCCGAGCACGTGGCGGCAGAACGACAGAATCGAGCGGTGATGCCGGTCGAAGATCGCCTCGAAGGCCTCAGCTCGGCCGTCCCTGACCATCGTCACGAGGCTGGCGTCAGAAGCAATGCGCAGCAAGCGCGGTGACAGCAGCGGCAGTTCAAGACGGTACCCCACGCCCGCTTCCATGAAGGAATTATGCACACCTGTAAAGTGGAGTGTTGGCCGGTGGTTAAACCCCCAGCTAGACGCGCATATCGCGTCTCTCCTAGCGCGGTGTAGGCGGTCCCGGAGGGGCGACGATGTCGCGCCCGGACGGGCTCAGCGCCTCGTCGAGCTCGAGCTGCCAGTAGTACCGGCTGAAGGTGATCCCTGAGCGAAACTCGCCCACGTGGGGCTCGACGGCCTCCCCCATGGCCATCCGAACGATCAGCTCCGGATAGGTACGGCCCGGATGGGCAGCGTACATCGGGGCGGGAAAGGCGCCGCCGAAGCGGGTGTTGACGTCGGTGATCCCGAGGCCGACCTGCGAATCGCGGAACACCTGGACGGTGCACGGTCCCCGCACCCCAAGCGCCTGCACCACGTCTCGCCCGAGCTCGATCAGCTCCCGGTCGTCGATCACCGTGCCCTTGATCGATTCTCCACCCCGAGATTCGATCATCGTCCGCGGGATCGCGTTCAGGCAGCGCCCCTCCGTGTCGCACAGGCAGTCGATCGAGAACTCGGGGCCATCCATCGCCTTCTGCACCATCACGGGCTCCTCGACGTAGTCGACGAAGAACGCGGCAGCCCGCGCGTCCTTGGCGTAGAGGATCGAACGCGCCCCCGACCCCTGGCGAGGCTTGACGATGACCGGGTAGTAGGGCACGTCCTCTCCGGGCAGGACGGTCGGAGGCGAAGGCAGACCGAGCGACTCGAGCAACAGGTGGGCCTCGTACTTGTCGAACGTGGCCCGGGCGGTGTCCGGGCCGGGCACCAGCGAGGGAAGCTGGCCGGCTGCTCGCGCGTGGGCCAGCACCTCGATGTCGAGATCGGTCAGCGGGATGACGGCTCCCACCCGGTGCTCGCGGCACAGCGCCTGGAGCTCAGGAACGTAGGCCGGGTCATGGATCGCCGGCACCGAAGCGCGGACGTCGGCGGCGTACTGAGCGGGCGCTAGCGGGTTGGGATCGACCGCCACCACCGTCGCATGCTGCGCGAAGGCGGAGACGATGTCGTAACGCTTGCCCACCCCGGTGAGGAGGATGCCTACGTCGCGCTTGGCGGGTGCCATCCGCCCGACTCCCCTTTATAGAGCCCCTTACCGCCAAGGACCATCCCAACCGTGGCGAGCAGGATGCGGAGATCGAGCGCCAGCGAGCGATGCTCGACATACCAGAGGTCGAGCTCGATCCGCTCCGGCCACGGCAACGAGGCCCGGCCGTTGACCTGGGCCCACCCGGTGATGCCCGGCCGCACGCACAGACGCCCGAGCTGGCGCTCGGTGTACTGCTGCACCTGAATTGCAATCGTCGGACGAGGGCCCACGATCGACATCTCGCCGCGCACCACGTTCCAAAGATTGGGCAACTCGTCGAGCGAGTAGCGCCGCAGCCAGGTCCCCAGGCGGGTGATGCGGTCATCGCCCTGCTGGATGGCGAGCCCGGCGCCGATGAACTCGGCGTCCTTGACCATCGTCCGCAGCTTGTAGATGGAAAACGGGGCGCCGTCCTTGCCAATTCGGGTCTGGCGGTAGATGGCGGGACCGGGCGACTCGAGCCGGATCAACAACGACAAGATCCCGACGGCGGGCGCCGTCAGCAGAGTGGCCGGGACGGCGATCATGAGATCGAGCGCCCGGATCGACCAGGCGCCCGGCGGCCTGATCGCATCCCGTCCGCCGGCCGGCCTCATCGCGTCCCCTCCGCCGGCTCCCAGCCGGCCTCCGTTCCATGGGCCAGCCAATCCCACAGGCCGGCGGCCAGCGAGGCGGTGGTGAGGACGTAGTAGCGGGCCACGAGCAACGGGCGACGGGGGAGAACCGGGGCCACGGCGGCAGCCAGCAGCAGCGCGACCTGGAGCGCCACCGCGACTGCGTAGATCCACCCGTGACCGAGGAGGGCAACGCTGGTGGCGAGGATCACGAGGTGCAGGAATGGCGATGCATAGCGCAGGACCCGATGGGAGAAGATCATCAGGGCATACAGCGGGTCGTAGCCCCGCGGAGAGAGCATGCCGCCCCGGATCACGATCGGCCAGCCGTGGCTCATCATCCGCCGTTTGCGCGCGAATTCGCCCTCGATCGTGGGGACCATGACCTCGGTGGCTCGCGCCGCGGGGGCGTAGACGGCGAGCCACCCCCGCTTCACCATGTTGAAGGGGAAGCTCAGGTCGTGCCCCATGATCGGGTCGACCTCGAGGTATGACTCCCGACGGGTCGCGTAGATCGCGCCGTTGCCACCGGTCACCGACCGCAGGCGTGACTCGAGCGTCCGTAGCAGCATCTCGTAGCGCCAGTACAGGCCCTCCTGGTTGGTGCCCGTGTCGTTGACGAACAGCACGTCACCGCATACGTAGCCAACCCGGGGCTCGGCGAACGGCGCGATCAGGAGGGTGAGGGCATCGGGCGCCCACACTGCATTGGCATCGGAGAAAGCCAGAATGTCCCCAGAGGCCCGTTCGACGCCCGCGTTCTGGGCGCGGATCTTGCCGCCCCGGGGAAGCTCGAGCACGACATCCGCCCCCGCCTGGCGGGCCAGCTGCGCAGTGGCGTCCGGAGAGCCGTCGCAGGCCACGATGAGCTCGAGCCGGTCACGCGGATAGTCGAGCGCACGCAGGTTGGCCACCCGCTCGCCGATCACCGCCTCCTCGGCGTAGGCAGCCACGATCACCGACACGCGTGGCGGCACCACCGTTACAGCGACGAACGCTCCCCGCAGGCCGCGGCCGCGCAGACAAGCGAGAGCCGCCAGCAGTAGTCCGTACCCGACCTGGGTGTGGATGAGCAGGGCCGTCGAGACCCAGAAAAGGATGGCCAGCGCCGTCATGCGCGGCGGATTGTCCCGTACAGCTCAAGCGTCTTTCGGGCGGCCGCGTCCCAGGAGTAGCGCTGCTGGACCGCGGTCCGCGCCGCCTGGCCAAGCCTCTCCCGCTCGGCGGGATCGCCGATCAGCTCCTCGAGGGCGCCGCGGAGACGGTCCGGATCATGCGACGGGACCAGCCGGGCGGCCCCAGCCTCGGCGACCTCTGAGAAACCGCCGACGTCGGTGAGGACGATGGCCTTGCCGAACGCCAGGGCGGTGGCCAGCACGCCAGAGAAGTCGAAGCGCTCGGCCTGCACGTAGGGGAGTACGACGACATCGGCCCGGCGAAAGAAGGCGGGCAGCTCGTCGTCGGCGACGAAGCGGGGGAGAAAACGCACACCCGCTGGAGCGCGCTCACGCAGCGACGCCAGATCCATGCGCGAGCGACCGACGATCCACAGGTCGGCGTCGGTGATCCCGTGCCAGGCTTCGAGCAGGTCCTCGATCCCCTTGTAGGGCCGGATCAGGCCGAAGCTGAGAACGACGGGACGCCTGGGCGCGACGCCTTGGAGGCCCGGCGGCAGCGGTCGCTCGCGCGGCAGGCGCGTGAGGTGGTCGAAGGCGCCGTGGTGGATCACGTGCACCTTCGCCGCGTCGATCCCCAGCCCCTGCACGAGCGTCCGCCGGCCGTAATCGGAATGGACGACCACCGCCTGGACTCGGTCGTAGAGCTGACGCTGAGCCCGGAGCTGCCCGGGTCTGGGTTCGCGGGGAAGCAGGTCGTGCGCGGTCAGCACGAGCGGACGATCGGGAAGGAGGTGCATATCGAGTGCCTGGACCGCGAGCCACTGGAAGTGGACGATGTCTGTCTCGCGCGCGATCCGCCGCAGCCGGAGCATGTCCGGGACGTGCTCGGCCAACTTGAGGGCCAGGCGGATCCGGGAGGCGGGCGCGCCCCTAGCGTGACGGTAGAAGCTCCGCCGAAGCTCATAGCCCTCGGGCGCCGGGACCGAGCCGTAGACGAAGCGGCTGGTAAGCAGCCTGACCTGGGCCCCCTGACGGGCCAGGGCGGCGGCCAGGGCGTGGTCGTAGGGCGGCGTGTAGGCCGATGGGTCGACGAGGTCGACGCGCATCACTCGGGCTCCGCCCGGTTGGACATCCGCAGTCCGATCAGCTCGTCGATGGCCAGCACGGCATCGAGGGCGAGGAACTGAAGGCGTTCCCCGCGGCTGCGCGGAACCGTCGCGGCCGCGGGCGCACCAGCCTGGCGCTCACCACGGGCGCGATCGCCGGCACGCCGCAGAGCGCGCCTGACCGCCGGCTCAGGCCGAAATCCCGGGTACTCCCGGGCCAGCCATGCGCGCCCCGCGGCATAAGCGCGCCACTGCGCGCGCAGCTCTCGCACGCTGGTTCGGTACTCGTGCTGGACCACTGCGTCCGGCCGGAGCTCCAGCGTCCAGCCGAGGTCCTGCAGGCGCCAGCAGAAGTCGGTGTCCTCGGCCGCGCGCAGCCCCTGGCGGAACCCGCGCGCCGCCCGGAAGGCCTCCTGCCGAACCATCAGATTGGCAGCGGCAGCCCGGGGTCGGAAGGGGTGGGCCATGTGCGCCGACTGCGACAGGAAGTTGCGCGCCACCCCGTAGCGTGCCGCCAGCGTCGTCGACCCCGTCCCGCCCACGACCTCGCCCACCAGCGCGCCCACCTCCGCGCCGACCGGCGCCTCGAAGTAGGCGTCGAGCAATCCCGACGGCGCGCGGGTGTCGGCGTCGAGGAACAGGACCCATTCGCCGGAGGCCTGGGCGCCACCGGCATTCCGGGCGTAGGCCGGGGAGCGCTCCTCGTGAGCGGGCACCACGACCACGTCCGAAGCCGCCGGCGCCGTTCCTGTGTTGTCGGCCAGGATCAGCTCGTCGCCGTCGCGCACGTGAAGGCCGCGCAGGAGCGATAGGGCGCCGCGGGCGCCGGCGGCGTCGCCGGCGAAGGGTACGACCACGCTGACCGACGGCCGGCTCACGAGGCCATCCGGTACTGGCGCATGCGGCGCACGAGCAAGCGCGCCTGGACGAGCTCCTGGCGGTGGGCGAACCCGGTCAGCAGCAACGCCGGCGGGATCGCGCCGAACACGGCGGCGCGGGCCACGAACCCGACCGCCCCGTGAGTGGGCAGAAGCAGATCGCCGGCGACGGCCAGGGCGCCCATGACCACGACCAGCTGGGCCATGCGGCGCCACTCAAACTGAACCGCAAAGGCGCGACGTACGAGCAGGTGCATG
>Ga0335074_10003527_pt1 | contig 21426 bp, 15 predicted proteins | sample Lox_Sample_23_FD_206715 | JGI IMG/M metagenome (GOLD analysis project Ga0335074, IMG submission 206715) | Soil microbial communities from Loxahatchee National Wildlife Refuge, Florida, United States - Lox_Sample_2.3 | ecosystem: Environmental > Terrestrial > Soil > Wetlands | place: USA... | reverse complement strand
TGGCCTACGCGATCGCGTCGGGCAACCCGGACGGCACGGTGCGCCGGCTCTACATCGCGGTCTCCGGGGTGCTGGCCCAGTTCGGCGGCGTCACGCTGGCGTTCGCGTTCGTGGTGCTGATCGGGCCGGTCGGGCTGCTGATCCACGCGAGCTGGTTCTACGACTTCCCGTGGGGCATCGCGGTCATCTACACCTACTTCCAGGTCCCGCTCATGGTGCTGGTGTTCCTGCCCGCGATCGACGGGGTGAAGGCGCAGTGGCGGGAGGCCTCCGACAGCCTGGGCGCCTCAACGTGGCAGTACTGGCGGTACGTCGGCGGGCCGCTGCTGGCGCCCGCGTTCTTCGGCGCGGCGCTGCTGCTGTTCGCCAACGCGCTCTCGGCGTTCGCGACGATCGTGGCCTGGGAGAACCAGATCGCCTACATCGTGCCGCAGCAGATCTACGTCGCGATCAACAGCGAGGTCGGCCTGAGCAACGTGAACCAGGCCGACGTCCTGGCTCTGGGGATGATCATCATGGTTGCCATCCTTATGACCTGCTACGCCCTCCTGCAGCGCCGGGCGGCACGATGGCTGCGGTAACCTCCGTCGGCGACGCGCCGCTGGCCGTCCCGGCCCGGCGCCCGCGCGGCATGCAGGCCGGGCGGCGCCGGCGGCTGAACGCGTTCCGGTACGTGGTGTTCGCGTTCTTCGCGCTGTTCTTCCTGCTGCCGCTGCTGGCCATGCTCCGGTTCTCGTTCGAGGGCAGCACGCTCGGCACCTGGTCGGCGAGCGCGTGGTCGCAGATCGTGTCCTACCAGGGGCCGCCGCCGTTGCTCAGCGCGGTCGAGATCACCCTGGAGCTGGCCGTGCTGACCAGCGTCGTCACGCTGGGGCTGCTGGTCCCGACCATGATCTGGATCCGGCTGCGGGTGCAGTGGATCAGCCCGGCCGTTGAGTTCCTCTGCCTGCTGCCGCTCACGATCCCGGCCATCTCCCTGGTGGTCGGGCTGGCCCCGGTCTACAACAAGATCAGGCACTACGAGCTGTCCGCGCTGATGCTGTTCTTCGCGTACGTGATCCTGGCGCTGCCCTACGCGTACCGGTCGCTGGCGGCGGGGCTGAACGCCATCGACGTGAAGACGCTGGCCGAGGCCGCCCGCAGCCTGGGCGCGCGCTGGTTCACCGTGATGTTCCGGGTGATCGCGCCGAACATGTGGCAGGCGATCCTGAACGCGCTGCTGCTGTCCGCCGCGCTGGCCCTCGGCGAGTTCACGATCGCCTACACCCTGCTGTACGTGAACCTGCAGGTCGAGCTGTTCTCCATCGACCGGAACACGCCGAACGCCTCGGTGATCTTCTCCACCTCGCTTTCCGCGCTGATCTTCGTCTTCATACTTCTGTTGATCGTTTCTTACGCTGGGCGCCGCCGGCGGCGCGGGATGAGGTGACGGCCGTGACATCGCCACAGACGCAGAACGGGCAGACGGCGACGGCCCGGACCGCCGTCGAGGTGCGGATGCTGGGGCTGAGCCGGCGCTACGGCTCGGTGGTCGCGCTGGACGAGCTCGACCTGACCGTGCAGGCCGGCGAGCTGGTCGCGCTGCTCGGCCCGTCGGGCTGCGGCAAGACCACCACGCTGCGGCTGCTGGCCGGGCTCGAGGACGCCGACGCCGGGTCGATCACGGTCGGCGGGACCGATGTCACCCGGCTGCCTGCCAGCAAGCGGGACATGGGCATGGTCTTTCAGGCCTACTCGCTGTTCCCGCACATGACCGTGCGCCAGAACGTCTCGTTCGGGCTGCGGCTGCGCCGGGTGAGCTCCGTCCAGCGGGACCGGCGCGCCATGGAGATGCTGGAGCTGGTCGGCCTGTCGTCGCAGGCGGACCGGTACCCGCACCAGCTCTCCGGCGGCCAGCAGCAGCGCGTCGCCCTGGCCCGGGCGCTGGCCATCGAGCCCCAGGTGCTGCTGCTGGACGAGCCGCTGTCGGCCCTGGACGCCAAGGTCCGGGCGCAGTTGCGGGATCAGATCCGCCGGATCCAGCTCGACGTGGGCATCACGACGCTGTTCGTCACCCACGACCAGGAAGAGGCGCTGGCGATCGCGGACCGGGTCGGCGTGATGCGGGACGGTCACATCGAGCAGCTCGCGTCGCCGGTTGACGTGTACTCGCGCCCGGCCACCTCGTTCGTGGCCGAGTTCGTCGGCCTGACCAACCGGCTGCCCGGCACGGTGAGCGGCGCCACGGTGACCGTGCGCGGACGCGACCTGCCGCTGGTGGATCTGTCCACCCCGCCCGGCCCGGTGACGGCCCTGGTGCGCCCGGAGGCGGTGACGATGGCGTCGGACTCCGACGGCTCTTCCGGCCCGCTGACCGGCACCGTGATCGCCTCGACGTTCCTGGGCGCGACCAGCCGGGTGACCGTCGACCTGGGTGACGTGACGATCATGGCCCAGCTGAGCACCGCCGACGCCACCGGGCTGCCGGCGGGCAGCCGGGTCTCGCTGACGATCCGCCCCGACCCGGTGCTGGTGTCCGTCGACGCCCCGGCGGATGCAGAAGCGTGAGCGGTCCGTTTCCTTCGCTCCCTCCGTTTCCTCCGCTCACGCTGCACCGCCGCCTCGGGGCCGGCGCGGTGCTGCGCCGGGGCGCCAGCGCGCCGTACCGCGCGGTCGAGATCATCGAGGGCGAGCCGCACCTGGTGCGCGACGACCTGGGGGCGCCTGATCTCGGATCCCGGGTGCCGGCCGGACGGCCGCTGCTCAGCCTGGTCCAGGTCACCGACCTGCAGCTGGCCGACGTCCAGTCGCCGACCCGGTTCGAGTTCCTGAACCGGTACTTCGCCGACCCGAGGTACGCCGAGATCGTGCCGGTGCAACGTCCCCAGGAGGCGCTCAACTGCCGCGCGATCGACGCCACGCTGCGCACGCTCAACGCCGTGCGGGGCCCGGTCACCGGGGCGCCGCCGCAGCTCGCGGTGACCACGGGCGACGCGATCGACAACGCGCAGTGGAACGAGATGCAGGCCTTCCTGGCCCTGTTCGACGGCGGCGTGGTCCGCCCGGGCTCGGGCGGGCCGGGTTACGTCGGCGTCCAGTCACCCGACTGGCCGGACGATTTCTTCTGGAAGCCCGACGGCGACGGCGGGCACGGCGAGGACGTGTTCCGGCGCGAGTTCGGCTTCCCGCACCACCCGGGGCTGCTGGAGCGGGCCATGGAGGAGTTCTCGGCGAGCGGCCTGCGCCTGCCCTGGCTGTCCTGCTTCGGCAACCACGAGGCGCTGAACCAGGGCGTGGGGCGGATCACCCCCGGCCTGGCCGCGGCGCTGACCGGCAACCAGAAGCCGCTGCGGCTGCCGGCCGGCTTCGACCACGATCACGCGCTCGAGCTGTTCACCGATCACCCCGAGGCGTTCATGGCCGGGCCGTCGGTGACGATAACCGCCGATCCCGGCCGGCGGCCGGTCACCCGGCGCGACTTCGTCGAGGCGCATTTCCGGCCGGGCGCGCACCCGTTCGGGCACGGGTTCAGCGCCCAGAACCGGCTCGACGCCACCGCGTACTACGTCTACGACACGCCAGCGGTCCGGCTGATCGCGCTCGACACGGCCTGCCTGGCCGGGGGGGCCGCCGGATGCCTCGACCACGACCAGGCGCGCTGGCTCGAGGCCCGGCTCGCCGAGGTGCACTCGAGCTATCGCGGGCCGGACGGGGGCGAGGTGCGCACCGGTCACGCCGACCGTCTGGTCATCGTGTTCTCGCACCACGGGGTCGACACCCTGGACAGCGCGCGCGGCGGGCACCCGGGGCCGGACGGGGCGCCGGCGCTCGGCGGCGCCGAGGTCGTCGGCCTGTTGCACCGCTTCCCCAACGTCGTGCTGTGGCTGAACGGGCACACGCACACCAACGCGGTGTCTCCCCGCCCCGACCCGGGCCGGCCCGGACGCGGCTTCTGGGAGGTCACCACCTGCGCGATCGTCGACTGGCCGTGCCAGACCCGGATCGTCGAGCTGGTCGACGGCGGCGGGTACCTGTCCATCGTCTGCACGATGGTGGACCATGACACCCCGCCCGGGCCGCGGTCTCTGGACACCGGCGACGACCTGGCCGCCCTGCACCGGGAGCTCGCGGCCAACATGCCGCTGATCGGGGCCGACTCGGGCCGGGCCGGAGCGCCCGCCGACCGCAACACCGATCTGCGGCTGACGCCGCCGTTCCCGCTGGACCGGCTGGCCGCCAGGTAGCCGGGTACGTCAGCCGCCGAGGCGCCGCCGCGGCCAGTCGACCGGCAGCAGGACGTTGCGGTCGAAGGCGCGGCCGGCGCCCGCGCCGCCCTCGGCCGTGATCTGGTCCCGGACCTGCCAGTCGTTGGCGGCCAGCTCGCGGGCGAGCGCGGCGAGGCCGGCCGGGTCGGCGACGTGGATCTGGTCGCCGCCGGGCGAGGCCGGGGCCGCGCTGTCGATCACGGTGCAGGCCAGGACGAGGCCGGCGTCGGTCTCGAGCAGCTCGATGATCCGGGCCTGCTGCGGCCAGTCGATGTGCGACGCGGTCGTCAGCTGCCAGAACCCGCCGGGCGCCGCGTCGTCGCGGATCGCGGTCACCGTGTGCTTGTGGGTGTGCCCGTTGATCCAGGCCACCACGCACGGGTGGGAAAGCAGCAGGTCGCGCAGCTCGGCCGCGAGCACCCGGCGGCCGGCCCCCGGCGGGCGCGTGTCGTTGACCAGCGTCTCCAGCGGGTGGTGGCTGAACAGCAGCACCGGCCGGGCCGCGGCGTCGGCCGCCGTGAGCTCGGCCTCCAGCCAGCCGAGCTGGGTCTCGTCGATCGATCCCTGCCAGCCGCCGTGCGCGTTCACGGTGTCCAGGACCAGGCAGCGCGCCGCGCCGCGGCCGAAGCCGTAGTACGCGGTGCCGTCGTCGACGTTGCGGCGGTTGTAGCCGTGCCCGACCGGGCGCCCGGTGGTGGCGAAGTGCTCGCGCACGTGCCAGGCGCGGGTGACCGGCATCCGGCCCTGGTCCGGCGTGACCGCCAGCTGGGTGCCCCGGGCCAGCTCGATCAGGGCCTCGGCCTCCGACGACCCGAACCGGCGCAGCGCCTCGCCCGCGTCGATGTCGTCCGGCGGGGTCACGATCTTCAGCCCGCCGGACATGTAGTCGGCCAGCCAGCCCTCCGCGGGCACGGTGCCCTGCAGCATGTTGTCGTGGTTGCCGTGCACCGCGTACCAGGGCAGCCCGAGACCGGTCGCCTGGAACGGCCGGCGGGCCGCGGATAGAACGCCCGGCACCTCGGGCAGCCCGTACCGGGTCCGGGGCAGGTCGGGCTCGCCGCCCTCGGGATGCCAGTACCGCTCGTCCGCGACCTCTGGGCCGGCCACGCCCTCATAGCGGTCCAGGTCGCCGGAGTCGGGCCGGACCCGGCCGCCGTCGAGGAGATCGATGTAGGCGCGCAGCTCGTTGCGCTGGCAGTTGTCGGTCGCGTCGCCGGTGACCACGGCGAAGTCGATCGGGGCGCCGGACACCGGGGCCGCGGCCGCGGCCGCGCGCACGGCGCGGACCATGGCCTCGGCCACCTGGTAGGTGAACAGCTCCTGGGCCCGGTAGGTGCCGATGATGCCGACGCTGGCGCGCACCGGCGAGTCCGGGTCGCAGTAGCGGTCGATCAGCTCGGCCCGGCCGGGGGACTGGTGGTCCATCACGTGGGTGTCCGACAGCTGCGCGATGACCAGCAGCGGCCGGGCCGAGCGGCGCCAGGCGGCGGGCAGGCCGCCGCCCGCCAGGTCATCCCGCACCACGTGCTGCTCGCCTTCGGCGGGGACCAGCGGGCGGTACCCGCCCGGGCCGGCCTCGCCGGGAACCAGGCGGCGGCGTCCCGTGCTGACCGGCTCGGCCGCGGAGTCCGGCGTCACCGGCGCCCGGTGACGTGGACCGGCGTCACCGGCATGCTGACCTGAACCGATGCGCCGGGCAGCATCTCCGCGGCCTCGGTCGTCGCGCGGTCCACCTTGACCGTGACGTCGCCGGACAGCCGGACGCTGACCCTGGTCACCGAGCCGAGGAAGGTGCGGTCGGTCACGATCCCGTTGCCGCCCTCCTGTACCGCGATGCGCAGGGTCTCGGGCCGGACCAGCACGTCGACGTCCCGGGACAGCCCCGCGGCGGTGCTGCCGTGCACCGGGGCGATCACGCCGAGCACGCTGACCTGGTCCGCGCCCTCGAGCTGGCCGGGGATGCGGTTCATGACCCCGACGAACTCGGCCACGAACGCGGTGGCCGGCTCGGCGTAGAGCTCGCTGGGCACGGCGACCTGCTCGAGCCGGCCGTCCCGCATGACGCCGACCCGGTCGGCCATCGACAGCGCCTCCTCCTGGTCGTGCGTGACGAACAGCGTGGTCGTGCCGAGCCGCTGCTGCAGCGAGCGGATCTGCTCGCGCAGCTGCAGCCGCACCTTGGCGTCGAGCGCGGACAGCGGCTCGTCGAGGAGCAGCACGCGCGGCTCGATGGCCAGCGCCCGGGCCAGCGCGACGCGCTGCTGCTGGCCGCCGGACAGCTGGTGCGGATAGTGCTTCGCGTGGTCGGACAGGCCGACCATGTCCAGCAGCGCGCCCGCCTTGCGGCTGCGCTCGCCCGCCCGGAGCTGGCGCATTCGCAGCCCGAACCCGACGTTGTCCAGCGCCGACATGTTGGGGAACAGGCTGTAGCTCTGGAACACCATGCCCATGTCACGCTTGGCCGCCGGCACCGCGGACACGTCCTTGGTGTCGACGGTGACCGAGCCGGAGTCGGCGGTCTCGAACCCGGCCACGATCCGCAGCGCGGTGGTCTTGCCGCAGCCCGAGGGGCCGAGCAGGGCCACGAACTCGCCCGGCGCGATTTCCAGCGACAGCCCGTCAAGCGCTCGCACGGAGCCGAAGGAACGGCTGAGCTCGCGGAGCGCGACCGGCGCGCCCGCGTCGCCGCCCGCGGCATGAACCACGCCGCCTGCGGCCTCGGTGCCCGCCGTTGTGTTCGCGGTCATTCGGGTTCCCCCCTGGTCTGACTGAAATCCTGGCGCGTGACGGTGAACAGGGCAACCTGCGCTCCGCCGCGCCTGCGGGCGCTGCGGCCGCCGACGGCCACGATGACCATCAGCAGGAGCCAGGTGACGAACAGCGCCATGAGCGACGCGGCGACCGACACCGGGCCGCTGTTCTGCTCGAACTGCACGATCCACACCGGGAAGCTCACGTAGAGCGCCAGGCTGGCCGCGGTGAACTCGCCGAGCACCAGCGCCACGGTCAAGACGGTGGCCGAGAGCATGGAGGCGCGGATGTTCGGGAGCACCACCCGCCACAGCGTGACCAGCCAGCCGGCGCCGAGCGAGTTCGACGCCTCGACCATCGTCTTCAGGTCGAACGCGCGCAGGCCCGCGTCGAGCGAACGGTAGGCGAACGGCATGGCCAGGATCACGTACACGAGCCCGAGCAGGTACGGCGTACCCAGCAGGAAGCTGGGCGCCACCTTCAGCACGCCGATGATCAGCACGATCGGCGGGATCACGATCGGCAGGATCGTGATCCCCTCCATGACCCGCCGGATGCCCGGCAGCCGCAGGTGCACGTAGACGGTGGTGGGCACCATGAGCACCAGCGTGAGCACGGTGGTGACCAGGGCCAGCCGCAGCGACAGCCCGATCGCCGAGAAGAACCCCGACTGCTTGAAGACATCGGGGAACGCCTTCAGCCCGGCGAAGCGCAGCGCCGCGTAAAGCGGGATCAGGAAGTACGCGCCCGCCAGGAGCAGGATCACCCACCGCCAGACCGGGTAGCTGCGCCTTCGCGTGGCCGGCCTGGTGGCCGGGGTCTGCGCCCCGGCCGCGACATCAGCTACCGCAGCCATCGCGCCGCCCTCCGCTGCAAGATCGTGTAGGCGATCATCACGATCGCGATGATGACGACCATGATCAGCCCGAGCGCGTAGCCCAGGTTCTCCTGGCCGGCCAGGACGTTGCCGTTCAGCAGCGCCCCGATCTGGATCGGCGTCAGCGCGATCGTGCCGCCGGACAGGGCCTCGGCGGTCGCGTACGCGGAGAACGCGCTGCCGAACAGCAGCAGCAGGCAGCCGAGGAACGACGGCATCAGCACCGGCACCCCGACGTAGCGCCAGTACTGCCAGGTTCCGGCGCCCATGTTCTGCGCGGCCTCACGCCAGGCGGGCCGCAGTCCCTCCAGCGCGGGCAGGATGACCAGGACCATCAGCGGGATCTGGAAGTACATGTAGACGAAGAACACGCCGAACGCGTTGTACAGCGTGAAGCCGTGGTTCCAGATGTCGACGCCGAAGATGTCCTTGATCCATCCGGTGACGATGCCGGTGGTGCTGAGCGTCGCGATGAACAGGAAGGCCAGCGGCACGCCGCCGAAGTTGGCGAACACGCCGGACGCGGTGATCACGACCTGGCGCAGGATGTTGCCCCGCTTGGCGGTGAAGATCGCGTACGCGATCAGCAGCCCGAAGATCCCCGGCACGACCGCGGTGGCGATCGACAGCAGGATGGACGTCTTCAGGCCGGTCAGGTAGGCGCCGTGGATGGCGGTATCGATGTTGCTCCACGTGAACTGGCCGCTGCCGGAGCTCACGAACCCGCCGCCCGAGGTCTGGAACGCGGCGACCGCGATCGCGATCGTGGGCGCGATCAGGCCGAGGGCGATGTAGATGCCGAACGGGATGATGCCCAGCCAGCGCAGCGGGCCGCGGAGCCAAGTGGGGACCCGGCTGGGCCGGGCCCCGGAGGCCGGTGCCTCCGGGGCCGCGGCCCGGGTCGTCGTGTCCGCCATCGGCTAGCCGACTTGCTTAGCCCAGTTCTGGCTGACGACGTTCTCGGCCGAGGCCTGCTGGGCGTCGCTCGGGAACGTCAGCGCGCCGGACGGGGCCGGGGGCAGTTCCGCGTACGCGGCCCTGTCCACGGTTCCGTTCGACACCAGCGTGGGCAGCTCGATCGGGCGGGCGAAGCCCTGGAGCCAGAGGTTCTGGCCCACGGTCGAGTACAGGTACTCCTCCCACAGCCGGGCGGCGGCCGGGTCCGGGGCGGTGGCGCTGATCGCCTGGTCGTAGTAGGACGCGTACGAGGAGTCCGACGGGATCACGATCTTGAAGTTCTTGACCACCGGCTTGACCTCGGAGGCCAGCAGGTAGTCCCACCAGACGAGGATCGGCGTGGTGCCGTTCTGCACCGTGGTCGGCCCGCCGACGGCGGTCGGGACGAAGTTGCCGATCTGCTTCAAGTGCGCGAAGTACTGAATGCCCGGCTCGATGTTGCCGAACGAGCCGCCGTTGGCCAGCGCCGCCGCGTAGACCGCGGCGAACGCCGCGCCGGCCGTGGTCGGGCTGTTGTTGAGGCCGATCATGTTCTTGTACGCCGGGTTGGTCAGGCTGGCGAAGGAGGTCGGGGCCACCTTGACCTTGGCCGGGTCGTACCCGATGGCCACGTAGCCGCCGTAGTCCGCGTACCAGTCGCCGTTGGCGTCCTTGGCGTTGCCCGGGATGTTGGTCCAGGTCGCGACCTTGTACGGAGCCCACAGGTGGTCGTTGGCGCCCTCGACCGCGAACGGCGTGCCCACGTCGACCACGTCCGGCGCGCGGCTCTGCCCCTTGAGCTGCTGCACGGCGGTGATTTCCTGTCCGCTGGAGCCCTCGGGGTTGGCGTCGGTGATATGAATGTGGTATTTCGCGGTGAAATCCTTCATTATGGTGCCGTAATTGGCCCAATTGCTCGGCAGCGTGATGACGTTGAGCTGCCCTTCTTTCTCTGCCGCCTTGACGAGGGCCGCCATTCCGCCGCCGGCCGCGGCGGATGTGGCCTTCGACCAGTTGGTTGACGAGCCGGAACTTCCCGATGAGCTACCGCTGCTGCACCCGGCGGCCAGCGCGACGGTGCCGATGACTGCAGCAATGGCAACGCCTGTCTTTTTTATTCGCACCTTTCCCCCTCAGACCTGCATGACCGCGTTGGGTCAGGACGCGAGCATCGTCGCGAGGAAACGTGAAGAGCAGGTATCTCTGAATGGGACAGACGCCATCTGATTAATGAACGGTAGCCGTCCGGAAGAGGAATTTCTGTACGACTGGTTAGCCGCCATACATTAAGACAGAATTAACGAATAGCTCGGTGAGCTGTAACAATTCTGTGATGGGCAGCGGCGGTTACGAGGAGTACACTGCCGGACCGGTCCGGCCGGGGTTACACACGCCAGCGGGCGGCGGTCAGCGCCTGGACGGCCGCCGGGCTGCCGTCCAGCCGCACCCGCGCGGCCGTTGTCCGGCCCATCGCCCACATGGTGAGCTCGGCCGGGCTCCCGGTCACGGTGACGACCGGGGTGCGGTGCTTGGCGGTGATCCGGACCCTGGGCCCTCCCGACCCGCGCGAGGCGCCCGGTCCGCCCGAGGCGCCCGACCCGCCCGAGGCGGCGGGCTCCGGCCGGTCGTCCCGGGCCAGCTCGACGCCCACCGGAGCCTTGCGCAGCACGAACCTGGCCATCCCGAGCCTGCGCCAGAGCATCTCGGTCATGCCCTGGTCGAGCTTGCGCGGCTCCCAGCCGGGCTGGGCCCGGCGCACGTCCTCGTGATGCACGAAGAACTCGACCGCGTTGGCGCGCTCATCGACGCCGGGCAGCCCGAAGGGCGACAACCGCGGCGGGCCGTTCCTGATCATCTCGACCAGGTTCTGGAAGGGCGTCCGGTCGGTCAGCCTGCGCTGCAGGCGGCGGGTGCGCACGGCCAGCGGCCCGCCGAGCATCCCGAGCCCGGCGTCGGGCCGGTGCTCCCTGAGCACCAGGTGCGCGGCAAGATCGACGGTGACCCATCCCTCACACAGGGTTGGCTCCCGGGGGCCGACCTGGTCGAGCAGGGCGCATAGGGCAAGGCGCTCATCCCGGGCATACCTCATCGTGTGATGGTAGGCCACCCGCCCGCGGCTGGGAATGCCGGCGCACGGTCGCGGCCCGGGTGCGCAGGGGATACCGCGGGCCACCGCGACGACCGCCCGGGCCGGGCCGCGACCTATGCTGGCCGCTACGGGCCGGGAGACCGGCTCGCGTCCGGCAGGCAACGTACAGGCAACGGGAGGAGCCGATGACCGCGGGCCACCCCGTGCGGCCGACCGGCCCTCGGGCGCGGCGGGAGCTCACGCTGCTGATCGCGCTGGGCGCGGCCGGGGCCGGCCTGGTGCTGCTCGCGACGCGCCAGGGCTGGGCGCACGTCACGACGACCGCGCCCCAGCCGCTGCCGGCCAGCGTCACCACCGCCAACGGCCAGGCGCTGGTGCCCGCCGCCGGTGCCCTGGCCCTGGCCGCCCTGGCCGGCCTGGCCGCGGTCCTGGCCACCCGGCGGACGATGCGGCGCATCGCCGGCGTCGTGCTGGCCGGGCTGGGCGTGGGCATCGCCGTGGCGGTCAGCGCCGCGATCTCCGCGGCCGACGTGGTAGCCGCGGCGTCGCCCGCCGTCCCCGGCAGCCCGGGCGGGGTGACCGGGACCAGCATCGGCAGCACCACCGGCGGCGGCACGGGCGGCTCGGGGCAGGCCGGGTCCGCCCTGTCCGGCCTGCCCTCGCACGTGGTGTTCGTGGCGTTCCCCTGGCGCTGGATCGCCCTGGTCGGCGCGCTGGCGGTCATCGCGGCCGGGGTCCTGCTCACCTGGCGCGCCGGGCAGCTGCCCGTGATGTCCAGCCGGTACGAACCGCCCGTGGCCTCGGGCCCGGGCGGGGCCGAGCCCGTGACGGCGGGCGGCCGCGACCGCGCCGGCCGGGACACCGCCTCGATCTGGGAGTCGCTGAGCCGCGGCGAAGATCCCACCGGCCCGGATTAGCCGCGCCGCGGCCCCCGAAGGCCCGCCGCACCGGAATAGCGGTCGGTGCGGGGGCGCTCTGTCCAGGTAACGGGCCTGGTCAGATGCTTGACGGCATGAGCTAGGCTCCGCGTGATATGTCCGGCGTAGGCCGGCTGGCCGTGGAGGTGACTGGTGAGCACAGGGTTTCGAGTCCGCCGCATCCGGGGCCGCGGCCAGTCCGCGATCGACGGGCCGCAGGCCGGCCGGACCCATCAGCTCGTAAAGCTGGCCAGTCGCTTCATCACCGCCCAGGCGGCCGCGGCCGCGGCGATCGGCCTGGGTTACAGCCGCCGGCACGTGCCGTCGATCGTCATCACGCTGATGCTGGTGGTCGCGCTGCTGGGGCTGGCCGCCCTGGCCAGGACCGGGGCGCACACGGCCTGGCTGTCCGCCATCGGCTTCGAGAGCGCGTACATCATGTTCGGGCTGATCAGGTTCTTCTCCGCCCGCTACCTGGGCGGCACGCTGTTCGGCATCATCGCGCTGGGCGTGCTGTTGCATCCGGCGGTCGCCCGCGCGTTCAGCGGCGCCGCGGCCCAGGGCGAGCGCGCCTTCGGCGCCGAGCCGGCGCTGAGCGACGCCGGCGCCGACGCGCCCGGCTGATCTGCCCTAACCGTGCGGCCCGCGCGTCCGGGGCAGGGGTCGTGGCAAGGGGCCGCGCCGCTCTCGCTACCATCGTGGGCGCAAGGCATCCCACCCGAGGGGGAGCTAAACCGCGTGAGCGTGCTCGACGAGATCCTCGAGGGAGTGCGCGCCGACCTGGCGGCGCGGCAGCGGAGCGTCCCGCTGGACCGCCTGAAACAGATGGCGAGCGGCGCACCGACCCCCCGCAAGGCCATCAACGCGCTCAAGGGCGCCGACGTCGCCGTCATCGCCGAGGTCAAGCGGGCCAGTCCGTCCAAGGGGGCGATGGCCGCGATCGCCGATCCCGCCGCGCTGGCCACCGACTATGAGGCCGGCGGGGCCAGCGTGATCAGCGTCCTCACCGAGCCGCGCCGGTTCGGCGGCAGCCTGGAGGATCTGGTCGCCGTGCGCGAGGTGGTCCAGGTGCCGGTGCTGCGCAAGGACTTCATCGTCAGCTCCTATCAGCTCTGGGAGGCGCGGGCGCACGGGGCCGACATGGTGCTGCTGATCGTCGCGGCCCTGGAGCAGAACGCGCTCGTCTCGCTGGTCGAGCGCGCGGTCTCGATCGACCTGGTCCCGCTGGTCGAGGTGCACACCGAAAGCGAACTGGACCGCGCGGTCGACGCCGGCGCCCGGGTCATCGGCGTCAACGCCCGCGACCTGGCCACGCTCCAGGTTGACCGCGGCGTGTTCGGACGGCTCGCCCCGCTGGTGCCCGACGGAATCATCAAGATCGCGGAGTCCGGGATCCGCGGCCCGCACGACCTGCTGGCCTACGCGGCCGCAGGCGCCGACGCGGTCCTGGTCGGGGAGAGCCTGGTCACCGGGCGCGATCCGCGGAGCGCCGTCGCCGACCTGGTCACCGCCGGCTCCCATCCCGCGCTGCGCGGGGACCGGGGCTAGGGAGCGCGGACCGTGACCGCCGCTCCTGACGCCGGGGCTGCGCCGTCGGCTGGCGCCGGGTCCCCGATTCCGGATGGGACCGGGCATTTCGGCCGGTACGGCGGCCGGCTCGCGCCCGAGGCGCTCATGTCGGCGCTGGACGAGCTGACCTCCGCCTACCTCTCGGCCAAGGCCGACCCCGGGTTCCAGGCCGAGCTGGCCGCGCTGCTGCGGGACTACGCGGGACGGCCCACGCTGCTGACCGAGGTGCCGCGGTTCGCCGCCGAGGCGGGCGGCGGGCGGGTGTTCCTCAAGCGCGAGGACCTGGCCCACACCGGCTCGCACAAGATCAACAACGTCATCGGCCAGGCGCTGCTCACCCGCCGGATGGGCAAGACCCGGGTGATCGCCGAGACCGGGGCCGGCCAGCACGGCGTGGCCACCGCGACCGCCTGCGCGCTGCTCGGCCTGGACTGCGTGGTCTACATGGGCGAGGAGGACACCCGGCGGCAGGCGCTGAACGTGGCCAGGATGCGCATGCTGGGCGCCGAGGTGATCCCGGTCACGACCGGGAGCCGGACGCTGAAGGACGCCATCAACGAGGCGTTCCGGGACTGGGTGACCACCGTCGACACCACTCACTACTGCATCGGGTCGGTGATGGGCCCGCATCCGTTCCCGGTCATGGTCAGGGACTTCCAGCGGGTCATCGGCCTCGAGGCCCGGGAGCAGGTGCAGGTCGCCGCCGGGCGCCTTCCGGACGCCGTGATCGCCTGCGTCGGCGGCGGGTCGAACGCCATCGGGGCGTTCCATGCCTTCATCCCGGACGACGGCGTGCGCCTCATCGGCTGCGAGGCCGGCGGGGACGGGCTGGCCACCGGCCGGCACGCCGCGACGCTGGTCGGCGGCTCGGCCGGGGTGATTCACGGCATGCGGACCTACCTGCTCCAGGACGACGACGGGCAGACCCTGGACACCCACTCGGTGTCGGCCGGGCTGGACTACCCGGGGGTGGGCCCCGAGCACGCCTGGCTGCATGACACCGGCCGGGCCAGCTACCGGGCGATCACCGACGCCGAGGCGATGGACGCGTTCTCGGTGCTGTGCCGGACCGAGGGGATCATCCCGGCCATCGAGTCCGCGCACGCGCTGGCCGGGGCGCTGCAGCTCGGGCCGGAGCTCGGCTCGGACGCGGTGCTGCTGGTGAACCTGTCCGGCCGCGGCGACAAGGACGTGGACATCGCCGCCCAGTGGTTCGGGCACCTCGGATGAGTGTCGTGCCGGAGGCGCGCACATGAGCACCGTAAGCACAGCGTTTGAGCGGGCGGGCGCGGAGGGCCGGGCGGCGCTGGTCGGCTACCTGCCCGCCGGCTTCCCCTCGGTCCCGGACGCGATCGCGGCCCTGACCGCGATGGCGCAGGCCGGGGTGGACATCGTGGAGATCGGCCTGCCCTACTCCGACCCGCTGATGGACGGCCCCGTGATCCAGGAGGCGGCCCGCCGCGCCCTGGCCGCCGGGACGCGGGTGTCCGACGTCCTGGACACCGTGCAGGCGGTGGCGGCGGCCGGCGTCCCGGTGCTGGTGATGACCTACTGGAATCCGGTGGACCATCACGGAGTGGCCGCGTTCGCGCGCGACCTGGCCAACGCCGGCGGCAGCGGGCTGATCACCCCGGACTTGACGCCCGAGGAAGCCGGCCCGTGGCTGGAGGCGGCGGCGGCCCGCGGGCTCGACCCGGTGTTCCTGGTCGCGCCCAGTTCATCCGCCGAGCGGATCAAGCTGATCACCGCCGCCTGCGGCGGGTTCGTCTACGCGGCCTCGGTGATGGGCACCACCGGCGCCCGGGACGCGGTGGGCGGCCAGGCGGCCGGGCTTGTCCGCCGGGTCCGGGAGTACACCAAGCTGCCGGTCGCGGTGGGCTTGGGCGTAAAAGACCCCTCTCAGGCCGCCGAAGTGGCCGGGTTCGCGGACGGAGTCATCGTCGGATCGGCCTTCGTCCGCCGGCTTCTGGACGCGCCCGACGCCGGCGCCGGGATCGCCGCGGTGCGTGACCTGGCGGCCGACCTGGCCGCCGGGGTGCGCCATCCGGATCGATAATTGCCTGACCTGCGATATCGCCTCGGAGGCAACATCCTCGTTACACTAGATTTGTCGCGCCGGGGGTAGCTAACCAACCACGGCGAGACCAGCAGGGCCAATGTCGTCCCGACCTCAGCTGAGACCAGACGACAGGAGTATTGATGGCGCCTGCTTTCCTCTCGGCCGCACCGGCATCCCAGGGACTGTACGACAGCCGGTACGAGCACGACGCCTGCGGCGTGGGGTTCGTCGCTGACCTGCCCGGACGCCGCAGCCACGAGGTCGTGGCCCAGGCGCTGACCGTGCTGCGGAACCTGGATCACCGCGGTGCCAAGGGCAGCGACCCGGACACCGGCGACGGCGCCGGCATCCTGACCCAGATCCCCGACGCGCTGCTGCGCGAGGTGTGCGGCTTCGCCCTGCCCGAACCCGGCCGCTACGCCGTCGGCATGGTGTTCCTGCCCCGCGAGGCCGGCGAGCGGGCCGGGATGATGGCCGAGATCGAGCGGATCGCCGCGCTCGAGGGGCTGAGCGTCCTCGGCTGGCGCGAGGTGCCGCACGACCCGTCGGAGTGCGGCTCGGGCGCGCGCGACGTGCTGCCGCACCTGGCCCAGCTGGTCGTCGCCTCGCCCGGCGGCGACGGCGGGCCGGCCCTGGACCGGCGGGCGTTCTGCCTCCGCAAGCGGGCCGAGCACGAGGCCGGGGCATACTTCTCCAGCCTGTCGTCGGCCACGATCGTGTACAAGGGGATGCTCACCGCGACCCAGCTTGAGCGGTTTTATCCCGACCTGTCCGATCCCCGCTACACCTCGGCCCTGGCCCTGGTGCACTCCCGGTTCTCCACCAACACGTTCCCGTCCTGGCCGCTGGCGCATCCCTACCGGTTCATCGCGCACAACGGCGAGATCAACACGGTCCGGGGCAACCGCAACTGGATGCGCGCCCGCGAGGCGCTGCTGCACACCGACGTCATCGAGCCCGACGCCGAGGGGCGGGGCCTGGAGCGGCTGCTGCCGATCCTGGACGAGTCGGCCAGTGACTCGGCGAGCTTCGACGCGTGCCTGGAACTGCTGCACATGGGCGGGCGGTCGCTGCCGCACGCGGTGCTGATGATGATCCCGGAGCCGTGGGAGAACCACGAGCAGATGGATCCCGGGCTGCGGGCGTTCTACGAGTTCCACTCCACGCTCATGGAGCCGTGGGACGGGCCGGCGCTGATCGCGTTCACCGACGGCACCATGATCGGCGCGGTGCTGGACCGCAACGGGCTGCGGCCCGGCCGCTACTGGGTCACGGGCGACGGCCTGGTCGTGCTGGCCAGCGAGGTCGGCGTGCTGGACATCGACCCCGCGACCGTGGTCCGCAAGGGCCGGCTGCAGCCGGGCCGGATCTTCCTGGCCGACACCGCGTCGGGCCGGATCGTCGAGGACGAGGAGGTCAAGTCCGAGCTCGCCGCCGAGCATCCGTACCGGGACTGGCTGCACGCCGGGCTGCTGCACCTCGATGACCTGCCCGCGCGCTCGGGTGCTCGCGCTGGCGCTGGCGCGGGTACGGGCGCCGGTGCTGGGGCCGGCCGCGCCGCCGCCCAGCCGCTGGCCATCCGGCAGCAGCTGTTCGGCTACACGGAGGAGGAACTCCGGGTCATCCTGGCGCCGATGGCCCGCACCGGCGGCGAGCCGCTCGGGTCCATGGGCAACGACACGCCCGTGGCCGTGCTCTCCGACCGGCCGCGGCTGCTCTTCGACTACTTCACCCAGCTGTTCGCACAGGTCACAAACCCGCCGCTGGACGCGATCCGCGAGGAACTGGTCACCTCCCTGGCCTCGACCACCGGTCCGGAGCACGACCTGTTTCATCCCGGCCCGGCCTCCTGCCGCCAGATCGTGCTGCCCTACCCGGTGATCAGCGAGCGAGACCTGGCCAAGATCACCCGCATCAACGACGACGGCGACCTGCCCGGCTTCGCCGCGCACGTGATCGACGGCCGCTACCACGCCGCCGGCGGCGGGACCGCCCTGCGCGCGCGCCTGGACGAGATCCGGGCCGAGGCGTCGGCCGCGATCGCGGACGGGGCCAGGATCATCGTCCTGTCCGACCGGGCCGACGACCGGCACCACCTGGCGCCGATCCCGTCACTGCTGCTCACCGGGGCGGTGCACCACCACCTGATCCGGGAGCGGACCCGGACCAGGGTCGGCTTGATCGTGGCCTCGGGCGACGCTCGCGAGTGCCATCACATCGCGCTGCTGATCGGCTACGGGGCCTCGGCCGTCTGCCCCTACCTGGCCATCGAGTCGGTCCAGGACCTGGTCCGCGCCGGCGTCATGGACGGGATCACGGCGCCGCAGGCCGCGGCCAACCTGATCAAGGCGCTGGGCAAGGGCCTGCTGAAGATCATGTCCAAGATGGGCGTGTCCACGGTCGCCTCCTACACCGGCGCCCAGATCTTCGAGGCGATCGGCATCGGCGACGAGGTCATCGAGGCCTGCTTCGCCGGCACGTCGTCCCGGCTGGGCGGCGTCGGCTTCGACCAGCTCGCCGCCGAGACCGGGGCGCGGCACGCACGGGCCTTCCCGCCGCGTGACATGCGCCCCGCGCACCGGCGGCTGGAGACCGGCGGCGAGTACCAGTGGCGGCGGGAGGGGGAGCCGCACCTGTTCAGTCCCGAGACCGTGTTCAAGCTGCAGCACGCGACGCGGAGCCGGCGTGCGGAGATCTTCGCCGAGTACACCCGCCTGGTCGACGACCAGGCGGCCCGGCTGATGACGCTGCGCGGCCTGCTGCGCATCCGCGGGCTGGACGGGGCGCTTCCCGTGCGGGAGCCGGTGCCCATCGAGGAAGTGGAGCCGGTCTCCAGCATCGTGCGGCGGTTCTCCACCGGAGCGATGTCCTACGGCTCGATCTCGGCCGAGGCGCACCAGACCCTGGCCATCGCGATGAACCGTCTCGGCGGGCGCTCGAACACCGGTGAGGGCGGCGAGGACCCGGACCGCTTCGCCCCCGACCCGAACGGCGACCTGCGCCGCTCGGCCATCAAGCAGGTGGCCAGCGGCCGGTTCGGCGTGACCAGCGAGTACCTGGTGAACGCCAGCGACCTGCAGATCAAGATGGCGCAGGGGGCCAAGCCGGGAGAGGGCGGCCAGCTGCCCGGGCACAAGGTCTACCCGTGGATCGCCCGGACCAGGTACTCGACCCCGGGGGTCGGCCTGATCTCGCCGCCGCCGCACCACGACATCTACTCGATCGAGGACCTGGCCCAGCTGATCCACGACCTGAAGAACGCCAACCCGGCGGCGCGGGTGCACGTGAAGCTGGTGGCCGAGGTAGGGGTCGGCACGGTGGCCGCGGGGGTGTCCAAGGCCCATGCCGACGTCGTGCTGATCTCCGGGCACGACGGCGGCACCGGGGCCGCCCCGCTGACCAGCATCAAGCACGCCGGGGCCCCGTGGGAGCTGGGGCTGGCCGAGACCCAGCAGACGCTGCTGCGCAACGGGCTGCGGGACCGGATCGTGGTCCAGGTGGACGGGCAGCTGAAGACCGGACGCGACGTGATCATCGCCGCGCTGCTCGGCGCCGAGGAGTTCGGCTTCGCCACCGCGCCGCTGGTGGTGGCCGGCTGCGTGCTGATGCGGGTCTGCCATCTGGACACGTGCCCGGTCGGGGTGGCCACCCAGAATCCGGAGCTGCGCAAGCGCTTCACGGGCCGGCCCGAGTTCGTGGTGACGTTCTTCGAGTTCCTGGCCCAGGAGGTCCGCGAGTACCTGGCCCGGCTCGGGTTCCGCAGCCTGGACGAGGCCGTGGGCCGGGTCGAGCTGCTGGACACCGCGGCGGCGGTGGAGCACTGGAAGGCGGCCGGGCTCGAGCTGGACCCGGTGCTGCACGTCCCGTCGGTCGCGCCGGGCGCCGCCCGCCACGCGGTGACCGGGCAGGACCACGGGCTGGACCGAGCCCTGGACAACACGCTAATCCAGCTGGCCGAGGGGGCGCTGGCCGACGGCTCGCCGGTGACCCTCGAGCTCCCGGTGCGCAACGTCAACCGGACGGTCGGGACCATGCTGGGCTACGAGGTGACCCGCCGGTGGGGCGGGCCGGGCTTGCCCGACAACACGATCGACATCTCGTTCCGCGGGTCGGCGGGGCAGTCGTTCGGCGCGTTCCTGCCGCGCGGGGTAACCCTGCGGCTGGCCGGCGACGCCAACGACTACCTGGGCAAGGGGCTGTCCGGCGGCCGGATCATCGCCGCGCCTTCGCCCGAGGCGACGTTCGCCGCCGAGCACCAGATCATCGCGGGCAACGTGATCGGCTACGGCGCGACCAGCGGGGAAATGTTCCTGCGCGGCGTGGTCGGCGAGCGCTTCTGCGTGCGGAACTCGGGCGCGAGCGCGGTGGCCGAGGGAACCGGCGACCACGGCTGCGAGTACATGACCGGAGGCCGGGTGGCGGTACTCGGACCGGTGGGCCGGAACTTCGCGGCCGGCATGTCCGGCGGCATCGCCTACCTGCTCGATCCCCGCCCGGGGGCGGTGAATACCGAGATGGTCGATCTTGAACCGCTCGGTGCCGAGGATGGTGACTTCCTGCGGGATCTGCTGGGGCGGCATCTGGCCGAGACCGGCTCGGCGGTGGCGGCCGGGCTGCTGGCCGACTGGGCGCAATCGGCCGGCCGGTTCGTGAAGGTGATGCCGAAGGACTACAAGCGAGTCCTGGCCGCGGCGCAGCGCGCCGAAGCCGACGGACTCGACGTCAACGAGGCCGTCATGGCCGCGGCGCGCGGCTAAGGGGGCGGGCGGACTGATGGCGAATCCCAAGGGGTTTCTGAGCACGCCGCGCCGCACCCCGGCCCGGCGCCCGGTCGACATTCGCATTCAGGACTGGCGCGAGGTGTACACCGAGTTCGGCCAGGGCGAGCTGGAGCAGCAGGCCGGGCGGTGCATGGACTGCGGCATCCCGTTCTGCCACAACGGCTGCCCGCTGGGCAACCTGATCCCGGAGTGGAACGACCTGGTCTGGTCCAGTGACTGGCGGACCGCGGCCGAGCGGCTGCACGCGACCAACAACTTTCCCGAGTTCACCGGGCGGCTGTGCCCGGCGCCGTGCGAGTCGGCCTGCGTGCTGGGCATCAACGCCGACCCGGTGGCCATCAAGCAGGTCGAGGTCGAGATCATCGACCGGGCCTGGGCCGAGGGCTGGGTGCCGCCGCAGCGGCCGTCCGCCGCCGCCGTTGCGGCGGGCCGGCGGGTGGCCGTGATCGGCTCCGGGCCCGCCGGACTGGCCGCCGCACAGCAGCTCACCCGGGCCGGTCACGCGGTAACCGTCTACGAGCGGGCCGACCGGCCCGGCGGCCTGCTCCGCTACGGGATCCCCGAGTTCAAGCTGGAGAAGCGCCACCTGGACCGGCGGCTGGTGCAGATGCTGGCCGAGGGAACCGTGTTCCGGTGCGGGGTGAACGCCGGCGTGGACGTTGCGGCGGCTTCGCTGCGCGAGGACTACGACGCGATCGTGCTGGCCGGCGGGGCCACCGTGCCGCGGGGGCTGCCGGTGCCCGGGGCCGAGCTGGAGGGCGTGCACCAGGCCATGGACTTCCTGCCGCTGGCCAACCGGGCCGTGGCCGACGGCCTGGCCGGCGCCGGTGCCGGCGGGCGGGCCGGTGCTGGTGGCCTGGCCGGTGCCGGCGGGCGGGCCGGTGCTGGTGGCCTGGCCGGTGCCGGTGCTGGTGGCCTGGGCGGTGCCGGGGGGCTGGGCGGTGCCGGTGGACTGGGCGGCGACGTCCGCGAGCCGGCGGTATCGGCCCGCGGGCGGCACGTCGTGATCATCGGAGGCGGCGACACCGGCGCCGACTGCCTGGGCACCGTGCTGCGGCAGGGGGCCGCGTCGGTGGCCCAGCTGGAGATCATGCCCCGGCCGCCCGAACACCGGCCGGATAGCCAGCCGTGGCCCACATACCCGATGATCTACCGGGTGTCCAGCGCCCACGAGGAGGGCGGAGAGCGGGTCTACGCCGTGTC
>Ga0335074_10003526_pt1 | contig 21426 bp, 20 predicted proteins | sample Lox_Sample_23_FD_206715 | JGI IMG/M metagenome (GOLD analysis project Ga0335074, IMG submission 206715) | Soil microbial communities from Loxahatchee National Wildlife Refuge, Florida, United States - Lox_Sample_2.3 | ecosystem: Environmental > Terrestrial > Soil > Wetlands | place: USA... | reverse complement strand
CGGACTCAACCTCGGCGGTTTGATCTCCCTGCATGTGACGAATTACTTTAGCTGTACGCTCTTCTATGCGTTTTGTCCCCATCTCCCTTCTCCTTCTGTCTGCGATGATCGTGAACGCGCAGGACACCATCGCACACAAGGCCGCAGCCTTCGAGCAGCAGGAGCAATGGAAGCAGGCCGAGGCTGCATGGCGCGAGGTTATCCAGCAGGCGCCGGCCAACGGAGCAGCCTACGCCCATCTCGGCTTCGCGCTCTCACATGAAAAGGACTATGCGCAAGCGGCAACCGCGTACCGCAAGGCCCTCGCTCTGAAAGCGGACATTCCCGGTATCGACTTAGACCTCGGCCTGGCCCTATTCAAGCAGGAGAAACTCGACGAAGCCATCGCTCCACTCAAATCTGCGGTCGCGAAATCTCCTGACAACATGCAGGCGCGACTGCTGCTCGGCATGTGCTACTACGCAACCGCGCAATACCCGGATGCAATACCGTACCTGAAGGGCGCCCTGGCTAAAAGCCCGCAAAATCTGCAACTGCACACTCTGCTCGCGCAAAGCTGCCTGTGGTCCGCGCAGTATGACTGCGCCCTTGAGCAATACCGGCAGATCCTCACCCTTGCCCCCGAGTCCGCGCAGGCCGATATGCTCGCTGGCGAGGCTCTTGACGGTGAGAACGACACCGATGGCGCCATCCGGCAATTTGAGGCCGCGGCAAAAGCCTCGCCCAATGAGCCCAATGTCCACTTCGGCCTTGGATACCTGCTTTGGAAGCAGCGCTCTTACGAAGCCGCGGAAACGCAATTCAAGCTGGAGTTGGCCAACGATCCGGATCATGCCGAAGCGCTGGCCTATCTCGGCGACGTAAGAATCAAACAGAACGACAATGCCGCAGCGCAGCCGCTTCTGGAGAAGGCCGCGCGTCAGCCCGGCGCCCCGCGCATCGCCTTCCTCGATCTGGGCATTCTCTACGCCGATCAGGGGCGCCGCGACGAAGCCGTGGCCGCATTTCAACGTGCCATTCAGCTCGATCCAGCACAGGTCGATGCGCACTGGCGATTGGCACGCCTTTACGCCTCCATGGGACGTCAGCAGGAGGCCAGGACGGAATTTGCCAAGGCAAACGCGATTCACAAGCAGAGAGACGAACCGTTGGCTAAGAAGATGCCGACTTCCCCGAAGCCGAACGAAGCGCCATAAACCATCGTTGTCCCACTGAGAATGCCGGAGCACACGCCCGGCGCAGGCATAAACCTGCCAACCCGGCCTATTCGGTCTTCATCCTCTCCTTCAGGCTCTTGGCAAGCTTCTCCACCTCAGCCGCCTTCTTCACGACTGCGAGCGAGAGAGTGTCCTTGCTGCTCTTGGACACCTCGGCCTGCAGTTCCTGCGCGAGCTGATACAACCTGTTGGTATCGGCCACAAGTTGCGCCTGGCGCTCTTCGGCCGGGGTCATCGGCTTCACTGCCACCCCATCCGTCTTGGCAGGAGGCTTCTGCGCTGCAGGCGCTGCGGAGGGTGCAGCGCCGTTCTGCTGAGGAGCAGGCGATGTTTGCGATGAATTTTCGGCGGCTTGTTGAGCCCGCGCGGGCAGCGCACAAAGCAAAAGAAGAAAAATGACACCGGAAAGGAACTTCGTTCGTGGGCTGCGAGCTTTACAGGAGTCGGAAATCACCGGATTCACCACTGGATCACCTTACTGCATTTGCATCTTTTGTTTCACGCTTTAGGTCGGCTTTTCGATCTGCGGCGCCTTGACCGCATCAAGCGATGGAGGCGCATGCTTGCTGCCCACCGCCACCTCATCCCGCCACTCTCTGCAAGCTGACACAGCTTTGCGGCGTCACTGAGTACCTGTTCGCGGATCCGGGAGTTCCTCAGCATTGCCGCCTGCTGTCCCCTTGCCTGCTCCGCCGAGTCGTCTCAGGTTGGGCTCTGATTAATACGCATAAACTCCGCGGCCGCATGGAGTGGATCAACCGCGCCGAAAATATTCGAGATCAGCGCAACAGAATCCGCCCCCGCCGCCCACACCTCAGCAACATTTTCGAGCGTGATGCCTCCGATCGCGACGACCGGCTTCTCCGTCAGACGGCGCGCCAGCCGCACTCCATCAATGCCGACTACCGGATCGGGATTCTCCTTGGACGCCGTCGCGAAGACCGGACCGATCGCGATGTAATCCGCCGGTTCGAGCGCAGCGGCCCGTAGCTGTGCTTCATTATGTGTCGAAACTCCAATAATCAAATCCGTTCCAAGCCGAGAGCGCGCTTCGCCAGGCGGCATATCCTGCTGCCCGAGATGTACACCGCCGAACCCGGTCACCGCCACCAGATCGACATAGTCGTTCAGGATCAGCCTGAGACTCGCGGCCGCAGCCGCCCGTATAATCTCAGCGTCGCGCAGAATGTCGGCATCCCTTCTCTGCTTGTTCCGGTATTGGAGGATCTCGACACCGGCTTCCGCAAGTCCCGCGACCAGCCCGGCGAGGACCTTGCCTCTGCTCTTGTCAGCGGGCAGAAAGCCGGCGTCGAGAATCGGATATAGAGCGGGCAGGTTCGGAAGGCTCACACCGCCCAGTGTATTCCGCCGAGCATTCCCGCTGTGCGAGCGGCTAGGCTTCGTCCGCCGAAGGCCCGTAGCAACCCGGAATCGGAACTCCCAGCATGCGGAGATAGACACCCAGCTGCGCCCGGTGATGAACCATGTGGTTGACCACCCACTTGCGATACACATCGATGCGCGGTTCGTCGATCATCGCTTGGCCATTCCACTCAAACTTCCATCGGCTCGCCATGGCTTCGTCGCGGGTGGCGGCAAGGGCCGCACGCGCTTCTTCGAGATCAGTATCGAACCGCTCCAGCATCTGCTCGTGAGTCTTGTCCTTCCAGGCGCCCATCATCTTCCCGCCATCATCATCGGTAAAACTCAGAACATCCTTGGTCAGAGTGTCTCTGCACCAGCTGGGAAAATCCGAGAGGTGCCACGCCAGGCGCCCCAGCTCCATCGATTTCTCATGGGGTTTCCAGGTCATCTTGTCATCCGGCACAAGAGCGATGAACTTGCGTGTATTTCCGTACTCCACATCGAATTCCGGCAGCAACTGCTCGGCGATCGTTCTTTCCGCGACAGGCATAAGAGTCCTCCTTTGGACCGCAACAGCATAGCAACGGGACAACACGGCAATCTTCAATTTCTCGACCATAGTGGCCAGATACTGTCCTCGACGCATTTCCCGAAGGACGGCCGAAACCACGACCAGGTCTCCAGGACCTGGGAACGAATAGCCCTCCCTCTGCGTAGCGACACTTCAGGCTCACCCTGACCCAACTCAGCCCGGAGGCCCATGGCAATGTTCAGCGATCAACTCAAACAGGTTCTGCGCCGGCTGGGGCGCGCGCCGTTGTTTACGGCCATCACGCTGCTCACGCTGGCCATCGGAGTCGGCGCCAACACGGTGATCTTCAGCGTGATTGAGGGCGTGCTGCTCAAGCCCCTGCCCTATCCGCATCCTGAGCAGTTGATTGGCGTGTGGCATACCGCGCCGGGCATCAATATCAAAGACCTGAACATGTCACCGTCGATCTACTTCATCGACCGTGAGCAGAACAGCACCTTCCAGGACATCGGCGTCTACGATGGCGACTCCTTTGACGTAACCGGCGCCGGCCAGCCGGAACACGTGCGCGGTCTCGACGTGACCGACGGCACATTGCCGATCCTGGGAGTCGTTCCCACACTCGGCCGCCTGTTCACCCGCAGCGATGACTCGCCCGGCGCGCCGGCAACCGTTCTGCTCTCCTATGGATATTGGCAGAAGAAATTCGGCGGCGACCGCTCCGTCATCGGCCGCTCCATCACCGTCGACGGCAAGCCGCGCCAGATTATCGGCGTGCTCCCGCAGGGTTTTCACTTCCTCGACTGGCAAGATGCCGCCATCGTCGCGCCCTTTCAGTGGGATCGCAGCAAGGTAAAACTCGGCAACTTCAGCCAGCGCGCCCTCGCGCGAATGAAGCCCGGCGTCACCATCGAGCAGGCGACCGCCGATATGGCGCGTCTGCTCCCCATTGTCTGGCGCAGCTTTCCCGCGCCCGAAGGCTTCAGCGTCAGCCTTTTTGAAAAGGCGCGCATCGCCCCCAACCTGCGACCTCTCAAGCAGGACGTCGTCGGCGACATCGGCAAAGTGCTGTGGGTATTGATGGGCTCGATCGCGTTGGTCCTGCTCGTGGCCTGCGCCAACGTTGCCAACCTCCTCCTCGTCCGCGTCGAAGGACGCCGCCAGGAGCTCGCCATCCGCTCAGCTCTCGGCGCCGGATGGGGCCGCATTGCCAGCGAACTGCTCTTTGAAAGCGTTACGCTGGGTGTCGCGGGAAGCCTTATCGGACTGGCTCTGGCTTACGCCACCCTGCGCGTGCTGGTAGCTGCCGCTCCTACCGGGTTGCCGCGCATCCACGAAATCGGCATCGATCCCCTGGTGCTGCTCTTCACGCTCGGGCTCGCGCTCTTCACCAGCCTGCTCATCGGCTTCATCCCAGTGCTCAAATACGCCGGCGCCAGCCTGAACAGCGCCCTTCGCGAAGGAGGACGCGCGTTGAGCCAGAGCCGCGAGCGGCATCGCGCGCGCAAAGCACTGGTGATCGTCCAGGTTGCCCTGGCTTTCGTCCTGCTCATCTGCTCGGGTCTCATGATCAGGACCTTCCGTGCGCTGATGCACGTCTCTCCCGGCTTCGATTCGCCCGACACCATCCAGACCTTCCGCTTCTACATTCCCGATACGCAGATTCCCGACAAGGACCGAGATCGCATCGTGCAGATGCAGCAGGCAATTCTCGACAAGCTGTCTTCGATTCCCGGCGTCGCGTCCGCTGCCTTCACCACTTCGGTCCCGCTCGACGGATACGACTCAAACGACATCCTCAACGCGCAGGACCACATGCAGAACGAGGGCGAGCTTCCCCCCGTCCGCCGCTTCAAGTTCGTCTCACCCGGCGAGTTCGCAACCCTGGGCACAAAGCTTCTTGCCGGCCGCGATCTCACCTGGACAGATATCTACCAGAAACGCCCCGTCGCCATCATCTCCGAGAACTTTGCCCGCGAATACTGGCACAATGCTAACGGCGCGATCGGCAAGAGAATCCGAGTGGCCAGCACCGACGACTGGCGGGAGATCATCGGAGTTGCTCAGGATGTCCACGACGACGGCGTGGACAAGGTCGCGCCGTCGACTGTCTACTGGCCGATCATGCAGGACAACTTCGAAGGTCAGAAGGAGATGATCCGGCGTGGCGTCGCCTTCATCATCCGCAGCCCGCGCGCCGGTTCGCACGCCTTCATCGACGAGGTGCAACGGCAGGTCTGGTCAGTCAATCCCGACGTTCCCCTGGCCGAGATGACAACGCTCGGCGCTCTCTATACGAAGTCCATGGCCCGCACCTCGTTCACGCTGATGATGCTCTCGGTCGCCGGAGGCATGGCCCTTCTTCTCGGCGTCATCGGAATCTACGGCGTCATATCCTACTCCGTCTCACAGCGCACGCGTGAGATCGGCATCCGCATGGCGTCGCTGCTTTTCAACGTAAGCTCGGTCGATCCGCTCACCTATATCTCCATCACTGTCTGCGTTCTGGCGACCGCATATTTTGCCTGTTACCTGCCCGCTCGGCGCGCCTCCACCGTCCATCCGGTGAACGCCCTGAGGGCTGAGTAGATGCTTTTGTATTGAACATCAAATCAATAGCTTAAGGCGAGCTCCGGTTGCGCGCATTATCAGGCGATCCCGTCGCAGCAGGCATCCTCATTTTCCGGCGGGACAGCGCGTTGTGAATCAATGGCACCCGCCCTCCGGCTTTGTTATTCTTGACCCTGGCTTCCATGGGCGTTTTGTTAGCGGTTTTCGTTCTAAGCCTCGTGGCGCTTATCTGGACGGTTATTGCGCTAAGGCGCCATATACACGCCCACGATGCGCACCGCGGCGAAACCCTCCATCTGGAGGGTGCCAAGAACGATGACCCGCTCAGGAACATCGACTAACGGGCTTCGGAGGGCAGAATGAATCAGGCGCAAGCTGCGGTTTCTACAGGTGTTGCACATCCGGCGACAGTGTCGTCCGGGATTTCTCGCGGCGCCTCCGTGCTCCTCGGCAGCCTTCTCGTCGCCGCTTGTGCCCACGTCTCCATACCGCTGCTGTTCACCCCGGTTCCCGTCACCCTGCAGACCTTTGCCGTTCTCCTGCTCGGTCTCATGCTCGGCCCGGCATCGGCCTTCGCCGCGCTCGCCCTCTACCTCATCGAGGGGGCAGCCGGACTTCCCGTCTTCAGCCCGCACGGCGCCGGCGGACTGCTGCAGATCCTTGGCCCGACGGGCGGTTATCTGCTCTCTTACCCCTTCGCTGCTGCTCTCACCAGCCTGATTGCACGCCGCATCAGCCGCTCCAGCTTCAGCTCCTACGCCTTCTCGGCCGCGGCAGGCAGCCTGCTCATTCTGGCGCTTGGCGCATCCTGGTTCGCCGTGGTGACTCATCAGTCTGCAGGCACAACCCTCACCATGACCGTATGGCCCTTCCTGCCGGGAGATGCCCTGAAGGTCTGCGCCTCTGCCGCCGCCGCGCTGGCCGTCCTGAAGCTTCGCAACCGATTTCGCGGCTCTTCCGCCGGCCTCAATGACAGGGCGGCGCCTTAGAGCGTACAGAAACAACACCGCCACCTGGCCCGACGCCTATAGTTCTGGCTTGCCTCTTTCGTTGAAAGGATTAGATAACCGCAGTGAGCGCAACACCTTCGATCCCCTCTGATACCCAGGCGCCTTCATCGCAAGTGCGCGAAATCACAATTGCCCACAGCCCCGATTCCGACGACGCATTCATGTTCTACGGGCTGGCCACGAACAAGGTACGGGTTCCGGGCTTCAAGTTCACCCACAGCCTCACCGACATCGAAACCCTGAACCAGAAGGCCATTCGAGAAGCCTTCTACGACGTCACTGCGATATCCTTCCACGCCTACCCCTATCTTCAGGACAACTACACCCTGATGGCTTGCGGCGGTTCGGTCGGCGAAGGATATGGACCGATGATCGTGGCCAGCCGCTCCTTCACTCTGGACGGCATCCGCCGCGTTCGGATTGCCGTGCCCGGCACGCTGACCACCGCCTACCTCGCTCTCAAGCTCTTCGCGCCTGAGATCGAGACCGCCGTCGTCCCCTTCGATCGCATCATTCCCGAGATTCATGCCGGCAACTTCGAGGCTGGTCTGATCATTCATGAAGGGCAGCTCACCTACTCGCAGAGCGGCCTGCAGAAGGTGCTCGACCTGGGACAATGGTGGCGCGACGAGGTTGGGCTACCGCTGCCCCTGGGCGGCAACGCGATCCGGCGCTCGCTGGGCCACGACACCACGCGGATCGTAACCCAGGCGCTGCGCGACAGCATTCAACATGGACTCGATCACCGCGACGAAGCCCTGACCTATGCCCTGCAGTTCGCCCGCGACCTCGACCAGGTCCAGGCCAACAAGTTCGTCGGCATGTATGTGAATGAACGCACCCTGGACTATGGCGAGGACGGCCGTGAAGCCATTCGCAGGCTGCTCACCCTCGGCCACGAGCGCGGTATCATCCCCCATCCTGCCAAGGTTGATTTCGTCGGCTGAGCCGGTTCAAAACAAGATACGAGCCAAATCAAAAGGCCGGTCGCTCATGCGGCCGGCCTTTGTTCTTTGGGGAGGGCAGACGATTCGGGAAGAGGCGCTAAGTGCCGGTACCGCGAACGACCACTTCGGCAGTGCGAACGAGAATCTTTAGATCGAGCCAGAAGCTCCAGTTCTCGACGTAAGCGGTATCCAGCGCGATGTATTTCGCGAAAGATGAATCCTGCCTTGCCTGAATCTGCCACAGGCCAGTGAGCCCGGGCAAAACCTCCAGCCGGCGGAAATGCTCCAGTTCGTACTTCTCGACCTCGCTGGCAACCGGCGGCCGAGGACCCACAATACTCATTTCGCCGCGCAGCACGTTGAAGAACTGCGGCAGTTCATCCAGGCTGTACTTACGCAGGATACGGCCGATCCGGGTTACGCGTGGATCGTTGCTCACCTTGAAGAGGATGCCGTCGCGTTCGTTCATCGCGGCCAGATTCTTCTTCAGCTTCTCCGCATCCTTCACCATGGTGCGGAACTTGAAGCAGGGGAAAACGCGTCCGCGTTTGCCGATGCGCTCGGAGACGAAGAAAATTGCTCCCGGGCTATCCAGCCGGATCAGTATCGCAATCGCCAGCATCAGCGGGAACACTGCGGTCAGCGCCAGCAGGGAGAGTGCAATATCGACGATCCGCTTGAGGATCAGTGCCACGGTGCGTGGATCGCGGCGATGCAGGGACACGACAGGAAACACACCAAGATATTCAATTGGGGCGGCGGCTGTGAGCTCGCCGTAATAACCCGAGATCGAGCGGATGTCTACATCGAGTTCACGCGCCTCTTCTACCAGGCGGATCGCATCTTCAATCGCGCATGGTTCAGCGATCACGATCTCGTCGATAAAGTGCAGCCGGGTAAGCTGACGGATACGATCGATGCTGCCGAGGATCTGGTTCTCCGGTACCTCACTGCTTGAGGTGCAGCCTGGAGAAAGCAGGAATCCACGCAATCTGTAACCGAGCCTGTAGTCTTTGGCGATGTGCTGGCCCAGGGCATAGCTCAGATGATTCGTGCCCAGTATGACTACATTTCGGGTTTCCAGACCCCGCTCATACTGACGATACCGCGCCAGTCTCCAGACCGCACGGCGAACGGACAACGAGAAAATCGTGGTGAGGATCAGCAGCACGACGAGAGCTCGCGAAATGCCGAAGCTGTTCGTCATGTAAAGACCGCCGCACAGCAGCAGTCCTGCATTCAAGCAGGCCTGAACCGTAAGCCGAAGCTCATGGGCGCCTGTGGCCAGAGGGATAGGCGAATAAAGACCGTAACGGCGCGCAACCAGAATGTACGCAAAAGCAAACCATGAGAGATACATCAGGCTCAGCGGAGCGCTGGTTACGTCGTGGAAGACGCCTGAAAATCGAGTCGCCTTGTCAAAGAGTACGGCGCGCAATACCAGCGCCATGCCGAACGCAAGCAGGATTGCGATGCCGTCGTTCAACATCATGATCAACGACGAAACCATCGACGGTCCGACAAAGGTTGTCCGAGACCGCGTTCGCGCCGGAAAGCCGCTGGCGGGTTGTTCCGCAGCACTCGTTTTTCGAATGAATTCCGAAGTAGCCATCACCGTCCCAAAAAACTGCAAGCAGGAAACTATCGAACACCCTGGTGCACTTCCGGCATCATCAACGACGTGCTACAGGTGAGGATTGAAATGTGACAAGAAGCCTGAACTGAGCCTCTAAAAACCTTCTGGGGAAAGACCCCGTACAAACGCTTTAGTTTCTGTACAAAGGACGAGCCTAAGGTAACTTGCGGAAGATCATAGTGGATCCACGCGAATGCGTCGGACCCGGCTTAAGTACGACTATACCATGAATCAGATTTCGGAAGTGTGTCTGATCGTTAACAGCCAGATGAATTAGCAGCCCGCCGTATATCTCTTCCCCATGTCCTGCAACTCTGTGCATGGATAACCACCTTTCATGCACCAAGGCTCATAACCGCATCGGTAAGATTTGCAACAGCTTCCGATGTCTGAATCAAAAAATTAACAAATGTTACTGTAGCTGTGTCAAATAGAATTGCACCGACTTATCCACTGTTTCTTACTAACACCCCATTACAGAAAGTTTTGCGGTGAATGAAATTTTCTTTTCCACACGGCCATCCGCCGACTAGCCAGTTCGGGCAATGCGTCGCGCCCCGGCTATGTGCTCTGGGCTAGACTGGCCATACATGCCTGCAGATTTTCGCCATTTGATCGCTGACTTGATCGCCCAGGAGGCCCTCCCCGTCGACAAGTACGGGCACCAGCCCCGGCTCTACTCCCTCACGCTCGCCATCGGAACAGGCCTGGCCTACGACGATGACATCGTTTACGCCGCCGCCTGGCTCCACGACATCGGCGTCTTCGTCGGCAACCGCCCTGAAGATCTCGATCAGCTGCGTCGGTGGGATCACGTGAAATATGCTTGCAACCGCACGGCCATCATTCTGCACGAGTCGGGATTTCCTGAGGAAAAAATATCGGCGGTCCTCTACGCGATACGCACGCATCAGCCGCAAGACGATCCCCAGACGATCGAAGCTGTCATCCTCCGCGACGCCGACATTCTGGAACAGCTGGGAGCGATTGGCATTCTGCGGGCGGTCTCGAAAGTCGGCCGCGACACTCGTTATGCGCGCTTCAGCGAGATAACCCCCGTCCTGAAAAAGGCACTCGCCGAACTCCCCTCGAAACTACGTCTGCTGCGAGCTCGCGAACTCGCCGCGCCGAGGATCCGCCTGCTCGCTGACTTCCTCGCCGCCGTCGATGCAGAATCAGCCGAAGCACTGTTCTAGTGTGCCGCACGCGCTATAGTAACCAGAACAGGAGCAGAAAAGCAGGTGGAAGAATTTTCCAGGATCAAGCGGCTGCCGGCCTATGTTTTTAACATCACCGGCGAGCTGAAAGCGGAAGCCCGGCGGCGCGGCGAAGACATCATCGACTTCGGCATGGGCAATCCCGACGGTGCCACACCGTCGCATATCGTCGAGAAGATGATTGAGGCGGCTCGCAAGCCCGATACCCACCGCTACTCCCTCTCGCGCGGCATTCCGCGGCTGCGCAGGGCAATCACCAACTGGTATGAACGCCGCTATAACATCCAGCTCGATCCCGAAACCGAGGCCATCGTCACCATCGGCTCCAAGGAGGGCATCGCGCACCTCTGCCTCGCCACCCTCGACCAGGGCGACGTTGTTCTGGTGCCCAATCCCAGTTATCCGATCCACATTTACGGCCCCGTCATCGCCGGTGCGAATATTTGCAGCGTCGCCATCCACAACACCGACAGCTTTTTGGCCGAACTCGAAGAGACAATTCCGCTCATGTATCCGCGGCCGAAAATGCTCATCCTAAATTTCCCCGCGAACCCCACGACACAATGCGTCGATCTTGCCTTCTTCGAGCGTGTCGTCGCGCTCTGCCTGCAGCACCAGATCTATCTGGTCCACGATCTTGCTTACGCCGACATTGTCTTCGACGGATTCCGTGCCCCATCGGTCCTTGAAGTCTCCGGCGCGCGCGAAATCGCCGTCGAATTCTTCACCCTCTCGAAGAGTTACAACATGCCCGGATGGCGTGTCGGCTTCATGGTCGGCAACAAGACACTGGTTGCCGCCCTGGCGCGTCTTAAGAGCTACTTCGACTACGGCACATTCACTCCGATTCAGGTCGCGTCGATCCTGGCGCTCGAAGGCCCACAGGAGTGCGTGACCGAAATCTGCGACAACTACCGCCGGCGCCGCGACGTTCTTGTGCAGGGATTAAACAAGCTGGGATGGCAGGTAAGCCTGCCCAAGGCAACCATGTTTGTGTGGGCGCCGATACCCGAGCCGTACAAGCATCTCGGTTCGCTTGAGTTTTCGACCCTCCTGCTCAAGGAGGCGAAAGTTGCGGTGAGCCCGGGCATCGGCTTCGGAGAATATGGAGACGGCAATGTGCGCTTCTCGCTGATCGAAAACGAGGAGCGCACCCGCCAGGCCCTGCGCTGCATGCGCCAGATGTTCCAGCGTTCCGGTGCCGGGCTACAGGCAGCCGCTTACTGAACCGCCGGCGCGGTTGCCTTTTCGATGAGCTTGGTGGTGCTGAAGCCTTCTACCGTGGGGACAATCTTCACGCGTCCTCCCCACGACCGGACTTCCTTCGCGCCTACCACCGTATCTTCGTTGTAGTCACCGCCCTTCACGATCACGTCGGGACGCAAACCCTCGATTAGCTCGAGCGGAGTCGGCGTATCGAAGATCACCACCGCATCCACCGCAGCCAGAGCAGCCAGCACATACGCGCGCTCACGCTGCCCCACCATCGGGCGTGTGGGACCCTTCAACTTACTCACTGATGCATCGCTATTGATGCCGACGATGAGCCGGTCGCCCTGATTGCGCGCGCTCTCGAGCAAGGTAATGTGCCCGATATGCAGCAGATCGAAGCACCCATTCGTGAAGACGATGCTCTCGCCATTCGAGCGCCAGACAGAAACGCGCGTCTTCAGGCGATCCACTGGCAGCACCTTCTCTTCCGCCTGCAACTCTACTTCGGGCATGAGGCTGGTTAGCAACTCATCGCGCATCACCGGCACCGTGCCGACCTTGCTCACAACAATGCCGGCGGCAACATTCGCCAGAGGAACCGCAGCCTCGATCTCCAGCCCGCTCGCCAGCGCCAGCGCGAGTGTCGCAATCACGGTGTCGCCTGCGCCCGAGACATCGAAGACCTGCCGCGCCACCGCGGGCGATATCGTCTTCTCGGCGGGCTTGAGCACGGCAATGCCTTTTTCGCTGAGAGTCACCGTCAGGTACTCAAGATCGAACTCTGAGGCCATCGCCTGGCCCGCCCTCAAAATCGCCTCCAGTTCCCTCGACGCCATATTCGTCGCCACCGAAAGCTCATGCAGGTTGGGGCAAATCGTCGTGGCGTGGCGATATCGCGCAAAGCTCCGCTGTTTGGGATCCACCAGGACGGGAATTCCCTTCGCGCGCGCCTTCTGTATCAGTCTCTGGCACACATCTTCGGTGAGAACCCCTTTGGCGTAATCCGACAGCACCAGCGCGTCGGCGGACGGAATGGCAGCCTCAACCTTACTGATCAAATCTTCATACGCGGCCGCCGGAAAGCCGTCCGTAGTCTCCGTGTCGAGGCGCAGCATCTGCTGCTTGCCGCCCACGATTCTCAGCTTCGTGGTCGTAGGGTGATTCTCGACCGGTGTCAGCTCCGCGTCCACTCCCGCGCGGCGCAGGCAATCTTCCAGAGATGCGCGATCCGCATCCTGTCCGCAAAATCCGAAAAGGGTCGCCTTCGCGCCCAATCCCGTCAGGTTCATCGCGACATTGGCTGCTCCGCCCGGCTGTTCGCTGCGATGTATCGCACGCACAATGGGCACCGGCGCTTCCGGAGACACGCGCTCCACATCGCCCCAGATGTAGCGGTCGAGCATTACGTCGCCAACCACCAGAACGCGCGTGTTACCCCACTCGCCTTCAATCAACTGCATTACGCGGTGCAGGTCCTGGATCATCGCGACAATGTTTCACTTTCCTGAAGTTGTTCCTGGCAAAAACTCAGCTCCACCCAATCGCAGAGCATGTGGCCGCACAGAATATGCGCCTCCTGCACCCGCGCCGTATCTTTCGACGCAATGCACACCGTCGCGTCTGCAATGCCAGCCGCAGTGCCTCCGCCGGCTCCGGTAAACGCCACTGTGAACGCTCCCAGTTCGCGCGCCTTTCGCAACGCGGAGCAAACGTTCTTGCTGTTCCCCGAGGTTGAAATCCCGACCACAACATCGCCTTCTGTGGACAGCGCTTCCACCTGACGTTCAAAGACTGCGTCGTAGCCGTAGTCGTTGGCGATCGCAGTAAGGATCGAGGTATCCGTCGTCAGAGCGATAGCCGGCAGGCCTCGCCTCTCGCGCCGGAAGCGGCCCACAAACTCTGCCGCCAGATGCTGCGCGTCGGCAGCGCTGCCTCCGTTGCCGAACAGCAGTATCTTCCTGCCTTCGATCATGGCACGAGTCATCTCCGCTGCAATCCGCTCCAGAATTGGCAGCATAGCAGGCAAAGTCTGGATCACAGCCATATGGTCGGCTAACGCCTGGTGAAAAATCTTCGTGGGCTTAGGGGGATTCGGCATCTATTCTCCAGGCTGGTCAGGGTGCGGTTAACTCGGAAAGCTACAGGAATGAACGCTCATTCCCATTATCATATGAATTAACTACTCATGGCTTCTCATAGCTCGCCCGCTTTCGCGCACGTCCAATATGTCTTTCTTGATCGCGATGGGGTTATCAACCGCAAGCTGCCCGAAGGCGAATACGTCAGCGCGTGGCATCGCTTTTATCTCCTTCCCGGAGTCGAAAACGCCCTAGCAACCCTCAATCGATCCGGGCGTGTTGTCATCGTAATCACCAATCAGCGCGGAGTCGCACTCGGCCGCTACACCGACGCCGACGTCAGAGCCGTGCACCAGGAACTACAGAACCACCTCAATCGATCCGGCGCACACGTTGATGCTTTTTACTTCTGCCCGCATGACAAAAATGAGTGCAACTGCCGGAAGCCAAAGACCGGGCTATTCGAGCAGGCGTTGCACGACTTCCCGGAAGCATCGGCGAAGAACAGCCTCGTAATCGGCGACTCTCTTTCCGACATTGAGGCAGCTCTCAATTTCGGAGCTCCAAGCATCTTCATCGACGGCGATCCCCAGTTTCAGAAACCTGGCGCTGAAAAAGCACGGGCACTGGCCGATGCTTCTTCCGGATCACTCTCCGAAGCCGTGACCCGTTTCTTCTAGACCGCAACGACTTCCGCGGTTTCGAACGTCTCGCGGATTCCCTCTTCGAGCTGCGTAAATTCGAGATCGCATCCCAGGTCGCGCAAGCCCGCAAGGTCTGCCTCCGTAAAGTGCTGGTACCTCGCATTCAGATCCGTGGGAAACGGCATGTATTCAATCTCTGCTCGCCCATGCACTGACATCAGCGACTTCGCAACTTCGTTGAAGGTACGCGCGTGTCCCGAACCGGCATTCACGACTCCGTGATACGTTGTGGTTGCCTCGCCGGCCGCAGGCGCGTATGGCCCGGTCTGAGCAAAGAACATGTTCAGCCTCGCCAGATCGCGCACGTAAACAAAGTCTCTGCGCTGCTCGCCGTTCCCATATCCACCCGATCCCTCAAAAAGCTTCACCTTGCCGTTATCCAGTATCTGCTTCGTGAAGTGATGAATCACCGAAGACATGCGGCCTTTGTGTTGCTCGCGAGGCCCATACACATTGAAGTAACGCAGCCCCATAACCGTCGACTCAAGCCGTCCGTGAGCAAGCTCATTCCGAACGTGATGATCGAAAGCCAGCTTGGAAAAGCCATAAATGTTCAGCGGTTTTTCATTCTCCAGCACCGGAGTAAAGTGGCCGGGCCCGCTCAATCCGTACACTGCCGCGGTCGAGGCATAGACGAGAGGCACTCCCTGCCGAGACGCGTACTCCAGCACCACCTTGGAATAGGTGAAGTTATTGTCCATCATGTACACGCCGTCATCGACCAGCGTGTTCGAGCACGCGCCCTGATGAAAGATCGCGTTCACCCGCGGGATCCCGAGCGCGCCCTGCTCCAGCGCCCGGCGAAATTCCTTCTTGTCCATGTAATCGACGAACCTGGCTCCATGCAGGTTGAACAACTTTTTCGAATCGGAAAAGTTGTCGACGACAAGAATGTCCGTGATGCCGTGAAGGTTCAATTCATGCACGAGGTTGCTGCCGATAAATCCCGCCCCGCCGGTGACTATGTACATTGCTCTATTCCTCTATCTTCTACGCGAACGCCCTTCTATACGAACACCGACTCGCTTGCTCTTTGCCGGCCACGCCATGCTTCAAGACTTGCCACCAGCATGTCATCGACCGTGATTGACGTAAGGCACTTCTTCTTCTGCGCGATGCAGGTCTCGAGATTGCATCCTGCACAATCCACGTTGCGGTAAAGTATCCGGTGCCCTTTCCCGTGCGGAAACCAGATACCAGGCTTGGTTCGCGCAGCAAACGCGATTACGCAGGGCACTCCCGCTGAAGCTGCAAAGTGCATCGGCCCGCTGTCCGGCCCCAGAAACAACTCCGCCCTGCGCAGCACCGCTGCTGTTTCCCGCGGCGCAAGCTCTCCGCAAAGATTCACCGTCTTGCCCTGCCATCTCGCGGCGAGAAGTGAGCTGACCTCGCGGTCTTCCTTTGCTCCCACCAGCACCAGGCTATGCCCGGGAAACTTGCTGCTGAGTTCTGACGTAAGCGCACACCAGTTCTCCGTGCCCCAATCCTTGGCTTGAACCTTCGTTCCAGGTCCGCACGCGATGAACGGCTGTTCCCGGGTAGGCTGCAGCGCCGCTTCTGCCCGTCTCAGTTCCTCCGCAGTCAAGCGGAGATCCCATGCCGCCGGCTCATCCAGATTGATCGCTCCCAACTCGCTCACGCAGCGCGCCAGCCTCGCAGCCTCGCTCTCCCACAGCGCCTCACTCAGTTGCAGATTCACGGCGCGATCTCCGAGCGGCAGACCAACGATCTCGCTAATCCCGCAGGCTCTGAAGAAGCGCTGATCCCGCAATACCGCCTTCTCTCCGCGCGGCTTGGTGAGATAAACCAGAATCTGCGGCCGGAAGCGCCGTATCTCGAACCACAGGCGCGTCAGGGTCTTGACGCTTCGCGTGCCCACGGGATAACTCAGATATCCATTCACCAGACCCGACTCGCCGATAATTGCCGACGCCGCAGGCGCCTTGGCGTGAACCGGAACGTTGGTCAGCATCAGGCGCCGCGCGTTTGGAAAAGTGCGAGCAACCAAGTGAAAAGCAGGAAGAACTACGACCGTATCGCCCAGACTTCCCAGACGATAAATCAGTACCCTCTCAACCTTGCTTGGATCGATGCCTGGCTTCATTTTCGGGGGATTTCCAGTTGATCCTGTTTCACTCCTCTATAGTTCTGTCTGCCGGTTGCTCGAGCGGGGGATAGACCGGTATCCTGTACCCGTCTGCCCACACTCGCGAAAACTGCGAGAGCCTCTCCGCCTAGGGCAGACGTTGCACCACAGTGTCTCGCGTCTGATGAGACAAAGGACGTCCCACGCTGAGATAGGTAAAGCCACGCTCCACCATCTGAGCCGGATCGTAAAGATTCCGACCGTCGATCACGATCGGGTAACGCAGAGTGTAGTGCAGACGGTCAAGATCGAGCTCGCCGAAATCCTGCCAATCGCTGAGAATCAATAGCGCGTCCGCATCTTCTGCCGCCGCGTACGGGTCGTCAACATAACGCATCTGTTCAGACGGCGGGATGAGTTCCTTTGCCCTCTCCATTGCCGCAGGATCGAACGCAGTCACAGTGGAACCCTCTTTCAGAAGCTGCTCTACGATATCCAGCGCCGGTGAGTCGCGAATGTCATCGGTCCCACCCTTGAACGAGAGCCCCAGCACGCCAATGCGTTTGCCGCGGAAGGTCCACAGCGCCGAGCGCACCTTCTGGAAGAACCGCTTCTTCTGCTCATCGTTGATGCTCTCAACTTCCTTCAGCAAACTGAAGTCGACGCCCAACTGCTCTGCGACGTAGCGAAATGCCGCGACGTCCTTAGGGAAGCACGAGCCTCCGTAGCCGATGCCGGCGCGGAGAAACTTGGGGCCGATGCGCCCATCCATGCCCATGCCGCGCGACACCTGTTCTACATCGGCATCCACCGCCTCGCAGATATTTGCAACCACGTTGATGAAGGAGATCTTCATCGCGAGGAATGCGTTCGACGCATGCTTGATAAGCTCGGCGGCTTTCGTCGAAGTCAGCAGAAGCGGAGGAGGATTATTCTCACCGCAGCATCCGGGAACGGCGTGGGGCAGGCGAAAATACTCGCCTGAGGTAAGCGGCTCATAGATGGAGCTGAGCAACCTTCCGGCGCGCTCGCTTTCAGCGCCGATCACAATACGGTCGGCGTGCAGAAAATCGACCACCGCAGTGCCTTCGCGAAGAAATTCGGGGTTCGACGCAATATCGAAATTCTCGCGCGGCACTCCATTGCGCTCGATTACCCGGCGAATCCATTCGTTCGTGTAGACCGGTACTGTGCTCTTCTCCACGATAACTTTGTAGTCTTCGATGGAGCGGGCGATCTCGCTGGCGACCGCGTCTACGTATGACAGATCCGCACTGCCTGTCTTGCTTTGCGGCGTGCCGACTGCAATGAAAATCACCTGCGACTGTCGCGCAGCTGCACCAAGATCGGTCGTGAATTCGACTCTGTTCTCTCGATTGCGGGCCAGCAGCTCGGGAAGATAATCCTCGTGAATCGGGACGCCGCCCTCGCGCAGCAATTTAACCTTTGTTTCGTCGTTGTCGACGCAAATAACGCGATGCCCAATCTCTGCGAAACAAGCAGCCGCTACAAGTCCTACATATCCTGAACCGACGACTGCGATAGAAACTGGTTGGCTCATACACTCCTCGCAAAGCAATTAAGAAGCACAGCACTCCTGATACGTTTGGCGCGATAAAGAAGATAATGCTGTGAGGACACGCGAAATAATTGTCGCCCATTCAGGAACGTTGCACAGCGTATGCCATTGGATGCAAACGCAGGGGATAAGACCGTGTCCGTGCGGAACTGTTCTTAGAATCGCCAAACACGTTCGGGTTGTCAATACATTGACTCCACCTCTCGGCAACCCCTGCTCAAATGTTATTCTGTATTTAAGTTTCGCGCAGCCAACTCTCCACCCTCTTGAACATACGGAGTTATCCCCCCAGCATGAGCGCGGTGAGCCATTTGTCTCCAATTGGCAGTGCCCGGCAGGCAGTACCATCCTCCAGAAAGGTGCGGCTGGCTTATTTTGTCAGCCACCCTATTCAGTATCAGGCTCCCCTGCTGCGACGTATCGCTCTCGAGTCCGACATCGATCTTCAGGTGTTCTTCTTCAGCGACCTGTCGGTTCGCGGCTACAGCGACAAGGGCTTTGGAGGTATCCAGATCAAGTGGGATATTCCCTTGCTCGATGGCTATGCGCATGAGTTTCTCCCTGCCTTTCGCAAAAAAAATACATTCAGTTTTGCTTCACCCTTGAACTACGGGATCCTGAGACGTCTGCGGCACGGTTCTTTCGATGCGGTATGGGTTCACGGATATCACACCGCCAGTTGCCTGCAAGCAATTTTTGCCGCCAGAATGCTTCGCATTCCCGTGATCCTCCGCTCAGACTCCCAGCTGAACGATCGCGTCCGTTCGAAGACAACCCTGCTCGCCAAGCGGCTTTTCTTTTCGATCCTCAGGCAGGCAGTGCAATGCGTCGTGCCGGTGGGCGAGGCCAACGCCGAGTACTGGCGGAAGTACCTGGGCGCGAAGATCCCCATGTATCGCATGCCGTATGCCGTGGATAACGACTACTTCAGCAGCCTGGCCGCCGACGCTGCGCCCCGCAGAGAAACATTGCGGCGTGAGCTCAATCTTGAGCCCGACCGGCCAATTTTCCTTTTCGCCTCCAAGCTGCAAACCCGCAAGCGATGCATCGATCTGGTCGATGCCTTCCTGAAGCTGTCTCCCGGGCCCGACATCGACCCGCCCGCCTACCTGCTCATCATCGGCGATGGCGAGGAACGTGCCGCAATTGAGCAGCGCATCGCCGAGTCCGGGCTTTCCAGCATCCGCATGCTCGGGTTCAGGAACCAAAGTGAGTTGCCTCGCTTCTTCGATCTGTGCGATGTATTCATACTTCCGTCGATCCATGAGCCCTGGGGCCTCATCGTAAATGAAGCAATGAGCGCCGGCCGCGCGATCGTTCTCTCCGATGACGTCGGTTGTCACGCAGACCTGGTTGAAAATGAAATCAACGGCTTCACCTTCCCTAAGCAGAACATTGATGCGTTGAGCGCCCTGCTTCGTCGCTTTGCACACGACCCATCGCTCGCACAAAAGATGGGCCGGCAAAGCCACAGGATCATCGCTCGTTTCAGTTTTGACGAATGCGTGCACGGCCTGCGTCAGGCGCTTGCGTATTGCGTACCGGGCTTTGCTCCATGACGAATTCCACGTTGGCGCCCGCTCCCGTAACCAGGCGACGCATCCTGTATGTCTCCACGTTTGGCTTTCCCGGCACAACCACGTTCCGATTCGAAGCGATGCGGCGCATCGGGCAGGATGTAGTCCCCTTCGAATTCCGCAAGTATGAACCGCGCTCTAGGCCACTCCGGACCTTTCGCAGCCGGTTTCCGTTCGGCCCCCTCGTTTCGAAGATCAATCAGGATCTGGTGAGAGCTGTACGGGCTTCCCGGCCCGACGTCGTCTGGTTGGACAAGCCCACGCTATTCACCCGCGATACCATGGAAGCTATCCATGCCGCCGGCGCCCGGATTGTCTTCTACATTCAGGACGGCCCGTTTGGCCCGCGCAACGACGGCGTATGGCGTCAGTTTTATCGTGTGTTTCGCATGGCCGACCTTCATTGTCTTGTCCGCGAGGCAGATGTCGGTCGCTATCGCGAATGGGGTTTGCCGTTCATTAAGACAATGTTCAGCTTCGATCCTGCAATGCAGTACACGCCTCCGGAAGGCTGGTCGGACGCGAACCGAGACCGCGAAATTTCCTACATCGGGCATCCACACGAGGAGCGGCCGGAGTTCCTTCGGACACTGGCTAAAAAATATAACGTGCCTCTCTCGATTAATGGCAACTTGTGGCAGGAGAAACTCGGTGAAGAGAACCTGCCGAACCTCCGCATCGGCGGTCATCTCGGGCCGGATCAGTACCGCGAGGCGATCTGGCGGTCCAAAATCAACCTCAGCTTCGTGACCAAGGCAAACGAAGACGACATTGCCCACAAGGCGGTGGAAACGGCAGCGTGTGGCGGCTTTCTGCTCACTCTGCGCACGCCGGGACATGAAGCGTGCTTCGCAGAGGACCGGGAAGCGGTCTTCTTCTCATCCGTAGACGAATGCGCCGACAAGGCCCGCTTCTACCTGAGCCGTCCCGACCTGCGGGAAACCATCGGTCGGCGGGCAAGAGAGCGGGCAGTCCGCTCCGGCTACGACAACGACACGCAACTGGCGCGGATTCTGAATAGACTCGATGGCAGGGACTGAACCCCACGAGATTGGAGGCGTCATGACCCGCGAAGTGGAGACCGCCGAAATAGAGCGTCTCAAGCTCATCTATGCCCTGTTCAACGCCCGCGACATGGAAGCCGTTCTTGCCACCATGCACGACGACGTTGCGTGGGCCAATGGAATGGAAGGCGGCCATGTCCATGGACGCGAAGGCGTGCGCAGCTACTGGACCCGCCAATGGGCGATGGTCGATCCACACGTGGAGCCGGTCGGCTTCACTATCGGCCCTAACGGCGAAGTCATCGTCGAGGTGCACCAGGTCGTGCGCAATCTCGAAGGCACGCTCATGATCGACCAGATGGTTCTCCACATCTTCCGTTTCCACGACGGCATGATCAAGCGGTTTGATATCGGCGGCAGCTGATGATCGTACGTGCCGATAAAAGAACAGCCCGCTGGAAAGCGGGCTTGTTTTGCGCAGAGCGCATTTGCCTGGGTGGCCAGTCCGCCCTAAGCGCGAAGTTCACACCCCGATAACCGCGCACAACTCCTTCACCGCCGCGACGCTCCTCTTGAGAGCCGCATCTTCCTCGGGAGTCAGCTTGATCTCGATGATCTGTTCGAGGCCGCGGGCGCCCAGCTTGCACGGAACGCCAACGTAGTAGCCGCTGATACCGTACTCGCCTTCGAG
>Ga0335074_10003525_pt1 | contig 21430 bp, 20 predicted proteins | sample Lox_Sample_23_FD_206715 | JGI IMG/M metagenome (GOLD analysis project Ga0335074, IMG submission 206715) | Soil microbial communities from Loxahatchee National Wildlife Refuge, Florida, United States - Lox_Sample_2.3 | ecosystem: Environmental > Terrestrial > Soil > Wetlands | place: USA... | reverse complement strand
CTCTGCGCCATCGTGAGCAGCACGACTTCGTCACCGTCGCGAGCGATAACCGCATCGGCAACCGCCCCGCCCGCCACCCACTGGAGCGGCTCGGCGGCGATGTCATGGAAGCCGAGACTGACGATGGCCTCGCCGGAGACGAGGCGATTCAACAGATGGCCGCCGCCGAGCGATGCGAGCAACCGCGCGGCAACGATGCTCTCCGCGATCGGACCGGAGGCGAGGGTCCGCCCCACCTCCTCCATGAGGATCGCGGCGTCGAGGAGCCCCAGACCGAGCCCGCCCGAAGCCTCCGGCACCCGCAGCGAGAACGCGCCGAGCGCCGCAAGTCCCTGCCACAGCACAGGGTCGAATCCGCTCGGCAGCGCGGCGCGCACGCGCGCCATCGAGCTCTGCGCCTCGAGGAAGCGCGCGAAGGTCTCGCGCAGCAGCCGCTGCTCCTCCGCAGGCTCGAGATTCACTTGGCGTTACCCATGAGCGAGCGCGGATCGATCTGTCCGGTCGCGATGCCTCCCATGAAGCCGCCATCGACCGGCAGCGCGAGTCCACTCATGTAGCTCGCCGCGTCGCTGTTGAGGAATACGAGAGGCGCCGCCTGCTCCTCGGCGCGCGCGCGGCGGTTGATCGGCTGCGTGGCCGCTTCGATCACCGAGGCCTTGGTGGCGGACTCGAACTCCTTCATCATGGGTGTCTCGGTCGGTCCTGGCAGCGTGCAGTTCAGGCGGATGCCGCGCTTGATCAGCGATGTCGCGGCGAACATCGTCCAGACGATGACCGCCTCCTTCGACAGGGAATAGCCTTCGCGGACGGTGTCGGTGTTGGCCTCACACCACTTCATGATGTCTTCGAAGCTCTCCATGCGGGCGAGCTCCAGTAACAGAGGGATGCGGCGGCTCCAGCCGAGGCCGCCGGTGGAAGCGATGCTCGCGATGGCGCCGCCCGCGCTCATGAGCGGCAACACCTTGTCGGTGATTCGCCGCGTGCCGGCATAGTTGACCTTCATGACATCGAGGGGCGGTGCGGTCTGGGGGAGGCCCGCGCAGTTGAAGAGTGCGTCGACCTTGCCTCGGGCCTTGTCGGCAACCCGGGCCACCGCCGCATCGATGGAGCCGGGAACCCGCAGATCGACCGTCGTGAAGGACGCCAGCGGCAGCTTGCTCTCCTTGTAGTCGAGGCCGTGAACCTCGGCGCCGAGCTCGAGCAGCAGTCTTGCCGTGGCCTCACCCATGCCCGAGAAGCATCCGCTCACGAGCACGCGCTTATTCTGGTAGCCGAGAAACCCCGCCATCTACCCCTCTCCCGCCGGCCTGGCCGGCTCGATTACCGGTGCACTGATGCAGACAAGCACGGCCCGCCGGAGTACACTATGCTTGCTTAGTATTTTTGTCCAGTGCGCCGGCCCCCGGAAGCCCTCGGAGACAAGAAGCCATGAGTTCCACCCCCGCCCTGAGTCCCGCCGTCCCCAAGCCGGCCCACGTTCCGGACTCGGCCGTCTACGACTTCGATATGTTCACCGATCCGGCCTTCCGGGCGGACCCGCATGAGCGGATCTTCGATCTGCTGCGCCATGCACCCCCGGTATTCTGGACCCCGCGCAACGGCGGCCATTGGATGGTCGTGAGCCACGCGGCCAACTTCAAGGCGGCGCGTGACATCGAGTCCTTCACCAGCCGGTTCGCCACGGAAGAGCAGTTGCGGGCCATCCAGGCGAGGATGCCGCCCGGCACCCCGCGCATCCCGCATGCGGTACCGATCAATCTCGATCCGCCCGAGCACACCAAGTATCGCGCGCCGCTGCAGAAGGCCTTCTCGCCGACCGCCATGCTGGCGCTCAAGGACGACATCCGCACGCTCGCGAACCAGCTCATCGATGCCGTCAAGGATCGCGGCCGCTGCGATTTCATGGTCGACATCGCCGAGCCGCTGCCCGTGCGCGTCTTTCTCAAGATGTTGGGATTGCCGCTCGAGCGGTTGCCGGAGTATCGCGCGCTGGTCAAGGACCACCTGTCGGACCCCGAGCCGGACCCCATCCGCTCCATGCAGAAGCTCCTGCGCATCACTGCAATGCTGCGCCCGACCATTCTCGAGCGGAAGGAGAAGCCGGAGAACGATCTCATCAGCCTGCTCTGGCGATCGGAGATCGATGGTCGCCCGACGACCCTGGAGGACATGGAGAACTACGGTGTGGTGCTCTTCATCGCAGGTCTCGATACCGTCATGAACGGCATGGGCTTCGGCATCCGGCATCTGGCGCGTGATATCAACTTGCAGCGGCAGCTGCGCGCCAATCCGAAGATCATCCCGGAGGCAGCCGAAGAGCTGCTGCGGCGCTACACCTTCACCGTGCCGCCGCGCAAGGTGGCGAAGGACACCGTGTTCGAAGGGCTCGAGATGAAGGCCGGCGAGCGCGCAATGCTCTTCCTGCCGGCCGCGGATCTCGATGCGCGCGAATTCGAAGGCTCCGACCGCTTCGACCTCAAGCGCGAGAAGAAGGCGCACATCGCCTTCAATGCCGGGCCGCATCGCTGCCTCGGATCGCACCTGGCCCGGGTAGAGCTGCAGACCCTCTATGAGCAGATGCTCGCACGCCTGCCGGAGTTCCGACTCGATCCCGAGCATCCGCCCACCTTCCACGGGGGACACGTGATCGGCGTCGACTCGCTGCACCTCCTCTGGGATGTCTGAGCGTATGGCGGCAGGTTGAGCCATGGACCGCGCACCGCTCGACTCACTTCCGGGCTATCGGCGGCGATTCATCATCACGCCCTCGCACAACTGCGTGCGCAGCGATCTCGAAGATGACTATCACTGTATGGGCGTCGCCGTGCACCATGACGGCAAGGTCGCTACAGGGATCGAGGCCGTCATGACGCGCGCTCCCTGGACCACCTGTCCGGGTGCGGCTGCCGAGCTGGTCGCCACCTTCACCGGCATTGCCCTGGAGGCATTCGCCGCGCGCGGCGCGAAGCGACACAACTGCACGCACCTGCACGACCTTGCGGTGCTCGCGGCTGCGCATGCCGGTGATCCAGCCCCGCTCGTCTACGACATACTGGTGAGCGACCCGGTCGAGGGACGGCGCTCGGCCGAGATCCGCCGCAACGGTACGCCCCTCCTCTCATTGCGCGAGGCATCGGGGCGCATGGTCGAGCCAGCCGCAGCTACGGGACTCGCGCTCGATGGCCTGCGTCCCTGGATCGACTCCCTCGAGCCGGCGCTCAGGGAGCCGGCCCGACTGCTGCGCTGGGGTGCCTTGGTCGCCCACGGCAGGACCGTTCCCTGGGAGAGGCAATCGGATGCGCGCCGCATGCGGCCCGGAAGCTGTTACACCTTTCAACCGGCGCGGATGGCGGAGGCGCGACGGATCGGCGCAATACGAGATTTCAGCCGCGGCGCAGCGCCGCTCGCGGATTACACACCGTTTCCAAGTGCGGAGCAGATCGTATGAAGATGAATGACATGATCCTCATCAGCGTGGACGACCACCTCAGCGAGCCTCCGGACATGTTCACGAAGCATCTCTCCGGCGAGGCGCTCGCGAGCGCGCCGCGGCTCTGTACCGCCGAAGACGGCACCAACTACTGGGAATACCAGGGCATGAAGATGCCCTCGGTGGGCCTGAACGCCGTTGTCGGCCGGGTGCTCGAGGAATACGGCATGGAGCCGACGCGCCTCGATCAGCTTCGCAAGGGAACCTATGATCCCGCCGCCCGCATCGACGACATGAATGTCAACGGCATCGCCGCCTCGCTCAATTTCGCGAGCTGTGTCGGCTTCGACGGCGGCCGCTTCCACAAGGCCGCCGACAAGGCGAGGGCGCTGGTGCATCTGCGCGCCTACAACGATTGGCACATCGATGAGTGGTGCGGCTCGCATCCGGGCCGTTTCATTCCCTGCGCCATCCTGCCCACCTGGGACATGAAGGCGACGCTCGAAGAGATCAAACGCCTGGTCGGCAAGGGCTGCACCACGGTCTCGATCAACGAGAACCCGACCATCCAGGGCCTGCCGAGCATCCACAACGAGTACTGGGAGCCCTTCTGGAAGGCGATCGCCGATCATGACGTGACGATCTGCCTGCACATCGGCGGTGGCAATCCGGCGCCGCATGCCTCGATGGAGACACCGATCGAGGCCTGGATCGCGACCATGCCGATATCGATCGTGGTCGGCGCGGCCGACTGGCTGCATCTGGCGGCGCTGCAGCGCTATCCCTCCATGCGGATTGCGCTCTCGGAAGGCAGCATCGGCTGGGTGCCCTATTTCCTCGAGCGCTCCGACTTCAGTCACGCGCGGCACAAGGCCTGGACGCACTCGCACTTCGGCAACACCAAGCCGAGCGACACCTTCCGCAAGCACTTCCTCAACTGCTTCATCGACGATGCCTTCGGCCTGAAGAACCTCGCCGACATCGGCGAGGACATGGTGGCGTACGAGTGCGATTACCCGCACTCCGACTCCCTGTGGCCGAACGCGCCGGAGCACCTCTGGGAGAGCGTGAAGCACCTTACGGCCAAACAGATCGAGAAGGTGACGCACCTGAATGCCATGCGCTTCTTCAAGTTCGATCCCTTCAAGCATCACAGGCGCGAAGAGCTGACCGTCGGCGCACTGCGCGCCAAAGCGGCCGCCGACAAGGTCGACACGACACCGAAGTCCTTCGGCGGCGCGCGGCCGCTTGCGGCAGGCGAGAAACCCCGAGAGGTGACTTCGGGTGACCTGATGAAGATGTTCTCCCATCACGCGCAGGCGGGGGCGAAGGCCGGCTCGAAGGCGGCCTGAGAGTCAACTCACCTGGAGCACGCCATGACCGAAGCCTACATCATCGACGCGGTACGCACGCCGCGCGGCATCGGCAAGCCCGGCAAGGGCGCGCTGACCCACGTGCATCCCCAGCATCTCGCGGCCACTGTGTTGATGGCGCTACGACAGCGGAATGACTTCGATACCGCGGAGGTGGACGATGTCATCTGGGGAACCAGCGCGCAGAAGGGACTGCAGGGCGGCGACCTCGGCCGCATGGCGGCTCTCGACGCCGGTTACGACGTGCGCGCGAGCGGCGTGACGCTCGATCGCTTCTGCGGCAGCGGCCTCACTGCCACAAGCCTCGCCGCCGCCCAGATCCGCTCCGGCATGGAGGACCTGGTCATCGCGGGCGGCACGGAGATGATGTCGCTCATCACGACGGTCGGCCAGAAAGAACGGGACGCCGGATTCAAGCCGATGGGGCTCGGGACGGGCAACCCCCGGCTGCAGCAACGCCACCCGCAGTCGCACCAGGGACTGTGCGCGGACGCCATTGCGAGCATGGAGGGCATCGGCCGCGAAGCGCTCGATGCCTTCGCCCTCGAGAGTCAGCAGCGCGCCGGCCGCGCGATCCGCGAAGGCCGGTTCGATCGTGCGATCGTGCCGGTCGTGGACGACGACGGCAAGGTGATCCTGGCCAAGGACGAGTATCCGCGCCCGCAGACCACCGCCCAGGACCTCGCGGCGCTCAAGCCGAGCTTCGCGCAGGTCGCCGACCTGTCGCCGGATGGCAGCGGGGTCACGTTTCGTCAACTGATCAACCGGCGCTATCCCGACCTCAAGATCGAGCACTTTCATCACGCCGGCAATTCCTCGGGAATCGTCGATGGGGCGGCCGCCCTGCTGCTCGCCTCCGGTGAATATGCGCGCAAGCGCGGCCTGAAGCCGCGCGCTCGCATCGTGGCCACTGCCAACATGGGCGACGACCCGACACTCATGCTGAATGGGCCCGTGCCGGCAGCGAAGAAGGTGCTGGCGAAGGCTGGCCTGAAAAAAGAAGACATCGACCTCTGGGAGGTCAACGAGGCGTTCGCGGTCGTGCTCGAGAAATTCATCCGCGACCTGCGCATCGATCGCGAGAAGATCAACGTCAACGGCGGGGCGATCGCGCTCGGGCATCCGATCGGCGCGACCGGAGCGGTACTGATCGGCACTGTCCTCGATGAGCTCGAGCGACGCGACTTGAAGCGCGGTCTCATCACCATGTGCGCTGCGGGCGGCATGGCCCCGGCGGTGATCATCGAGCGCCTCTGAGAATGTGAAACTCGCGTTCTCAATGCCGCACCTGCTGCGCCTCAAGGCAACCTGCCAGCCTTGGGAAGCGGCGGTGACCGGGGCCGAGCAGACGCGCCTCGCCAAGTGGGCCGACAAGCTCGGCTATGCGATGCTCGCCACACCCGAGCATCACATCATGCCGCGGTCTCATGTCGAGCTTTCCGGACCACACTACCTCAGTGCCTTTCCCGCCATGGCCTACTGGGCGGGGGCCACGGAGAGGATCAGGGTCAACTCCTGCATCGCGATCCTGCCGCTGCAACATCCCATCGTCACCGCGAAGGCGCTTGCCACGATGGACTGGCTGAGCGGTGGACGGGTGACCGTGACATTCGCCGTCGGCTGGCTGAAGGAGGAGTTCGATCTCCTCGGTGTCCCGTTCCACGAGCGGGGACGGATGAGCGACGACTACGTCGGGGCGATCATCGAGCTGTGGACGAAGGAAGACCCTGTCTACCAGGGCCGGTATGTCTCCTTCCGCGACGTCGCCTTCGAGCCGAAACCCGTCCAGAAGCCGCACGTGCCGATCTGGATGGGCGGAGACTCCGACGCGGCACTCAAGCGGACTGCGCGGTTTGCAAGCGGCTGGTGGCCGTTCCTCACCCGGCCGGAGGACCTTCCTGGCCGGATCGAGTTCATCAAATCCCAGCCCGATTACAACGGCCACCTGGAGGAAGTCATGTACGGGTTCGCCACTACGCGCGTGGGCGAAGGCCACACCGTGAAAGAGGACCCGCGCGCGCGCGCTGGCATGACCCAATCGGAGATCATCGACCGCCTCGGCTGGCTCGGGGAGCGTGGGGTCACGATGAGCTCCGTGCCGATTCCCAAGGTCGGTCACATCAATGAGTATTTTGATTACGCGCAATGGGTCGCCGAAGAGATCATGCCGGCCGTGGCGTAGTGTCGTAGAGTGGTTGAGGTGTTGCCGATCGATGACCATGCGACAAAAGACAGTCAGTCTCTCGAAGCCGCCCGCGCTGGTCGTCGGAACAGGGTTCGGCTGCCGGGTTCACGTTCCCGCGCTGCGGGCGGCCGGTTTCGATGTCGCCGGACTGGTCGGAGCCGACCCGGATCGCACCAGGCAGCGCGCCGAAGCGAGCGCTGTGCCGCTGGCATTCACCGACCTCGACGAAGCGATCACGCGGACGCGGGCCGTCGCGGTCACTATCGCCACGCCACCGGATACACATGCGCAGCTCTCGATCGCTGCGATAGCGCGCGGCTGTCATGTTCTCTGTGAAAAGCCATTGGCAAGGGACGTCGGTGAAGCGCAAACGATGCTTGCGGCCGCCGAGCGCGCGGGTGTGGCCCACCTGGTGGGCCACGAATTCCGCTGGCGGCCCGAGCGAGCCCTGATTGCCCGCTCGCTTGCCGCCGGAATGATCGGCGAGGCCAGGCTCCTGACGCTCGTGCAGCACATGTCGCTGGTCGCCAGTCCGGACGCCACGATGCCTTCCTGGTGGTTCGACATCGGGGCGGGTGGCGGTTGGCTCGGCGCCTCCGGATCGCATTCCATAGATCAGGTGCGCACGTGGCTCGGTGAGTTCGCGTCCGTGAGCGCGGCGCTGCCAACCGTGGCGGCACGCAAGAGTGGCGCGGAGGACTCTTTCGCTGTGCGGTTCCGGCTTGTCAATGGAGTGGAAGGCATCCTGCAGCAGACCGCGGCCGGTTGGGGGCCCCCGGCCGATACGACGCGCATCGCGGGCACGCAGGGGACGTTGTGGCTCGATGGGAGCGCCGTCTGGCTTGCGGACCGCAATGGAGCCCGCGAGCTGCCCATACCTTCGGACCTGACCCTCGAGCCTCGCGGGGCGCCGGGGGGCGATGCGTCGCGCCCCTCGAGCGTACCGCTCTTCGCCCGACTGTGCGTGGCGCTGCGCGGCGCGATCGAAGGTCTGTCTCTTGCCGGTCCGGTGCCCGTGCCAACGTTCGCAGACGGCGTTGCCTGCATGAAGGTTCTCGACGCGATCAGGGCATCCGCCGCCAAAGGCGGTGCTGTTGTCGCAACGGAAGGATCGCCATGAATGACATTGAGCGGCTGACCGCAATCGAGGAGATCAAGCAGGCCAAAGCCTGTTACTTTCGTGGCGTCGACACCAGCGACGGCGATCTCGTCCGGAGCATCCTTGCCGAGGATTGCGTGCTCGACTACAGGGGCTGCTGTACCTATCCCAAGACGGGGCGTGATTTCCTGCCGGCCATGAATGTGGTGATGCGCGGCGCCGCTTCCTGGTCATCGGATGGCCTCGCCAGCTTGGGCATCGTCAGCGTCCACCAGGGTCACAACTGCGAGAACACTTTCACGAGCGAGACGGCCGCCTATGTGATCTGGTCGATGACGGACCGGCTGTTCATGCCGCGGGGCGCCTCCTTCTCACGGATGACGGGTTACGGCTACTACCATGAGACGTACGGCAAGACGGACGGCCGCTGGAGGATCAAGACGCTGCGCATCGTCCGTCTTCGTGTCGATGCCACCTGAGCGCCGGCTCAAACGAGAGGACCTGCCGGATGGGCAGATTGGGTATCGAGAACATCAGCGCCTTCGGGTTGCCACCCGTCGAGTTCGTGAGCCTGGCCGCGCCACAACATCCTGATACCCCCGGCGATATCGACTGCTCCGTTGGCGCCCTCGACCGGTGACCCTAGGTCACCGATCAATGCGCGGCGCGTGGGGCGCCGCACCACTTCAGCTCGCGTGTCATGATCGAGGCGAGGGTGGCCCCGAGGGCGCACGTTGCCCCCAATGATCCGCGCTCCACCCCGCCAGAGGCGGAGCGATGACGCCTCCGGCAAAGGTTCCGAAGGCCGTTGCGAAGCCGACGGCTGTTGCGATTGATTCCGGTGCCACGCTCTCGGCCGGCACCGTGGCCATGAACAGCGAGGAGAGCCCTACCGGCGTCCAAGTCACCGCGAGCAGCACCGCGAGCACGAGGGTGGAGGCCCGCACGTCGAGGGCCACCACGGGCAGGAGCAGGCCCAGAATGCTTGCAAGCACCAGGACCGGCTTACGCCCGACACGATCCGAAATCACCGGCAGACCGATGCAGAGCACCATGGCGGACACGCCCAGGACCGCCATGATGAAACTCATGGACTCCGCTGAGATGTGCCGGGTGTCCACCCAGAGCAAGGGAAGGAAGCCCATGGTGATCCACATGAATCCCGCGAGGAACGCGCCCCCGGCGGCACACCAGATGACATTGCGCGACAGGATCACCGACAGCGTGCTGTTCATCTCCATCACCTCGCCCGCTTTCCGCGCCCGGTACGCAATGCAGCTCCGTCGCTCGAGGTCCGACAAGAGATAGAAAACCAGCGCGGCGCATACCAGCGCCGGGACCGGCGCCACGAAAAAGCCGTAGCGCCAGCCATGCGTACGCGCCAGATAGACCAGAAGCAAAGGACCAACGGAGGCGCCCAGTATGCTGCTGCCGAGGCTCTGGACGATGGCCACATTGAGCCCTCGGCGTGAGTCGGCCGATTCCATGGCGATGAGCGATTGGACGAGCGCGGCAATTGGCCCATCCACCGCGCCCACGAGGACCCTCGCCGCCAGCAGCCAGCCGAAATCCGCCGTGAAGCCCGAGAGCGGCGAGGTCAGCGCGAATATCACCAGCAGGGCAACCAGGAGTCTCTTCGGGGACCGAGCCCGGTCGATCTGCCTGCCCCCGAGCCAGCTGCCGGCCGCAAAGGAGGCCCAGTACCCGGCAATGAGCAAGCCCACCTGGCCGTTCGTCAGGGACAGCGCGGGCTTGATGAAGGGAATGAGGAAATTAATGCCGAGGAGGTCGACATTGACCACGCCGTAGGCGATGCAGAGCAATGCGACCATCGTGGCTTCGCGCGCTCTACTCACGTCGGGTCGCGGGCGAGTCATCGGGCATTCGCCGAGTCTTTGAGACGCAGGACCGGTTGACTCGTCACTTCGTGATCCTCCGCAGGCGTCCATGCGGCGGGCCCTCATTAGGGAGTCGCGCAGTCTGTGCAGGCAGTACACTCTGGCAGTTCGGCGTCTTCGCCAACGCAGCGAGATTCATCAGCAACCCAGCGCAACCAGAGCGGCCCGCGCTATTTCTGCGTCCTGCGATGCCTGAGCGCCCGAGACGGCGATCGCGCCCACGACTTCGTTCCGGAACACGACAGGAACCCCTCCCTCGACCGCGACCATGCCCGTTGTCGCGAATGCCGGTCTCTGACCGACTGACTGCTCGAGTGAGAGCGTATCAACGCCAGTCCACGCCGCCGCTCGCGCCTTCTCGGTGGCAAACCGCACAGCGGCAGCACTCGCCCCATCCATCCGCGCGACCAAGATCGCGTTTCCAGCGCTGTCGACGACCACGATCGCAACCCGGACCTCCTTCCGCTTTGCCTCCTCAATGCCGGCATGCACAGCTACCAAGGCCTCCTCGAGGCCAACCGCGTAATACTGATGCATCGGGACTCCTTACAACAGCAATGGTCACAACGCTCGCAAGAGCTCAGCCCACCGCAACAACGCTAACCCACCAGCGGATCAAGCCCATGGACCACTTGCACGAATACCCCGTCCGGATCGCGAAAGGCGACTAACGACGCCGGCGGCCGTCCCTCCCACAGGGACATCTTCACATTCTCACCAATCGGCTCGTATCCCGCCTTCCCCAGGCGAGCAACAACCCCGCCTGGATCGTCGACAGCGATCGTGAGGCGGCACATGCCCACGCGATTCGTCTGTTCCGGCGCACTGCCCCAAGCGGGACGGGTTCGCCATTGACAGAGATCGAGGCAGGTCGACGCTACATCTCCACCCAGACGCAGGAGAGCGGCCTCGAGATCCTCATTCGGCGCCTCGTTATACATCCTGGCGGTATCGTGCATGATAGTCCGGTCGGGCGCCCAGCGGTTGATCAGTTTGAACCCAATCAATTCATAGAATGCGATCGACCGATCCATATCGGTCACGTTTATGTTGACGTACATAATTCGACTCATCGCTGAATCCTCCTGGAGCACATCCGACAAACAACACGAAATCCGGGCCAGTACCTAGACCGAGAGCCCGCTCTAGCCGTTTCGCGTCTGTATCAGCTGAACCATGTAGCCGTCCGGATCCTTCACGAAAGCAACCCGCGGCATGCCCGCGACCAGAATCGTGGGCCGAATCGTCACCTCCGCCCCAACATCGACCAGCCGGGCGAGCGCCACATCGAGCTCGGGCACACCCACCGCGAGATGGCTGTAGCTCGAGCCGTGCGAATATGGCTCCTTTTTGTCCCAATAATGCGCCAACTCAACAGCGGTCGAGCCCACCTCAAAACCTACAAATATCGCCGTGACCCGCCTGGCCTCGACTTCGAAACGCCCCAGCAGTCTCATGCCGAGTCCGTCCACGTAAAACCGCAAAGCCGCCTTCACGTCCCTTATCCGTATCATCATGTGGAGCAGTTGCGGCCTCGAGGCATTGAGGCCAAACATCCACGATTTGTAATCTTCAATCTCGCAGCGCGATGACGCTGCGACCATCGCTGTCTCCGTCACAGTCCGGCGCCCCGCACGGCATCAGCCACCCTCCTGATGTGGTCGACGTGCTCCTCTATCGTTCTAAAATCATGGCCCATGGTAGTGACGGACATATGGGTCCCCCCAATATCGCGCCAACGGCAAGCCGTATCGACGACGCCCTGAGGACTCATCGCCTGAAGCATCTCGCAGTGGAGCCCGAACTCCCCTTCCGACCGGCCCGCCTCCTGCAAAAAGCCCTTCAGCCGCGCGGCAAGCTTGAATGCATCCGTCTCTGCATCGACATCCGCAAAGATGAAGCCGTCGCCGAGCGCGGCGGCTCGCCGGAGGGCTGAATCCACAAAACCGCCGCACCAGATGGGGATGGCGCGCCGCGGTCGCGGATTCAGGGCCGCCCGGTCCACCCTGTCGTACGCTCCTTCAAACGTGACCAGCGGCTCCGTCCATAGCCGACGCAACATGCCGATCTGCTCGTCAAGCCGCCTGCCGCGAGTGCGGAAATTCTGGCCCAGCGAGTCGTATTCGACGTAATTCCAACCGACGCCGACGCCGAGCCGAAACCGCTCATGCGAAAGGAGATCTAGGTCAGCGGCCTGACGGGCGACCAGCGCAGTTTGACGTTGCGGCAGAACGAGGATTCCGGTCACGAATTCGATGCGCTGAGTGATTGCAGCGAGATACCCAAACATGACGAACGGATCGTGAAACGGGTCCTTTTCGGTATATGGTCCCCAGAGCTTAGGCTCCCGATCGTGCGTTGCCCCGAGCACGTGGTCATAGGCCAGCAGATGGTCATAGCCGGCCTCCTCGACAGCCAGTCCCAGGCGGCGCACAGCCTCTGGATCGCCTCGCAGCTCAATTTGAGGATATATAATGCCGATCTGCATGCTCGTTCTTGCGTCACTGCAGCCGATAGACCGTTCTCGCGGTACCGCTGAACAGCGCGGTCTTCTCCCCTTCCGAATATTCCGCAACGATCAGCTTTAGGGCGTTCCACAGAGCGCCGTACGTGCAGGTCGCATTGTCGGGAGGGAAATTGCTCTCGAACATGCAGCGCTTTGGCCCGAAGGCGTCGACGCAGGTCTCGATGTATGGCCGCCACTTTCGGGCGAGCGTCGCCGACGATGCGTTCCCATGATGCGTGCCGACGGGAACCGCGAGATCCACGCCGAGGCCTCCGAGTTTCACCATTGCGTTCGGCCGGCGGGCCAGATCGATGACGGCCGTCTTCCATTCCTCAAAGACCTCCGCCTCGCGATTCGCGTAAGGACCGATGCTCAGCGGCGATCCGATATGATCCAGAATGATGGTCGTATCGGGAAAGGCCGTTGCGAGCTCACTCAGTTCCGGAATCTGCGTGTGCACGCACCAGACATCCAGGCTCAGTCCGAGGGGCGCGAGCAGCGAGACACCTCGTCGAAAGCCGCTGTCCCTCATCAGGCCTTTGACCGCCAGATCGGGCGGACGCCCGAGGAGATCGGCGTCCACGTAAGCGGTCCACATCCTGATTCCGCGAAACCGGCCGTTCCCGGCCGCGATATGCGCCTCCAGAACGGCTTTCGCCCGCTCCCCCTGGCGGAGATCCGCGCATCCAACGATCGCCGCGACACGGCAGGGGCCATAGCCTCCGCTCGCGCTCATCGCCGCTATGCCGTTGACGAACTCCGTCTCGCCTACCGGCCGCATCTCCTCCAGGCCTTCGGCTCGATACATCGCGTGGCATTCCACGAACACAGTTTGCCTGACATTGTGGCCGCTACGCGCAATGGTCTGCTGAAGCTCCGGCAGGAGAAAGCGCGGCGGGGGCTTACACTCGGCGGAATAATCCCAAAACTTCTCGGGATAATCCCACAGGTGATGATGCGCATCGACGATGGGTCGATGTGGCTCAAGGGGCCTCTCTTCGTCCAATACGTCGGCAGGCTCTGTATTTGTGCGCATGTCGTGCCGCTCAACAGGCGCGCATCAGACGGCCGGGCCTGGCGCCGGTCAACTCGTCGTTCTCTACGATTGCCGTACCTCGCTTGAAAGTCGCAAGATATCCCTGTGACTCCTGCAGCAGGCGCTTTCCGCCTGACGGCAAGTCCCTGACCACACGGACTTCCTTGACGGCCAGGCGCGCCTGGTCGATCAGGTTGAGATCGGCCCGCCGGCCGGACTCGATCAAACCACGGTCCGTCAGACCGAAATGCTCCGCCTGTGCGCCCGTCATCAATCGGACCATACGCTCGAGCGGCAGTCTCGGTCCGACGACTCGCGCCGATGGCCAGAATGACAGAGCAAAAGTCGGGAAACTGTAGTCCGTGGTGTTGTTAAGGTGGGCACCGGCATCTCCGAGGCCCAGAATCGCCCGCGGATGCAGCAGCATCTCGCGAACGTAATCGAGGTTTCCCGACCCGTAGTTCACGACCGGCCAGTAGAGGAGCGCGTCGCCGTCTCGCTCGAGCAACGCGTCATAGGCCATCTCGATCTCGGAGATGCCGCGCCGCCGGGCTTCCGCCTGGAGGGAATCGTCATACGTGGGCTCGTAATTGCGGCTGCCACGATCAGGAAAGATGTTCGCCGAGTGGGTCTCCATTGCCTGTAGAAGGCTTACGAAGAACGGCGCAATGGCGCTCCCCTCCCCCGCGTTTGCGGCAGGTCTTTCGGCCAGGATCCTGGCTCTGAGAGTGGGATCGCGCAGCGCCTTGACACGCTCATCCTTCGGGAGCTGAGCAATGGGCTGATATGCGCGGTGCCCGACAAACGGGTGGAATGATGAGTTGAGTCCCATCAGGACGCCGATCGCGCGCGGCGCCACTTGAAACGTGATCTCGATGCCTTTGCCGGCGACTTCCACCGCGTGCCGCATGAGCACGCGCCACTGATCACGATCCGCCGGGCGCTGCACCAGATTGAGGCATACCGGCCGTCGCGCCGCTTTCACCATCTGCTCGATCACATCCAGCTCGACATCGAACGCCGCGGGCCCGGAGTTCATGTCGAAGTCCGAGGTCAACTGCAGGACCCGATGGCCGTGCCCGCGGAGCGACTCGGCAATGCCGACGAGCTCTCGCGCGCTGGCTTTCGACGCCGGCGTATCTCGACCGTCAGCCATGCGATGCTGGTCATTGCGTCCCGTGGAAAATCCATAGGCTCCCGCTCCGAGCGCGCTAGAGACGATCGCCCGCATCTTCGCAATGTCCTCGTCCGTGGCCGGCTCTCTCCTCAAGGCGCGCTCTCCCATCGCGTAGATGCGTACTGGGTCATGAGTGATCTGCGCCGCTATATCGATCGGCCACTGTCGAGCAGAGAGTCTGTCGAGATAGTCGGGATAGCTCTCCCAGTTCCAATCCAGGCCCGCCTCGAGAACGCTGGCAGGAATATCCTCAACCCCCACCATCAGCGACACCAGGTCTTGGTGATGTCCCGGGACCAGCGGAGCGAAACCGACGCCGCAATTGCCGAAGAATGCCGTGGTCACGCCGTGGCGGCAGGACGGCAGGAGTTCCTCGTCCCACAGCGCCTGGCCATCGTAATGTGTGTGGGGATCGATGAATCCCGGCAGAAGCAGTGCACCATCCGCACTGATCGAGCGATGCGCGGCTCCGGTGATCCTGCCGATCTCGGCTATAAGTCCGTCCTTCACACCAATGTCTCCCGTAAATGGCGCTCGGCCGCTGCCATCGACTATGGTCGCGCCTGTGATCTTCATATCGAGAGTCATGCCTGCCCCTTGCGATGTTGCAAGTAATGAGAAATCGACCCGCGAAACGCGATTTCGTGCCAGGATAAGCCACGTCAAAAGTGATATTCGGCCTGAAGAATCACCTCTCGAGGTCGAGCGAAGAAACCGAAATAATCGTTGTTCGCGCCGAGCGGATACGCGTCCGAGGTGATGAGGTAGTAGGAATTCGTCAGATCCCTGCCGATCACGGAGAATATGAGGTTGCCATCCGGGCAAATGAAGCTCAGCGCGCTGTCCAGCCTCCAGAACGCCGTTTGAATACCACCAGGTGGGTTGGTGCTGCCAGCTTCATAAGACGAAGTAAACGCACCGTCCACGGACAGATCGGCCATCCAGCCTGCCGCGAGGCCCACTTTGTAGTCGGAGCCCAGGTCGTAGGTGACTTTCGGCGCGCGGGGGAGCGGCTTGCCCGCAAGGTTCTGCACCCCATTTACACAGCCCTGCGCCGCCGTCTGTCCCGCATAGCATTCGGCGCCCGGGTATAGCAGGTAATAGGCGTGGTTGTAGCCGAGCGTACCGTGCAGAGTCAGGCGGGTCAGCGGCAGCCATTCGAACGAGCCCTGCAGCCCGGATGTGGCCGCGGCTCCAGCGTTCGAGACCAGGAAAGTGAAGGCTTTCACGTCCTCACTGACCACCTGCAGGTCGTGATATCTGTACGTGTAGCCGTTGAGGTCCACCCGCAACGTATCGTCGAGGAGATTCGCCTTGTAGCCGACCTCGAAGCCCCTGGTCGTTTCAGGGTCGTACTTGGTGTTCTGGTCGTTGTTGCTTGCGTACAGGAGCTCGGGATTTGAAATGCCGCCCGCCTGATAGCCGCGCTTATACGCGGCATACAGAGTTTGATCTGACCGTGGATGCCATGACAGCGTGACTTCCGGCGACACGTTGTCTCCTCTGGAATGAACCGGGAGGATCTCTCCCTGCGGGTACAGATCGAGCCCGATCGACGCGGCCGCCGGGTTGACTACGAGATTTTCGAGCGAGGCGTTGCGTGAATCCTGGCTATATCGCGCGCCGGCAGCCAGCTCGACCGAGGGGAGGATGTTCCAGCGTAACTGGCCGAAGGCGGAATAGTATTTATCACGGCCGTATGCGCTCAGCTCCTCGGTAGCATAATTGTCGGCGCTCGGATTGAATGTGTTGAGAATGTTTGGAACATTGACCCACGAGCGATTGGAAGCCTCCAGGTACACCCCACCCATGAAGTTGACGGGACCGGAGAGATTGCTGTTCGCACGCAACTCCTCGGTCAGCTCATCGAAGTGATTGTGATCCGCGTCCGATGCCAGCGCGAACAGTCCGATGCCCCCCTGCAATGCCGAGCGGGCCTGATTGTAGTACCCGCTGATCGAAGTCAGCGTGACCGTGTCGAATCTCTTGTCGAGCGTCAGCGACGCCAGCGCCATATCCGAGGCCAAGTACGGCACGCCGCCATTGCCATAGGGAAAATTGATCGCGAATTGCGGGGCCTGCGCGGTAATTTCCGACACCATGTTCTTGCTGCAGTCGGCGCCGACTTCAGGGAAGCCCAGCTCCACCGGCACGGTCGCGTTTCCGGTGCAGTACTCCTCCGAGTACGCGGCGATGTCATTCAGCCACTGGTGGTCCAAGGTCAGCTTCAACTTGGCATCGAAGTCGTCCGCAGGCGCCCACAGCAGGGTGAGGCGGCCGGCGTAGTCACGGCTCTGGGGTTCCGTGGCGCCCTGCGTGGCGCCCGGGAATATCACGCTGGGATCGAGCGGGTCCGCAACGGGCGCTGCGGCGTTTCGCATCCAGCCGTTCATGCTGTCGACGCGGAAGGCGAGCCGCGCGGAAAGGTCATCCGTGATCGGTCCTGAGATGGCCCCATCAGCGAACCGCTCCGCGGCCACGAATTCATAACCTGTCTCGATGTAGCCCTGGAGAGTCCGGGTCGGATCGACAGTGGTCATGGAAATCACCCCCGCGGGTGAATTCTTGCCGAAGAACAGCGCCTGCGGGCCCTCCATGACCTGGACCTGCTGCATGTCAAAGGCGGAGGTCGTGACGATTCCGCCGTTACTGATGGGCACGCCGTCGACGACGACTAGGACGCTGGGATCGAGGCCGGCATCCGCCGGATTGGAGCTGATGCCACGAATCGTGAGCACGGCGCCTGCGGCACTCCCATACGTTCCGATCATCACCTGCGGCGCAAGCTCGCCGATCTTCTCGAGGTCGGTCGCGTCATTGAGTTGAAGCTGTCTCGGTGTGATCGCCACGACAGCAACCGGAGCGCGTACGAGCGACTCCCTCGTCAGACGGGCGGTGACGACCACCTGCTGTAGCTGCCGCGCAGACTGCAGTTGCGCGTTGGCGGACGCGACGTCGTTCGAAGAGCGGTGAGGCTCTGCCGCGCTCGCGTGCGGCCCATCGGCTCGACTCACCTCGCCAGCGGTGGCAGGCTCGCGGATCTCAATTAGTTTGGGCTTGAGTCGCCGGTACGTGAGATGAGTTCCCCCAAGCATCCGCAGCAGCGCGGCGTCGATCGTCAGATGGCCCTGTACTGCGGGCGACTCGCGCCCGTCAGTGACCTTGGAAAAGAAGATGATCTGTATGCCACTCTGGCGCGCTAGCGCCTGGAGCGCGCTCGCGAGCGGCTGCCGGTCGATCTTCAGGTCATAGCTCGGCGGCTGTGCACCGAGCGCGATGCCGCTCGAGACTACGACCCACGCGAGCAAAATGGCAGCTAATGCCTGACGCAGGCGGATGTCCCGCATGAAAAGCTCCCCCAAAGGTCTGTCATCAGATCGTGTTGCTCTTCGCTGTTATTAGAGGCGTTGTGACGGCGGCTTGCCCCCTCTTTCACGAATAATAATTTCCCGAGCGAGGGTCCCGCCCGCGTAGATATCAACCTAAGGACCGATGTGTGCGACGCGCGCTACTGCGCGGGGCCGGCTCGAGTCTGCGCCGCATCCCGCAGCGTCACGATGATGGATCCGTCCGCAGCTCGGCGAGTCACGACACCGGGCACGTCCGCCAGAAACGAGAGAAGAGAGTCGGGATCGTTCAACTGGATTACGCCGGTCACGTCCTGGGCATCGAGCCTGGCGCTCTCGATGATGATCCGCTGTCCGCCATAGCGATTGAAGTCGGCGACGATCTCCTTGAGGGGTCGACGCTCGAAGACAAGCTCGCCTCGAGTCCAGGAGGTGACCGCATCGAGATCGTTGACGTGCTGCGGATCGCCTGTCCTATCCGGCGTAATCACCACACGCTCCGCGGCGCTCAGGATCAAAGCGCCGGCCGGCGCGGGAAACCTCTCGAGCGGAGGCTGCCCGGACGGGGCGGTCGGAGACAGCATACGCGCCGCCTCACCTGCGTTCATAACCGCGACACGCCCCTCCAACACCGTCACCGCTGTGCGGGTCCCGTTGATGTCGACATTGAACTCGGTACCGATCGCGCGCAGTACCGTGCCTGAGGCATGGACATCGAATGGACGGGCCGGATCGTGACTGACCTCGAACAGCGCCTCGCCTCGCAGAAGCCGCACGACTCGATGGCTGTTGTCGAACTCGACGTCGAGAGCGGATGCGGAATTGAGGGTCACGCGCGAGCCATCGGCGAGCAGAATGGAGCGCTCCTCACCGCGTTGGGTCTGGTATTGCAACGGCATGCGCTGCAGCATAAGCCAGGAGCCCGCAATCCCCGCCACGATCGCTGCGGCCGCGGCCATCCCGGGCATAACGTATCTTCGGCGAAAGTGGACGGCGAGTCGCCTGCCACCCGAGCGCCGTTGTCTGGCGTCCATCGCCGCAGCGTCCGCCTCCCTCGCCGCGAAGTCCGGGCGGCGGGCGGTCCCGTTTATCGGCGCTGGGTCGGGGGGCGCCGCCTTCGCCTCACGGATCAGGACTTCGGCCGGACTATCTGGCCAGCGCACTCTGCGCGCGCGCAGAGCAGCCGCGAGTCGCTCCATCTCCAGGTAAGCTCCGATCCGCTCCGGCGAGCGCGTGGCCCAGGCCAGAAACTCGCGGCGATGAACAGCAGAGGCTCCCTCCTCATGGAGCAAGCTCCACCAGTGCGCCGCCTGCTCGAAGTACGACCGAGTGGAATCCGTCATGCGCGTCATATCAATCCTCGAATGCGCCTCGCAAGCGCTCATAGCCTCGCGCAAGGTAACGCCTGACCTGTCGGAGCGTCAGATCGAGCTCCTCCGCAATCTCCTTGTATGAGTGCTCATCTCGTAGCCTGAGCAGCACGACGGCTCGCATCCTGGGCGACATGAGCGTGAGCTGCTGATGCAAACGCTCTTCGGACAGTGTCGCATCCACGGTAAGCTCTGGCAGACACAGCTCGACGCGTGCATCCTCGTTCTCCTCATCGCCCAGAGGCTCGGTCAGCGGATACTGGCGGCGCCACTCGGCCACAACGTGACTCGCAACTCGCAGCAGATAGGCCTGCGGATTGCGCACCTCGAGCAGATCGGGCGCGCGCAGCAACCGCAGATAGATCTCCTGCGCCAAATCCTCGATCTCTACGGCCGAGCGTACGCGGCGGCTCAGGAACTGGAGCAGACTCCGGTTCCACCTCCGGCGCCAGCCGACGAGTACGGCCCCGTTGGCCATGGTCGATCAGCCCCCTCGCCTGCAAAGCAGGCGCTCTCAAGAGTCATAGAGGTCGCTGGAGCCTCTTTTGCCCCCTCCAGCTTTGAATTTTCTTTCGGCCGGGGGCCTGTGGCGCAGCATCCGGGGCCGACGAGCCATCGGGCTGATAAATCAAGGCATTACGATAATCACCTGGGCGCCCTACGCCGACAGCCGGATCGCGCAGGGGCGGCTGCCAGCGCCACCACCTCACTTACCATGAGACATATCAGAAGACGGACGGCCGCTGGAGGATCAAGACGCTGCGCATCGTCCGTCTTCGTGTCGATGCCACCTGAGCCGCCTCACTGAAACCGCGCCGAGTGCGACGGATATCACCCCGTCCGCAGCGCGCGCTGGCGGAACTGGCCGGGACTCTCGCCAGCCAAGCGCCGGAATGCGTAACAGAAGCCGGACGGCGAGGCGAACCCCAGCGAGTAGGCGATCGCCTTGACACTCTGCTCTGTCACGAGCAATCGCTTGGCGTACCCCACCCGATAGCGCGCAAGGTAATCGCCTATCGAGCAGCCGCGGCTCACCCTGAAGCCGCGCGTGAGCTGCCTGACCGACAGCCTGCAGAGCGCCGCGAGCTCGGTGAGAGTTGGCGGCTCGCCGAACTCCGCGAGCCGCTCGTCGATCAGCCGCAGGCGCCAGGAAGCCAGGCCGCTCGCCGGAAGGCCCTCGACGAGCGCGGCGCCGTATCTGCCGAGCTCGATGGCGAGCTGTCCGGCAAGCAACTCGATCAACACGCGGCTGGCGAATCCGGGATGGCGAGCCTCCTCGGCGAGCCGTAGAAGAATGGAGCGTATGTTTGGCTCGCCGATATCCAAGGTCGAGTCCAGACGCTGACCCGTCCACTCGAGATCGATACCAAGCCAGGTGCGAACTGCGTCCGAGCGCAGCCGGCAAACGACGGTCGACGTGCGGCCGGCATCGGACCCGACCTGCACGAGCCGACCCGGAGGCACCACGAACACATTTCCGAGCCGCTCGAATCGGTCCGGTGCCCAATGCTCGCAGTAGCGGGCGCGGGCGTTGGACGCCCGCGGAGTCAGGCACATGTCGACGAGGTAGCAGTCAGGGTCCCGAAGGAAGCCCATGATCGGGTCCTGGAACCAATAGTGCAGCAACTGCACCGTCGCCACCGGCACGCTGATCTGCGCTTCGACCAAGGTGTGGCATTCGAGCGGGACGAGCGCGGAGATCCCGGTCACCCGGCAGGCATCACATTCGCGCTCCCGGTGTGTGATCTGGGTCATCATGGCCGGAGCACCCAGCCGCCGTCGACGTGCAGGACCTGCCCCGTGATCCAATCACCGGCGGAGGAGCAGAGCAGGAGCAGTGCCCCGACGAGCTCGTCCGGCTGACCACGCACGCGCATTGCGACGGTCGCTTCCAGTAGCTTGACGAACGGCGAATCGTCCGGCGTCAGCTGCTTGCCCGCATCGCTCATCGTGTTCCCCGGGGCGATGGCATTGACGTTGATCTTCTCCCGGCCGAGCTGGCGCGCCAG
>Ga0335074_10003524_pt1 | contig 21436 bp, 17 predicted proteins | sample Lox_Sample_23_FD_206715 | JGI IMG/M metagenome (GOLD analysis project Ga0335074, IMG submission 206715) | Soil microbial communities from Loxahatchee National Wildlife Refuge, Florida, United States - Lox_Sample_2.3 | ecosystem: Environmental > Terrestrial > Soil > Wetlands | place: USA... | reverse complement strand
CGCGCTCGACCAGGGTGCCGACGATTTCATCATCACGCCCTGCGACACCGAGGAACTGTTCGCCCGCATCCGAGCCATCGTCCGCCGCAGCCAGGGACATGCGAAATCCGTGCTGCGGCTTGGCCCGGTGGAACTCAGCCTGGATCGCCGCGAAGTGCGCGTGCACGGTCAGCAGCTTCATCTCTCCCGCCGTGAATTTGCCGTGCTGGAGCTGTTGTTCCTGAAGCAGGGCGTGATTCTGAACAAGGTCGCTTTCCTCAATCACTTGTATTGCGGCATGGAAGAACCGGAGATGAAGACAATCGACGTCATCATCTGCCGGCTGCGCAAGAAGCTGGCGGTAGCCGGCGTGCCGACGCTGATCGATACGGTTTGGGGATGCGGCTACATCCTGCGCGATCCCAGCATCGCGCCCGAAGTCACGACGATGCCGCCGGCCTGGGCCGCGCAAATTGCCGTGGCAGCCTGAGCCTTTGCGTCTGGGGGCGCTTCTGATCCCGGCCGTTATAACCGCGCCATGTCCCCGGGCTTGCCCGGGGATCACCCTGCATCCCCCCAATGATAGGGTGCGGCAATGATAGGGTGCGGCAATGATAGGGTGCGGTTGGCGCAACGGTGCCCGACCCAACGTGCCTACATGGTCGGGTCAAACCCGGCCATGACAAGTTTGTTTCCAGCAGTCCCGCGTCAACACCTGGGCAGGCCGAATCTTAAAACCACGGGGGATTGCGTCCTCGTTTCGCTTCCCGCAATGACGAGGCTGTTTCATCGTGCATTCTAATATATCGAATTGCCTCCGCGTAACATCATGACTTGCCACACCACCCGTCGCCGTGTGCAGATGATGCTGTGTGCGCTTATCGCGCTCGGCATGATCCACCCTGCATTCGCGGACCCCAATGTGAGTTGCGAACAGGCCGGCCGCGCGGCAGAGCAAGCGTACGGCTTGCCGCCGGGACTTTTGCTGGCAATCGGCCGGGTCGAAAGCGGGCGCTGGGATACGCAGCTCCGCCGTGTCATTCCCTGGCCATGGTCGATCGACGCAAACGGCCAAGGCCGCCTGTACAGCACCGATCGCGACGCAATTGCAGCGGTGCGCACATTACAGGCGTCAGGTTCCGCGAGCATCGATATCGGCTGCTTCCAGGTCAACCTGTGGTATCATCCGGACGCCTTTGCCAGTCTCGAGCAGGCCTTGGATCCACAGGCCAATGCGCAGTACGCCGCACGGTTTCTATCGTCGCTGCGGGCACGGTACGGCAATTGGCAGGACGCCGTCGCGGCATATCACTCGGCCACGCCCGATCTCGGCTTGCCGTACCGCCAGCGCGTTTTTGCCGCCTGGACTGGCGGCACGGACGATTCTCTCATTTCTAGTACGGAATTCACGATCATCGCCGGCGTCCGCGTCTGGGGGCCGTCGCCGGCATCCACCGCACCGCAGACAATCGCCGTACCGGCGGCGGTTTCCACTATGTTACCGCGCGTCATTTCTCCCAGCCGCTAGTGGGCACGCCCCGCACGAATTTCGTGACAATTCGAAATTCTGCGTAGCCAAAGAAACTGAAACCGCGGCTTAACCTCACCCATGGTCTTCTTCACATGCTCGCGTTCGGCAATGCGATGGAACTGCAACCGCCCGGGCCGCTGCGCAGCACTCACCTGAGGCAACGGAACAAAGGACCACGTCAATGCTCGAATTCCTGAAGACCTGGCTGGAGCTGAAATACGACCGCCGTGCCGTCACGGCCCTGGAATACGGCCTGATCGCCGGAGCGATCGCCGCCGTGATCGCCGCGACCGTGGTCACGATGGGCCAGGACATCCTGGCCCAGTTCCAGAAGATCTCGACCTCGCTCTGATTCCCCCGCTGGCGGCTGCGTAGAAAACCGATGCGGTGGCGGCTCCCGCCGCCGCATCGCGTGTTTCAGTGACCCCCTCCTCCTCCGCCCGGCCCGCAAGGTTCACAACGTCGATGCCCTGGCCAACACTTCTCACTTCGGCACTGCTCCTCGCCGGCATCAGCCTGTTGTTGCTGGCCGCGGCGCACGACGTTGTGGCCAGGACAGTGCCCAACCGTCTCGCCGGGATCCTGGCCGTGATCGGCGTCGCGTTACGCGCCCTCGCCGGCGGTCTGGGGGCAGCGCTATTGATCGCCACGGTCGTGTTTTGCCTCGCGGCGCTCTGTTGGCGGCGTGGCTGGATGGGCGGCGGCGACGTGAAATTGCTCTCCGCGACAGCAATCCTCGTGCCCCCGGCCCTGACGTTCAGCTTCATCGCCGCTGTTGCCATGTCCGGCGGCCTTCTCGCCCTTCTCTACCTTCTGGCGCGCCGCCTCGTCGCACCCCCGTCCGCACGGCGCCCGCACACTTTCCTCGCACGTGCGTTGCGCGTCGAACGTTGGCGCATCCGCCGCGGCGGTCCTTTGCCTTACGCCTGCGCCATCGCGGCCGGCGGATTGCTCGTATTGCTCTAGGAGCCTGCCATGCTGCTGCGGGTCGCTTTCTTCATCCTGATGGCCGTGGGCCTGCTGGGATTCGGCACGGTCGCCTGGATTTCCACCCGGCCTCCCGCCCCTGCCGCCGCAGCCACAGCGCAGGCACCCGTCACCAGGACCGTGCTTGTCGCCGCGCGTAGCGTCACCGCCGGTTCATTGCTCAAGCCCGAAGACCTGGCAGCCAAGCAATTTCCGGTCTCCGCGTCGGGTCTCACCGACACCAATGGCGATACGCCGGACATACGCCGCAGCCTGGTGGGCGCGATGGTGCGGCGCAGCCTCGCGCAAGGCGATCTCGTGCATAACAGCGACGTCATGCGCCCGGGCGACCATGGCTTCCTCGCCGCCGTTCTCGCGCCGGGCATGCGCGCCGTCACCATTGCCGTTGACGACACCAGCGGATCGGCCGGGCTGATCTGGCCCGGCGACCGGGTGGACGTGATCCTCACCGAGAACATTTCCGGCCAGAACCTGATGCCCGGACACAGCGTCGCCGCGGAAACGGTGCTGTCGAATGCCCGCGTCATCGCGATCGACCAGCAGCTCATTCAGGGCGCGGTGTCGGCGCCGGACAAGCTGGCGAAGACGGTGACGCTTGAAGTGACCGGGGATCAAGCGGAACGAGTCTCGGTGGCCGTGCGGCTGGGACGGTTGTCGCTGGCGGTCCGTTCCGCCGAGTCGTCGAAGGTTGCCGCCAAACCGTCATCCCCGATGAAGACGACCTGGGCGGTCGATGTTTCGCCCGCCCTGGGTGACACCGCCCCGCCGCCCACTGCCGATGTGGTCCGTGTTTACCAGGGCGGCGGCGAGGTAAGGGAGTTCCGGCCGTGATTAAATCCATGATCCGATTTCTTTGCGAGATTTGCATCGCGGCCGGATTGCTCGGCGCGCCGTTCGCTGGGGCTGTGGAAGCGCCGGGTGCCGTACCGGCCGTAGCCGCCGGCAGCGGGCAACAGCCGATGATGCTGCAGGCGGGCAGCGGGAAGGTCATCACGCTGAACGGACCGGCCACCAACATTTTCGTCGCCGACCCGAAGGTGGCCGAGGTACGGCCGGCCAGCGCGTCCACCCTGTTCGTGTTCGGGATCGCGCCGGGCAACACGACTGTCGCCGCGATGGATAACACCGGCCACGTGCTCGCCCAGTACGACCTGACGGTTCAGCCTTCGACTTTTGGTGCGCAGGCCGCGCAGGCGATGATCCAACGTCTGCTGCCGGGTAGCCAGGTGCAAGTGCACGCGCAGGCAAAGGGCCTGTTGCTGACCGGCACTGCCTCGAGCCCCGGGCAAGCGTCACAGGCGGTGGCGATCGCGAAGGACTACGCCGGCGATACGCCAATCGTGGACAACCAACTCAGCATCATGGCGCCTGTGCAAGTGACGCTGAACGTGCGCATCGCCGAGATGTCGCGCCAGGTGGTTCGCAACCTGGGCATCAACTGGTCTGCTATCGCGCAGTTCGGGCGCATCGGCCGAATCTTTCAGACCTTGACCTACAGCCCCACGGGAGGCGCGCTTTCGGTGGCAAACTGCCCCACGTGCCAGGGTATCGGGCTGAATGGCGTCATCGACGCGCTGGCGCAGGACAACCTCGCGCAGATCCTTGCCGAACCCAACCTGACCGTGATGAGCGGTCAGACCGCGAGCTTCCAGGTCGGCGGCGAGTACCCGATCCCGGTGGCCAGCGGCAGCAGCAATCAGATCACGGTCACCTACAAGGACTTCGGCGTGCTGTTGTCCTTCGTGCCGACTGTGCTCAGCGACGGCCAAATCAATCTGCACGTCAATCCGGAAGTCAGCGACCTCAATACTGCCAACGCGATTCAGGTCGCCAGCGGCGGTATCTCGATCTCGATCCCTGGCCTGAACGTGCGGCGCGCTGAAACCACCGTGGAGCTCGGCAGCGGCCAGAGTTTTGCCATCGCCGGCCTGCTGGAGCAATCCACGGCGCATAACACGACAGGTATTCCGGGGGTGAGCGACGTTCCCCTGCTCGGGGCGCTGACCAAGGACAACCAGTTCAACCGCACCGAAACCGAGCTGGTCATCATCGTCACGCCCTACATCGTGCGGCCGGTCGACGACCCAGCCGCTCTGCGCACGCCGGTCGATAATTATACGCCGCCGAGCGATCTGGAGCGTTTGCTGCTGATGCGCCAGGTCGCAAACAGTCCTGCGGAGGTTCCGATGCGCATCCCGGGTGCCGCGGGCTTCGTTGTGCAATGAGGTGCCGAATGCCCCCCATCAGGCCGTTGGCCGTTGTCCTCGCGGCCCTTGCACTTGCACTCAGCGGATGCCAGCCGCTTGACCCCTACCAGCGCACCGATGTCTGGACTCCGACCGGCGCGAATGCGGGAAACATTGCCGCCATGGTGGCCAACCCGCAGGATTTGATCCGTGGGCACGGCACGCCGATCGAGGACGCGCACGAACCCGTAACCGCGGTTGGCCATGTCTGGAACGACCAGCCGAAGCCGCTCGGCTTCACCGGTGGCGGCGGCTCCGGTGGCGGCGGTTCCAGCGGCGGCGGCGGCGGCGGTTCGTCAAGCACCGGCAGCAGTTCCAGCGGCTCCGGAAGCTAACCCATGCCCGACAGCGGTCCCTTTCCTGCGCCAACCAGCAGCCGCGACGAATTCAACGATGCCGCTTCGGCGCGCTACGACCGTCCGTCGCTGATCGGCTTCGTCACCGACGCGCGTTCCGAAGCGGCACTGCGCGACGGCCTCGGCGAAGTGACCGTCGAGCAACTCGATCTCCGCCGCGGTGGCGTGCGCGCCGCGGTGACGGCCATGCAGAAATCGGCCACGCCGAAAGTGCTGCTGGTCGATGTCAGCGGCGAAGATCAGCCGCTGAGCATGCTGAGCGACCTCGCCCACGTGGTGGAACCCGATGTCTGCGTGCTGGTGATCGGCGACACCAACAACATCGACTTCTACCGCGAGATCACCCGTGGCATGGGTGCCGCCGACTATCTCGCCAAGCCGCTGACGCGCGATGTCGTCGCGCGGCATTTCTCCGCCTTCCTGCGCGGCAAGACGCCGGCCGCTCAGACCGCGCTGGGCGGTCGTGCGATTTCCATCACCGGTGTGCGCGGCGGCGTCGGAGCCACCACGTTGGCCGTCAACCTGGCCTGGAATTTCGGCGTGATCATGCGCCGCCATACGGTCTTGCTCGATCCGGACATCCAACGGGGCAGCGCGGCGTTCCTGCTGAACGTACAGCCTGGTCCCGGCCTGCGCGCCGCCCTTGAAGCACCGGAACGACTCGACTCTTTGCTCGCCGAACGTGCCGCACAGCCCGCCGCCGATCGCCTCCACGTGCTGGCGGGAGAAGAGGCGATGGCGATCTATCCCAACCCCGCGCCCGGTGCCGCGCATGTGCTGCTGGACGCCCTGCGCAGCCGCTACAATTTCATCGTTGCCGACGCGCCCTATGCGCCGGTTCCGCTGTACCGCGATCTGCTCAACCTGGTGGACCAGCGCGTGCTGGTGATGGAACCGACGCTCGCCGCCGTGCGGGACACGCTGCGATTGCTGTCGCTCCCTGGCGCCGACGAGCAATCGCAACGCGGGATCGTCGTCTTGAATCGCCTGGGCATCCCGGGCGGCCTGACGCGCAAGCAGGTGGAAGACGCGTTGAAGATGAAGGTGGACATCGCCATCCCCGACCTGCCGCGACAGGTTGGCAACGCGGCGACACTGGGCGAACCCGCGCTGGCGTCCTCCAGCGCATTCCGCGCCGGTGTCAACGAATTGTCGCGCCAGGTTGCCTTCGTCGGATTGCTGGATTCCGCCATGTCTGCGGCCGGTCCCGGCGCCGGCGGCAAGAGAAGCTGGGGCTTGTTCCGCAAGAAGACTGCATGAGCGCGCACGCACCGTCCTTCGGGCGCCGTTCGGCGTCCGCTCTCGTTCCGGTTCGGCCGAGCGCGCCGCCAAAATCCGAGCCGCCGCCGCCCCCGGTATCGGGAAGCAGCGCGCCGGAAGAAGCGATCATCGCGCTGCGCAACGTCTGCCTGGCACGGCTGGATCCGGCGGCGGTTGCCGCCATGCCGGAAGACCGCCTCACCGCCGACGTGGAGCGTCTGATCTCGGAAATCGCGACCGAACGGCGCACCCAGCTCAACGCGCGCGAGCAACGCGCGCTGGCCGGCGAACTGGTGGACGACATCCTGGGGCTCGGGCCGATGGAACCATTGCTCGAGGACGACTCGGTCAGCGAAATCATGGTGAACGGTCCGGAAAAGACCTTCATCGAGCGCAGCGGCAAGCTGATGCTGTCGCACGTGCGGTTCCGCGACGTGCAGCATCTGTCGAACATCTGCCAGCGCATCGCGGCCGCGGTCGGCCGCCGCATCGACGAATCAAGCCCGATGGTGGATGCGCGGCTGCGCGACGGCTCGCGCGTCAATATCGTATTCCCGCCGCTGGCGCTGGACGGCCCGTACGTCACAATCCGCAAGTTCGGCCGCAAGAGCATCGATTTCGATCAATTGGTCGAATGGAAGGCAATGACGCGCCAGGTCGCGCGCGTCCTGCAGATCGCCTCCCAGGCGCGGTTGAACATCATCATCTCCGGCGGCACCGGCTCCGGTAAGACGACTCTGCTGAACGCCCTGTCGCGGATGATCGCACCCGGCGAACGCGTCGTGACGGTGGAGGACACCGCCGAGCTGCAATTGCAGCAGCCGCACGTGGTACGGCTGGAAACGCGGCCGTCCAGCCTGGAAGGCAAGGGCGAAGTCACCCAGCGTGACCTGATGAAGAATGCGCTGCGCATGCGGCCCGACCGCATCATCATCGGCGAGGTGCGCGGCGCCGAAGCGTTCGACATGTTGCAGGCCATGAACACCGGCCACGACGGCAGCATGTCCACTATTCACGCCAACACCACACGCGACGCGGTGACCCGCATCGAGAACATGGTGCAGATGGGGCAGATGGGCCTGCCGTCCCGTGCCATTCGCACCCAGATCGTCAGCGCCATCGAGCTGATCGTGCAGGTGGAGCGCCAGCGCGATGGCGGCCGCCGCGTGACCCAGGTCACCGAAGTCTGCGGCATGGAAGGCGAGGTCATCACCCTGAACGATCTGTTCCAGTTCGAGGTCCAGGGTGAAGGGCCGAACAGCAAGTTGTTCGGCCGCTACAATGTCAGCCGCCTGCCGCCCTCGTTCATGCGGCGGTTGACCTATTTCGGTCTCGATAAGACGTGGAAAGCGGCCCTGGACGAGATCGAATGACGGTGGATCATGGCCTTCTCTGGCTGCTGATGATCATGTCCTGCCTGTCGCTGGCCGGGCTGGGCATAAGCGGCATGCTGGTCTCCAAGGCGCAGAAGGTGAAAGCCAAGCGCGAGGCCCGCATGGCGGCGGCCTCCACGCCGCACGTCAAGGCGCAGCCGGTTGTCATTTCAGCCTTCATCAAGGCGCCGCCGAAACGCGACCAATCCTTGCCGTCGCTGGCAGCTTCGGTGTTCGGCTTCGACCTGGACAAGCCGGAGCTCCACCCGGCGAAATGGTGGCTGGTCCTGATTGCAACGCTGGTACTGGGCAAAGTGGCGCAGATGCTGGCCGACGGTCTGGTGGGCAACCTCTCCTGGTTGCTGGTGCCGGTCGTCTGGGTCGGCAGCTCCCGCTACATCTTCAACGCGGCGGCCACCCGGCGGAAGCAGGCTTTGCTCCGGCAATTCCCGGACGCGCTGGCGATGATTGTCCGTTCGGTCCGCGTCGGGATCCCCGTGCTGGAAGCGGTTCGCGCCGTCGCGCGCGAAACGCCGGAACCCACCGGCCCCGAATTCGCCCGGCTGGTGGACCAGGTCTCGATTGGCGTGGCAATTGATGAGGCGGTGCTGGAAATGGCCAGTCGCTGCGGCATATCAGAATACCGATTCTTCGCCACCACGCTGACATTGCAGAACCAGACCGGCGGCACATTGAGCGAGACGCTGGATAGCCTGGCGGACGTGATCCGCAAGCGGGTGGCACTGGCCGCCAAAGGCAAGGCGCTCGCATCGGAGGCACGAACCAGCGCGATCGTCCTGGGTGCTCTGCCCATCGTCACCGGCGCCGGTATGTGGGCGCTGAACCCCGGCTATATGGACATGATGTTTACCGACCCGACCGGCCGCACCCTGTTCGGTGCCGCCGTGCTGTCGCTGTGCACCGGGATCTTCACCATCCGCACGATCATTCGCAAGAGCCTGTCATGAATCCGCAAATACTGATCGGCGGCGGCGTACTGTTCTTTCTCGTAATGGCGATTTGCAGCGTCTCGATGCTGCGTGAAATGCAGCGCGAGACACGCCTGGCCGCGCGCATCCGCATGATCCACGGCCAGGCGTCCACGGCACGCAAATCGGCCGAGCCGGAGGCCATCCGCGCCGCCGTTGTCAACAGCGTCGCGGCAGTGGGCAAGGCGATCCTGCGCAGCGGCATGGTCTCGGCGGGGACGCTGTCGGAACTGGAGAACACACTGTCCAGTTCCGGCTTGCGCGGCGCCCAGGGCGTAGGCTTGTTCATCGGCAGCAAGCTGTTGCTGATGGTGGGCCTGCCGGTGACGGCCTGGCTGCTGCTGCAGCACATGGGCATCACCGGTATGATGCGCTCGCTGCTGCCGGGTGGGGCCGGCGTGATCGGACTGCTGGCACCCGATTGGATCATCGGCCATCAACGCAAACGGTATTTGGCACGAATCGAACACGGCCTGCCGGACGCGCTGGACATGCTGGTGATCTGCACCCAGGCCGGCCTCGGATTGGGGCCCGCCATCATCCGCGTCGCCGCCGAGCTGCAGTTCGCGTATCGCGAGATATCCCAGGAATTCGAACTCACCGCCAACGAACTGCAGGTGATGGCGGATGCCCGCCTGGCGATCCTGAACCTGGGAACCCGGACTGGCCTCGACTCACTGAAGCGGCTCTCCACAACGCTGGCGCAGACGCTGCAGTATGGAACGCCGATCTCGGATGCGCTGCGCGTGCTGTCCTCAGAAATGAGGCAGGAAATGCTGACCAGGTTCGAAGCGCGTGCGGCGCGGCTGCCGGTGCTGCTGACCATGCCCACCATCGCTTTTATCCTGCCCTGTGTCTTTATTATCGCCGGAGGTCCTGCCATGATCCAGGTGATGCGCGCTTTCAATCACTGAGCCCGATTCGCGAATGCGTGGCGGGGTCCTGCTCCTTCTGGTGCTGTTGGTGGCCTGCGGCCGCACAGCCACAGATATTTCGTCGCTGCAGCCCGGTGTGGATGTGGCGCAGGCGGCCTTGCGCGGCGGCTCGCCGCAAACCGCGTTGCAGATCATTGGCCATGTCCTGGAGACAGCTCCCAGCAATGAAGCGGCGCTGGTCGTGCAAGGCGACGCGTTGACCGAACTCGGCCGGTTCGATGATGCGCGAATCAGCTACACCAGTGCCCGGAAGGTCAATCCAGGTTCAGTGGGTGCCGAAATTGGCCTCGGCCGGCTGGATCTTTCCAGCAATCCTGCCCAGGCCGAAGGACTGTTCCTCGACGCATTGAACCACGACCCTCGTAACGTCACGGCCCTGAACGACCTCGGCGTGGCGCGCGATCTGCAAGGCAATCACGCGGGAGCGCAATCGGCGTACCGGCAGGCGCTGGGCATCAATCCGCAGGACACGTCCGCGGAAGTGAACCTGGCGCTATCGATAGCGATGTCCGGATCGGCGCAAGACGCCGTGCAGATGCTGCGGCCGCTCGCTGCCGCGCCTGGGGCAACGCGCAAGGTACGGCACGATCTGGCGGCAGCGCTGACCATGGCGGGTGACCGCGACGAAGCCGCGCGGATTCTCAGCGCCGACTTGTCGCCGGAGCAAGTGCAGCAAGCCTTGAATGCGTACGCTTCGGCGCGCTCCGGCGGCGCCGCGGCCCTGGTATCGGCGTCGCCCGCGAGCGAACCGGCGATCGCCCCGCCGATATCGCCGCGCCCCGGCAGCGCTGCCGTCTTGCCATCGGCGTCGCCCGCAAGCCAATCAGCGGTCGTTGCGCCCGTATCGGCCACGCACCTGAGCGGCATCCAGGTTCAATTCGCCGCGGTTCCCACGCAGGATGCGGCGCAGGAGACATGGCGGCGTCTGCAAGGGCAGATCCCAACATTGCTGTCGGGCCGGGAACCGGCATTCGTCCGGGTGGAGCACAACGGCCAGGTATTCTGGCGGGTACGCACCAACGGATTTTCCAATGAAGCAGAGGCGTCGGCATTTTGCCAGCAGGCAGAGGCCGCCGGCGTGGCTTGCTCACTGGGCGGGCTGTAATAAACAGCAGCCGGCGGAAAGCCTGACGCACGGCCAATGCCCTGGCGTCATGCCGACGCAGGCCTGCCCCGATGAAGATCGGGGTCCGCATCCATGACTGTGCACCGCGCAGTAAGCCAAATCGTAAATGGTGCGCCTTCGCGCCCCATGACGATGACCGCAGCCGATGCGTCAATCTTTCCGCCGGTTGGTATAACCCCTGTTCGCGCGTCTCGCGGGTGTCTGAAAGGACCGGGCTGCCTTCAGGATTGAGCAGCGGCCGGAGTACGTGTCGAATCCTTGCGCAGCGGCAAGGGCGCGGCGCGGCGTTTTGCCCGCACCTGTGGCATCCGGAAGGTGGCGCCGTCGCGGGCGAAATCCCCGTACCCTTCCTGCGTCAGCGCGGTGGCAATCTTACGCTTCGCGCTCGCTTCGAGCTGATAGATGCGTTCACGCGACACACCGAATTGCGCGGCGAGCGAGTCGAGGCGGGCAACGTCGTCACTGTCGTTCATGCAGCGCGCCATGAAGACGATGCGCTCGCGCTCCCCCAGCAGCTCCTGCGCCAGGGTGGTGATACGCTTGCGCGCCTTGGCGTGATCCAGGCGCAGGATGACGTCATCTTCCGGCGAAGCCGCGTCATCGGCCAGTACGTGTTCCAGGGCCACGGCACCGGGCTCATCCGAGTTGTCCGCGTGCAGGCTCAGGCTTCCCCCGTGCATCAGTCGCATGCTGCGCGCGACTTCATCGGCCGGCATACCGATGCGGCGGCCGATCCGGTCCCATAATTCGGAGTCGGTCGGCTCTACCTGCTCGCGCAGGCAGCTACGGCGCGCTTCTGCGAGCAAGCGCCCGCGCAGTTGCATAAGCTGGCGATGGGCGTTCGAACCCGGCAGCCGCACGGGTCCTGAATTGCGCGAGACATAGTCCTGGATGTACCAGCGAATCCAGCCAATGGCATAGCTCGACAGACGGCTTTCAAAGCGGTCGGGATCGAAGCGGTCGATCGCCGCATAAAGACCCAGATGTCCGGCGCCAATCAGGTCCAGCAGATCGACATTCTGGTACCGATAGCGGCTGGCGATAGAGACCACCAGCTTGCTGTGGCTCTCCCACAATTCGGTCAGGGCGGATTGGCGGCGTTGCTCATCGCCGCTGGTACGGACAATCTGCAACAGCTCGTGTTCGCGCTCGGCGGACAGGTTCGACAGATCGATCTGGCGGCGGATTGCGCGGTCGGTCCAGCTTCTCGCTTCCTCCATAGCTCGTCTGCCTCGCAGTTCCCCTCGGACCCCATCGCCATGTCCGGGTCTATGCCGCCCGGATGAGTGGCGTCTCAATTGCGGCACGTTTTCACACCAGGGTTGCCGCCATCCTCGGTAACGACAGGGTGGCAGGTTCAGTGTGCGCCTGCTGCAACCGGCGGAAATATAACGCCATCAAAATTCCCACAGCAAGCAATGTTGCGGTGAATTCCGCGTTGATTCAACGCGAATCGGGCGGCGTGCGGCCGCAGCGGATTGCTGCTTCCGAAGCTCGATGCGCGGCGCAGGCGACCGATTCTGGCGCTGCTGCGGAGCACTCGGGAAGCAATTTGTAGTTTATACGCCCCGATTAGTACAAGCATTTGTACGAACAGTTGCAGCCTTGCGTTGTCGGATTGCGACTTTTGCGAAACCCGGTTCGATTTCAGTTGATCGGGTCACGGCAGGCATTCTGATAAGAGGCGCGGTCCCGTCGTCATCTGACATTCTGATTAACGGCAATTTAACGTGCGCCGCGCCGCCGATTTTAGAGGAGTGCGATAATTCCGCTACACTTATAATATGACGATATCTGCCGGCTGTCGTGAGTCGGAACTGGATCACTCGCCCAATGGTAAGGAAAGACGTTCTAATATTCGCGCAATGATTGTGTATGGCCGGAGATCATCTAACATACAGAGAGCGTGCCGCCAACGTTCAACAGCGACGCGATCCCTGGCAGAATGCGCGAAGGGCGCCGGGCAGGCAGCCGCGAAGCGGAGGCCTGGCCGCTTCCGGTAATCGCCTCGACCAGGAATTGCTCCAACGCGCGCACCGGCGCGAGGTCTTCGTAAAGCAGGTGCCGCTGCCGTGTCAGGGCCTTCTGGTAATCATGGCGCCGCGTCGGATCGGCAAGCCGCACCGCTTGCTCGACGAAATCATCGACGCTCGACGAAACCCGATCTCCCAGCCCCATGTGCTGCAGGATCGCAGCGCTGTGCCGCCCGCGCATCAGCCCCGTGGGCACCGTGACCACCGGCAGGCCGCAGGCGATCGCCTCCAGCGTGGTATTGCCACCCGACCAGCCGATACTGTCGAGAAACACGTCAGCGCAGCGCAGCAGTGCCGGAAAATCTTCCACGGATACAGGCGGGACGAAACGCACGTATTGCTCTGCCGGCAGCCCCGCCACCGCGAAGCATCGTTGCAGGCGACCATGCAGCACCTCCACGGCGGCCGCGCTGGTGCCGATGAAGAGGAATTGCGCCGCCGGCACCCGGGCCGCGATCTGGACGAAGACCGCGTCATGGCGCGGCAGGTATTTCGGCAGCGACTGGCAACACACATACACCACGGCGTCGTCCCGCAGACCGAGCGCCGCGCGCGGCAACGCACCGCCACCGGCGGGTAGCGGCGCATAGGCGATGGACAAATTTGGCAGCCGCACCAGGCGCTCGGTGTAGTGGCTATCGCCGTCCGGCGGCTCCATCAGCGCGCTGGAGAGGAAGACATCGATCTCCGGCAGGCCGCTGGTCACCGGATGTCCCCACGCGGCGCATTGCACCGCAGCCAGCCGCCGGGCCCCAAGCTGCACCGGCAGCGGGTGCATGCCGATTTCCAGATAGATCAGCGCGTCCAATCGGTCGGCCGCGATCTGCGACGCCCAGGCGGTATCGGAAGCCGCGCCATGGCGATATTCGCTGCAGCAGGCTGCAAGGGCAGCGCTGGTCGCGTCCTGGGCGGCGCCCAGGTGGTAACCGAACACGTCAAAGCGTGCGCGATCCAGGTGCCGCAGCCAGCCGCCAAACAGCTTCGAAACCGAGTGCAGATGGAAATATGCCGTGGCGAATCCGACGCGCAGTTTCCCGTCCGGCCGTCCGCCGTCCGGCCGTCTCCCGTCATGACCGGCCTTGAGCCGGTCATCTAGGCACGATGGTTCGGGACGCATCCTCGCCAAACCCGCTGGGGTGGACGGCCGGCTCAAGGCCGGCGATGACAGGAAGGACGGATGCGCCGCCGCGACGATGCGGCTAAGGATACGTCCATAGATCTGCTGCAACGCGCAATCGTCCTCGCCCTGATAGGCGAGGAAAAACGGCTTGGCATTGCCGACCTGCCCGGCCGCGGCAGCCAGTCGTTCGTGAGAAGCGGTGGCCGTCAGACCATCCAGCCCTGTCAGTGCCGCTTCATAATCCGCACGGCGTTGCACGATTTCCTGCTCCGCCGCATGCACCCCGGTGAGCAAGCTCATGGTGTGAACCAGGCTGACGGCAATATCGCCGGGATCATCGCGCAACACCGATTGCAGCAACCGTACCGCGAGGTCCTGCCGCCCCGCGCCGCGCAACAGGTTCGCCAGGCGCAGCCGAGTCTCGGCGGCCACCGGCAGTTCCACCAGGCGCGCCGCGCATTGTTCCGCCAGGTCCGGGCGCTGGGCCGCTAGGGCGCGTTCGCACAGCGCCGCCAACAGCGACGCAGCCCTTGGCGGATCGGCTGCCGCCAACATACCGCCGAGCGCTAACTGTGCCGGCACGTATTCCGGATGCGCCGTCGTGACTTGCTCTGCGATGGCGATCGCTTCGGCCCCGTGGCCCAGGGAATCGAGAACGGTGGCCAGGTTGTGGCCCGTGCGCGCCTCGGGCGCCAACGCAAACGCCGCCTGCAGCAGCGGCAACGCGCCCGTGGCATCGCCATGTTGCAGCCGAACCAGTCCAAGACCATGCAGCGCGCCGGCGCGGTCCGCCCCGCCGGCGATCGCGGCAAACCCCGCTTCGGCTGCTGCCAGCTGGCCGTCGCGCAGCCATTGCTCAGCATCCTCCAGTGACGGCGGTGGCGGACCTGCCGGATTGAAGGCGCAGCCACGGCAGATAGGGGGCTCGCGATCGATATACGCGTGCATCCATGCCGCGACGCCTTCGCTCTGCCACAGCACGGTGAAGCTCGCATCCGTCAGGTTGGCGTGGCCGAACAATGCTGCGTCATTGGTGGTGCAGCAGGGCGTCAGGAACCCATCCACCGTCACATACGCCGCATGCAGCGGACGGCGGCAGCGTGTGCCGTTGGGGGCAAGCGCGGCGGCCGGCAGCATCTGCAAACCGGGCAATACACGGCCCGCTTCCGCGATCTGCCGGTTCGCCACAGCCAGTTCCGCGGCTGTCAGACACAGAGGCTGGATTGCCGGGTCGTAGCTGATCAGCGGCTGCACCTCGATATACCGCGCGCCAACCCCATAGAGATGCCGCAGCAGTCCCGGCAGCTCGCCAGCATTGTGCCGGCTGAGCACAATCGACAGAGTCGCCGCCGGCCAAAGCGACAATAAGGCACGCACAGCTGCGCTCAGTCTCTCGCAATCGGTGCCGCCACGCGCCAGTTCGGCTGTGGCCGGGTCCAGGCTGTCCACCGAAACGCTGACATGGTTCAGCCCGGCGTCGCGCAGGGCCCGGTAGTACTCGGGCTCGCGCACCAGCCCGTTGGTGTTGAAGCTGATCGCGTGGAACTTCCCGCACTGGCGTGCGGCGGCAACCAATGCCGGCAAGTCCGGGTGCAGCGTCGGTTCGCCGATGCCTTGCAGGATGACCGTATCCGCCGGCGGCGCATTCGCCAGGATGGCGGCGAAGCGCGACATCGGCATATGGGCGTTACGCCACGTCCCCGCGGCCATGCCCAGCGTCCGCTGGCATCCTGCGCAACGAAGATTGCAGCCAGTCGTGATCTCGATCTGCAGCCGGCGCAGCCGGGTCGGAGCCGTGAATGGATTCGCCATGTCCGCCGCAGCATGGGGCGGAGGGGTTAACCAACCGTCACCGCCGTCTGCCCATGCTGGTGGTGTCGCGTCGGATGACGTCGTGGCTCAGTGATGCCCGCCGCCTCCGCCGCCATGGCCCCAGCCGCCGCCGCCACCATGACCCCAGCCACCGCCGCCCCAGCCATGGCCCCAGCCGCCGCCCCAACCGTGGCCCCAGCCGCCGCCCCAACCCCAACCCCAGCCGCCGCCAAAACCGACGACGAAACTGGGACCGTACCATCCTGGGTAGTAGTAGGGATAATAATATGGCGCATAGCCATACCCGTAGGCGAACGCCGGGGAGGCGTAGTAACCGGCCCCGTATCCCGGCGGATAATAACCACCCGCATAGCCCGCGGGCGGTCCCACTTGGTCACCCTTTGCCGTTATGCACTGCGTATAGACCATGTCGTAGCGCTGCTGGACGCTGGCGCCCGACGCAGCGGCGTTGTTCGCGCCGATGGCAGAGCCGGCCAGCAGCCCCACTGCCCCGCCGATTGCCGCACCAGCGCCCACCGCGCCGCCAACCGACCCGAGTGCCGCACCGACGCCAGCGCCCAACGCGGTGCCGAGCACCGCACTGCCGACAGCGGAGTTGGTCGCTGCCACTGCCGGGGAGGTGCCTCCGGTCGATTGCGCCGCCGCCGCGCGGCAATAGGCATCGTCCTGCTGGAAGGCTTCGAATGTCTTGCCCTGGCCAGGCATTGCCATCACTGATGGCCCGGCCGGCGGTGCCACCGCACAGGCGCCCAGCGCCAGGGTGGAAGCCAGGCCGATACCAACTCTTGCGCGACGCATCGTCGTAGTCCTTCGCGGTTCGTACTGCTGCCGCTGTGGCAGCGATTGCCCCGCTGCAAGGTTACCGCAGCGGCGCATACCGCACGGTACAATAGTGCGTCGGCAACACCTTGGCGCCCTGCGTCAGCAAACATTGCGGATGTGTGACCTGCCTGCCCCGGCCCGCATGCAGACAATGCTCGTCTTGGCCGGCTATTCGCGCTTGCTGTCTCGCGAGTAACCAAGCGCGCAGAACGACCCACCCATGTAGCGTTCCTGCACGGGGTCGCCGCTGGTCTGCCCCGCGAGCTGCGCCGCAAACGGATCGGCGCTGTCCTGCGGCGTCCAGCCCAGCTTGCCGCGCTCGTCATCCCGCCACCACGTCATGCGTGCATTGCGCGACGCGCCCCAGACCACGCTGCACGCCACATCCGGCGTCGCCAGGCACCGCACCATCAGCCGCGACAGATCGGGGTAGGACAGCCACGTCGCCAGCATCCGCGCATCGCGCGGCTCCGGGAAGCAGGAGCCGATGCGGATGAACACGCTCTCCACGCCGTGCTTGTGCCAATACAGCCGGCCCATCAGTTCGCCATAGGCCTTCGACAGCCCGTAGAACCCGTCCGGCAGGAACTGCGTGTCGGCCGGCAGCGACTCGGTCCGCTCATGGAAGCCGATCGAATGGTTTGACGAGGCGAAGATCACGCGCGCGCCCTCGCGCCGCGCGGCCTCATAGATATGGAACAAGCCGCGGATATTGGGGCCGAGCACCTCCTCGAACGGCCGTTCCACCGAGACACCGCCCAGATGAATGATGGCACCGCAGCCTTCCGCCAGGCGCAGGATGGTGACGCCATCATTCAGGTCCGCCTGGGTGAAGGTGGCGCGTGGCGGCACCGCGTCGGGGAACGGCGCAATGTCGGTCATGCGGAGGGAAAAACCCTCGGCGGGCAGCGACTTCGCCAGCACGCGGCCGAGCGCACCCGAGGCTCCGGTCAGCAGTACCGGTTTGGCAGCGGCGTCGGTCATGGCATGCTTCCTTCGTTCGATTGCATCACTGAGGGTCCATCATGCGCACGCTGGAGCAAACCGCCAACGCCCTGGCCCAGGGGAAAACGACAAGCCGCGCGCTGGTCGAGGAATGCCTGGCGCGCATCGCCGATCCGGCAGGGGAAGGCGCGCGGACCTTCATCAAAACCGATCCGGACTGGGCGTACGCGGCGGCGGATGCGATGGATGCGCTGCGCCGCACCGGCCGCACGCCCGGCCGCTATGCCGGCATTCCCGTCGCGCTGAAGGATTTGTTCGACATCGCCGGCCAGCCAACGCCGGCCGGCTCCGCCGTGCTGGCCGATGCGCCTGCCGCCACGGCGCATGCGCCTGTCGTGCAGCGGATGGTGGCCGCGGGCTTCGTGCCGGTGGGACGCACCAACATGACGGAGTTCGCGTTCTCCGGCCTCGGCATCAACCCGCACTACGGCACGCCGGCGTCGCCCTGGGACCGCGCGTCGCGGCGTATCCCCGGGGGCAGCTCGTCCGGCACCGCCGTGGCGGTGGCAGACGGCATGGCCGTAGCGGGGTTGGGTACCGATACCGGCGGGTCCTGCCGCATTCCCGCGGCGTTCTGCGGCGTGGTTGGCTACAAGCCGACCGCGCGGCGCGTGCCGATCGCCGGCGTGCTGCCGTTGGCGCCGAGCCTCGATTCCGTCGGCCCGCTGGCGCCCAGCGTTGCCTGCTGTGCCGTGATCGACGCCGTGCTGGCCGGTGAACCAACGTCCGTGCCTGTGCCAGCATCCCCGTCGGGCCTGCGAGTCGCGGTGCCCGAAAACCTGGTCCTGGACGGCCTGGACGCCACCGTGGCCACCGCCTTCGCGCATGCCCTGTCGGTGCTGGAGCGTGCCGGCGCTCGGCTGATCCGGACCCGGTTTCCAGAGTTCGAGGCGATTCTGACAGCGAACGCCAAGGGCGGATTTGCCGCGTCCGAGGCCTATGCCTGGCATCGCACCCTGCTGGCCGAGCAAGGCAACCAATACGACCCGCGCATCCGTATGCGCATCGCCCGCGGCGAACGCATGAGCGCGGCGGATTACCTGGACGTGGTGGCGGCGCGCGCGCGCCTGATCGCGCAGTTCAACGCAAGCACGGCAGAGTACGACTGCGTGGTGATGCCGACGGTGCCGATCGTCGCGCCGCGCATTGCGGACCTGGAGGATGAGGCCGAGTACAACCGGGCAAACCTGCTGATCCTGCGCAACACCGCGCTGGGTAATTTCCTCGACCGCTGCGCGATCAGCCTGCCCTGCCACGGTGCCGGCGAAGCACCCGTCGGCCTGATGCTGATGGGTGAGACCATGGGCGATGCCCATCTGTTCTCCATCGCGGCCGGGGTGGAAGCGGCGCTGGCAACGGCAGGCGTGGGACGCGCGGCAGATTGATGGCGTCTTTTCCCGCCATCAGGCCGATCGCCCGTCAGACCACGCAAGCGCCGGATAGTTGTGCTCCCGCTTGGCGGCGGCAGGCTCGTGCGGAGTCGCGGTAGCCAGAACCGGCACCATCTGCTTCACGGCGCGGGTTCCGCGCCGTTCGGGCTCGATCGCGGCGATGGGTCCGGCACAGGTTGCGCCTCGCGCGCGGCGATTAAATACTCCTCGAGCGTGGCGTCCAGGCGCCCATGCAGAAGATCGTTGAACGCGCCGTCGCCCTGACCGGCCTGCACCTGCTGTAATGCAGCGATGTAGGCAGGGCGATCTTCCGGACGCACGGCGACAGGCGGATACCCGCCGCGGATCAGGATCAAATTCATCAACAGCCGCGCAGTGCGGCCGTTGCCGTCATTGAAGGGATGAATGTCCACCAGCCGGCGATGCGCGGTAAACGCGGTCTCCGGCGTGTCGGCCGCTGAATTTAGCCAGCGCGCGAAGTCGCCCATCAGCGCAGGCACCTCTGCCGGCGACGGGAGGCTGTGCCGTCCGGCGTCGGTCAGCACATAGCGGCCTTGATTGGCATACTGGCCGGCGATGTCGGGATTAGAACGTCTCACCACCAGGCCGTGCAGGCTGCGTACGTCGCTTTCGCCGAGCGGCGTGCCGCGCCGCGCCAGTTCCCGCACATAGCGGATCGCTTCATAATGATCGATTGCTTCCAGATGATCCTTGAGTGGCTTGCCGCCGATCGTGATGCCTTGCTCGACCACCAGCGTCGTCTCCGCGGCGGTCAGCGTGTTCCCCTCGATCGCATTCGAGGTGTAGGTCAGTTCGAGGTCGTGGACATGCTCAAGGTTGCCCAGGCCGTCGGGCGTGCCTACGCGCAGCCGATCAAGTTCAGCCTTCCTGGCGGCGATCTGCTCCGGTAAATTGCCCATGCTTGGTTCTTACCGCGAGTGCCGGCCGGAGACGAGAAATGTCTTGCGGGGGCCGAAGCTGGGGAGAGGCAGGCTGAGAAAAAGCACTGTGACCTTGAGGTGCGCCAACCCTTCCTTGACCAGACGTGACCGCTACGTTCCCGCGATGAGTTGGCGGATACTGGCCTCGCTGGCATATCTGTGGAGGGCTGTTGCCGCATTATAGGGAACCACAGACGAACGCAAATCAACGCGAATATCGCCGGTCACTCGTGGACCGCCCCCACCCCTGAGACACGGAATTAGACACACAACGTTGCCAACACCGGCAGCGCACAGCCGATGGTGCGTTGGGAAAAGCGGTTCATTACCGCAGCATCTGCATTCATTTGCGTTCATCAGCGGTTCCATTTTCTAAATCGCCCGACGGCAGGTGCCCTTGCGGCGCGCGCTGGACCCCGTGATAGCGACGGCCACGCGCCCAGGTGGCTATACCAGCCAGTATCTATGGACACTCATAGGTATCCTTGCTAGACCCCGATAACGGGACCCGCGAACAGGGCGCGTCCCGACACGGCATGCCGGAAGCGGAGGCAGAATGAGCGACACGGTGAACCGTCGAAACGGTGGAGCAAGCAAGACGACCGAACTCGACGCGCTGGTCATCGGCGCGGGTTTCGCCGGCCTTTACCAGTTGCTCTGCCTGCGGGATCGCCTTGGCCTTTCCGTGAAGGCTTTGGAAGCGGGCGGGGGGGTCGGTGGCACCTGGTACTGGAACCGCTACCCCGGCGCGCGATGCGATTCCGAGAGCCACGTCTATTGGTACACATTCTCCCCTGAGCTGATGCGGGAATGGGAATGGTCCGAGCGCTATCCCGGCCAGGCCGAAATCCTGCGCTATTTGAACTTCGTCGCCGATCGCTTCGACCTGAAGCGCGACATCTTGTTCAACAGCCGCGTCACGTCCGCGCAGTACGACGAAGCCGCCAACCGCTGGCGCGTGCGCACCGACCAAGGCGAGACCTTCGTCGCGACCTATCTCATCACCGCGGTTGGCTGCCTGTCCACCGCCAATGTCCCCAGCATTCCCGGCCTGCGGGATTTCAAGGGCGACTGGTACCATACCGGCCATTGGCCGCATGACGGTGTCGATTTCAGCGGCAAGCGCGTCGGCATGATCGGCACCGGATCGACCGGCATCCAGGCGGCGCCGGTGATTGCCGCCCAGGCCAGGCATCTGACCGTGTTTCAACGCACCGCCAATTACTCGGTGCCGGCACGGAACGTGCCGCTGACGCCCGATTTCAAGCAGTACGTCAAGCAGAACGCGCGGGAGATCCGCGCAGCGACGCATCAGACCTACAACGGCATGGGCTTCAAGGTCGAGCAACGTAAAGCGGTGGAAACATCGCCCGAAGAACGCGAAGCGATCTACGAGGCGGCCTGGCAGCGCGGCGGCTTACAGTTCCGTGCAACATTCGAGGACATGCTGGTCAGCAAGGCGGCAAACGACACTGCCGCCGATTTCATCAGGCGCAAGATATGCTCCAT